>Ga0210017_1002064_pt1 | contig 17336 bp, 13 predicted proteins | sample CryGeyCG2014_020_FD_183966 | JGI IMG/M metagenome (GOLD analysis project Ga0210017, IMG submission 183966) | Groundwater microbial communities from aquifer - Crystal Geyser CG08_land_8/20/14_0.20 (SPAdes) (version 2) | ecosystem: Environmental > Aquatic > Deep subsurface > Groundwater | place... | reverse complement strand
TTGGACGAATTCCTTTTTTGATGACATGCTGTCGAGCGAAACGGGGAAAAAGCGATAATCTTGTTGCGTTTCCAAGCGATCGCGCAGATTACGATGAACGCTGTAAAAAACGAGTTTGTTGTTTGGAAAAAAAGCCGGTGTAAAAAATGGTAGCCCTTGAATGTGATCCCAGTGCGTATGACTCAGGAAAATGTGAAGTTCAAGTCCATTCTTTGTCTTTTCGTTTTTGAGAAGGTGATTACCCAAGCGTTTAAGTCCGCTCCCCATATCGAATATGAGAATTTTGTCATCGGTGCGTATTTCAATGCAGGATGTATTGCCGCCAACAAATCCTGTATCGACGACGGAAGAGTGCATCAAGTATTCTTCGACCTGATTTAAACTAAAATCCTTATCTGAAGAAAATTTTTTAAATGCTTTTAGAATCTTTGCCCGAATCTGCTCACTTGTCGGAGGTGTTGGAATGGATCCGCGAACTCCCCAGAATCTGACTCTCATGCAGGCTCCTTCCGGATTTATATGGAAAAAACTTTTTGACTTTCAATACTATAACTTGCACGTATACAAATTGAGAAAAATTTATTGGACAGTTTTGCATATTGCAAGATATTTTCTTATTGTAGTTACAGTTGTCTTGGAAATTGGCAGAAAATAGTGATTGGTATCGCATGGAAAATCACTTTTTTTAAACAATTGAGCGGGGAAAATAGAAATCCCCGATATCAATATCAGGGATTTCTAGGTTCTGTTTAAAGATTATTTGAAAAAGCGCTATTTATTCTGTTTCGCTAAGATTTTTTCAATCTCGTCCATGACCCAGTTCATTTCTTTCATTGTCTGATTAAATGGTTCGGAAGTTGTCATGTCAACACCTACCTTTTTGAGAAGGTTGATTGGATAATCTGAGCCGCCAGAAGACAAGAGGGTGAGGTACTTTTCTAAAGCGCCTTTTTCACCGTTACGGACTTTCTCGGATAATGCTGTTGCCGCTGTCCACGAAGTCGAATACTGATAAACATAAAAATTGTAGTAAAAATGCGGAATATAAGCCCATTCGATATTGATAAAATCGTCAACATAGCAAATGCCTTTATCATGACCATAGTAAGCGCGAACAATCTGTTTGTAGAGTTCTGTCATGCTGTCACCGGTTAACTGTTCGCCAGACTCAGCCATTTCGTGGATGCGGAGTTCGAATTCGGCGAATTGTGTTTGGCGGAAGACGGTCGATTTAATTCCGTCAAGATATTCCATCAACAAGGAAAGCCGCATGTTGTCATCTTTTACCGTATTCAAATAATTGTGAAAGAGTGTGATTTCGTTGAAAGTTGAGGCGACTTCCGCGACGAAAATAGAATAATCGGATGTCGGATAGGGTTGATTTTTATTGGAAAAGTAACTGTGCATCGTATGTCCCAATTCGTGTGCCATCGTGCTGACATCTTGATACATACCATTAAAATTCAGCAACATGTATGGGTGAACATCGTATGCCGAACCGTTGGAGTAGGCGCCACTGCGTTTTCCAGGAGTCGGATACATATCCAGCCATCGTTCATTGAACGCGTGATTAACCGTGCTTATATATTCATTTCCGAGCGGTCTAAGTGCCGAAAGGATCATTCCTTTTGCGTCATCGATAGAATATTCCGCGTCATTTCCTTTTACGACGGGCGCATAGAGGTCTGAATATTTCAATTGCTCAACACCCAACATTTTTTTCTTGAGGTTTAGATAGCGGTAAAAAGTATCTAGGTTGTTGTTGACATTCCGAATGAGCGTTTTATAAACTTCGACGGGAATGTTGCCTTTGTCAAGCGCGCTTTCGAGACAGCTGTTATAGCCGCGGACTCGGGCATAAAACATGTCCTTTTTTACATTGGCGTCTAACTGTGTGCCAAACGTCCGGCGATAGTCATACAATCTTCCGAAAAATGTCTGAAAAACGGCTTCGCGGTCTTGGCGGTTTTCGAGTGTGCGATATTTCCCGAAACTGGCTTGGTTGAGATGAATTTTCTCTCCATTGCTCAATACCAAGTCGGGATATGGAAAGTCGGCGTTGGCAAAAATCCCGAAAATTGAGTATGGCGTGTCGGACATCAGCCCTGCTTCGGCAATGATCTTTTCTTCTCCTTCAGATAACATGTGCTTTTGACTGCGTTGAAGGTCGTTGATATAAAACCGAAAAATCTTTAAGTCTTTCTTCTTAGCGAAAAACTCGTTGATGATTTTTGGAACGATCTTAAGAATTTCGGGATCGATAAACGAGCACTTTGAGCCAAAATTGGTCGCGATTTGTCCCATTTCCTGTTTCATAGCCATAACTTTAGAATCGCGTGTGTCCAAATCTGACTTCAAGTTTGCATAGACATAAAGCCGCACCAACTCTTTCGTCATTTTGCTTCGCATATTCAGACAGTCGTACAAATTTTCTGCAGAAGCGCCAATTTTGCCTTGATATTTCAGAATCTCGTCTAATCGGCTGACAAAAGCAGATTTGCTAACCTGCCATACCTCGTCGGATGGATAGATTGGCGTCAAATCCCATGTATATTGAACCGGGATTGTCGAGCGCTCTCGCGTTTGCGAAGTTGCCGTGTTAATGGACATCATCATCACCGCGATAATTAGAATGGTTAATTTTTTCATTTTGGCTCCTTAGATGGTTAACAGTGGAAAAGTATTGTTGCGTGATGAAAAACAACGATGAAATATCCTTTCGATTTTCTTTTTCCTTTGAAAAGTGAATTCAGAGAACTGTCTGAAACTTAAAACATATTGGACAAATTTAGAAGTAAGAGATGAAATCTTTTTCAAATTCCAAAATACAGGAGAAACTCATATGGCGTCGGACGATTTCTATCTTCAAGGAAATCCTTATTCATTTTTTCCTGAATCCAGGTTGAGATCAGATCGGATGGAAAAATGGACTGACGCGTGAGGAAATCGTTATCGCGATTGAGACACTCGAGCGCATTCTCAAGTGAAGTTGGGATGCTGGCGATTTTCTCTCGAACGTGTCCATTTTCCTTGGCGAAGAGATTTACGTCGAACGGACCAAATCCTTCCTGACGAATATCCAAATTGTGTTGAATTCCATCGATTCCAGCCAGAAGCATTGCAGACATAGCAAGGTACGGATTACATGTGGCGTCAGGCGGTCTGAATTCAACGCGTTTCTCCATCGGATTTGTTGCATATTTTGGGATTCTCACCGCTGAACTGCGGTTGGCGAGGCTGAAGAAAAGACTTACGGGCGCTTCGTATCCAGGGACAAGTCTGCGAAAAGAATTTGTGGACGGATTTGTTAGTCCTGTTAATGCCGGTGCGTGTTTAAGAATTCCGGCAGTGTAAGATAACGCCAGTTGACTGAGTCCGCCGTAGCCGGATTTATCATAGAATAACGGTTGGCCGTTTTTGAACAAATGCTGGTGGAAGTGCATACCGTTGCCTGCTTCGTGATAAAGCGGTTTGGGCATAAAAGTCGCCGTTTTACCCAATTTCCGGGCTACATTTTTCGCAACATATTTTGTTAACATGGTCACATCGCCCATTCGGGTTAGCGTATCAAGAACAACTTCGATCTCAACTTGCCCTGACGAACCGACTTCATGATGGTGGTACTTTACTGGTACGCCGCAGGATTCGAGAATCTGAACGGTTTCCGTTCGGATGTTATTTAGAACATCAAAGGGCGGAATGGCGTGGTAGCCTTTATGGTGAGCGATTTGATAACCAGACTGGTTGCCTTCCCCCTGATAATTTGCCCACTCGGATTCTTCGGAATCAATTTTAAAATATGTATAGAACGGGTCATTCCGGAAATCAACCCTATCAAAAATATAGTATTCAAACTCCGGACCCCATTTGCTCTCGGTGGCAATTCCGGTTGATTTGAGGAAATCTTCGCTCTGCTGAGCGATGAATCTTGGATCGCGTTCGAATCGTTTTCTTGTATCTGCTTCGGCTATATTGCAGATAAAACTCAGTGTCGGATAATTAAAAAATGGATCGACGAATCCTGTCTGGATATCAGGGATTAGTACCATGTCACCCGCTTCCAAAGCCTTGAAGCCAACCATAGACGAAGCATCAAATCCAATTCCTTCTTCGAGAATCCGTTGATCGAAGCGGGGCGCAGGTAAAGTGAGGTGATGCCAGCCGCCGAAAAGGTTGGTGAATTTCAAATCAATAAATGCGATGTTTTTTTCTTTGATGTACGAAAACATATGGTCATTGGCGTCAAACATACTTACCTCATAATCTTTAAATATCACAACTCTCAAGGAATTTATAAATTAATTAATAAATAGTGGTAGGAATATTTTTCAGTATGTCTTTAAAATATTAAGAATTTATTGATTGAGCACTTTAGGTAAAAATTATGCTGAATCCAACTTTATACTAAATTGTAGATCGAAGATATTTAAAACGGATGTATTTTAAGAGTCGATTTTGTAAATTTCAGCGAATTGATTGAATTTTAGGAGATTAAATGACAGATAGGATGAAACCATCCGAGATCAAAAAGGCGCTTAGTCAGCGTAAATCATGGGATGAATATTTCCTAGATATTGCTGAAATAGTTGCGACAAGGTCAACCTGTTTTCGTAACAAAGTCGGAGCCGTAATCGTTCGGGATAAGTCAATCATTTCGACTGGTTACAATGGTGCGCCGACTTACCAGCCCAATTGTTTGGAAATCGGTTACTGTTATCGAGATCGTTATAATATTCCATCCGGAACTTCTCTGGAACTATGTCGGGCAGTCGGATCACATGCAGAATCTAACGCCGTCGTTCTCGCCGCGCGAAATGGTCAAAGCACGGCTGGCACGACGATATATGTTGTTGGTCACAGACTTATTTGCAATCAGTGCAAAGCCATCATTGCCAATGCAGGAATTGTAAGAGTTGTTCAACGAAAGTTGAATGGAACGGTTAAAGAAATGCTTCCTGCGCGGGACTGGACGGTTCATCCGATTGATAAAAAAAGAGCCAGGCGAACCTGACTCTTTTAAAAAAAATGTGAAAACGGGAATTATTCTGCCGTTTCCTTTGTGAATCCAAAACCAAATCCAACGCCTAAGGTGAAGCGGAACCCATTAATATAGTTAAAAAATTTTTCTTCATATCTGCTCCTTAATGAACTATCGTTATTTAAATCACAGGAAATTAATTAGTTAATAATAATTTCATAGATAAATAAAAAATAGAAAATTAATGTTAAGATAATTTATTTCAAGTTAAGCAGTTTAGTGATAAAAGTTCCGAAAATTTACTAATCATGTAATCCGGTTCCAACGAAGCGATCTCTGTTTCTGAGCGGAATCCGTAGGTTACAGCGCAAGTCAGAATGCCCGCGGATTTTCCAGCCAGAATATCGTTTTGCCCGTCGCCGACGATCAGCGCCTGATCGGGTGAAATATTAAATTTGTCCAAAAAGTATAAGATCGGCTGAGGAGATGGTTTCTTTTCCTCCAGCGAGTCTCCGCCGAGGATCAAACTAAAAAAATCTACGATCTTTAGTCTTGTAAGAATTTCTAACGAGAAATCGTAAGATTTATTCGTGATGACAGCCAGTTTAAAATCTCGCAGTTTCGATAAAGTTTCGATAACGCCGGGGTAAAGGCGGGTCTGATCAAGGAGGTGATTGGCGTAATATTCCCGAAAAAGGTTGATAGCCTGTTTAAGAAATTCTGGGTCGATCTCGACGTCCGGATTTTGATGAACTGAAGCGCCAAGCGCGCGATTTACGTATTTTGGAATCCCATCGCCAACAAACCGGATACATTGCTGATAAGAAATCGGCTGGAAGTTATAATGTGCCAACATGAGATTCACGCCTTTCATCAAATCGAATGATGAATCGGTGAGCGTGCCATCGAGATCGAAAAGGATCGCTTGTATGCAGGTTTTTTTCATGGAGAAAATTTAAGCGACAGCAACCGGAATTTCTAATTGGACTTTTCCGAAAACAAAAAAGCCCCGACTATTTGCGGGGCTTTTTCGAAGCGTGTCGTCTATTCTTCTGTCATAAACGGATAATGATAATCTTTCGGTGGAACCAAAGTTTCTTTTATCGCACGTGGTGAAACCCATCTCAATAGGTTGGTCATACTTCCCGCTTTATCGTTCGTTCCTGAAGAGCGAGAGCCGCCGAAAGGTTGCTGACCTACAACGGCGCCCGTCGGTTTATCATTGATATAGAAATTACCAGCGGCGTTTAGCAAAGCGGCTGAAGCAATTTCGATAGCCACGCGGTCTTTGGCAAAGATGGAACCTGTCAAACCGTACGGCGACGTTTGATCGCAGAGCGCTAAGGTTTCTTCGAATTTATCATCCGGATAGACGTAAATCGTCATCACTGGTCCGAAAATTTCCTCTTTCATCGTCTTGAAATTCGGTTCTTTGGCGAGGATAACAGTTGGTTCGATAAAGTAGCCTTTTGAATCGTCGTAATTTCCGCCTGTGATGATTTCAGCGTCGGGAGAATTTTTCGCATAATCGATATATCCGGTAATGTTCGTGAATGCCGATTGATCAATCACCGCATTCATCAGATTTCTGAAATCCAATACATCGCCCATCTTAATTGTGCGAATGGTCGCGATTAGTTTTTCCCGCAAAACTGACCAAAGCGATTCGGGAACGTAGGCGCGGGAAGCGGCGGAACATTTTTGTCCCTGATATTCAAAAGCGCCACGGACGATTGCCGTGTTTAGTTCATCGACATCGGCGCTGGCATGTGTGAAAATAAAGTCTTTGCCGCCGGTTTCTCCGACGATTCGTGGATAACTGCGATAGTTGGCAATGTTGGCTCCGATTGTCTGCCACATGTTCTGGAAAACGGCAGTTGAACCGGTGAAATGGACGCCTGCAAATAGCGGATTTGTCAGAACATTTGGACCGACTTCTCTACCAGAACCGGGAATAAAGTTGATGACGCCGTCCGGTAAGCCAGCTTCTTTGAACAATTTCATCAAATAATAGGCGGGAAAAACGGCGGATGAAGCGGGTTTCCATAGAACGACGTTGCCCATTATCGCGGGCGCAGTCGGTAAGTTTCCGGCTATCGATGTGAAATTGAATGGCGTTACCGCAAAGATAAAACCTTCCAGTGCGCGATATTCGAGGCGATTCCATTGCCCCGCAGGCGAAGCAGGTTGTTGTTCGTAGATAAATTCCATGTATTTAGCGTTGAAATTGAAAAAGTCGGTCAACTCGCATACGGCGTCGATTTCTGCCTGAAAAACGTTCTTGCTCTGGTTGAGCATCGCCGCGGAATTCAGAGTTGCCCGCCATGGACCAGACAACAGAGCGGCGATCTTCTTGAAGATAGCGGCGCGATCCCACCATGGCATCACCGACCAGGTTTTCCATGCGATTTGTGAAGCGGCGACAGCGGCTTCAACCTCCTTCGTTCCAGCCATGTGGTAAGTTGCCAAAACATGATGATGATCGTGCGGCATGACGCATCGACCAATTTTTCCAGTGCGAACTTCTTTGCCGCCGATGATCAAAGGAATTTCAATTTCTTCGGCTGACATTTTCGCCAGCATGGCTTTTAACGCCTTCTTTTCCGGACTTCCGGGCATGTAACCGAGAATCGGTTCATTAACTGGATTCGGTAACGTAAACTTTGCATTGCTCATCATTCACCTCGTTTTAAAATGGATTTTGGATATGGCTTTCTTTTGTGTTGACTTAATTTGCCGTTGATATTTGGATACGTCAAGTTCACTTTTTAAAGTTACAAAATCGGAAAGAAGTTCGGTAGGGGATTTTTTATGTTTTGTTTTATTCGATAAAAAGTCTCTGAAAATATTTCAATGTCTTCCCGAAAATTTTCACCTAAATTTTTACTATGAATTGGTTAGGGAAATGGCTGAGAAAAAGTTATAAGCCGGTTATTTACGTATTGTTGCTATCGAGTCTTGGTTATTCAGGAACGCCGATGCAATTCGTTCAGGCGCACATCGTCAGCCGGATCAATTATTCGGAAGTCACCAGCGATTCCAATAGAATTCTGTCGTCCAGCGATGCCTTACAGATGTCGCTTGTTCTGGCGATGCGTTTGGACGGACTTTATTCGCCAACTTATTTGACGCCGATGCGCGATATCGTTTTAAGCGGTGATACTATTTCATCCAACCGAATCGCCAAATGGGAAGATTTCGAGAGAAGCCAGCCGCTCATCCGATGGTACGCCATTCTTCCGGAAAAAACAGACACGGTTTATACGAATACGCCGACAAAAATCGATCCGTGGGCGCGAATTCAATATCGCGAAATCCCAATTCCGGAGTGGAACGACAAATGGCTCGTGGAATTGAAATCGCTTCCGTCGTTCAGCGACTATTTTCCGGGGACAATTCGATTTAAAGTCAGCGTCGCATTCGGTCGTGAATTCGTTTCGACTCCCGGAAAAGAGAGCCGGTTCGTCGTTCGTGGTTATGATTACGGCGGGCTTTCGGACGAAGTACTCCGAGTTAGCGTGCGAGCTTCTACCGGCAATCGTTTTGCCGACAATCTGATGATCTTCCGGAATGTACCGTTCATCGCGAACGCTGGCGGATGGAACGATTATTGGTCGGATCATCAGACGGTCAATTGGATTGGTGGTAACTTCGGATCTTTTATTGTCCGGGCGGCGGAACTCGGCGGCAGACCGTTGATCAATTACTTCGGAAAGTTGCCCATGCCGGAACGAAATTCCTACAAAGTAACCGATTACTATTCCTGGTTGGCGACGATCGAAAATGGCGTTTATTGCCTCGTTGGAAATGGAAAGGGAGCAGAGATCGATCGATATACTTTTGGCGTCGGTGATTTCATTTTTCATAAGGATAAGTTCGTCGTCCTGTTTCAGGACAGAAGCCCGCTGGAATCGGAAGAAGCCGGTTGTCCCAACGCTCTTTTAGATGTTTCCGATCTGGTCATCACTTCGGAAAAAGGCTCGCTCGAAGTGAAGACCTTGAGCGAAGCGATCGGCGATTCGGTTTCGCTGATCCACTGGAATAAACGGTGGTAGATACGCTTCGGAACCACGAATCCCGAACAATATCGGGACAGGTTACCACGAATGAACGCAAATAAGAGAAGATGTTTGACCACGAAAAGAGGCGAAAAGGGAGAAGACAAATTAGGTTGAGGTTAAGGTTAAGGTTAAGATCAAGATCAAGAGTAGCACGGCACAGCATCCATAAATTATCTGAATATTGTTTGCCTCGCTCATAACATCGTCAGTTCGCCTTTGGCGAATATGGATTTCACAGATTCCTTTTATCAGTCATATTTTCGATAATCAGGGAAATCAGCGCAATCTGGTTAATCGGCGATTCGGACATTTTCTCCTGTCTTCACACTTTCGTGTGCCCCCCGAACATAACTCATTCGATCCGGCAGGTTAAACTTGCCGGATGGATACGTGATTCGATTATTTAATCAATAAACATTTTTTCGTTTCGGTGTAAGTTCCCGCCTGTATTTTATACAGATAGACGCCGGAAGGATATTTCGAAGCGTCCCAGGCTACCTGATAATTGCCGGGCTCTTTGACCTGATTTACAAGCGTTTCCGTCAGCCTGCCTCTCAGATCGTAAATATCAATCCGCACCTGAGATTTCGTCGGAACTGCATATCCGAATTGCGTTACAGGATTGAAAGGATTGGGATATGCTTGATACAATTTGAATTTATCTGGTATAAGAGAGACAGTTTCTTCCTTCGGAGGAGTAGTTCCTTTAGCCAAAGATTTTTCCAATTCATACATCTCTTTTTTATCTGCCAGCGATGCCGACAAAAACTCTATACCCGCCTCATCAGATTTATACTGTTCTTTATATTGAGTTAAAATATCAGCGGACAGATCGTACTGATTAGAGTAGGTATATAAATTTACCAGATTGCCCATTACACCCATCCGATCCGGGTTGGTTATGCAATCCAATGCTTTCAATGACAACTTGATCGCAGTTTCATTTTCATTTGCCAACATCTTCCAGACGATCATATATTGCAGAGCGCGTTTCCCAAGTGGATAATTTTCATATGAATCATACATTTTAGACAAATAACTATAGAAATCATCCCGCTCCTGATATCGATTGTCAATGTAATCTGACCGGACTATTGAGAACAACGCTACTAAAGCGGAATCTGCCTGAGTGGTTTTAGAATTGGTTGCAATCAGATTTTTGAGATGGACGATTTGCTCTTCCGGACTAAGATAGTCGGCCGGAACGGCTACTGGCTTGCTAAGCTGACCAGATGAAGTCTGTCCTTCCCATGAAGGTTGAGATTCCAATTCATCATTATAATTTACGTTTCCGTAAAATTGAGTTGAATTGGCCGGCGTTTCACCCCACCAGTCAAACCATGCTAAGATCGTAGGATTACCAGAAAGGGAATTGTAAACTTCATAACCATCATTGTCATGGACTGAATTTTGAAATATCTGGACATTAGAAATGTCGCCCGCATATATTTCACTGCTGTAGTTATTGCGAATCGTATTGTAACCGGACCAGGAATATGTATATCCAATGTTGTAAACGTCATTATATCCTGCATAAATGCCATTACGGGTTGATGTACCGCCAATGCCGTTATTTTCTATCACACTACCGTAGATATTAACTGTGTTTGAACTTACACTATAGATTCCATCCCGATCGCCATTATAAATCCTGGTACCTTCAATATCAACCTGGGGATTATTGATAGTGACGATATTATGTCGGTTGTCGTAGATCTCACAGTTTTTAATATCGAAGCCGGTGTATTCGATACGAATACCCTGGTCATTATCGTGGAGCGTACAGTTTTCGACGATATTACCGGTCGAAGGATAACCATAGTAACAGACCGCCCAATCACCATATTCGACTTCACAATATTTCATGACGTTGTTACTGCTTCTGAAATATAACCGGTTCCATGATTGACGGGTAGTACCGGAAGTTGACGTGAATAAGATTGGGCTTTGATTCGTGCCTTCGGCGATCAGATGGGCGTTGTTATAAAATCCGAGTGTATAATACCCATCCATCAACACATTGGTTCCGGGTAAAATAGTGATTGAACCACTCCCGGTAACCAAGACTGTTCCTAGCATGTGAAGGTTCCCGAACCATGTTTCGGCCGTGGTGAATGTACCGCCGGTGACCGCAGTATAGGGAAGGTAATTCGGCTTAGTTATAGTGATATACAGTGGACGGACGGTAGTTGAGAAGGTGTAACTTTGCACACCGGAAACAGCCAGATAATAACTGCTTCCGTTATCACCACTGCTGACACAGATATCACAGCCAGAAATACCGGCATTAATGACTATATTGCTACTGTTAACGGTAACAGAGGCGCTTAAAAGTTGAGATGGAGTGCCTACCCACATATTCATTTCCGGATCGCCAAAGTAATTATTCGAGTAATCCAGATAAGAACTCGAATTTTCCACTTTCGATGCGGCTACTCCCACGCCCATTTTTCTACAGGGATAACCATTCAAATCATCGTCATCGACGACATCATTGAAAAATGTTTTTTCAAGGTCAAAAGATGAACCTACCCATCCAAATCGCGTGTTTCCAGCAAACGCGACGGCATTCAGATTTTCTTCAACGATAAAAGCCTCGACAAAACCGTGCTTTAGTATCGAACTCCACGAAAAATTATAGTCATAGCCGGCAATATCACATGCATTCGAATAAACAATGTAAGGAGTGTTCTTTATATCGAGATTATCTTCCAATCCAGCATCCCAACCAAAATCTGGCCAATATGATATTAGACTAGCCATTGGCTCATTTACATTCATACTATCTGATGCTACAGTGATTTCGGCAACTCCACCATGGTTAGAAAATAATATTAATCCATAATCATTGGTATTCATGTAATTAATAACATTAGCGGCCTGAGGATATGTAGCTTCACCCCACTCTATATCTTCTTCAATAATTGTTGTTGACCAAAACGATTCTGTAATAGCATCTATTTGTTCTGCTTGAGAAGGATTGTAATACCATTGCATATGATCTGCCTGAGTATGTAAGGCATTTCCAAGATAAGTAAAATTTCCATCATTCGGGTAAAGTACATAATTCAAATATTTTTTAGTCCAGGTATCAATTTCCTCTGCGGAAGATACTAATAAACGACCAATGAAAATCTCGGGGTAGTAATCTGGATCATCGTTATTTGGTTCACCATATCTTGGTTTACCCTCTAAATTAGCAAATGCATTATCCGGGCGAACATATGATCCATAATAATCATCATCTACTTTCCAATCGCCATTAAAATCGGCATAATATAGATCAGTAGGAATTATATAATATGGGACCTCTTCCCGTAGGATTAGATATGAATTTAAATCCGGATTATCATACGTTGAAGCTCCATATCTAATAGGAATGACTTTATTATTGCCACCTAAAAGTACCCACATTGTATTAGTCGTGCTATAATAACCATCAGACAGATATTGGCGAATTGCTCCTGCCGTATCTGTAATTCCAGATATGTAATCTGTCGACTAACTACTCATTATTTCTTCGACAGTCACAATTCCAATGTCGAGACCTTCACGTATTTTCAATGATACAAAGTCGGCAAAGGATGGTTTCAATGCATTATTAGTGATAACGACATATTTATAAAATTCAGGGATTGTCTGAATTTTAGAAGTTTTTTCGAGCGGCTTACTGGTCGCCGGTTTTACCTGATAAAGAGATATATCCAATTTATTATCCACAAGTCTGTTGATAATCGAGTCGTAATATTTTTGATATTTTTTTTCCGACATACCGGAGACTGAATGGATTTACTTTCGACCGTAAAGTTTAATGTGATATTGATTTCACCAATAAAAGTTACCATACCCTCTTTGGGAACATATCGAATTGGTGTAACCAATAATTGAACGATATGTGTCGCTCCATCGAAATATCCATCTTTATTGATCTTTACGATCTCTTTCGGAAAAATATCAGATGAATTATATATCTCTTCATTCGGAGAAACCCATTCAGATTTATAGTCGATTGATGTGGGTTCCGGATATTGTGTTGGATAAATTTTATATGTTCCGATCTGTTTTTGGTCGGTTATTTTAGTATCCACACTCGAGATAGATTTTCCAGAGGGGATAATCAGGTTTACTACTATTGCCGGTAGCTCAGGTTCCCCCGGACTGGTGTAAACCAATGCCTTTGGATAATTAAATCTAGCCCACTCTCCCTTCGATGTTTGTGTCAGATTTGTGTAATCGAAAGTCACTCTATGGATTACTTGTCCGACAAGAATCTGAACAGAAAAAAACATAACAACCAAGAAGGCCACTTTTTTCATGATTTCCTCCAACTTTTTGAATTTGCTATTCACTTAATCTGTCCTGGCAATATTACCAGACAATCTTATTGTTAAAATCATTTATCATTTCAACAAAACCGTCTTTATTACAGATTGTGCATTTTCGCATTTCATCTGGATAAAGTAAACTCCTGATGAAATCGTACCTGCATTCCATTGTAAAGAATATTTACCAGAATCATAATACCGATCAGTCAGAATTGTAATCTCACGGCCATAAAGATCATATACAGTGATTTTAACATTTCCCGAAGTAGATATTTCAAATGGAACAACCGTATTGACATTAAATGGATTAGGATAATTCAATTTTAAAGAAATTTTGTCTGGTTTCAATTTCTTTGGATGCTCTATTTTATCAGTAATAACCGGAAATGGTTTTTGCGAATAGATATCTATATAATTAAAGGTTTCACCAAGTGGTGGAACCCTTCTAAGAAAAATTACTTCATCGATACTATCACCATTTAAATCAACTGTTTCTTTCAACGACATTCCTGATGAATCTTCTGCGAGAAATAATACTGTATCGGGTTGGGTAAAATCATTTCCGTTCAAATAGGCACAAACGTATAAAGTGTCATTATAGTTACCCGATTCGACCAGAATATCTTTATTCTCATCATCATTTAAATAACCTTGCACAAAACCGCTAAAAGTAAAATCAAGTGTATCAATTGTTATATCGTTAAAATCTTTATTACCACGTATAAGCAAAGAATATTGTTTGCCGTCAATATTTAAATACTCAGTTAATAGTATACCATATTCAGAGTTATTCCAACCGGATATATATTGTGTATTTGAACCGCTCCAATTTTCTGATTCATATTGAAAAGCGGGCTCGGTCGATAAAGTATCACCTCCTGAATAAATATACAGTTTGGCAGGTTTATCTGACTGAGCATATTGCGTACTCACGATCCAGTCATCGTAACCGTCATTATTCATATCTCCGCATAAAATTGTACTGCCATAGTTTGCAAATTCATCAGGACTTTGATAATACCAGTCCGGTTCATCATCGAGCGTATCGCCACCGAGGTAAATATAGACTCTTCCATATGAGGCGTACCAATCATCTGGCGCTGTAATTATAAGGTCATCATAGCCATCGGCATTTAAATCTCCGGTTACTAAGTAACCAAAACCATAACGAGCCCCTTCACCGTAAAGTACAAGATCGGCAATAGAATCTGGTCCACTTGGACTTCCGAGATAGATCGAGGCACGGCCCTCTTTTAAACCACCAGCCCATAGATTAGATAGAACATAATCAGTATAGCTATCTCCGTTAAGATCCATATCGCCGAATAAATATGTAACTGCTCCCATGTACCTATATTCCCATAAAGTAATGTCTGGCTCGATATCAAAAGGAGAGCCGCCATAGAATACGTCTACTCTATCAATCCATGGATACGGATACGATGAATCCGGGTAACTACCACAGGTCACCGCAAGATCATTAAATCCGTCGTTGTTAATATCGCCTATATTGCTTATCGAACTGCCAAACTGATCCCCATAGTAGTATCCAGGTATGCTAACAACCTTTTCTAAATGAATAGCATCATTAGTGTACAGAACTCCTGCCGAAATGAATAAACATACGATTAATTTAAAATTTTTCATTAATAATCTCAGTATTTATGGAACGCGTTTTGATTAAGACATGCACCAGCGAAAAATGGAAAAGTTCGGATCGCACCTCTCCCGCATGAGTTGTTCATGGAAAATGAGAGACACTTTTTACAGACCGAAACAGATTGACCGTTTAAGTCTGACTTGAGAATGGGAAGAATGATTGTTCTTTCTTCCGGGACACTAGATCGATACATCGCTTCACCTTTATAAATAAATTGCTCCACGATTCTATCTGAAAAACTTGAAATTCCAAAAAGCACTTTGAAGGTCATGGATGCCGGGGAGGTCGTCCGTCCCTTCTGTGACACTATCGCCCATTCAAGAAACAGAAACATTTTACATTAGGGAATCTTTAAATCAAACAATTATTTTGCGCGGGAGAAATAAACCACGAATCCCGAACAATATCGGGACAAGTTAATACGGAACCCCACAAAGTGCGGGGAAATGAGAGAAGACAAATTAAGGTTAAGATTAAGATTGAGCGTCACCCTGCCCGGCATCCATGAAATATCTGAATATTTGTTTGCCTCGCTCATAACACCGTCAGAATCACAGATTACGCTGATTTAGGGATTCCACAGAATTTTTTTTATCAGCCATATTTTCTATAATCAGTGTAATCAGCGCAATCTGATTAATCAGCGATTCAGACATTTTCCCCTTTGCGTCAGATTCTCAAATCTGATGCGGAACATAAATAATACAAAATCCTTTCATAACAAATCAGCGTAATTCAGCGTCTGTTGTTATCTATCTTTACCTTTTCTTCATATCTTCGTGACTTTGTGGTTAAAATCAGCGTCTTTCTGCGTCCAGCCTTTTCGTCTCTGACGGAATTTACTGTATATATTCGCTGACCGTCTCGACTGCTTCGACGACTACTTTTGCATTCTTACGGATCACGAATTCGCTGAGTCCGATCTCCGAATCGGAATTTCCCCAATCATAAGTGTAACCGAGCCGCGTCCACGGATAGGCGGTTTCCGTCGGTTCGGGATAGTAAGAATAGATAATGTTGTTATTGAACCACGTCTTGTAAAGTTCGTCTGTTCCATCGGGAAATGTGAGTTCGGCAATTTGATCGGTAATTTCCGCATCCGGCGTCGGTCGGAAAAGATCGTCCGGTTTGACCCAGATTTCCGCGAAATAGAAATTTCCTTCAACATCCGGCATTCCGAGTAATTGTTCACATCGGAGAACCGGATCTGTTTGCTCTTTGGGGTGATCGGCAAACCAATCCTTGAGTTCGGGAACGGCAGTCACCCATGTTTCGCCCCACCACATTGTCACGGAACTATCGACGGGATATGAAGAATCGTATTTCGTCAGCGTCGCGACGAGGACATACGATTCGCCGCCGATCTCTTTCCATGATAAATAAGTATTCGTCGGCAAGATCGCGATCAGATCGTCTGAAATCTCGTCCGCTTCGGCGACCATCGCGTCCTCGACCGCAGACTGATACATCTCCGTCAACGATTCATTTTCATCGTTATTTTCGACTTCATCCGAACAGCCGAAAACGTACAACATGAAAACCGCAACAAGCAGGAAACGGATGCGAAATGTACAAGTCTTCATTTCAAGTTCTCCTGAATTCACTTATTCGTCGAGAAAAAGAGACGCGCATAGATGTAAGCAATCGACTCATCTAAAACCATCCGGACGCCGTCGCTGGATTTCCACCATTTTTCCGGTGTGAATCCAACCTGATGCGAGGCAATGATCCCGACCTTAAAATCCTTTCCCAACGCTTTTTGATAGAGTAATTGGCTTCGGCGGGCGTGCGGTCCGAGCGAAAGAACGTCGAGCGACTTTACCGTCGTGTCGGATGTGACCAAATATTCTTTAAAAGCAATTGCCGAGGCAAATGTCCTGTCTTTGTCAGCTTTGGCGTAAGGAACGGCGATTACGCGTTTTTCGTCGAAGCCGATTTCTTTCAGTGTTGCCTTTGCCAGTTCTGCATTCGTTTTATATTTCGATAAAAAATAACCTTGCTGAAGCGGTCCGCCGGTCGTGTAGATTTTTTCATATTTACCATCCAGAAAGATTTTCGTCACTTCCTGAATTACATTATCCGGCAACCAGCCTTCGACAACGAGCGTCTTTCCGCCGGAAGGTTCCGTAACCGCCAGAAATGGATAGAGATTTTTAATACCTAAATCAATTAAGGTGAAAACTAAAAAGATCACGATCAGCCAGACTCTTGCTGAGGTCGATTTGGCGTCTTTTTTTAAATGTAATGTTTGCTGGTTAAACTTTTCTTCCATTTTTTTCCTCCTGATCTTCGGTTTTTAGATGATATTCGAT
>Ga0210017_1002061_pt1 | contig 17346 bp, 17 predicted proteins | sample CryGeyCG2014_020_FD_183966 | JGI IMG/M metagenome (GOLD analysis project Ga0210017, IMG submission 183966) | Groundwater microbial communities from aquifer - Crystal Geyser CG08_land_8/20/14_0.20 (SPAdes) (version 2) | ecosystem: Environmental > Aquatic > Deep subsurface > Groundwater | place... | reverse complement strand
TACCGCCTTGATACTCCATCGCATAATCGAAAAAACTTGGTTGCATAATATTTCTCACTCTTTTTTTAGTTCTTTTATTTTATCTAATTGGCTCTGAAATTTTGTTGTTTAATCAGAGGGTTCAATTAAAAAAAGATGAACAAAATCACAAAGAGTTAGACTATACAGAGTTTAGAGAGCTTATTCACAAAAATTTAGGTGTAGCAAGAAATTTACGAATAAAAGATGCTCAAACTATTTTAGAAGAGATGATGGGCAAAGAGGACTTGATTTATTTAAGCCATGCTGTGAATGCTTTACGTGCATGTGCTGTGAAACTAAAACCTACCTGTGCCTACGATACAATTAAACTCATTGAAATTAAAAACTCTTTGGAAACTTAGCGTCTTGCAGCATGCGAAACTTTTTCTAAGACTGTTTGAGGAAGTATTATAACCTCTTGTTTTTGTAATGGAAGGGCAAAAGCAAGTAAAATAAATATAAGTGAAAAAACCATCCCACCTAAAATACTAAGAACTAGCTTCAGTTTAAAGTCATTCATCTTTTACCTATTTTTATATTTCTATCTATGAAGTTAATTATAACATGTTAGAATACTTTATGCCTAAATTTATATCTATTTTTACTCTTCCTGTTTTATTGATACTCTCTTTACATGCTAAGGAGCCGATGATGGCTATCTTACAAAATGTGATTTCGAATGAAATGCAAAAGTTTACTTTTGGAAATTATAGTTTTGTTTGTGAAGCTTATGGAGTAGTATCATTAGAAAAGCTATATGAAAAATCACAGAACAATTCCACATGCCAAGAGAGTATAAAAAGCTTTTATAAAAAAAATCCTTATTTACAATATTACACAGAATCTATACTCAAGAATCAGGTGATGTATCATGTTGAGTTTAAAGAGAAAGGGTGTGTTATCTATGTTCAAGGAAAAAAAACACTCTCTGAAGTTTTACTTGAAGAGGGTTTAGCTGTGAGTCAACCATCTTTTCAGGATGAGGAGTACAACTACTCCTTCTTGAAACTACAACAAAGAGCAAAAAGTAACAAAAAGGGACTATGGGGTGAAGATATTCTAAAAAGTTGTGTTGACTCTCTCTATAAAGATGCGAAGTAACACTCATAAGCGTTTTTCTTATGAATGTTTATGTGTCATATATATCCAAAACTCTTTATGTGAAAGACCTTTGTTCAAAAAGTAAATTTGTAGAATTCCAACTCTAAAAAGTGTTATGAGCATCTTTGCAAAGGGTATAAAAAGACTGAGACTCACTAAAATGGATTGCTCTTTATTTCCCTTGGATTCTATCATCTCTTTCATTCCAATATTTTTGCTTAAATATAAGCCAAATAGTATAGAAAAAGTAAAATTGAGTATTAATCCAAAAATAATATATGCTATCAAATCTTGTTCATGCATTCCTGCTATCATATATCTATGCCCCTAAATAAAACTATAAGTACTCATTTTACCTAAAACAATCTTTTAAATTTTTTATTCGTAGGATTTAATTATTTTTTTTGTATAAAAAGTTCCAAACGGTATTAAAGAAGCTATAAAAAAAATCATGTTTTCTTTTTGAGACCATTTCTTCTCTTCCCATGCTTGATAAAGTAAAATGCAAAAGAGTATGAACAAAATTCCATGAAGCATTCCTGCTATTTTCACAGCTATTGCGAAACCAAGTATATATTTGAGAGGCATAGCTATAAATAAGAGTAATAAATAGGAATATCCTTCTGCACTATTTATAAACTCAAAGTTTTTCACACTATTATTTCTCATCTTATTTCCTTGTAATTTTATGCGAAGTATATAATTAAAAAGTAACAATTTGGGTAAATTTAAAAGTTTATCAAAGGGTTGAATTTATTTTAATCATCTTTATAATATACTAACCAAAATTATAAATCAAAGGTATGTGAATGGATACTAACCTAGTTTTAGAGGGTTTAAAATTTATGGGTTTGGGCATGGGAACTGTTTTCTTGTTCTTAATTATAATGATAGCTTTTATGAATATAATGTCAAGTGTAATACATAGATTTTTTCCAGAACCTGTAGTTTCTGAAATGGAAGTTCAACCAAAAGATAATAAAAAGATAATTGCAGCAATAACTGCCGCAATATCACATCATAGACAAAGTTAAGGACTAAAATGGCTAAAAAATATATAGATGTAATGGATACAACTTTTAGAGATGGTTTTCAATCAGTCTTTGGTGGTAGGGTGCTGATGAATGATTTCTTTCCAGCAGTAGAAGCAGCAAAGCATGCTGGTATAACGCATTATGAATTTGGTGGTGGAGCTAGATTTCAATCATTGTATTTTTATTTAAGAGAAGATGCTTTTGAGATGATGGACAGATTTCGTAAGATTGTAGGACCTGATGCAAACCTTCAAACGCTTGCACGTGGTGTGAATACTGTTATGCTCGATACTGGCTCAAAAGATTTGATTGATTTACACGCAAAACTATTTAAAAAGCATGGTACAACAACTATTAGAAATTTTGATGCATTGAATGATGTTGAAAATTTAAAATACTCAGGAGAGAGAATCGCTTATCATGGACTGAAGCATGAAGTGACAGTAACTATGATGGAGTTACCTCCAGGTTGTGTGGGTGCACATGATGTCGCTTTTTATGAAAGAACACTTAGAGAGATTTTAGATAGTGGTATTCCTTATGACAGTATATGTTTTAAAGATGCATCAGGTACATCTAGTCCACATAAAGTGTATGAAACAATCAATATGGCACGAAAATTGGTTCCTGAGGGGACACATCTTCGTCTTCACACACATGAGACAGCGGGTGTTTCTGTTTCCTCTTATATGGCTGCACTTGAAGCTGGAATAGATGGAATTGACATGGCAGCTGCTCCTGTAAGTGGTGGAACATCACAACCAGATATTCTTACTATGCTCCATGCTACAAAAGGTCTTGATTTTGATCTTGGTGGTTTAGACATTGATAGAATTTTAACCTATGAGAAAGAGCTTCAAGGATGTCTGAGTGATTATTTCATGCCGCCTGAAGCAACAATGGTCTCTCCACTTATCCCATTTTCACCAATGCCAGGTGGTGCATTGACTGCAAATACTCAAATGATGAGAGATAACAACATCTTAGACAGATTCCCAGAAGTTATCGATGCGATGAGAGAAGTTGTTGAGAAGGGCGGTTACGGCACATCTGTAACTCCTGTTTCTCAATTCTACTTTCAACAAGCGCTTAACAATGTAATGCAAGGACCATGGAATGCAATCGCTCCAGGTTACGGAAAAATGGTTCTGGGTTATTTTGGTAAGACACCGGTTTCACCAGATCCTGAAATTGTAAAAATTGCTTCTGAAAAATTAGGACTTGAACCAACAACAGAAAATGCTCTTGATTTAGCAACAGCAGATGAGAGCAAGTCTTTAGAGACATGGATTAACAAGCTTAAAGAAGAGGGTTTAGATATAACTGAAGAAAATATATTTATAGCTGCTGCTTGTCAAGAAAAAGGGATAGCTTTCCTAAAAGGCAAGGGCGAGTTAAATGTTCGTAAAATATCACAAATGAAAAAAGAAGAGGGAAGTTTAAATATGGGTAGTGGAAATTATACAGTTGTAGTAGATGGTCAAAAGTTTAGTGTTCAGGTTGCTGAGGGTGATGCGGATATCCAAGTTACAGCGGTCAATGGAGAAAGTGCCTCAACTGCAACTCCAAAAGTTTCTGGAAGTGATATTTCAATCAAAGCACTTTTACCAGGTAATGTATGGAAAATTGTTGCGAATCCAGGTCAAAGTGTAAATGAAGGCGATGTCATTATGATTTTAGAATCTATGAAAATGGAAATAGATGTCCCAGCACCAAGAGGCGGTGTCGTAAAATCAATCAACGTTGCAACGAACGACAAAGTAGTTGAAGGTCAAGTTGTAGCAGTAATAGGTTAATTATGAAAATTGTTATTCTTAAATTCCTGACACTCTTAATGTTTTTTGGTGCTGTGAATCTCTATGCAAACACACAAGAGACTGCTACGGTAGAGAACTCTACTTACAAAGAAGAGACATATAAAAGTAAACCATTCTCTGAAATGATGAGTGGTTTCTTGGCTTCAACAGGTATAAACGCATTTTTGAACCCAGACCCAAATGAGATGAACGCGCATGGTGAGTGGATGAGTGACTTCCATAAATCATGGGGTCGTTTAATTATGATTCTTGTGACATTTTTACTCTTTTACTTAGCTATCAAAAAAGGGTTTGAACCTCTTTTACTACTCCCGATAGCTTTTGGTGGACTCTTAGCAAATATCCCAGTTGCAAATATTGCAGGTGAACATGGCTTTTTGGGTGTTATCTATAATATGGGTTTAGCAAATGAGATGTTTCCAATAATCATCTTCATGGGTGTTGGAGCAATGACAGATTTTGGACCACTTTTATCAAATCCTAAAACAGCACTTCTTGGTGGCGCTGCACAGTTTGGTATTTTTGGAACATTAGTTGGAGCAGTTGCACTCTCGCAATATACTGATATTTTCAACTTTACAATCCAACAAGCTTCAGCAATATCTATCATTGGTGGAGCAGATGGACCGACGTCTATCTTTATTGCTACAAAACTTGCACCTGAACTTCTTGGAGCAATTGCTGTGGCATCTTACTCCTACATGGCAATGGTTCCAATCATTCAGCCTCCAATTATGAAAGCATTGACAAATGATGCTGAGAGAAGAATCAAAATGACGACACTTCGTCATGTTTCTCGTTTAGAGAAATTAGTTTTTCCTATCATGGTTCTCTCTCTTGCAATTTTGATTCTGCCAGAATCTACACCACTTATTGGTGCATTTATGTTTGGTAACTTCTTAAAAGAGTCTGGTGTAGTTGAGAGACTGAATGACACTTTACAAAATTCACTTATCAACACTGTTACTATCTTCTTAGGTTTAGGTGTTGGGTCAAAGCTAGCAGCAGATCAGTTTTTAGTTGCTGATACTTTGGCAATTTTAGCTTTAGGGGTTGTTGCGTTTTCTGTAGGAACTGCAGCGGGTGTTATTATGGCTAAGATTATGAACTTATTCCCTGGAAATAAAATCAATCCATTGATTGGTTCAGCTGGTGTTTCTGCTGTTCCTATGGCAGCACGTGTATCAAATAAAGTTGGTATGGAATATGACCGCTCTAATATGCTTTTAATGCATGCAATGGGTCCAAATGTTGCAGGTGTAATCGGTTCAGCGGTTGCAGCTGGTGTACTTATCTCACTCTTTCAGTAAGTAGCTACTCTTAGCATGTGGAAATATTTCCACATGCCAATAAACAAGCGTTTATTTATCTTCCATTACAGATATTATCAGTGGAATTATATTATGGCTTTTTGTTTTATCAATAAAACCATCTGCTCCTAAAACTTCAGCTTCTCTTTTATTGTTGTCACCAGTCATTGAACTATTTACAATAATAGGTATATTTTTAGTTTTTGCATTTTCTTTTAATAGCTTAACAACAGTAAAACCTGACATTTCGGGCATTTCTATATCCGTAATGATGGCAGAGATGCTTGTAATATCTTCTAGTGATAAGATGTAGTCCACTAACTTTTTGCCATTGTCAAATAACTTCATATTTATTGCTGCATTCTGAAAAATTTGGGTGAGGGCTCTTTGTGCTGTTCTAGAATCTTCAGCTATTAAAACTGTTCCATTAAGTAGACTTTTTGGAATATCTATGTTGTGCAACTCTTCTGTATTCTCTGCAACATTCACCATCGCTTGTGGTATAACATCTGAGAGTAGTTTTTCATAATCTAAAATCAGACAAACACTTCCATCATCGAGTCTTGTATCATTCATAACAAGTCCATCTTTACCAATTCGATAACTATCAGGTGCATGCATCTCATTCCAGTTTTTCTTTACAACTCTAAAGGCAGACATGATTCTAAGACCTATAATGATGCCATTAAAGTCACAAACTAATATATTGGATCTCTCTTTCTCATCTTTATTGAAATTGATTCCAAGCCATGCTGGGAGATTTAAGATAGGGATTTGTAAGCCACGAAGGATGATAGTACCTTCGAGTAAGGGGTGCGAAGATGGAATCTGAGTCAAGTAGTGATTTTTTGACTCTACTACTTCTCTCGTCTTAAATACATTTATTGCATAGTATGCGGAATCTACATCTTCTGAAACTCTAAAAACTAAGAGCTGAAGTTCATTATTTTTTGCTAAGTTTGTAGCTGCATCAACTTTGTCTAAAACTGACATGAAAAACCCTTTAATTAAAACTGCTAAATAATACCTAAAATTGGATGAAAAATGCTTTAATGTTAATATAGAGATGGTAGAATATTGGCAATTAATTTAAAGGTGTGTATGTGAAGATTTTAACAATATTATTTTTAATGGCAACAATGCTCTTCTCAAAAGTTTATTACTCAAAAGTAGAGCCTTATGAAATTCGTGATGTCTCTTCAAATGTATCAGGACTTGTTCTTTTTACAGATGACAATATGCTAGGAAAAGAACTCTCAAGCAAGCCATACATAAAGATAGACTCAGAGTTAGATGCACAAGAGCTAAAATATACAGAAGATAAACTCGAGTATTTAAGAGAGATGGTAACTGAGAATGAGACAATTTTAAGTAATACAGAGCAAGCTCTAAATAAAAAAAGAGAAAACTATAAAAGAATTGAAGCTTTAAAAATAAAATCTGTTTTAGAAAAAGATAAAGAGTTTTATGACCTTATCACAAGTGAAAACCAATTTTTATCGACACAAAAAGAGATACAAAATTTAAAAGTTCAAATTACAGACTTGAAATTAAAAGCGGCTTACCTCAGAAGAAGTTTAAAAGATAAAAATCTAACTGCAGAAGGCTTTGTTCTTTACTCTATCTTAGTGAAAAGTGGTCAAGTAGTTGGAGTGTCAACACCATTGGCAAGAGTAGCAGATACTTCAAAAGCTATTCTCACTATCTATCTCGATGAAGAGGATATGGTAGATGTTAAAAAGAGAGTTATTTATATAGAGGGTGTGAAAACTGCATATAAAATCTCAAGAGTTTCTAACATAGCAGATAGTAAAAACATCTCAAAATATATGGCACAGATAGTGATAAAATCTCCTGAACTTTTTTCCAAACTTGTGAAGATAGAACTAGGAAATGAGTGATACTACCGCTTGTCCTCTTGATTGTTATGATGCCTGTGAAATAAGTTATAACAGTGGGAAATTAAAGGGAGTGAAGAGTGGGCATACGCGAGGTTTTTTATGCCCACATTTAAATCATTACGACACGCATAAACAAATCCACATGCCAAGATATAGAGGCAAAGAGATAAGTTTACAAGAGGCACTGTGCATTTTAAGCGATATGCTTTACTCCTCTAGGCGAGAAGAAGTGCTTCACTACAGAAATCATGGAAACTTTGGACTTATGCAAGCAGTAACAGAGCACTTTTTTGCCTCATACGGCGCAACGCTTACAAATGGTTCTCTTTGTGATGGTGCTGGAGAAGCTGGTATTATCCAAGGAAGAGGAAGCAATCTCAATATGCCTCTCTCAGAGATAGAAAAATCTGAAGTTTTCATCTTTTGGGGAAGAAATCCACATGCCACTTCAAGCCATCTTCTTCCTCTTGTCAAAAATAAAACCATCATTGTTATTGACCCTATTCAGACAAAAATTGCTAAAGAGGCTGATTTACATATTCAGATAAAACCTCATGGCGATTTATCTCTGGCTCTTTTGTTGAGTCGTTTTTTGTATATTGAGGGCGATTATAATAAAGAGTATCTGGAAAAATATGCAAGTGAGTATGAAGAGTTTTATGAGCTAACGCAAGGCGTACGCATCAAGATGACTCTAGATGAGATAGATGTTACGCTGGGTCAGATAGGTAAAATTTTAGCCTTAGTGAAAAACAAAAAAGTTGCTATTGTCTGTGGGGTTGGTTTACAAAAATATAGTGATGGTGCAGATGTTTTAAGAGCGATAGACTCTTTTGCAACTCTCTTGGGACTTTTTGCAAAAGAGGGGTGCGGGGTAAGCTATCTTGGAAACTCCCAAGAGAACATCACTTCTCCTTTTAACCAAAAAGCAAAACGCGTATCCAAAGTAGATACAGATTTTAGTAAGTTTAGAACTGTTTTTATACAAGGCGCAAATCCACTCTCACAGATGCCAAACTCTTTGCGAGTTAAAGAGTCTCTTGCAAAAGTTGAGAATCTTGTCTATTTTGGTCTCTATGAGAATGAAACAAGTGCAATGGCAGAGTTGATACTTCCTGCAAAAGACTTTTTGCATAAAAACGACATACGAAGATCCTACTCCCATAATGCGATGCTTACTATGCCAAAAATGTGCGAGAGTGACTTTGGTATCAGTGAGTATGATTTAAGTGCATGTCTATGTCAAGCGTTCCAAATTGAGTTACAAGATGAAGCCTTTTACATAGAGCATTTTAAGAGTTTTGCTGTGGAGTATCCAGATGGTTCTTGGCATGTGGAAATGAGAGAGGAAGCTCCTTATCGCGATGGCTTTGATACAGAGGATGGTGAGTTTGAGTTTTTGGACTCATTTGAGAAAGATTTCAATATGAATGAAAAACTCTTTTTGATTACTTCAAAAAGTGAGAAGAGTTTAAATTCGCAGTTTAACCGTGAAAAGAGTCTCTATCTCAACAGCGCGCTTGGGTTTCTTGAGGGGGAGATTCTCACTGTAAGTTCGGCATGTGGAAATGTAGACCTGAGCGTCAAGATTTGTGATGATGTGAGAGAAGATTGTGTCCTGATTTATAGCGGTACACCAGGGGTCAATAATCTAACAACATCTAAGCACTCTTTGGATGGTAAATGTGCTATCTATCAAGAGGAAAAAGTAGAGTTGAGTCGCCAAAAAAAGATGAGTGATGATAAATCATAGTAAATCTTTTTTGGATATAATCTTATTAAAAAATTAGGTAGATTTATGAATACAAAAGAATTAGATACTAAATATGTTTTATCTACGTATGCAAGAGCAGATGTAGAGTTTGTAAGTGGGAAAAATGCACGACTAAAAGATGCGCAGGAGAAGGAGTATATTGACTTTACCTCAGGGATTGCTGTGACAAGTGTTGGACATGCAAATGAGAGATTAAATAATGCAATATGCAATCAAATTCAAAATATGATACATATGTCAAATCTCTACTACATCGCTCCTCAGGCGAAGGCTGCACAAAAGCTTGTCGATGCAAGTGGCTATGATATGAAGTGCTTTTTTAGTAACAGCGGTGCCGAAGCGAATGAGGGTGCTATCAAGATTGCAAGAAAGCATGGCGAGAGAAATGGTCAAGTGAAAAAGTATAAAATCATAACACTTGATCACTCCTTCCATGGAAGAACCATCACTACAGTAAAAGCAACAGGTCAAGAGTCAATGCACAACTATTTTGGTCCTTTTCCTGATGGCTTTGTCTATGCAAAAGATGTGGATGAGATTGAATCTCTGCTGGACGACCACACTGTAGCGGTTATGTTAGAGTTAGTCCAAGGTGAGGGTGGAGTTCAGCCACAAGATAAAGCAAAAATTCAAAACCTAGCTAAACTTTTAAAATCAAGAGATGTATTACTTATGATAGATGAAGTTCAAACAGGCGTTTATAGAACAGGTAAATTTTTAGCTTCAAACCTTTACGAGATTGAACCAGATGTTATCACTTTAGCAAAAGGTGTTGGTGGAGGTGTCCCAGTTGGCGTTGTAATGACAAGCTTAAAGGAGATTTTCAATCCAGGCGATCATGGCTCAACTTTTGGCGGAAACAACCTAAGTACAACAGCGATTTGCGAAGTTATGGATATTTTAGGCGAGTGTGATAAGAGCGGAGACTTGGAGATAACGATGCTTCTCTTTGAAAAAGCACTTGAATCTTTTTATAATGCACACAAAGATGTTTTTACAGAGAAAGTCGGACTTGGAATGATGTGCGGTCTGCGTGTAAAAGATGCAGAAACCTTAGGTAAAATCATCAACAGTGCCCGAGAAGAGGGTGTCATCGTTTTAAAAGCTGGTAAAAACACATTAAGAATTTTACCACCACTTACAATAACAAAAGAGGAAATAGATGAAGGTTTTAAATATCTCAGTCGCGCTGTTTCTAGCTTGTAGTACGCTACTATCTGCTGCAGAAAAAAACGAAAAACTAGAAGAGTATATCTCTCAAAACAAAAAAGAGCAATTTAGTTACGATTATCAAAAAAATGAGGCTGAGAGTTCTAAGCTTCGTGATTCATGGATTGCTCCGCTCAATTTGCAATATAGCTACACAGTAAGTAACCCTTATTCGGCAGAACAGACATCACAAAATGCTGCGATTAAACTCGACCAGCCAATCTTTCAAAGTGGTGGGATTTACTATGCTATCAAATTTGCAGAGGTTTCTCACCTTTATGCAAACTACTCTGTAGATGCGGCAAAAAGAAAGTTGGTTAAAGATGCCATCTCTCTTTTAATGCAGATTAAACAGTTAAAGCTGAAGATAGATAAACAAAACTTACAAATCAAAAACGCTGAAATTAATTTAGAACTTAAAAAAGAGCAGTATCTAAGCGGGCAACTTGATTCAGGCTTTTTAGATAATGCCATCATCGAGAGAAACTCTGTGATTCAAGCACTTTATGATATTGAGACTACCAAAGAGAGACTTATCTCAAAGTTTCAAGCAATCAGTGATAGCTCTTATGAAAGTGCTCAAATTCCACATTTGGAAGTTCTGGATAAAGAGAGCTTTTTAGAGTACAACATACTTTTAAATATTTCTAAAAGTGATAGAGAAAAATATAGATATACAAAGAACATGACAATCGCAAAATACCTTCCAAAAGTAAGTATTACAGGTGGGTACAATTGGAGTAAAAGTGAGAAACAACTCTTCTCAGCTTCTGATGGTGAGAGAGACTACTACGACTATGGTGTCAAAGCATCCATGCCTCTTAGCATCAACACGTTTAGAGATGTTGAATCAGCAAAGATAGATTTTTTAAAGTCTAAGTTGGTTATCGAGGACAAAAAAAGAGAGTTGAATGCACTTTTTGAACAAGTGATGCAAAATATAGATAACTTTGATAAAAAAAGAGTACTCAGCATAGAAAACAGAGACCTCTATGAAAAACTACTTGTAGATACAAAAAACTTGTTTACTGCAGGTTATAAAACGAAGTATGATGTAGACCTATTGGAAAACTCTGTAGAAATTCAGAAGCTAGATGTGATGATTTTTGATATCGATAGACAGTTGGAACTCTTAACACTTTATGAAATGTATATCAATGACAAGTACTAAAGTGCAAAGCAGTAAGGTTTTCAATGCAGAGTCGTAAATTTAGTGAGTATATGGCAGAGTGGCTCTACGGTGAAGATGGGTACTACGCAACTTACAAAAACATAGGTAAAAGCGGTGATTTTTATACCGCAGTAAGTACAAGTAAGTTTTTCGGCGGAACTATTGCTAAGCATATTATCTCTTTAGTAGATGAGAGCTTCTTGGCGGAAGATGGGGTTGTATGTGAGATTGGCGCACATCATGGCTACTTTTTGGCGGATGTTATAGAGTTTATTTACACACTTCGACCAAAACTTCTGAGCACTCTAAAGTTTGTAATCATCGAGAGATTTGACGCTTTACAAGAGTTTCAACGCAACTATTTTAAAGACTCCTTTGGCGATGCAGTTTCACTCACGCACTACAAATCTTTGAGCGAACTCAAGTGTGAAAATGCTTTTTTCATAGCAAATGAAATCTTTGACGCTTTTCCTTGTGAGCTTTATTTTAAAGGTAAGAGTGCAAGAGTGCAAGGGCACAACATCGAGTTTGATGTAGAGAACGACTGGGTAGATGAAAAAGCAAAAAAATACCATAAAGATAGAGGCGAGATAGCCATCGGGTATGAAGAGTTTGCAAAAGAGATGGCTTCCACATGCCAAAAGTTTGAGTTTATGAGTTTTGACTATGGCGAGATGCAAGCACGTCCTGACTTCTCCATAAGAGTTTATACCAAACACAAAGTGATTCCATTGTTTGATGAAGAGATTAACAGAGAAGAGCTCTTTGCAAAGTCGGACATAACCTACGATGTGACATTTGCACATGTAAAAGATGCTTACGAAGCTTCAGGTGTGAAGTTTATAGAGTTAAAGGCTCAAATGGTCGCGCTTGTAGATATGGGCATACTAGACCTCTTAGAGATACTCAAAGAGAATGTAGAAGAGAAGATATACAAGCAAGAGTTAGAAAAAGCAAAGATGTTGATTTTGCCTCAGTTTTTAGGGGAGAGATTTAAGATGATACGGTTTAGGAAAGAGTAAAGAGGTAGATGTTGTGACATTTATATGATGTATTGATTTGAACGAGAAAAGGGTATAAAGAGATTTAATTTGATACAATAAATCTTGTTTTATTTTATTTTACTCCAAAGGTCTAGCCTACAATGTCCATGTTTCAAAAATCAGTTTTACAAAGTGTAAGTCAAGACGAAAGTATCGTAGCCTTACGATGGGCTTCTTTTCAAGAGTATCTCGCAAAAAAAGAGTTTGTAAGAGGTGTCAAAGAGGAAAAATACCAAGATGGTTTTCTCAAAGATGTGTTTGAAAACTGTTTGGGCTATACTCTTGATAGCACCAATCCCGCTGAATTTAACCTAGAGCGAGAGCGAAAAAACGAAACCGATGGGAAAAAAGCAGATGGTGCTATACATCTAAACGGCGAAATAGTCGGTATCATCGAACTCAAAGCCCAAGATACAAAAAACCTAGACAAAGCCACCGACCAAGCTTTTGGCTACTTAGTATCTAACTCAAAAGCCCACTATGTCATAGTATCAAACTTTGATGAGCTAAGATTTTACATAGACAAAAAGACTGCCTTTGAGAAGTTTTCTCTTTTTAACCTCACTTATGAGGAGTTTAAAAAGCTTCATTTGCTTCTAAGCTTCGAGAGCATCAAAGAGGCAACTCCGCTTAAACTCAAAGAAAAATCAGCCAACTTTGAAGCTCAAATATCAAAAGAGCTTTACAAAGATTTTAGTACTTTTAGAAATCATCTCTTTGAAAATCTAATCAAAAACAACCCATCTAGCGAAAAAAGTGACCTTTTACGACAGACTCAAAAACTCTGCGACCGCATCATCTTCATACTTTTTGCAGAAGACAGAGGACTGCTCCAGCCAAATACCATAAAAGAGATACGCTCACGACACGAGCAAGATATATTCGGCAACCCAATGTATGGCTACTATAAGATATATTTTGATGCGATAAACGAGGGAAATGAAAAGCTACAAATCCCACGATATAACGGCGGACTTTTTGCCAAAGATGAAACCTTAGACTCACTCATCATCGATGATGAAGTTTTAAATATGGAAGCTCAAAAACTAAGCGACTATGACTTTGTCAGTGAAGTCGGGGTAAATATACTCGGGCATATATTTGAGCAAAGTTTAACTGACTTAGAAGAGATACAGTCAAATATTGACAACACCGACTTTGACAAAACAAAGAGCAAAAGAAAAAAAGACGGGGTATTTTACACTCCTGAGTACATCACAAAATACATAGTAGAAAACACTTTGGGCAAGATGTGCAGAGAAAAAAGAGAAGAGCTTAAAATAGTAGAGGTAAAAGCCCCATTAAATCCAAAGAAATTGAGCAAAACAGAAACCCAAACAAAAGAGAATCTTGAAGTTTACAAAGAGTGGCTGTTTAACTTAAAAATATTAGACCCGGCATGTGGAAGTGGAGCATTTCTCAACCAAGCACTAGAGTACCTCATAAGCGAACACACCGCACTACAAAACGACTTAAGCCTCATGGGTGACCTTTTTGCCGTGTACCAAGTAGAAGAGAGTGTACTAGAACACAATCTTTACGGCGTAGACATCAACGAAGATGCAACAGAGATAGCCAAACTAAGCTTGTGGCTAAGAACGGCAAAAAGAGGACGACCTCTTACGAAGTTGGCGGATAAGATAAAATGCGGAAACTCTTTGATAGATGATAAAAGTGTGGTGGATAATGCTTTTGATTGGCATGTGGAATTTCCAGAAGTTTTTGCAAAGGGCGGGTTTGATGTAGTTATTGGCAATCCACCGTACATAACTTTTGCACTTGGTAAGAAACAAGAATTTGAAAGTAAAGAAATTGAATATTATAAAAGTAAATTCCCATTATCTTCTGCTTATAAAGTTAGTTCATATTTGATTTTTATTGATAAATCTTTAAATCTTATATCTAGAACTGGTTTATTGTCTTTTATTGTTCCTAATGCCATTTATACAAATTATTTTTATGCTAATTTTAGAGAGTATTTAATAGACCAATTTTCAATGCATAGTTTATTTAATCTGGAATATGAAGTTTTTGAAGATGCTGATACAGGTGGTTCGTCTATATTTGTTATTGGTAAAGATGAAATAGAAAATACAATATTATTATCTTCAAAAAGTGAAAAAGAGTATTCAACTCCATATATATTCAACTTAAATCAAAATGAATTTAAAAATATCCCTGATAATAAATTTTTATTTTCAGATAGTTTAATTTCTTTGTGGAATAAATCTTTTGAAAATTCCATTCCCTTGGGTGGTGATAATTTTCAATTTTATAATGGTATAAAAACTGGAGATAATAAAAAGTTTTTAGCAGAAGAAAAAATTGATGATAGATATCGACCAATCATAAGAGGAAGAGATTTTTATAAATATACTCCTTTAGAAAATGAGATGTATGTATTGTTCGACCAAGAACAATTATGGAGCAATACAAATGAAGCAATGTATTTAGTAGATGAAAAGCTTATATTTAGGCAAACTTCTGACCATTTAGTCGTAGCTTATGATAATAATAAAAATTTCACAATGGACACAACACATTTGTTATTTGATAAATCAGGAAAATTTGACCATAAATATTTATTATCAATTGTAAATTCTAAATTATTAAATTTCTTGTATCAAATTATAGTACCTGAAATAGGAAAAGCATTTTCAGAAGTAAAAGGTGTAAATTTAAAAAAATTACCAATAAAGGAAATAAGTTTAGAACATCAAAAGCCATTTATCCAAAAAGCAGATTTAATGCTTGAACTCAATGAAAAATTACAAGAAACAAAACAAAACTTTCATAATGAGTTAGTCCTAGAAAAACTTACAAAGAAACTGCAAAACTTTGAAGAACTCGACTTTGATGAATTTGTAACGCAATACTCAAAAGCCAAAAAACTAAAATTTGCCGACAAACTAGAAGAACGCAACTTCAAAAACGACTGGAAAGCCATCTTTGAAAACGACAAAACCTTGGCATGTGGATTTAAAACAGAAATAGAAAAAACCGATAAAGAGATAGACAAAATGGTTTATGAGCTTTATGGATTGAGTGATGATGAGATTGGGATTGTGGAAAATACTTAAAAATATAGCAAAATTTATTAGTAGGAGTTAAATTTGAGTAAATTAGTATATTCATTTTTAAAAGATAGTTTTTTATTTAATGATAGTTTTATAGTCAACAGTTATTTCAAAATATCTGAAAAAGAAATTGAAAAAGAACTTGAAAATTACAGAAATTTTATTTTGAAGAATATAAATACTCTTTATGAAGAAGTTACTATCAATGCAAATCAAATCAAAATATTTAATATTGATAATTCAATAGATTTATTAAAAATAAAACAAATGTCTTTTTATTTAGATCAAGTAATAATTACGGACTCTTTGTTTGAAATGACAACACCAATAAATTCAGTACAAAATACTTTTAGTGAATATTTAGGAGTTCAAAATAAAACAATAGATAGAAAAAAATTAGTTGAGACTATACAAAAATTTAAAAATGCTGAAGTTTTAGTTGATGCAACATATTTAAAATTCTTTCCTACAAGTTATTTCTTTGAACTCAAAAGTGAAATTCCTATAAGCTATTCAAAAACACAGTATTCAGATATCTTGCCTATAAATTTAATGGAATTTTATTATAAAAATACTCAAGTGAGAAGCTTTGAAAAAAATGGTCAATATCTAACTTTAAATAAAAATTTTGAAAGGGATAGAACGATTGAAATTTTATTTAAAAATGATAATACTAAATTTACTAATATGTATAACTTACTTGAGCAAGAAATAATTAATTACGATGAAAATACAAAAATTGCTGAAATTGCCATGATTTTACCAAATACTAAACCATCAAAAGAGAGTTTTGATGCTTGGGTTAATCAATCTGTTAATCAAAGTATTGTTTCTCACTTCAATAAAATATCCAAAGATATTAATTTATCTATAAAATTAAAAGCTCAGTATATAAGCACTTCTAGTTTTGCAGATGAGTTATTAAAAAATCAATTTAATCTACAACCTGATATAAAAAGTAATATTAGTAATATGATGCTAAATTTTGATTTGAAGTTTTTTGAAAACATAGATATAAGAGATTTAATGTCTATTAGAAAAAATGATGGAGAAGAATTTGAGGTGTTTAGAAGAGAACTGGAAAAGCAACTTAGAGAATTAAGAAATGAACAAGATATCTCAAAAATAAAATCTAAAATTGAAGATGTCAAGCACGAACTTGAAGAAGTGCAAATAGCTGCAATAAATTCTAAATTCAAAAAAATAAAAAAAAGTTCATCAATAAATGCTTCTATTGGAGTTGCTGGACTGGGAGCTTCATTTTTAACAAGCGGATTCTCAACATTCGCAACTTTAATTTCACTATTTAATGGTTATAAAAATTACACTGAATATCAAAATGAAATCAAAGAAAATCCCTCATACTTTTTATGGAAAATCAAAAAAAATGCGAACAATTAAATCTAAATTATTAAAGATAAACTCTTATTGGAATAAATATTATTTTACAAAAGAGTTTTTTCAAAAAAAGATAAATTTTACTGATGAAGTTAAGACAAATTATTATGGTGATTTAAATAACTATCTTCATGATACATTAGATTTAGTTAAATCATTTAAAAAGACAAAATCTGATAAAGACTACATATCTCAAACTATTGTTTTATTACAAGTTATTTACACTCATCAAGATTTGATAGATGAATTGCTGTATATTTTCAAACTTGAACAATCTACAAAAGAAGATAAAAGTCCAAATAGAGATATAAGAAATGAACTTATAGGACATCCAATAAGTAGAGATAAAAGAGATAATAATAAATTGAACCCTCTGAACAAGTCCATTTACAGAACTTTGTTTGAAAAGTTAGTAGTTTTTAATATTTGACTTTTTCTTTTTAGCAGTTTTTACTGCTGATTTTGTGAAATCATATCCTCATTTATGGCA
>Ga0210017_1002059_pt1 | contig 17350 bp, 18 predicted proteins | sample CryGeyCG2014_020_FD_183966 | JGI IMG/M metagenome (GOLD analysis project Ga0210017, IMG submission 183966) | Groundwater microbial communities from aquifer - Crystal Geyser CG08_land_8/20/14_0.20 (SPAdes) (version 2) | ecosystem: Environmental > Aquatic > Deep subsurface > Groundwater | place... | reverse complement strand
ATGCCGAGAATCATTAGGAGGGGGGGCCAGAATTCTTGTTCGGGCCACCAACCCGCTTTTTCGCCGAGCCATAACAAGCCTACGACGGACAACGAGAAGCCGTAAACAATTGAGTCCTTGATCATGGTAATCAATCCTTTGTTTTTTTCTTAATAATTCGGTTTCGGAGGATTCCGGCTTCAAACAATTCGTTGACGCGGTCCCCGTATTCGTCGCGGCCTTCCTTGAATGCGCCCACGTGCTTGTTCAACAACCAGTCCTGGATGAGTTCGTTCTTCTCGTCCTCCGGCCTATCCTTCCTGTTCTTCCTGGCTTCGTAAGCATCCAGTATGCCCACCCATTTGGCGTACTCGGCGTATTTCATTGCTTCCGGCGGAACGCCTTTTTCGGGATACTTTCTTTCCCCGAAGAGGTGGTGCAACAAGGCGACGCTTGCCGCGAGAGGAAATTCCTTTTTGAGGAGTTCGTATCCCTCCACGACGTGTTGCTCGGTTTTCTTGCGTTCTTCCCCGTCGAACAAGTCGCCGCGCCTCCGGCCATTCACTTCAATCCTGGTTTTCCCGATGTCGTGCAGCAAACCCGAAACGAACAAGTCGGTTTTGTTCAAACCCAGCTTTTTCGCGCTCTTCCTCGCTAGCCGGGCAACCTCCAAGGAGTGTTCGTAGAGCGCCGGGTCCCTACTCAACGCCTCCAAGTGTTTTTGAATTAGTTTCCTGCGCTCTCTCCCGATGTTGGGTGAGTAGAGAAGCAGGTTGATGCGGGCGCGTTTCGCCGCCAGTCGGATTTGCCGCGGGATTTTCTTGAGCCAACCTCCCTCCCCTTCCGCGCGCACGCGCCGTGTTTCCATTATGACTTCTTGACTGGTCAGATTTATAGTTTTACTGCTTTGGGAGCAGGGCGCCTGAGAGAAGAAAGGGTTTGAGCGCCTCGGGGGGTTAGAACTCGCGGTGGGACTGCGGGGGAGACTCCCCCCGCGTTTAGGCAGCGCCTTGGCCGGGATTTGAACCCGGGTCGCCAGATTGACAGCCTGGAATGCTAGACCACTACACTTTCTTGACGCCTTCAGTTGAGTTGGAGACGTTACCAAGGCCTAGTGGAATTTTATTCAAGCTGCCGCCCAACAGCAGTTTCCGGCTTTTTTTGGTTATAGCCAGATTGCTTATTACTTTCCTTTTCAGCCACTTAAATAAGTTTTTGTTTACGTACAACCAGAAGTCGTAGTGGTTGGCGTAAGCTGTTACGTATCCTTTGGGTTGCCCGAATTTCTCCAGGTTTTCGCGGATTTTTTCGATTGCTTCCCTGTTTTGGCTTACTATCTTCAATAAGAGTTCTTGCCCGTAACCATCGCTCCTATTCCTTATTTGCACGCAACCGTCACCATCCAATATTCCCGCAAAATACGCAGCGAAAACCCCTTCCGTCAAGTCATTGAATTCTCCTTCAAAGAGACCGAACCCGGTTTTTTTCAATGCGGTTTCGATTTTTTTCATGCTTGGTTTGGAAGCTTCCCTTACGCAGTATTGAATTGAGTAGCGTGAAAATCTTTTGTCCCAGAGCCGCTCTTTTCTTACTTGATGCTCTTTTTGGGTTATTTCGTTAATTATGTTGCACCATTTTTCAACCATTTGAATTGAGCAACCGGCCGCCCTCAAGCGTATTTCCCTGATTTTGTCCTTTTTTGCGTAAACGTATCCATCCGAATGCAGTGCTCCCGCAAACCATGCAATACTAGTCTTCTTCATTGTTTGACTTCTTTTCGGGCGTTTAAAATGCTGTTGAGACGTGCCTTCCAGTGATTTTTGATTCTCGTGGTTTGTCGGGGGATAAGCGTTTTTATTGTTTTGTTGGGTAAGGGTTTCATGGAGTGGTTGGTGCCTTTCGCGTTGCTCGTTGCGTCCCTGGCGGTATTGTACAAGTCGTCGGAGGCGTTGATTACCCACGCCTCGATTATCGCGAAGTTTCTGCGCATCAGCGAGACCGCGGTGGGTTTCTTCCTGCTTTCAGTGGCGACTTCCCTGCCCGAACTCTCGATTTCGGTGCAGGCCGCGTTGTCGGGGAACGTCGGGATATCGGTGGGCAACGTCTTCGGCGCCAACGTGGCGGACATCTTGCTCGTGATGGGTGCGGCCGCCTTCTTCTCGCATATTGCGGTGGGCAAGCAGGACTTAAGGGAAGCCGTGTTGTTGTTGCTGGGCGCGAGTTTGGTGACCTTATTCCTCTTGACTTATGACACGGGTCGCTTTACCGGTTTCCTTTTGATGGCTTTATTCGTTTACTATTCGTACCGTGTTTTGCGGCGCCCCGTGGCGGAGATAATGGTTTCGGAGGAGGACGGGAGTTTGTTGAAGAGTTCCGTCTTGTTCTGCGTCTCGGTTGCCGTGCTCCTCGTTTCCTCCAAGTTCGTGCTTGACAACGCGGTACTCTTGTCCGATGTGGCTGGGTTGTCAAAGACGTTCATAGGGGCCACGCTGATATCGCTGGGGACCGTGCTGCCAGAGCTTTCCGTGACGCTCTCCGCGGCGCACAAGCGTCGCGCGGGCATGGCGGCCGGCACCGTTGTGGGGAGTTGCGTGGTCAACCTCACGCTCGTGCTTGGGGCCGCGCTCGCCTTGGGCAACCCCATACCCGTGAACAACTTTCTGAGTTTGGTTGTGTTCTCTTTGATAGCCAACAACGCGCTGGTTTACTTCTTTTTGTATCGGGAAAAACTTGAGCGCAGGGAGGGCCTCATCCTGTTGGGCGGGTATGTCTTGTTCCTGCTGGCCATGGTGTTCGGCCAAGTGGTGGTCTGAGATTCATCCCGCAGGCCAGATTTGAACTGGCAACCCCCTGATGTCCACTCGGATTTTCTAACTACAGTCAGGTGCTCTGCCAAATTGAGCTACTGCGGGTCAGCAACTCTTATTAAGTGAATCGCTTTTTTAATAAACGTTATGCGACGCATTCAACTTTTCCTAGGATTGTTGTTCTTGGCTGCGCTTCTTTCCGCCGGTGCGTTGGAGGACGAAGCCGCGTTGTACTCCAAGGAAGGCGAAACGGTTTCAGTCGTGGACGTGTCAACCGGCGGCTCGGCTTACCACTTCGCGTTGTTCAGCGACCTGGAGGGCGTGGTGTTAAAGGAGGTGCCGGGCGGTTTTGAGGAGGTAAATGATTCCGCGGAATTGTCGCGGGCGATTGCCGCCTACCAGGACCACGTGTTCGGCGGCTTGGGGTTGGACAGCCTTTCCGACGTCAACGCGGAGCTGGAATACTTCCTTGACTTGGTTTACCCGTGCTGGTTCGGGTTGAATCACTGGTCAACGCGCACTGGCAGCAAGTTCTTTATTTACACGTTGGCGGGGCCCAACATTTACCCGCACTCCCACGCAGTCCTAGACGACTTGGCTGCTTGCCCGCCGTTGATGAACGAGTCCATGAGCCGCGTCAACCAGTCGTTTCAGAACCTGCAGGGTTTCGTTGAAGCCGGGGACGCCGACGGCGTGCTGCAAAGCTTTTCACTGATTCACTCGGAGTTGGACGTCATGGGCGAACACTACGACAACCTGTCCTTCATTCAAAGCGAGATAATACTGGAGTGGGGCACAAACATGTTTTACACCAACGGGGCGTGGAGGTTGTGCGACAAGGACGCGGAAGTTGACGCGTCAATCGAGGTTTTGAAGTCGCTTGTTTCCGTGGGCAACCGCGTGCCAAGCGACGAGCTCGCCGCGCGAATCAACGAGCAACTCGCCGAACGCACTCCGATTGCCGAGCGCAGGCGTATAATTCGGACGCGCGAAGGCGCCCTTTCCGACATCCAGAACGCCACCGAACGCGTTTCAAGCCTTTTTTCTTCGTCCAGTTTGGCGTTGACCGAATTAAACAACAAACTGTCCGAGTTGGAGTCCGTTTACTCCGATTTGGAGGCAACCACGAGCCTGGACCAGGCACGGGAGTACGAGATAACTTTTGATGCCAAGAAGGAGGAGGTTTACTTCATTCTGGAGGGCTACGACGAATTCTACTCGTATTACAACGATTCCGCTTACTTCATTGGACAAGCCGACGAAAACGTGGCAGAAGCGGTAAAGAAGTACGGCTCCAACGACGAGCGAGTCACCGAACTCCAAAGCGAGTTGCAGGGCCTCCGTTCCCAGCTCGCGGTCGCCCAAAACAAGTTGGCGGAGGGGGCAGCCCCAGAAGTGAAGGTCCTGCTCGAAGGAATCACGATGAACGCGACGGCGCTGTCAACCCGCGCCGCGGAAATGCAGCCGCGCGAAAACGAGTTGGACCTCGTTTTGGTGGGGGGCGTGGTGTTGCTGTTCTTAAGCGCGGCGGGAATCTTCATTTACTTCAAGAAGTACAAGGAGGAAAACGCGGCGACCATAGACATCCGCGAGTTGAACAACACGTCCGACTCGGCTCCCCCCCGAGGGACAACCGAATCCGGCAACAAATGAAAAACTTAATAGTTTTCCCGCCCACCATATAATTCCGGTTAGCGGGGGGTTGGGGTAGCCTGGCATCCTGCCGGCTTTGGGAGCCGGTGACCCGAGTTCGAATCTCGGACCCCCCACTCAAACCCTTTCTTCTTTTAGAAAAAGAAGAAATACTTTGATGGGAAAGAAGAAAACGCGTTTTCTTGATAAACCCAGCAAAAACTTTGTTTTTGCGGGCCTCGTAAAGCAAAGCTTTACAAGACTTCTTTTACAAAAGAAGTTTGGTTCTGAATCTTGGATCCCCCACTAAGCGTCGTAGGGGGATTGCAGCCCCCGTCACCCTTGGAGACGACCCCCTGCAATTAGAATCAGTGAATTAATTGAGGAGCTTCTTCCCCTCACGTTACGTGGACGCCGAGGAGTTCGAGCATGATTAGGGCGCCGACTCCAGCCAAGCCGAAGATTGCCGCGATTAGAACCGTGAGGAACGTAACCGCGATTTCAAGTTCGTAGGGCGCGCCCAGCCAGTTCACGGCGAGCAGTGCGAGCACGCCGAGCACGGTGTTGACGAGCACGCGCTTCACTATCACGACGAGGAGCACGGCCAGGATTATCAGCAGGAACGCGAGTCCCCACAACGGCAAAACGAATTCAATCACTTTAATGCCTCCGGCAGGGCGCGAGCCAAGTCCTCCGCGTTGAATACGCGGCGCCTCCTTTTTAGTTTGTCGCCCGCGCGCCCGTTAATCCACGCCGCGGCGCACGCCGACTCAAACGCGGGATTCTTGCAGTGAAGGGCCGCACACAACCCCGCGAGGACGTCGCCGGTTCCACCCCGTGTCATGACTTCGTTTCCCGTTCGGTTTTCCCGGACGCGCGCCGGGGACGCGATGAAATCAATTTTCCCTTTCAGCAAGACAACGCAATTGTTTTGTTTTGCAACGCGCAAGGCATTCGCCTTTGATGCCTTCAACTTGAAGACGTCTTCAAACTCCCTTGCGTGAGGCGTGACAATCGTCCCCTCAAACGAGCCGGCCATGCGGATTGCCCCCGCATCCAAGACGGCGCGCTTCGATTTTTTGAGTAATTGGTTGACGAGGCGCTTGTTTTCGGGGTTCACGTCCAAACCGTTCCCGATTAGAACGCAGTCAACCCGGTTCGGGTTCGGCTTTTCAACTGAAATGAAGCACTTGTTTTTTTGCTTGACTTGCGCGTTGGGTGCGTGAGGCGAGTAATAATAAATCAAATCAACGAAGCGCGAGGCGGCCTTGATTGCGAGGAGGGGCGCGCCGTGGTATTTCTTGGAGCCGCCCGCGACGAGGAGGCGGCCGTTGTCGCCCTTGCGGCCGGGGCGCGTCAAAACGATTTTTTTGAGTATTGCACGCGTTAACACGATGGGTTTACGCAGCCCGCTTTTTTACCGCTATGGTTGATTAGCTTTGGTCAACAAAGCGTTAAGTTGTTTTTTCGGCGATTCTTGTTGATGAGTTTCGCCGACTCGCTGTTTGACGCGGTAAAGCGTAAAAATTCTTGTTTATGCGTGGGTTTGGACCCGCGTCCAGAAAACTTTCCAAAAGAATTTTCGCGCGACGCGGAAGGAATTGTTGGCTTCAACAAGGAAGTGATTGGTCTGGTCAAAGGGTTGGTTTCGATTGTCAAGCCGCAATCCGCTTTTTACGAGGCGTTCGGTCCGCGCGGCGCGACCGCTTTTCAGGAGACCGTTGCTTACGCGAAGAAAAACGGCCTGCTCGTTCTCGTGGATGCGAAGCGCGGCGACATAGGTTCAACGGCCAAGGCATACGCGAAAGCTTTTTTTGAGACGTATGGCGTGGATGCCTTGACAGTGAGCCCTTACCTTGGTTTGGACGGCGTGAAGCCCTTCCTTGAATACTGCGGAGAGGACAAAGGTGTTTTCATTTTGGTGAAGACATCCAATCCGTCTTCCTCGGACCTGCAAGACCTTGAATCGCAAGGCAGAAAAGTTTATGAAATAATGGGCTCGCTCGTAAACGAGTGGGGGAAGGAATACGTGGGCGAATCCTGTTTTTCCAGCGTGGGTGCGGTAGTGGGCGCTACCTACCCGAAGGAAGCCGAGGCCCTGCGAAAAATCATGCCCGCCAACTTCTTTCTCGTGCCGGGTTTAGGCGCGCAAGGCGGAACCGCCGAAGACGTTAAGCCGGCATTTAACCGGGGTGGAACGGGCGCCATAGTGAATTCTTCCCGCGGCATAACCCAGTGTTTTTCTCCCGACGACTCGGAGTGGCGCGTTAAGGTGGTTGAAGCGGCGAAAAAATCGGTTAAGGATTTGAACGGGATGCGTTTTGGTTGAAAAAGGAGTTGGCGTTGTTGTTGAACGAGGCCGGCGCCCTTAAGTTCGGCGAATTCACGCTGACTTCGGGCGCCAAGAGCCCATATTACCTGGACTTGCGCGTGGTGCCTTCCCATCCCGAGGCCTTTGACTTCGTTACCGACGTTTACAAGGAACTGGTTGAGAAGGCCTTTGGCGGCGAAGAAGTGGTTCTAGTCGGCGTGCCTTCTGCCGGCGTTCCCTTCGCCGCCGTAACTGCATTCAAGCTCGGGGTTCCAATGGCTTTCGTGCGAAAAAAAGCGAAGGAACACGGCGCTAAAAAACTGGTTGAAGGGGTCATAGGCGAAAGAAAAATAGTCGTGGTTGAGGACTTGATTTCCACGGGCAAGAGTAACCTTGAAACGATTGCTTCCCTGCGAGCCGATGGTTTTGAAGTGAGTGACACCGTTCTACTCGTGGACCGCTTGCAGGGAGGCGTGGAAAACTGTGCAAACAGCGGTGTGAGGGTTCACGTCGCAACCACGATAATTGAACTCGTCGGGTTACTAAGGGAAGAGGGAATGATTACCGAAGAGCAATATTCAACGGTCGCGGAATACGTTGACGCTCAGAGTTGAATTGCTTTTCCAATTGCTTCCCCTGCCGACTTGAACCCGTGTTTTTCCAATTCCGTTTTCAACTCGTTTTCCACCCTCGTGAATATCCCGGTTCCGTGAATCTGGTAAGCGGTCCCGATTTCCACGAGGCTCGCGCCCACCAACAAGTGCTCGAAGGCGTCCCTGCCCGAGAACACGCCGCCGACCCCAATGATTTTCTTCTTGTTTCCAAAGTATTCGTGGTAACGGAAAACGTTTCCCAAAGCGAGCGCCTTGATTCCTTTACCCCCATAACCGCCGTGCAACGGCTTCAAAGCTATTTCGTTTTTTTGGTTGAGCATCAAACCGCCGCCCGGACTATTCACAGCTACCAAGTACTTAACGCGGCTTTGCTCTAATACCCCGCAAAACAATTCCTGTTCGCAGGCATTGAGGAAGCAGGGAAGTTTTGCAGCCAACGATTTTTTAGTGGCCTCTTCCACGGCTCCCAATCCTTCCAGCCAGGATTCCGCCTCGGTTTTTCCCTTGCCGAGATTGGGGCACGACAGGTTCAGTTCAAGGACGTCGGCGCCCGCCTCATCGAAGGCGGAAGTGATTGCGGCGGCTTCCCTTGGCGAGCCAGAAAAACTCGCGAAAACAGGCTTATCCGAATAATGCTTTAATGCCTTGATTCGCCGCGCCATTTCCTCGTAGCCGGGGTTCGGCAGACCCATTGAGTTCACGGAGTTATCGCCGTCGTCGTAGTATCTTGGTTTAGGGTTTCCCTTGCGTGGTTTAATCGTCGCGGTTTTCGTGGTAATCGCGCACGCACGGGAATCCGCCAATGCCTTCAACTCCTCGGGTTCGGTGTCACGGGGCCCGCTTGCGTTGAACGCGATTCCGTTGAAGTGCATCCGTTAGTACGGTGCTTCAAACCAATAAGTTGTTTTGTTGTGGAAACTTATGCAACAACTTCGGATGCCCCGTTTTTTACGACGTGGAACACCTTGTCCACGAACGCTTCGAGTTCGCGCTCGTGCGAGACCACGATGACCTGGCCGTTGATTGAGTCAAACACGGCGCGCATCTTTTGGAGTTGTTCCCTGCTGAACCCGTCGGTGGGCTCGTCGAGAATCAACAGGTTTTCCTTGAGCGAGCCGTATTCGCGGCGCGTCAACTCGTTCAAGGCAAGCCGGTAGGCGAGGGCGATCGCGGTTTTTTCGCCTCCGCTCAACGCGTTCACGTCCTGCTCGTAGTTGTCCTGCGTTATCTGCGGGGTGAACGAGGCGTCAACGCGCGCTTCCAGTTCCGCGCCCTCTAATAAAACGTTGACCCACTTGCGTAATTGCGCGTCAAACTCGCGGTTTATCACGCCGAGCACTTCCTCTTCCACGTTTTCCAGCACGGGAACGAATTTTTGGTCCAGCCATTCCACGCGGTCCAGGGTTTCCTCCAATTCCTTTCTCTCCTGGCGCGCCTCTTCAACGCGTTTTTTCCTGTCCACTATTTCTTGAATGGTTTTTTCGAGCACGGCTTTTGTGGCGGCTCCGCCTTTTTCAACGAGGTTGAACTGCTTTTCCAGGGCCTTCCTTTCCTCGCGTGCCCGCGACCACTCGTTGACCGCGCCCCCGAGTTTTTCGGCTTGCCCACTCTTCTCGTTCAACTCGTTTATCTTTTCGCGGAGTTCCCTTGACTCGCCTTCAATGAGTCCGCTTAATTCCTTGACCCGTTTTTTTGATTGTTCAACGCTTTCCGCCTTCAATTCAAACTCTTTTCGCGCCTGCTCAAGGCGCCGCGCTTCCTCCAACCCCGTTTCCAAGGCGTTCACGCGCGCGTTCAATTCAAGGGAATGCTTTGACAATTCGTCCGCGCTTCGCTTTCCTTGTTCGGCGTGTTCGTGTATTTCCCTGCCTATTTCCTGGCCGCACGTCGGGCACCTCCCCTGTTCAACGAGTTTTCTTACCCGTTCAACTTCGGCGCGCGCGACCGCCTCCTTTTCGCGCGCGTCGTCCGCCTTTGCCCGCGCCTCCCTGAGCTCTTCTTCCACTTGCCTGGCAAGGCGTTTGGGTTTCTCTGGTTCCTTGGTTTCCTGAATTGCTTTTTCCTGGTTTTCCTCCAACTCCTTTTTGCTTCTTTCAATGAACGCTTCCATCCTCTTGGCGAGGCCTTCAAGGGAAGCGATTTCAGCTTTCAGCGTTGCAACAAGCGATTTTTTTTCCCCCAATTCCTCCTCTTTTTTGAGTGCTTCGGCCAACGCCTTTTTCAAGGCATCCCCCTTTTGCTGCGCGGACTCAAGTGCGCGCTCTTTTTCCCCTGCTTCCTTCAGGAGTTCCTGGACGCGTTTCTCCTCGCTCTCCAGGTCCCGCGTGGAGCCCCTCAAGTACTCGCAGCGCTTCTTGAGGTGGGACGAATACGTTTTCGCGTTGTCGCGCGCGTTCTTGTATTCCTCCACGCCGAACACCTTGCGCAGCGTCTGCAGGCGATTGTCGGGCTTCTCGTTCAGCACGGCCTTCATTTCTTCCTGCGGCGTGAAAACTGCGTAACGGTAAATCACGCTCGTGCTCTTGGGGTCGCCCGGCTCGTTGAAGCCGAGTATTCGCAGTATTGCGGGCTTCATTTCAGCGGGGGAATAAGTTGCTTCGACGCCGTCCACTTCAACCACGCCCGGCAACTGGGTTGCGCGCGAATTCTTCTTTTCAATGAAGCGTTTTACGCGCACCCGGGAGCCGTTGACTTCCAGGAATACCTCCGCCGACGCCTTGTCCGCGCCGTGGCGGAGGAGGTGGGATGCCTTCAATTCGCCGAGGCCGAACAACGCGAATTCAATTGCGTAGAGAATGGAGCTTTTCCCGGAGCCGATGTCCCCCTCGAACAGGATTACTCCGTCGGGTAGGGAGAAGTCGGCTTCCTTGTAAGAGCGGAAGTTTTCCAGTTTGACGCGCGTAATCCTCACTTCAACGCCGCCTCCGCTTCCCTGCAAACGCGCGCTTCAAAATCTGTTTTCCTTTCCCCGGATGCCTGTTCGGCTTTCAGGACCGCCAGCAAGGACAATGCCTTTGACGGGTCGCCAAACGCCTCTCCCAGCAATTCTTCCTCTATTTCCGAGCGCTCGCGCGACTTGACGCGCACGCGTTCCGCGCTTTCGCGTTCCAGCGAGTTCTTGTTGAGGTAAACGGTTTCCGAGGGAAAGGACGCCTTCACGGCTTCCCAGTCCACTTCGCCAGGGTTGCCATTCATTTCGCCGAAAACCCGGACCAGGGAAACGTCGCACTCCGTTTTTTGGAGCGCTTTCAGTTCCTCTTCAACGCGCGTAGCGCTCATCCCCTTCGCGTCCAATTCGTAGGCGCACACCGATCCCGCGTCCACTTCCACGAATTCTGGTTCGCCGCCTTTGAACAAGTAGAAACCAGAGCGCCGCAGTGACAGCGACTCCAGGTCGCGGAAGTCAGCGGCCCACAACTGGCCCGGGAATGCAAGCCATCCGTCCCCGTTTTTTTCAATGCGGCGCTCGTGCACGTGGCCCGACGCGTAATAATCGAACCCCTTCGGGAGCAGGGATTTTGGGACGCCTGCAACTCCTTTCAGGTAATCCGGCTTGTATTCTTCTATTGCCGAATGAAAAACGAATATCTTCCTGCCGGCCTCCTTTTCCAGGGCTTCTTGGTCCAGTTCCTTGAAGGAATCCAGTTCCATGCCGCCGCGCCGCGCGTTCAACCCAGCCAGTTTGACTCCCGTGCGCTCGTCTTCCACGAATCCGGGCCGCAGCTTTCCCTGGACGCGTTCGCCGTAAGCGATTTTCGTGAGCACGCCAGCGCTGTTCAACACGTCAATCATGCTGGTTTCCGTGGGCGAGTAATCGTGCGACCCGTAAACAACGTAAATCTGCCTCCCCGAATCAGTGAACTCCCGCATTTTTTTCACGGCTCGGTCAACCACGCCCATCTCGGGCAGCGGGGAGTGAAACAAGTCGCCCGCGATTATGATGAAGTCAGCGCCGCGCTCCAAGCAGAGGTCAACCGCCTTTTCAAAGGCGCGCAAGTTGCGTTCGCGGAGCTCGGGCTGGCGGAAAGCGCCGAGGTGAATGTCGGCCAGGTGCGCGAAAGAATACGGCACGAATGGTTTTCGGGGTCAAGGTATTAAGCGGTTTTGAGGGGTGGGTTCCAGTGAATTCCAAATTACCTTGGCAGGGTCAGGGTGAACGCCTTCGGGTTGGAGGCGTCAATTGAAATCATCAATTTTTCCTTGTCCCTCAACCCGAACGCCTTGAAAACGGTCATGGGCAGGCGCACCGCAAAAGAGTTCCCCTGCCGCGTTATTTTCGCATTCAAGTCCTCGCTCGCGAGTTTCCTAATTGCAAGCAGTTGCTCGACTGCTTCGGTGTCCAGGTATTCCTCGCCGCACGCGCACCGCCATCCAGCGACCACGGCTCCCTCCAAACGCAGGCGTGCCGGCTTCGCGGTCTTGCCGCACTTCACGCACTTCAATCCCTTCATTTTATCTTCACTCTTCCTATGTGGATTATTGCCCAAGCCGTTTCCTTGTTCGCGTAATCCCACGATTCGGCAACGACAACCTTCAAAACGCTTTTCTTGCGCTTCAAACACTTTTCAAAAACGCCTTTCTTTCGCCTCCTTCCCGCGCATCCTTCGTTGAGGCACGTCAAGATGTCTTGGGTTGTCAAGCCGTAGTCGGCGAGTTCGCGGTAAGCCGCCTTCGTGAAACGCAGGTCTTTCGCACAAAACGTTTCAACGCAAAGTATATACTTGCCGTTATTACTTTTAAGGGTTTGCTTTCTCATTGACTGGCTTTTGGCTGGCGGTTATTTAACGGCTTTTAGGGGTGGGTTCCAGTTGGCGCGCGTTTTTTATTCCCTTGCGGCGTGACAGATTCATGAAGGACAGGCACGTCGGGCTGATGCTCGTCGCCGTTGCGGCGCTCGTGGGCTTCCTCATCTGGTCGTACGACAACGCGCTCACGCAAATAGTGAACACCACGTGTTCGCACGGCTCCGCATGCCCGATGTATGCCACGATTGACGCCCAGCGCAACGTTGCTTACGCGTTGGCCGGCCTGGTAGCGTTGGCCGGCCTGTATTTTGCATTCTTAAAGAAGGACGAGCCTCTCGTTGCGGGAGAGAAGCGCAAGACGAAGGACTTATCAAAGCTCGAAGGCGACGAGAAAACCGTTGCGTCGTACGTTCAAGAGGCGGGCGGCTCGCTTTACCAGAGCGACTTGGTGGCGAAGACGGGCTTTACCAAGGTGCGCGTGACGCGCATCCTGGACAAGCTCGAGCACGACGGCGTGGTGGAGCGCAAGCGCCGCGGCATGACGAACATAGTCGTCCTCCGCTGAAACGCCTTGAAACTATTCTTAGACGGCGCCTGAAACTGGTTTCATCGGCACTAATACTAGTTGTTTCAGGCCAGTTGGTTGCATGGAAAATTCAATTGAGGCGCCCGCGCCCTGCTGTGCGGCGCCAAAGGACAATGGCGGGCTGAAGCAGGGCGTGCTTTACGGCTTGTTGTCGCACGCCGGCTGTATTGCCTTCATCGCTGCGTCCGTGCTGGGCGTTACGCTTGCGGCGGACTTTTTCAGGCCACTGATGATGAGCAGGTATTTCTTTTATGGCTTGATAGCCCTGTCGCTGGTTTTCGCCGCGGTTTCGTCCGCGCTTTACCTGCGGCGCAACGGCCAACTTTCCGTGGAAGGCGCCAGGAAGAGGTGGAAGTACCTAACGGCCATGTTCGGCTCGACAATAGGCGTGAACATGCTGTTCTTTTTCGTGCTGTTTCCCATGCTGGCCAACTTTTCGGTCGGGCAGCCTTCATTGGCAACTAGCGCGGTTGTTGGTGCACCGCTCTCAGCGTGCCCGCTTACCGACGCTGAAACGCCAGCGTGCGCGGCAATCGCGTCCCCCTCGCTTCCAGCGCAGCAAACCGCCTCGCTCCAGCTCAAGGTGGACATTCCTTGCTCTGGGCATGCAGTGCTCATCTCGAACGAACTGAAAACAATTGGTGGGGTTACGGGCGTGCAGTTTGGCTTCCCGAACCTGTTTACGGTGTCCTACGGCGCGTCTAAAACGAGCCCGCAGGAGATTTTGGCGCTGGCAGTATTCAAGGAATACCCCGCAACAATTATCAAGGGAGCTTAGGTGGTTAATTTGCGAGAGGCTGCATGTACATGAAGAAGACGACTTTGCGCGTAGGCGGCATGCACTGCGCGTCGTGCGCCGTCAACATCGAAAAGGTGCTCAAGAAGACGCCTGGCGTTGCCAGCGCCTCCGTGAACTTCGCGACGCAGAAGGCAACGATAGAGCACGCCGAACACGTGCACGCGCACGAACTCATGGCAGCCGTGGGCAACGCCGGCTATTCCGCGTTCGAGCAGGGCGTCGCGCACATGCACGTCGAGGAGTCGACGGACGTAAGGAACGACCTGCTCGTCGCTGCGCCGCTCGCGCTCGCAGTCTTCGCGCTCTCCATGTTTATGGAAGGCGTACCACCCATTCTCCTTTTCCTCCTCGCGCTGCCAGTCCAGTTCTGGGCGGGCAGGCGTTTTTATGTGCGCACGTGGGCCGCGCTCAAGCGCGGCAGCGCGGACATGGACGTTTTGGTTGCAATAGGCACGAGCGCCGCGTTCTTCTACAGCGCCGCGGTAACGTTCGGCCTGCTGGAAGGCTCGCTCTATTACGACGGCGCGGCGGTGATAATCGCGTTCATACTCCTCGGCCGCTACCTCGAGGCGCGCTCGCGCTCGCTCACGGGTGAAGCCGTGCGCAAGCTCATGGATTTGCAGCCGAAGAAGGCGCGCGTCATGCGCAACGGCCGCGAGGTTTACGTTGCCGTGGAGTTGCTGAAGGTCGGCGACGTTTTCCTCGTCAAGCCGGGCGAGCGCGTGGCCACGGACGGCACGGTAATCGCCGGCGACTCGGCAGTGGATGAGTCCATGGTCACGGGCGAGTCCATGCCCGTAGAGAAGAGGAAGGGCGACGCAGTGGTCGGCGGGACGGTGAACGGCAACGGCGCGCTGCGCGTTCGCGCGACGCGCGTTGGCTCCGAGACCATGCTCGCGCAAATCGTCAAGCTCGTGGAGGACGCGCAGGCTGCCAAGGCGCCCGTGCAGCTCCTCGCGGACAAAATCGCGGCGGTCTTCGTTCCCGTAGTTATAGTACTAGCGTTCGCATCGTCGGCGTACTGGCTGCTCGTCGCGAAGGCCTCGTTCGACTTCACGCTCACGATTTTTGTTTCCGTGCTCATAGTAGCGTGCCCGTGCGCGCTGGGCTTGGCGATGTCAGTCGCGGTGCTCGTGGGCACGGGTAAGGGTGCGGAGCACGGCATACTCATCAAGGGCGGCGACGCGCTCGAGGCGGCGGGCAAGATTGACACGGTGGTTTTCGACAAGACCGGGACGCTTACGAAAGGAAAGCCCGAGGTCACCGACGTGGTCGCGTTCGCAAAGGCGGATGTGCTCCGCTTGGCTGCGATTGCCGAGAAGAACTCCGAACACCCGCTCGCGCTCGCAATCATGTCGAAGGCGGGGCGCGTGCCGAACCCGTCGCGCTTCAAGAGCATAGCGGGCAAGGGCGTGAAGGCGCGTCACGGCGGCAGGGAAATAGCGGTCGGCAGCAGGAGGATGGTGCGCGCCTCGCGGGAAGCCGAGAAAACCGCGGCGCGTCTGGAAGCGGAAGGCAAGACGGTCGTATTCGTGGGCGTTAGCGGCAAGTGCGTGGGCGTCATCGCGATTGCGGACACGCTTAAGGAGCATGCTGCCGACGCGGTGGCGGCGCTCAAGCGCAAAGGCTTTAACGTGGCTATGATTACGGGCGACAACCGGCGCACCGCGCAGGCCATAGCGGCTGAGGTCGGCGTGGGCAACGTGCTCGCCGAGGTTCTGCCCGCGGAAAAGGAGCGCGAAGTCGCGAAGTTGCAGAAGAAAGGGCGGAACGTCGCGTTCGTGGGCGACGGCGTGAACGACGCGCCAGCGCTTGCGCGCGCCGAGCTGGGCATCGCGCTGGGCAGCGGCACGGACGTTGCCATGGAGGCGGGCGGAATCGTGCTAGTGCGCAACGACTTGCGCGACGTTGTAAATGCAATCAACCTGAGCCGTTACACGCTGCGCAAAATCAGGGAGAATCTGTTCTGGGCTTTTGCGTACAACGTGGCGGCGATTCCAGTGGCGGCTGGTGCGCTTTACTCGTATGGCATCCTTCTGGACCCAATGGTTGCGGGCGTAGCCATGGCGTTCTCGAGCGTTTCCGTAGTCGGCAACGCGCTGCTCATGCGGCGCTGGAAACCGGAAAAAGTTTAGCCTGCTACGGGTAGGCGCGGTTGATTACGCGGGGGAACGGGATTGCGTTTCGGATGTGCTCCAGGTTGAGGAGCCACTTGATGAGGCGCTCTACTCCGAGGCCGAACCCGCTGTGCGGAACCGAGCCGTAACGCCTCAAGTCCAGGTACCACTCGTAGTCCGCCAGATTCATTTTTTCCGCTTTCATGCGTTTCACGAGCTTGTCGTATTCCCAGACGCGTTGCGAGCCGCCCGCGATTTCACCGTGGCCTTGCGGCGCGAACAGGTCAGAGTTTAACGCGTGCTTTCCGTCGGGCGTTGCCTCCATGTAAAACGGCTTTATTTTGAGGGGGTAGTTTTTCACGAATACGGGCTTGTCCAAGCCCTTGGTCAGGGCGACCTCGTCTTTTGCGCCGAAGTCGTCGCCCCACTCGATTCCCGCTTTGTCCACCGCCTCCTCGTAAGTCATGCAATGGAACGGGGGTTCGACGACGGTTAGTTCGTCGGGCTTCCGCTCAAGGTTTTTCAGCAGCCCGCTTTGTTCGTCCGCCATTTTCCGGCACACGAACGAAACCATTTCCTCTTGCAGACGCATGTTTTCCTCGTTGTCAAAGTGTGCGGCCTCCACTTCAAGCATCCAGAACTCGGTCAAGTGCTTCGTGGTTCGGCTCTTCTCGGCGCGGAACGTGGGCGCCAAAATGAATACTTTTTCAAGCGAGGCGATGAGCGCCTCGTTGTAGAGTTGCCCGCTTTGCGTGAGGTAGACCTTGTCGCCGAAGTAATCCAGTTCGAAGAGCGTGGAACCGCCCTCGCACCCGCTCTTGGTGAGGATGGGCGGCGAAAACTCGTAGAATTTCTGTTCGTCGAAGAACTCGCGGAGGTAGCGAATGACGTGGTGGCGCGCCTTCAACACGTTCGTCATTTTCTGGGAGCGCAGCCAGAGGTGGCGCACGTCGAGCAGGAATTCCGTGCTCTGGTCGCGCGTTATCGGGTAGGTTTCCCCGTAGTGCGTGACGACGAATTTCTCCGCGCGCAACTCCCACCCGCCGGGCGCGCGCCCGTCCTGAAAAGCCTTTCCGGTTACTTGGATGGACGACTCCACCAACGCCTTCTGGGCGGCTTCGCAGGACGAGTTGTCGGCCACGCCCTTCTTAACCGTGCATTGGATGACTCCGGAGCGGTCGCGGACAACTACGAAGGACACCCCGCCGCTTGAACGCGTGCGGTAAATCCAGCCGCGGATGCTGACCGGGCTGCCTTCGGCGTGCTTCCCCGACAAGACGTCTTCGACGGCGGCGTACTTAACCATGGAATTGTTTTCTCCGCGAATCCTTTTATTTCATTCCCTGCCTATTGTTTGCGTTATGTTCAAGCAAGTCGTCGTGCTGCGCACCGACCTAGGAATGGGAAAAGGCAAACTCGTTGCCCAGGCAGGACACGCGTTCTTGGAGGCCTACAAGAAGGCCGACGGGAAAACCGTCAAGGAGTGGGAGGCAACGGGTTGCGAGAAGGTGGCGGTGCGCGTTTCCGGCGAAAAAGAGTTGTTGGCGTTGCGTGACGAAGCGCGGCGGCTCAAGCTCCCGAACGCCTTGGTGCGGGACGCGGGGCACACACAAATTCCGGCGGGTTCAATTACGGCGCTCGCAATCGGGCCCGCAAAAGAAGAGGAAGTTGACCGCATAACGGGAGACCTCAAACTGCTTTAGACGACGTCTTCCAGCAACAAGCCGCACTCGTAATCGCGTTTGGAGAGCGTGAACGAC
>Ga0210017_1002056_pt1 | contig 17361 bp, 18 predicted proteins | sample CryGeyCG2014_020_FD_183966 | JGI IMG/M metagenome (GOLD analysis project Ga0210017, IMG submission 183966) | Groundwater microbial communities from aquifer - Crystal Geyser CG08_land_8/20/14_0.20 (SPAdes) (version 2) | ecosystem: Environmental > Aquatic > Deep subsurface > Groundwater | place... | reverse complement strand
CAATATCGCAAAGGCAATTAAGATAGCGAAAGCCAAGTCAGCCACCCGATAGATGGTGTTCAGAATACAAGCCATTCCCCACTCGTCAATATTTCTTACCGCACTACAACTAAGGGTAGTAGGACATGTCGCACCCGGCGCTGCCACACAGCTACCTGCTACAAAGACAGGAAGTGTCTCAAAGGTAAAACCTCTTCTAATCTTGCAACAATCAGCAACCTGGGCTGAAGCTACCAATGGCGCAGCCAAAACAGTTAAAAAAGCGATTAAGAATAAAACTGCAAAAGTTTTTTTCATTTTTTAATGAATTTTGAAAATTCTCGACCTTTTCCTTATTTTACCAAAATTAATCCTTCGGCACTCGCTCAGGGTTAATACTGAGATTTCCGAAGTATTAATCCCCAGTGGTAAAGACCGGGAGTAAATTCTTTCTCTATTTTTAAACTTATTCCTTGGGCTTTTTTCTTCACTTCTTCTATTGAAACAAATTCTATTTCTGGTGTCAAGGGGTTATCTTTTTTCCAATCAACGGCCAAAATTTTCCCTTCTCCTTTTAAGACCCTTTTCCCTTCCTCCAAGACCCTTTTAATGTCTTCAACCTGAAATAAGAGATTAGTCATTAAGACCAAATCGCAGGAATTATCTTGAATCTTTGAACCGCTTTCCACGTCGGCCCTAACAATTTCAATATTGGAAATTTTTTCCGCTTTGAGTTTTGCCCTCAAAGCCGAAAGCGGCTCCTCTAAGATGTCTATAGCATAAACCCTGCCTTTTGCCAACTCTTTTGCCAAGGGTATTACCCAGCCGCCAGACCCGCAACCAAAATCAGCCGCAACCATATCTTTGCGGAGTTCCAAATTTTTTAATACTTCTGATGGACTTAAGAAACCTTCCATAAGTATTTCAAATGCAGGTAGCCGAAGCCACCTTATCTCCTTCTCCCAGACGCATCATCCTTACGCCTTGGGTGCTTCTTGAAAGTTTCGGAATTTGAGAAATTGCGGTTCTAATTACCTGTCCTTTTTGAGAAATGACAATTAAGTCCTCTTCCCGGCCGGTTAAAAGCATTGAGCCGATAAGCGCCCCGGTCTTGGGCGTAATCTTAGCCGTTTTTATTCCGGAACCTCCTCTTTTTTGCAACCGGTATTCTTTCAAATCCGTTTTCTTGCCATACCCGTTTTCCGTAACAACCAACAGATATTCGTTAATTTTTAATTTTTCATTTTTCATTTTTAATTTTATTACGTCCATTCCCACTACTTCATCTCCTTTTTTCATTCTCATGCCCTTAACTCCGGCGGCCGTCCTTCCCGTTTCTCGGATGTCTTTTTCTTTAAATCTAACGGCTTGGCCTTTTTTTGTTACTAAAATAACATCATCTTCTCCGACGCTTTTGGAAACCCGTCTCAAAATATCGTCTTTCTTGAGTTTAATGGCGATTAACCCCGTTTTCCTGACATTGTCAAATTCATTCAGAGATGTTCTTTTAATTATACCATTTTTAGTCACCATTACTAAATATTTTACCCCGCTCTCTTTGTCTTCTTTTCCTAAGGGGAAAAGGGACAATATCTTGTCCTGGGCAGTAATCTCAATGAAATTTAATATTCCTCTGCCCCGAGCCACTCTTTGTCCCTCGGGAATTTCATAAACCGGGGTCTTGAAAACTTTTCCGGAATCGGTGAAGAAAAACAAAGAATCATGAGTATTGGCCGAAATAAAATGTCCAACAATGTCCTCCTGCAGGGTTTTCATTCCTAAAATTCCCTTCCCTCCCCGGTTTTGAATTTTATAAATTTTTGGATTGAGCCGTTTGATATAACCTCCTTGGGTCAGGGTAATGATTGTTTCTTCCTGGGGAACCAGGTCTTCTTCTGAGATTTCGCCGATTTTTTGAACCGTGACTTTTGTCCTTCTTTCGTCGCCGAAATCATCTTTAAATTTTTTGAGCTCTTTTTTAACGATTTCTTTTATTTTTTGAGGGCTTTTCAAAATAGTCGTAAATTCTTTAATCTTGTCTAATGTTTCTTTCAGCTCGTCTTCAATCTTTTTCCTCTCCAATTTAGCCAAAGCCGCCAACTTGGTTTCCAAAATAGCGTTGGCCTGAATATCGTCAAGTCCAAATCTTTTCATTAATTTTTTCTTGGCGTCTTCCCTGTTCTCCGAAGCCCTGATGAGTTTTATCACTTCGTCAATATTGCCGAGACACTTGTGCAATCCCTCTAAAATGTGGGCCCTCTCTTTGGCTTTTTCCAAATCGTATTTTGTCCGCCTGGAAACAACTTCTTTGCGGTGTCCAATAAAATAATTCAATAATTCGGCTAAATTTAAAACCCTGGGTTGAATTCCATCAACCAAAGCGAGCATATTTAAATGAAAGACCTTTTGTAAATCGGTAAATTTATAAAGTCGATTCAAAACCCGCTGGGGCTGGGTTTCACGGGAAAGGTCAACGACAATCCTCATTCCGTCCCTGTCCGACTCGTCTCTGATGTCTTTTATTCCTTCAATTTTTTTTTCCTGGACCAGCTCGGCGAATTTCTCTATTAAAGACGATTTTTGGACCTGAAAAGGAATCTCGGTGATAATGATTTGGAATTTACCGGTTTTTTCGTTTTCAACGACCTCGGATTTCCCTCGGGTCAATATCGGGCCCTTTCCCTGGGAGTAAGCGGCAATGATTTCTTTTTGGTCAAAAATTTCGCCGCCGATTGGAAAATCCGGCCCCTTAATAAATTTAAAAAGGTCTTCGGTATCGGCTTTGGGATTTTCAATTAAATGGACTAAAGCATCGCAAACTTCAGATAAATTATGGGGCGGGATATTGGTGGCCATACCAACGGCGATGCCTAAAGAACCATTTAATAAAAGTTGAGGAGCCGGCGAGGGCAAAACACTCGGTTCCTTTTTCGTTCCGTCATAATTATCCATTAAATTAACCGTGTTTTTTTCAATGTCTTTGAGCATCTCCTCGCCAATTTTTGAGAGCCGACATTCGGTGTAGCGATAGGCCGCAGCGCTGTCCCCATCTATCGAATTATGGACAAAAATTCCGGCAGCTAAAGCAAAGTTATGCCATGGCTCAACGGTTAAGTCATAGACATCTTCTCTTTGGGGAAGAGTTCGGATTTTAACTACTTTATGATTGCGTTTTTGAGACTCTATTAAAATTTCGGGAAAATTATCAAAATAATTTAAGGCATTTTCAATTTTTGGAATACAGTATTCTGGGTTTGCCCAAAGCTTTTTATTCAAATTTTTGGCCCGTTGGGAAAAAACTTCTCGGTTATTTTCTATAAATTTTCTTCTACCTTCAGCTATTTTCTTTACATATTCTGGATCATTTTTGTGTCTTGCTGAAGCAATTTCTTTATGATATTTCCAATGATCTCCCCATTGAATCCTTAAAATATTATCGGGATTGTTGTTTAATTTATTAAAATCTCTATGATGTCGAATCCTACCAGCGCTTTTCTTATAAATCCCATTTTTCAAATTCCATTGGTCAGCTAAATGATGAACGAATTGCCAATTATTTCTTATTGGTTGATATACAACTTCGTAATCTTTTAAATTCTGGTCTTTCTCGCCATCGTAAGGTTTAGTGTAAAGTGGCATTAATGAATCTCCTGGTTTTAAATTTTTGGCTTGCTTGTAATCACCATCTCTCATCATAAATTGGTGGTCTAAAGTACATTTAATTTTTTCACTATTATCTAAAGTGAGCTCAATGATTTTCTCATTTAATCGAGTTTTCCGAGGATTTTTAATCTCGGTAATTTCAATTTCTTTAGTTTGAGGATTAAAAGTAAACGTCCAATGTTTTTTGCCCACTTGTTGCTCTTTAATTAGCACTTCAAAACTTAAATCTCTTCCGTCACAAAGTTTCACCTTAGTGTCTTTAGTGAAACAGCCGAAGTTTCCTTGGCCTTGAATTAAAGGATATCGTAAAGAGAAGTCCCGAGCCATTCTGACTAAGGCATCATAGACCGCCATGTCGCCATGTGGATGGTATTTCGCAAGAACGGACCCAATAACCGATGCCGACTTTCTATATTTTGCATCGTGCCTTAAACCATCTTCTAACATCACATATAAAATTCTCCGGTGAACCGGTTTTAATCCATCTCTAACATCGGGTAAAGCCCGAGAGACAATAACCGACATTGCGTAATCAATGTAGGATTCTCGCATTTCATCGGTGATTTCTCGCGGCTTTATCTGACCAACGGCGGGATTTGTTTTTTGAATATTTTTCGGCATAAATTACAGGGGGGCTGTCCCCCGTCAATTCTAGGGGTTTAAAACAATGATTTTCGCCTCCTCGGTCGGAATATCTTTCTTTTTGAGCGACAATTTATTCACCGGAACAATTGATTTTATTCCCAAGGGTTTTAGAAATTTATCAAGACCATCTAATTTCAGCTTCAACTTTGGAATTTGATAATGCATAGGAATTGTTATTTTGGGTTCAATCTGGGACATTATTTTCACCGCTTCCTTGGCTGAAATAGTAAAAGTTCCGCCGATAGGGAGCATTAAAATGTCGCACTCGCCAATTTTTTCTAATTGCTCTTCGGTTAGTTCATTTTGGCCGAGGTCGCCCAGATGACAGAGACGCATTTCTTCCGCTTCTATGGCATAAATTGTCCTCTCGCCCCTCGCTTCGCTCGGGGAGGAGTCGTGAAAAGAGGCGATTCCCTGAATAAAAACGTTTTTAATCTCGTACTCTCCCGGACCTTCAACCAAAAAAGGGGTTCCGGAAATCGCCTTGACATTATTGTGGCCTGAATGAGAATGAGTAACCAAGACAATATCGGCTTCAAGTTTAGGAAGCCGCAAACCAATTTCCTCTGAAAAAGGATCAACGACAATTTTCACCTGGCCATTTTTAGCCGGCGTGGTAATAATTTCAAAACAAGATTGACCGTGCCATATAATTTGCATATTAAAAATTTTTAATTTCTAATTCTTCAATTTTCAAACTTTCTTTTTATTGTTTTCTATTTAAAAATTAGTTCATTGAAAATTTAATAGAAATTAGAAATTGAAAATTAGAAATTGATTTATTTTATTTTATCACGACCCTTGTAAAAACTCAAGGGTTTGTTATAATAAATTTTATTATGAAAACATTATTAGAACAAAACAATTCTTTCAGGCCGCCCAAAGTTGGAGAAGTTATTAAAGGAAAAATTATCCAGAAGGGAAGGTCCTCTTTATTTTTGGACTTAGGCAATTTTAAAATGGGAATAATTTACGGAAGGGAATTTCAGGAAGCAAGAGAGTCGTTGAAAAAATTAAAAATCGGCGACGAACTCTTGGCCGAAATAATTGAGTTGGAAAACGAAGACGGATACGTTGAGCTATCAATAAAAAAAGCAAGCGATGACTTGGCTTGGGAGACCCTAAGAGAAAAAAAGAAGAAAAGGGAAAATATAGCTGTCAAGGTTTTAGGGATAAATAAGGGCGGTTTATTGTTTAAAATATTTTCTCTGCCCGCCTTTTTACCTTTCTCGCAACTCTCGTCTGAACATTATTCAAACGTTAAAGGCCAGGAAATAATAAAAATAGTAAGAGAACTCCAAAAACTTATTGGCAAGGACTTAACGGTAAAAATTTTTGCCTTAGATTACAAAAATAAATCGGTTATTCTTTCCGAAAAGCTCGGGAAAACAGAAACGGTAAATAATCTCTTAAAAAATTATAAGGTGGGAGACGTTGTTGAGGGAGAAATTACCGGACTAACCGACTTTGGCGCTTTTATAAAATTTGGTCAGGAAAATTTGAGCGGATTAATTTCTTCTTTAGAATTAAACGGCTCAGAAAATTTAGAAATAGGCAAAAAGACAAAAGCAAAAATTATAAACATTTCTAACGATAAGGTTTATCTGTCTTTAATCTACTAATTGCGGAGCAGTGTTCAAAAAGACGAAGTCTTTTTGAAACGAAATTACTAATTTTAAAAGCGCTCAAAGAAGTCCCTGCCAATTCAACGTTCTTAGGTTAATTAGGTATGAAAAATTTGGCTAAAAATTTTCTTTTAGTTTTGCTCATTTTTTTGCTCATCTCCAGTTTTTTCGCTCTTTTCCGAGCGCCGTCTGAGAAAGAAAAAAGGATACCTCTAACTCAGTTGATTCAGGATATAAATCAAGAAAAAGTTAAAAAAATCGTTGTTTTCGATTCTGAACTTTCAATTTTATATTTAGACGAGACGAAAGCAAAATCAAGAAAGGAAACCGAAATATCTTTGTCTGAAGCCCTGCTCAATTATGGCGTCCAAAAAGAAAAATTATCTAAATTAGAAATTGAATCCAAGGAAAAAGGAGGAAGCTGGGTTTGGCTGGGACCGATTTTATTTTCTATCGTACCCCTTTTGCTTTTTGGCTTATTTTTCTTTATGATTTTCAAGCAGGCGAAAAGCGGAGCGATGCAGGCGTTTGATTTTACGAAAGCCAGAGCAAAATTATTTGGAGGAGAAAGCCAGTTAAAAGAAAAAACTACCTTTAAAGACGTTGCCGGTCTAAAAGAGGCAAAGCAAGAACTGCTGGAAATTGTTGATTTTTTAAAAAATCCCAAAAAATATTTACAAATGGGAGCGAGAATCCCGAGGGGAGTAATTTTGATAGGAGCCCCGGGAACCGGAAAAACAATGTTGGCAAAAGCGGTTTCCAACGAAGCCAATGTTCCTTTCTTTTCGGTCTCTGGTTCAGAATTTATTGAATTATTTGTCGGAGTCGGTTCAAGTTCAAGTTATGACACAAATATTTTAATTCGCCAAGGAAATTCTACAAAACTCTCACCAATTGGAAAATTTATTGACCAATTTTATACGGAAGATGAAGAAGGATTAAAAAATGTTGAATATGTTCAAACTTTAGGAGTTGATTTTGCCAGAGGCAATAAGTTTTTCAAGTCAAGTAATTGGAAAAAAGTAAAATCTGTTTATCGTCATAAAGTTGATGAAATTTATGAAATTCAATTTATCGGCGGAAAGATAAAAGTTACAGGCGACCATAGTGTTTTTATTAGAAATTGGAATCACATTGTTTGCAAAAAAGCAAGTGAACTTAAAAAAGGCGATATTTTGGTTGGGCTTCCTTATAGTATAAAAGGAGGCTACGATTCTCAGTTTCCATTCGGACATCGCCAGCTTCATTATGCAAAAGCTCATAAGTTTCCAGAAAAATTACCTTTTGAAGAAATTACTGTTTGGTCCTTTGAAAATGATAATTTTCAATCTCCCATAGTCAAGCGCGTCCCGGGTTCCATTGCAAAAATATTAGGTTTGTCTAATGGACAACCTGTTGGACTAAAAACCCTATTGCCTGAAAAACTCCAAAACTTAGTCTATAGAGTTCAAATTACCCCCTTTCTTATGAAATTATTAGGTTATTACGCTGCCGAGGGTGATTACCATGGTTGTAAAATCCGATTTTCTTTTGATGTGCACGAGAAAAAATTACATCTTGATTGCGCAAAATTAATGCAGGAGGTCTTTAATTTAAAGCCGACGTATTATCCAACGAAAAATAACGCCCTGGAAATAGAGTTCTATTCAAAATCAATAGGAGAATTTTTTGCAAAACAATGTGGCCGAGGTGCTTTCAATAAGCATGTTCCTGAATTTATTTGGGATTTGCCAAGAGAATATTTTGTGAGTTATTTAGACGGTTTAGTGGCAGGAGACGGCTATATAAATAAAAGAAATATGATTGAATTTAGTTCCTGTTCAAAACAGCTCATTTCAGAATTAAGATGGCTTTTGAATATGCATGGAATTCCTTGTAGTGTAACCGAATATCACCAAGAGGGTGGACGAATAATTAAAAACGGTAGAAAACCATTGCCCGACTCAACTTATTGGAGAATAACTGTTGCTACTTTGGTAAATCCGCTTATCAATTCTAATCTTTCCGCAAGATTTTTCAAAAGGCCAATCATTAAAAAAATTAAAATAAAACCTTACAGCGGCTACGTTTACGACCTATGTGGTTGTGAAAATGAGGCATTTTTCGGCGGAGAAAAACCCATTTTATTACATAATAGTCGAGTGAGAAATTTATTTGAGCAAGCCCGAAAAGCCAAAAGAGCGATAATTTTTATTGATGAAATTGATAGTATTGGAAAAGTAAGAGGCATGGGAGTAACCGGCGGCCACGAAGAAAGGGAACAAACCCTGAATCAATTATTGGCTGAAATGGACGGCATCGGCAGGGAGGAGGGGCTCATTATTATGGGCGCTACGAACCGGCCGGAATACCTTGACCCGGCCCTTTTACGGCCGGGAAGATTTGACCGAAGAGTTGTTTTGGACCTGCCGGATGTTAATGAAAGAGAAGACGTTCTAAAAATTCATTGCAAAGGAAAACCGTTGTCTTTAAATGTTAATTTAAGAGAGGTGGCTGAGAGAACGCCTGGATTTTCCGGAGCTGACCTGGCAAACGTTGTCAATGAGGCGGCAATTTTGGCCGCAAGACGCAATAGGCAGCAGATATTTCAGGACGAATTTTTAGAATCATTTGAGAGGGTTTTGCTGGGGCCGGAAAGGAAATCCCATATCTTGTCGCAAAAAGAGAAAGAAATAGCCGCCTTTCACGAGGCAGGCCATGCCTTAGTCGCAACTCTTTTGCCGGGAGCTGAACCAATAAGAAAAATTTCAATTATCGCCCGGGGCATGGCGGCTGGCTACACCTTAAAGGCGCCGAGGGAAGAAAGACGCCTTAAAACCAAAACCGAATTTTTAGCCGAAATGGCAACTTTGCTCGGCGGTTACTGCGCCGAAAGAATAAAGTTTGGCGAAATTACAACCGGCGCGGCGAACGATTTGGAAAGGGCAACGGATTTGTCAAGGAGGTTGGTCAAAGAATACGGCATGTCTCCTTTGGGTCCGGTATCTTTTGGCGGGAGAATTGAGTCAATATTTTTGGGTCGGGAATTCGGCGAAGAGAAGAATTATTCTGAAAAGGTAGCGGAGAAAATTGACCAAGAGGTTGAAAAATTTATCAAAGGAGCCGAAGAAACGGCAATGAAAACCTTGACCAAAAAGAAAGGACTGTTAGAAAAAATCGCTAAAACCCTAATTGAAAAGGAAACAATTGAAAGGAAAGAATTTGAAAATTTGATTGGAAAAGGAAAAACCGAAACAGTAAAATTAGAAAAATCTCTGCCGCGCAAAGAAAAACCAATTAAAGTAAAAATTAAAAAAGTTTAGTTTCTGGTTAGAGTTGCGCGTGTAGTTCATTGGTAGAACGCCTCTCTTATAAAGAGGAGGTAGAAGGTCCGATCCCTTCCACGCGCACAAATTATTTTATTTCTTCAATTTCGTATTCCTTTTTTCCATCCGGGACGTTAACTCTCAGAATATCTCCCTTTCTCTTATTTAAAAGCGCTTCGCCCAACGGCGACTTAAAAGAAATTTTATTATTTAAAATGTCTGCTTCTTCCGGGCCGACGAGCTGGAATTTTTCTTTTCCCTCGTTAGAACTTAAAAAAACAAAAGAACCGAGACAAACCTTGCCATTTTCTTTCTTTTCAATGACTTCGGCTTGAGCGACGATTTCCTTTAATTCCCTGATTCTTCTTTCAACAAAACCCTGTTTGTCTTTGGCTGCGTCATATCCCGCATTTTCCGACAGGTCGCCCTCGGAAGCGGCCTGCCTGAGCATTTCTGAAATTTCTTTTCTCTTAACTTTCTCTAAATATTCCAACTCTTTTTTCAATTTTTCAAAACCCTCCGATGTTAAATATTTTTTCACCCCGTTAGACATTTTATTTTTGTAGCCCCGTTTAACATCCATTTCTAATGAACTTAGAAATAATAGAATGTCTAACGGGTTTCATATTCTCTTATTTTACTCCTTCAATAAATTCAAAGCAAGCAGAGTTTTGACTTATGGATTAAACCCAGTAAGACAAGTTCGACTCGCTTCGCGATGTTTGGTTTTTCTTTAGAAAAACCTTGTCGAACTTGCTCTACTGGGTAAATCTGGTAAAATAGAGAAAAGATTGAGGCGGTTTAATTTGAGCGCGGGCACTTGGCGCAGTGGTAGCGCGTTCGCTCGACATGCGAAAGGTCACAGGTTCAAATCCTGTAGTGCCCACAAATATTAAAATTTTGTCTATCAAAATTGAGTCGGCAAAACCCAACGTTTGATACGTCCAAAGAATAGCGGAAGCCCTTGGGGCGAACGTTGATGAGTTAATAAAATAAAAATATGAAAACTGAGCATAAAATTATCATTGGCGATTCACGCAATATGGTGGAATTACAAGATAAATCCGTTCATCTTGTTGTTACATCGCCGCCATATTGGCAATTAAAGGATTATGGCGCCGAAGAGCAAATTGGCTTTAATGATAGTTATGAGGACTATATCAATAATCTCAATTTGGTTTGGAAAGAGTGTTTTAGGGTTTTAAATGATGGTTGCCGTCTTTGTATAAATATCGGCGACCAGTTCGCTCGCTCTGTATATTATGGGCGGTATAAGGTTATTCCAATCCGAACAGAAATAATTAAGTTTTGCGAAACAATTGGCTTTGATTATATGGGCGCAATTATTTGGCAAAAAGCAACAACAATGAATACTACTGGCGGTGCTACTATAATGGGGAGTTTTCCTTATCCTAGAAATGGAATTATCAAGTTGGATTATGAATTTATATTGATTTTTAAGAAATTGGGTGTTCCTCCTTTTGTATCAAAAAAAATAAAAGAAGAGTCAAAAATGTCCAAAGAAGAATGGAATCAGTATTTTACCGGCCATTGGAATTTTAATGGCGCAAAACAAGATAAACATTTAGCTATGTATCCGGAGGAATTGCCGAAACGGCTTATAAAAATGTTTAGTTTTGTGGGCGATACTATTTTGGACCCTTTTTTGGGAAGCGGCACAACCACTCTTGCGGCAAAAAATTTAGGCCGCAATTCTGTTGGCTTTGAGATAAATAAAAAATTTTTGCCGTTCATAAAAGAAAAAATTGAAGCAAATAAAAAGGGCTTGTTTAAAGGCGTAAATTTTGAAATTCAAGAGCGAAAAAATAAAATCACAGATTTTAAAAGTGAAATCTTAAAACTGCCATATATCTTTAAGGATTCAATAAAATTTAGCAGGAAGATTGACCCTAAAAAATTACAATTTGGCTCAAAAATTGATTCTACAAACAACGAAAGAGTAGATTTATATTCCGTAAAACAAATTATAAACCCGGAAAAGCTTTTATTAAATAATAATTTAATGATTAGGTTAATTGGAGTTAAGACAAAAAAAGAAATGCTTGATAAAGCACTAAAATTTTTGCAGGCAAAACTAAAAAATCAAAGAGTTTTTATTAAATTTGATAATTCAAAATACGATAGCGAAAATAATTTGCTTTGTTATCTGTATTTACAAAATAAGACTTTTATTAATGCTCATTTAATAAAGGCCGGTCTTGTAGATGTAGATGATAAAATTGATTATAAATACAAATTAAAATTTTTAAATCTAATAAAATAATATGGCGAAAGAATGGATATTGAACCAAGCAAATATGAGGTGGGGATTAACCAAGAAAAGCAAGGTTGGCCCAGTTGCAGAGTTAATAAGGAAATGCGCCCCTAAAACTCTGGGTGAATGGGAAAAATTTTATTTAGAAAAAGCTTATTCAAAAAAACACCTTGAACATCTCGGCAAAATTTTATTTGTAAAAGTAACCGATGTTTGTAAGGCAGAGATAGAAAGCGTCACCGAAGAAGATTGTATAAATTTTATTTACAATTTAGTTATCAACAGAACCTTTGATGGTTATCAGTCAGAAATTCAGACAATTTACGGACAGCTCGAAAAAATCCTTGGTGTAAAAATCGAGCCCGCCCCCGACGAATGGGACAGAGGATACAATGTTGATTATTTTATAAAAATTAACGCCAAATACATCGGTCTTCAAATAAAACCAGCCGGGTACGAATATATCACTCAAATAATCAATGAAAGAGAGCAACAGAAAAAGACGCACGAAAAATTTACCGTAAAATACGGCGGAAAAGTGTTTTATATCATTTCAATAACCGAAGGGAAAAATAAGATAATTCATAATCCTGAAATAATTGATGAAATAAAAAAAGAAATTGAGAGATTGAAATAGGCGGCGCGCCAACTTGGCTGGCACGCTTGTCCGCCGTGGTTTTCTTGCCCGCCGAAGATTTAGCGAAGGCGGGAACGAAGGCGGAAAAAATTGCGGCCGTTGAAAAAAGGGGCAAGAACCAAGAGAAACTTTATAAAGTTTGTTAATTTTGATAATATATGCTTATGAAATTCAGACAAACTTTATTTTGGGATGCAGACGTTAAGAAAATAGATATTCATAAAAACGCGCAATATATCATTGAGCGGGTGGCTGATTTGGGAAACGATAAAGAAGCGCGCTGGGTTTTAGATTTTTATAACAAGGATTTTCTCCGCAGAATAATTTTTAAATCAAGGTGTTTAAGGCCTGATTCGAAAAAACTATGGCTATTGCTTCTGAAAAGAAAATAAATTTCCGCTTTGATATTTTGCCTCAGGCGGCTAAAAAGGCACTTGATTTTTTATCAGGACAGAATTGGCTAAAAAATTCAGTTTGGTATTTGGCTGGCGGCACAGCCTTGGCTTTGCAGGTCGGCCATCGCCGTTCGTTTGATTTGGATTTTTTTTCTCAAGAAAAAAACATTGAAAACGAGGACATTTTAAGAGAATTTTCCGGAGTCAAAGGATGGAACGTAAATCTGGACAGGAAAAATACGATTTATGGCGAATTATTCAAGGCAAAAATAAGTTTTATCGCCTATCCTTTTTTTATTCCCAAGCACAAGCCGCAAACCTACGGATTTATACGCATTTTGTCTCCATCCGATATTGATGTGATGAAAGTCGTCGCAATTTCCCAGCGCGGAAGAAAAAGGGATTTTTTTGATTTGTATTGGTGCGCGAAAAATATAGAATCGCTAGAAGATATTATCAAAAGACTTAAAATTCAGTATCCGTCAATCGCTCACAATTACCATCATATTCTTAAAAGTTTGGTATATTTTGAAGACGCGGAGAGCGATCCTGAACCGAAAATATATTTCAACGCCGATTGGAAAAAAGTCAAAGAATATTTTGTTAAGGAAATTCCTGTTATTGCGGATAAATTAATTAGATAAAAATATGACCGCTCAAGAAGAACTACTCATAGTAATCGCCAATGCCCGGACCAAAGGCGACCACAGCCAGCTTGAGGATTTTTTGAGCGCCGCGGTGTTAGACGGCTTTAAAATTTTTGAACGAGTTGATATAAAATAAGCAGGTTTATGAAAATAACAAAAAAAATTATCGCCAATACGGGGACCGAGCGGCTAAAAAGGGGCTTTGCCAAAATGCAAAAGGGCGGGGTGATTATGGATGTGGTTAATGCCGAACAGGCAAAAATCGCTGAAAGAGCCGGAGCCGTTGCGGTGATGGCTTTGGAAAGGGTTCCGGCTGATATCAGGGCGGCCGGCGGAGTAGCCAGAATGGCCGACCCCCAAAAAGTCGTTGAAATAATAGAGATGGTAACTATTCCGGTAATGGCAAAATGCCGAATTGGTCATTTTGCCGAGGCGCAGGTTTTGGAAGCGCTGGGCGTTGATATGATTGATGAAAGCGAGGTTTTGACCCCGGCCGACGAAGAATCTCATATAGATAAGAAGAAATTTGTCGCGCCATTTGTCTGCGGAGCAAGAAATTTGGGAGAGGCGTTGAGAAGAATTCAGGAAGGCGCGGCTATGCTTAGGACAAAGGGGGAGCCAGGCACCGGAAACATTGTTGAAGCGGTCCGGCATATGAAACTGCTTAATAAAGAAATAGCGGTTTTGAAAAGGATGACTGGATTGCAACTCAAGAAAAAAGCAAAAGAATATCGGGTTGATTTGGAGTTAGTTAAAGAAACAAAAAAATTAGGCCGGCTGCCGGTGGTGAATTTTGCCGCTGGCGGCATAGCCATTCCGGCTGATGCGGCTTTGATGATGCAGTTGGGCGCTGACGGCATTTTTGTCGGCTCGGGAATCTTCAAAAGCGCGAGCCCGGAAAAATATGCCAGAGCAATAGTTAAAGCGACTTTGCATTATGATGACCCGAAGTTGGTTGCCGAGGTCTCAAAAGGATTGGGAGAGGCAATGCCGGGCTTGGATATTAAAAAACTGCCAAAAGACCAACTAATGCAAACAAGGAGTACTTAATATGAAAAAGGGGTTAATAATTGGCGTTTTGGGACTGCAGGGCGCGGTTTCGGAGCATATTTTTGCTTTGGAAAAAGCGAGCAGAGATTTCAAAGTTAAAGCCGAAGTCATTTCTGTAAGAAAAAGCGAAGATTTAACTGAAGTTTCCGGCTTGGTCCTGCCTGGCGGCGAATCAACCACCATTAACCGCTTGCTCTTGGAAACCAAAATCCGAGAGAAAATAATTGACATGGCGAAACAGGGTTTGCCGATTTTGGCAACCTGCGCCGGCGCTATTTTGCTGGCAAAGGAAGGAGACGAACAGGTAGAAAAAACCGGCACTCAATTATTGGAATTGCTTGAAATAAGGGTCTTGAGAAACGTTTTTGGCAGGCAGGTTGATTCTTTTGAAGCGGATGTCAGGATACCTGAAATTGGAGGTAAACCCTTCCGAGCCGTTTTTATCCGCGCTCCAGCCATAGAAAGTGTTTGGGGACAAACCAAAGTTTGGGCAAACTATAAAGATAAAATAATCGGAGCAAAAAAGGGCAATGTTTTGGCTTTAACCTTCCATCCTGAGCTAACCTCTGACATAAGAATTCACGAGTATTTTATAAAAATGGCTGTGGATTTTTCGCGTCAATTCTGAGCGTTCAAGAATTGACAAAAAATTTTATTGGGATATAATGTTTTTTAAAAACACATGGAAATTCCAGAAATTTCAATTCCGGCTGAGAAAGTTTTTGAGGTGTTTGGTTTCCCGATAACCAACACCTTTCTTTTATCTTTAATAATTGGGGTTTCTCTTTTTGCCCTATTTTTTTTTGGATTAAGAAAAAGAAAAGTTGTTCCCGGTTCTTTTCAAAATTTTGCGGAATGGATTTTGGAAACTTTATTAAATTATATTGATGGAATCACCGTAGACAGAAAAAAAACGTTGGAAATTTTCCCTCTGGCTTCTCTTTTATTCGTCTTTATTTTTTCGGCCAATCTTTTGGAAATTTTGCCCGGAATAGGCATTTTTCATTTTTTGCGTTCGCCGAGTTCAGACCTAAATTTCACTTTTGCCCTGGCTGCCGCCTCAATGTTCATCGTTCATATTTATGCCATAAAGCATCTTGGAATTCTAAATCATTTTAAAAAATTTTTAAACTTTAAAAGTCCGATTTTCTTTTTTGTCGGGATTTTGGAAGGACTAAGCGAATTAACCAGGGTCTTTTCTCTGGCTATCCGACTTTTTGGCAATTTGCTTGCCGGCGAAGTTCTTTTGCTCATCACCTCCTTTTTATTTGCCTATCTTCTTCCTCTGCCCTTTTTGCTTTTGGAAATTTTTATCGGTTTTGTCCAGGCCCTGATTTTTTCCTCTTTAATTATTATTTTTTATGTTGTCAACACCCAAGAATCAGAAGAATAATTCAAAACTTCTTTATGCCCTGTCTTTGGGATTAGAACTCGGTTTTCTAATCTCGCTTCCTTTGGTATTTTTTTTAATTTTAGGTATATTTTTAGATAAAAAATTTCAGACCTTTCCAATTTTCTTAATTTCGTCTATAATGTTAGGATTAGCGGCTACGGTCGTTAATATTTATTATCTGGTCTTGCCATTTTTAGAAAAAAGGTCGCGAGATAAAAAAGAATAAAAATTTTAATTATTATTTATGGAAGGAACAATTTTAAAAGACCTCGCCGCGGCATTAGCCATTGGCTTGGGCGCTTTGGGACCCGCTATCGGCATTGGTTTGATTGGCGCAAAGGGCGTGGAGGCGTTGGGAAGAAATCCGGACGCCGCTTCAAAAATTCAAACCGGAATGATATTAGCCATTGCTTTTGCCGAGGCGGTCGCTATATACGCTTTGGTCACAGCGATTTTAATTAAATTTACCTAAAAGTGGTATTATGGGAATTTTTGAAAGTTTGGGTATTAACTGGAAAATTTTATTGGGTCAGATTGTCAATTTCTTGCTCGTTTTATATTTGTTAAAAAGGTTTGCTTTGAAGCCCTTTTTAAAAATTTTGAACGAGAGAAAAGAGAAAATTGAAGGGGGAGTTAAAAACGCAGAAAACGCCGAAAGAAAAATTCAATTAGCCGGCGAAGAAAGAGATAAAATCTTAAAAGAAGGCCGAGAAAAGGCAAATTTAATTTTAAAGAAAAGCGAAGAAAGGGGCAAAGGAAAAGAAGAAGAAATCTTAAGAAGAACCGAAGAAGAAAAAATGCGAATTTTAGCCGAGGCGAAAAGATTGGGCCAAATTGAGGTTAATAAAATGAAGGGTGAATTTTCTAAAAAAAATTTGGAATTGGTCTTAAATTTAACCGAAAAAATTTTAAAAGAAAAGGTTGACCTTAAAAAGGATTCAGAAATTATAAAAAGTTTTTTATCCCGTTCCTAGTGGATTTTTTCCGAAGGAAAAAATCACGAAGTGGATTTTTTCCGAAGGAAAAAATCACGAAGTGGATTTTTTCCGAAGGAAAAAATCACGAAGTGGATTTTTTCCGAAGGAAAAAATCACGAAACGAAAGATGAGAAAAACGCAAAAATTGGCTAAAATCCTCATTTCACTGGCCGAAAACAAAAGCCAGCGGGAAAAAGAAGAAATAGTAAAAAATTTTTTAGAGATTTTGAAGCAAAAAAAGAAAATTCCCCTTTTAAATAAAATTCTAAAAGAGGTGAAAAGAGAAATTAAGAAAAAAGAGGTGAACTTGACCGTGGCCAGAAAATTAGACGAAGACGCGTTCGCTCAAATAAAAGCGAAAATAAATGAGGTTTTTGGAAAAGAAAAAGAGACGAAAATTAAAATAGATGAAAATATAATCGGCGGGTTCTTGGTCAAAAGCCGCGACTACCTTATTGACGCTTCAATAAAAGGAATGCTCAATAAGTTAAGATATTATGGAGAATACTTTTGAAATTTTAAAAAAAGAGGTGGAAAAACTGGAATTTGAAGCGAAAAAAGAAGAAATTGGAGAGGTTATTGAGGTTAAAGACGGCGTAGTCCAAATTTTTGGATTGTCTGACGTTGAAAATTTTGAAATCGTAAAGTTTGCTCAAACCGGAATTGAAGCCGTTGTCTTAAATCTGGAAGAAGATAATGTCGGGGCAATTGTTTTAGGGGATTTTTCTAAAATCAGAGAAGGAGACATCGTCAAAAGAACAAAAAAAATT
>Ga0210017_1002055_pt1 | contig 17365 bp, 24 predicted proteins | sample CryGeyCG2014_020_FD_183966 | JGI IMG/M metagenome (GOLD analysis project Ga0210017, IMG submission 183966) | Groundwater microbial communities from aquifer - Crystal Geyser CG08_land_8/20/14_0.20 (SPAdes) (version 2) | ecosystem: Environmental > Aquatic > Deep subsurface > Groundwater | place... | reverse complement strand
AGTTATGCTAGATACTAATTTTTGGAGGAAATATTTTAAGGTTTTAATTCGCATGGGCGCATTCGCATTTCGCGAGCACGGAGTGCGAACGAGCGCTTTTCGCATGCATGGACTTTGCTTTTTTAATTCATTCAAGGGACTATACTGATGTCCAAAGAAAATTTAAGATAGCGAAATTTCTGCCCAAGAGCTGGGTGGAATTTTGGTGTCTGCATTGGCCGCCGGTGATAGTTTCAAAGATAAAAGGATTAAAATCTTTAAAAATTGATTTTGGGGAAACCCGCCAAATGTGTACGCACATTACCGAGAAAGCTGGATTTTTTGGCTATTTTTTGGTATAATAAAAGCGTATGCACTTGGAAATTTTGGACTCAAAAAGAAAAGAATTTCTGCCAAGGCTTGGATTTTTGAAAGATCAGGGTTTTTATATGGCCGGCGGAACTGCTCTGGCGCTGCAAATCGGCCACCGCACTTCGTTGGATTTTGATTTTTATACTGACAAAAAATTTGACACCAGGAAACTTCGCGAACAATTTGACGCAGAATTTCAAAAATCTCAGGAAATTTATGTTGCCCAAGACTCCCTTGAAATAGACGCAAATGGGATCAAGATGAGTTTTTTCTGGTATCCTTATAAGCTAATAAGGCCGGCCTTGCGAATTGAGAAGGTTCTCTTGGCATCAAAAGAAGATATTGCCGCTATGAAAATACTGGCTATTTCCCAAAGAGGCAAGAGAAGAGATTTCGTTGATATCTATTTTTTGATCAAAGAATTTGGCTTGGAGCAAATTATGAAATTTGCAAGGGAAAAGTATCCAGCATTTAATATTTACGTTGGCCTGCAGGGACTAGTCTATTTTCAAGACGCAGATAATGATTCGGATAAAAGTCGGCTTGTGATGCTGCAGAAACCAGACTGGAAAGAAATAAAAAAATATCTTGCAAAAGAAGCAAACAACTTTAAAAAATTACTATGAAAAAAATAAAAAAAATACCAAAAAGTTTTCAAAGGGCGCTTTGGTCTTATGACATAGACAAAATGGATGCAGAAAAAGATAGAACAGAAATTATTACACAAGTCCTGAATCATGGCCATCCGGATGATCTAAAACAACTTTTTGAGATATATTCCGAAGAAGAAATAAAAGAAGTTGTTAAAAATCCTCGACGAGGCGTTTGGTTTGAGAAAGTTCTGAATTTTTGGACGACGGTTTTCGGTCTCCAGATTGAAAAAGATACCTGGCAAGAAGCAACTTTTGATATCAACCGCCATTAGCCATTAATTAAGTATCCCATTGAAACTTCTGCTCCCCATCTGTTGATGGCTTTTTTGATTTAAGGTAAAGTAAAATATATTGTAATGGAATGAAATATGCTAAAAATTACCCTGAAATAAGACATTGACTGGTTACTTGATCATCGGCTTAAATAAAATAGACATGAACGAGATTATTAAAAAAGTAAAATCTCTTGGCTTCCTACCAGGCTCATATGCTGTTTTTGGCAGCGGGCCAATGACAATCAGAGGGCTAAAGGAGGCAAAAGACATAGACATAGCCGTGAAAGATGAATTTTTTGAGGAACTGAAAGGAAAACACAAAGAATTTAAGCCGGGCCAAATAAATATCGGCGATGTTGAAATTTTTGCCGCCTGGAATTCTCTGATTGATAATGCCGAAGAAGTTATTGACAGAGCGGACAATATTGATGGCGTAAAATTCATCAAGCTGGAAGATTTAATCGTCTGGAAAAAGAAACTGGCGAGAGAAAAAGATTTATCGGATATTAAAGTAATTGAGGATTATTTGATTCAAAAATGAAACAGTGGAATAAAATATTTGAAGAAAAGGGGCGGGTTTTTATGAAACCCAAAAAGGAAATAATAGAGGCCGCCGAAATTTTCAAAAAACGCGGCGTGAAAAGAATTCTGGATCTGGGATGCGGGACCGGAAGACACGTCGTTTATCTTGCCAAGAATGGTTTCGATGTCTATGGTTATGATATTGCCGAAGAGGGAATAAGGCAGACCAAAGAATGGCTGAAAGAAGAAGGCTTAAAAGCGAATTTCAAAATCGGCTCAATCTACGAAAGACTGCCATACAAAGATGATTTTTTTGACGCAGTAATTTCTACCCATACAATTCATCATGGAAAAATAGAGAATATAAAAAAAGCGATAAAAGAAATTGAAAGAGTATTGAAGCCTGGCGGGATAATATTTATCAATTTAAGGAAAAGACGAATCAGAAAATACGATCCGGAACGACCGATAATAATTGAGAGACACGGGAAGCAAAAGGTATCATATAAAATAATCGCAATAAGAACCTATACTCCAATTGAAGGAGGAGAAAAGGGCTTGTCGCATTATCTTTTTGACAAAAAAGGTATCAAAAAAGAATTCAAGGCTTTCAAAATTCAAAGAATCTGGACGTCTGACAGCGGGAGGCATTATTGTCTATTGGGCGAGGTGAAAAAATAATAAGAAAACATATTAAAATATGCCAAACATTGAAATCATCACCAGAGCAGTAATTCTGGACAAAGATAAAATCCTGCTTTGCAAAAAGAAGAGTGCTGATTATTATTTCCTGCCCGGCGGGCATATTGAATTTGGCGAAACCGCCCAGCAGGCGTTGGAACGGGAGCTCAAAGAAGAGCTTAATATTGAAACTGATAAGATTGATTATATCGGCACAATCGAAAATATGTTTTCCGAAAACGGAAACAGACATCACGAAATAAATCTTGTCTTCGCCGTTAAACCGCAAAATCATTCTTCAATCTCAAATGAAGACCATATTGATTTTTTCTGGACAGGCATAAACAAGCTGGCAGGGGAGTCCGTCGAACCCATTGCCCTCAAACAAGCAATCCTCCAATGGCTCAAAGACAAAAAGCTATTCTGGGGAAGCGAGAAAGAAATATGATTAATAATATTATTCAGTTACGAAAAATTTTAAAATCAGATTGGCAGTATTTCTTAAAATGGTGGAAAAACAAAGAGCTTGTCAAACTGACAAGTGGGGTTTATGAAAAAAGTGATGATATCCTAAAAGGGTATTTCTTTAAAATGCTCAATTCTGCCAAAAATCATAATTACTTGATTTTATTAGACAAAAAACCAATCGGAAATGTTTCAATTACTCATAAAAATAAATCTACTTTTGAAATGCATATAGTCATTGGAGAGAAAGAATACTGGGGCAAAGGATTTGGCACTTCAGCAACAAAAGAAGCTTTAAAAATTGCATTTAATAAGCTAGGCTATGAGAAGGCATATTTTGGGTGATGTGATAAGGACTGAACCAATTGCACGATTTTTGTCAAAATACGTAGATAAAATTTATTTAGCTACGGAGATAGAAAACGCCGAATTAATATTCAATACCTATGACAAAGTATATAAATACAGCCAGGTTAATTCACAAGAAATTGATTGCGACATAATGATAAAGCTGGTTTACGAACTAAGCAGCAATCAAAAAACATACATACAGGGATATATGGAATCAATCGGCTTTGGTGAAGTAGACATCAAAGATATTCCAATACTAAACACCAATTGGGATAACATTGTTGAAGGCAAATATATTCTCATTGCTCCCTTTACAAGTCGATGGGAGGAGAAAAAAAGAAATTGGGGATATAAAAAATTCACTGAATTATCAAATCTATTAGAGGATGCATACGACACTAAATGTGTAATACTTGAAAAACATTATTCATTCAGCGAGATGATGTCACTTATTAAACATTGTAGATTTTTTATTGGAAATGACTCTGGTCCTGCAATAATTGCTCAAAGTTTTAAAAAGAAAGCATTTATTATCTTTGGGGCGACTCGCCCGGACTATATGTACATGTCAAAGTATACCGTACCTGTTTATGACAAAAACAGACACAAGCTTTGTAAGCATAATTCAAGAAAAGAAGAATTAGAATGCTACGAGGAATTTTGTATGGATAGAATAAGCGTTAATAAAGTTTTTGATCAAATTAGATTAAATGTATGAATAAATCAAAATTACAAATCAAATTAGCTTTTATCACTGGCTTAAGAGAAATCGTTTTAAACGAAATAAGTCAATCTGCGAACCTTCGTGTTATTAAAGAAGAAGGTGATTATATTTATTTAGATTTTATGCAAGATCTTACCGTGATCAAACGCCTAAGGAGCGTCTCTCGAGCATATATTGTAGTGCAAAATTCTAAATATAATCCACGTTATATTTCCAACCACAAATCAATCTTAGGTAATCTTATAGAAATAGCCATTAGTGGAAATAAAGATAAATTTAAGACTTTTAAAATAATCTGTGCTGGTTCAGATTCTCCAAGAGTCCGCAGTATTGCCGAATATATACAAAAAGCATACAGACTAACCGAGAAAGAAGAGTCGGATATGAAAATACATATCATAAAACTTGATGAAATTTGGGAAATCGGTGTTCAAATTACATCAAGGCCTTTATCTTTTAGAGATTATAAGATAAAAAATATGAGTGGCGCGATGGATCCGACAATTGCGTACGCGGTGAATTCTTTATGTGAATTAGAGAGTGCGAATTCCTATTTAAATATTTTTTCTGGAAGCGCAACGTTACTTATTGAAGCCGGGCAATGTTATCCAAATCTAAAACAACTGATTGGTTTTGATAACAACAAAAAAAGTATTTCTTTGGCTATCCAAAATATAAAAAAGGCTGGATTGATAAAAAAAATACAACTAAAAGAGAAGGATATTTTTGACAAGCCTGATCTAGGCAAGTTCGATGTAATTACGTCTGATTTACCGTTTGGTATGTCCATATCAAAAAATGAAGATTTGGAAAATCTATATCGGTGTTTTGTCGAATACTGCCAAGAAACATTAAACCATGGAGGTAAATTGGCTGTTTACACGAGCAAGCACGAAATCTTGAAACAAATCATCTTGGAATCAAGGCTTAAGATCATAAAAACATTAGAGTTAAAATTTATAACATCGGTAAACGCATATCTTCGCCCGAAAATCTTTGTATGCAGATTAAAACAGAGTTCTGTGTAAAAATCATCTGATTATGAAAGAGCTGGATTTAAAGAAATATTTGAGTAAATATAAAAATACTAGTATCGACTTCTTTCGGTTTCCTGGTAATTATGGCGATTCTCTTATTTGGCATGGAACAAAAAAACTGCTTTCATCGCTTAATATTACGGAGCACTATGTAGATACTTCTTCGCCCAGATATAATAATGTGCTGCTTATAGACGGTGGCGGCAATCTTGTTGATTATTATTCTGATGTCAGAGATTTTTTGATTAAAAAACCTGTTTTATACGGTGAAATAATTATTCTTCCGCATACAATATTTGGAGAAAAGCAGATTGAAGTCCTGAATAATGTTTCGAGTAATCTAACAATATTCTGTCGAGAAAAAATCTCTGCAAAATTTTTAGAAGATAATCTAACTCGTGGTAAAGTGTATCTGTGGCATGACTGTGCATTTTATAATGAATTTTCTCAGATACCTGCAGGAAATGGCGTACTAAATGTCTTCCGATTAGATGTTGAGTCAATATTGAACACGTGGCCGAAATCAAATAATGATATAACGTATAATGGATACGCTACTAAACCACTAGACGAGTTGATTGGAATTTTGCAAAAATACGCACAAGTAAACACCGACAGGTTGCACATAGCCATAGGCTCTACATTACTCGGAAAAGAGGTCAGATTATTCCCAAATTCTTATTACAAAAATAAAGCAGTTTTTGATTATTCTCTTAAAAAATTTACCAATATAAGTTTTATTGAAAAATTTAGTGACTAACAATATGCCGAGCTTAAAAACAATATCAAAGATTTTTTCTGATTTTATCGATAACCCATCGGCTATTTCTGAATATAAAGAAAAATTAGACCACCTAGTGTGATCAAATATAAAAACAAATCAAGAATTATGGAATCTTGAAGATTTGGCAAGAATGGCTGAACTTGGTCCAGAGCATGTTGCAACGACTAAACAAGAAATAGATAAAAATAATCAAATTAGGAATGATCTGATAAGGAAGATAGATATCGAGATTACAGATCAAATAGGTGTTTCACCTGGTCCTCGAGAGCGATTCTGTTGTGAAAGTCCAGGCATGATTATAGACAGACTCGCAATCCTGTTTATTAAACTATCGGTTATTCGTGACTTATTACCGATGATTAAAGAAAAGAGTCTGAAAGAAGAGTATAAGGGAAAAGAAAACATAATTTTAAAGCAGATTGATCACATCGGTAATTTTCTAGATTCTTATTTTACTAGACTCACACACAAAGAAGTCTTTTTTGAAATACAACAAGCCGTTAAGATATATAACGACAAGAGGATCAGAGAATATATCAAGATTCTAAAAAAGAAAGGAACTCAAAGAAAGAATTCAATCTGAATGATAGTGCGGTCTGCAATTAAACTAATATATTTTAAAACAAAATCTCCATATCTTGATGGGGTTTTTTGTTTGGGGATGGGTGGCCGGTTGGGCAGCACGCCTGACGGGGGAAAGTGATATAATAAAAGCAAATTCCCATTGCGGGGCTGGGTTAAGTTATGCTAGATACTAATTTTTGGAGGAAATATTTTAAGGTTTTAATTCGCATGGGCGCATTCGCATTTCGCGAGCACGGAGTGCGAACGAGCGCTTTTCGCATACATGGACTTTGCTTTTTTAATTCATTCAAGGGACTATACTGATGTCCAAAGAAAATTTAAGATAGCGAAATTTCTGCCCAAGAGCTGGGTGGAATTTTAGTGTCTGCATTGGCCGCCGGTGGTGGTGTCAGAAAAACAGAGGATTGCCCTCCATTAAAATCTATCTTATCAAAAGTGCCATATGCCTTAGCACACTGCCTTTCGTCATCCTTGACATTCTAAAATTTCGGACTAAAATATAAATGTATGGCTAAGAAATCAAATCAATTTAAGGTGATTATTGAACAAGACGAAGACGGTTATTTTGTGGCTAGTGTTCCAGCCCTTCCTGGTTGTTACACCCAAGCCAAAACCTTGCCAGAGCTGAAAGAAAGAGTTCGCGAGGCTATTTTGCTTTGCCTGGAAGTTGCCCGGATTGATCCCCAATATCGCCAACGTTTAAAGGAATTTTCTTATGAGCCGAGTTTTATTGGTTTGGAATTAATTAAAGTATGAGTAGGCGATTACCGGTCTTAAAAACAAGCCAGATAATCCGCATTCTCAAGAAACTGGGTTTTTATGAAGCGCGCCAAAAAGGCGCGCATATTTGTTTTAAGCATCCTGACGGCAGATTCACCTTGGTTCCGCGTCATGGCAATGAAGATATAGGCCGTGGACTATTAAGACAAATTCTTCGAGAAATCAACATTTCACCAGAAGAATTTTCAAAGTTATTATGAAATACGGGGAGCGTTGCTCTTTTATTCTTTTTGTTCCGTATCTTTGGCTATTATTTAATTAAAGCCACCTACGAGCAGGCTCGCCGCAAAGAAGAAGCCCAAAAGACAGCCATTCAGGAGCGATTCTCAAAAGAAGAGGCCATCTGGACAGCCCGACAGCTCCAAAGATTTAATGAGACGTTAGAGCAAAGCGTCAAATTGAGAACAAAGGAGCTGGAAGAAGCAAAAAACACTGCCGAGCAGAAAGCGAGAGAAGCTGAAAGCAAAAGACAAGAGCTGGAAAAATTATACAACGTAACTTTGGGTAGGGAAGTCAAAATGGGGGAGTTGAAAGGAAAGATAAAAGAATTGGAGGAAAAATTGAAAGGCGAAAACAAATAAAAATGCTAGATACTAATTTTTGGAGGAAATATTTTAAGGTTTTAATTCGCATGGGCGCATTCGCATTTCGCGAGCACGGAGTGCGAACGAGCGCTTTTCGCATGCATGGACTTTGCATTTTTAATACATTCAAGAGATTATACTGATGTTCAGAGAAAATTTAAGATAGCAAAGTTCTTACACAAAAGGGATTTTTTGTTTGGGGTATCGTCGAACTATAGAATCATTACGAAGATTTGACAATATCTATGATTTATGGTAGCTTAAGTTCAGCCCTTTGATAACTCTAAAAACCAACAAATAGGAGGTGATAGACATGAAAGAAAGGATAGGCAGGCTCAACATTACTCGATTCTTAACATCTAATAAGGTCTGCAAAATTGCGATAGTAAAAGAAGAAAAAAGACCTTATCGTCTATTGACGGAAAAATGGGCGATTGAACAAGCGGGAATATTGGGGGCTAATACACCCGAGACGTTAGAGTACTCAACGGACATGCAAAAACGGGAAGTTCTGACATTAAAATGCATTAATGGCAAAAACATCCGCTATCTTCCTTTACACGGAAAGTGCGAATGCCTATATTCAGTAGGTAGGCAAATGAAATCATTAAAGAGCCCCATAAAAGGATTCGGCTGGATAGATCTAAATGCTCTCTGCGGTACAAGCAGCGATTGGAAATCATTCTTGTATTCATATGCTGAAATCTACGGTGGTAATATCGCCAAAAAGAAAGTTATTTCTTTAGAAGATTTGAACATAATACTGAGACTCTTAGAAAATATCCCCGTAGAGATTCAAACCCCATTTTTGGTGAACAGAGACATTAAACCCAGTAATATAATAAGGTGCTCAGAAGGTAAGACATGGATTATTGATTGGGAGAACACAGTTCTTGGAGACCCCCTTTTTGATCTATCTATCTTCGGTGGAAATTATGGCCGCGGAAAATTATGGGAAAGCCTTCTCAAAGGATACGGCTTTGTCCTACCCCCTCTGAAATATTTTATCTACCAGGCCATAGCTTTATTTGGAACCATAGACTTCTGCATCAAATACAAAGCTCCTTATGCGTTTAGACGTAAACGCCTAGAAAAAACTATAACAATACTTCAATATCCGGAGAATATTTCTGAATCAGCCAATTGTTTTTTCTAGCATTTCAAAAACCAGAAGGTCTCGAGACAATATCCCGAGACCTTTTTAATAAAAACCATATGTCACTAAAAGAAATCTTAATACAACAGAACAAAACACACTGGCTAGATATTGGTTGTGGCAGAAACTTCGAAGACGGCTTTTTATATTTAGATGCGTTGCCCAAGAGTCTGGTAAACAGAAAAAACAGAAAAAAATATTTTAAAATTAACTTGTTTAATCCCACTACCCAACAATTACGTCTTCTGGGTAAATTTGACCTTATCAGAATGCAACATGTTTTAGAACACTTTTCTTTTGAAGAAGGAGTAATTGTCTTACGCAATGTGGCTAAATTATTGAGAAAAGATGGAATTATTTTGATAACTGTGCCTGACTTAAAAATAAATCTACAAAAATACTCAAAAAAGGAGTACAAAAACTGGGAAGCTTTTAACTGGTGGGCATGGAAAAGAATCCCGAAAGATTCACCAGAAAGTTTTTATTTCTCAGTTTTTGCTTATAGTTTACCTATCACTCCTCATAAATGGTGCTATGATTATGAGGGATTAAAATATACTCTAAATATTACCCATCTTTTTAAGGACATCAAAAAAATTCCTTTGAATAATAAGTTAGCAAGTGTACCATTTACACATAACAGACCAGAGGAAGACTTGTGTATTATGGCTAAAAAATTAACTCACCACCATGAAAAAATATCCTAATGTTACAATAAAAGCGATCCTTAAATATGGAAATAAAATTCTTATTTTAAGACACAAAAATGGCAATTATGATTTTCCAGGAGGAAGATTAGAATTTTATGAACCTTTATTGGACGCCTTGCAACGTGAATTAAAAGAAGAACTGAATTTTACTGTGTCAGTAGACCCTCGATTGTTTCATATATGGAATTACATTTCTAAAAATAGACGAAGACATAGTGTGATGATTTACTATATATATTTCATTAATAAAATCCCAAAACTTATTTCTCCAGAAAAATTAAAAATTCTATGGTTGTCGGAAAAACAAATGGGAAAAATTATTCATGATCACGAATTCGTGAAAAAACTTTATCACTCAAAAAATTGTAAAAATGATTAGCTTTATGATGTATGTAAATAGGTACACAAAAACAATAAGACCAGAAGAAAAAGTTATCGATCTTGGCAGTGGAGACAATCCACATCCTCGAGCAGATATATATGTAGATTTTTTTGACGATGGAATACACCGAGAAGGTGCCAAATTAGTGGTGCCACAGCAAGGTCAATTTATAAAGTGGGATTTAAATAAATATCCTTTTCCATTCAAAAATAAAGAGTTCGATTTTGTAATTTGCAGTCATATAATAGAGCATATAAATAATCCTGCTTATTTTTGCAATGAAATTCAGCGTATTGGCAAAAGAGGCTATATAGAAACCCCGAATAAATTGTATGAACAAATTTATGGATGGTCATTTCACCAGTGGTATGTCTATGCTCTTAATGATGAACTAATTTTTGAAAGGAAAAAGGGACAGGATTTTTTTGCACCTATCGGCCACAAGCTTTATAAATATAATAAAGAATTCTACGAAGGGCATCATAAAAATATAGAACAACTATTAACATCTTTTTACTGGGAAGATTCCTTCAGTTTTAAAGTTATAGATAGCGATACCAAAAGTTCTAAAAAATGGCACTACATTAACGAGGAAGAAATCAATCAAGAGCTTTACCAAGTACCAATAAAATATCCTTTTTTTATCAAAAAATTCTTAAATCTTTTTATACAAACAAAAAAATGACCAAAGTGTCTGTAATTATTACGAATTATAACAACCGCCATAATATAAAAAATTGTATTGAGAGTGTATTAAAGCAGAAAAAATTAGAAGATATTGAACTCGAAATCATTGTTGTTGATGCTGGTTCAAATGATGACTCTCAGGAAATTCTAAAATACTATAACCAAATAAAGATATTTTACAATAACGATACAATTCGAAATGTTTTTAGTCCCAGCACATGTAGAAATATCGGAGTCGAAAATTCAAATGGAGAACTATTATTTTTCATAGACAGTGACTGTATAGCTTCTGAAAATTGGATATCAGACATGATAAAACATTTTAGAAAAAATGAAAATATTGTTTGTGTTTTTGGCGGCAGGAAACCAGATTTAGGCAGAGGAATAGGTACTTTTTATAGAAGTTTATATACTATAATTTATTCAAGAAAGTTTAGATTAGTTAAAGATATGGTCCTAAATAAAAACACGATTAATAAAAGACTATCTTCCTTTGTTTTAATGGCTACTAATAATTTATCTATCAAAAAAAGTGCATGGTTGTCATTAGGCCGTATGAGTGAATCGTTTGCCAATCCTGCTGGAGAAGATATTCTGATGGAATTCGAACTCATACAAGCAGGCTACACGCTAATATTTGATCCGAATATAAAAATTGAGCATAATCATCCTTTGAGTCTAAAATCATTGATAAAAAAATCATGGCAACAAGGCGAGGCGATATTCCTTGTAAGAAAACTTGCCATGCAATATGTAGATTGGAAACATTTTGTAGAACTAAATAATTTCCTGAAAAACATAATTATTTCTATCATCATAGCCATCGGCATTTTTGCTTTAGTGCCAACCACGGGAATAAAAATTCAAATTATAGGACTATTCATACTACTCCTTATAGTAAAACGAGTAAGCGAATTAAAAACTAGGCTGAAAATGGCGCTTGAGTTTCAAGATAATTTAAGATATCAAAATTATTACAAAATTTCTTTCATAAAATTATTACTTTTCGACCTAATAGACTTCTTAACCAAGGGCTGCAGGATTACAAGTTATTGTTACTACTCTTTTGTGAAAGAACAAGATGTTTTTTAAATAAAATTCATGCAAAATAATTATTCTAATAAGGAAGGAGATTTTTTAAAAAAAACAGGAATTAATATAAATAATGGCTTTGATAAAAAATCTTTACTTTCAAAAAGCGTTAGTATCATAATACCTTTTTATAACAATCTTAAAATTTTTCAGAAATGTTTTCTTGCATTACAACATCAGTATATTCCCGATAGAATCAAGGACAAAATAGAATTAATTATAATTGACGATGGTTCTGCTCCTAATCAGAAAAGGGTTCTTGCCAATTTTTTGCAAAAAGAAAATAAATTATTTAATATAACTTTATTACAGTTTTTAAGTAATCGAGGTCGAGCAATCGCTAGAAATACAGGGATTTTGCATGCTAAAGGCGAAGTAATAATTTTTTTAGATTCGGATATTCTTGCAGAAAAATATTTGATAGTTAATCATCTACTTAGACATCAGTTTTCTGAAAAAATCGCGATTATAGGTTTTAGAGAAAATATTAACTACAATAACAATTCAATTAGGTCGCAAAAATTAAGAAAGGGGATATTACCAAAACCTGACTATAAGAAAGACTTCCGTTATAAAAAATTCGTGCCAGCAAACTGGAAAAATGTCTACAGAGATATCGCCGATACCCAATTTAACAAAACATATTTTCTTCTGAAAGATACAGAATTTTTTAAGAATTTTACTTCCTCAGAAATGCACGGTGTATGGACTCTCCCGTTTATGTTTCTGACATGCAATGTTAGCGTAGAAAGAAAAGAAGCAATTAAAGTTGGCGGCTTTGATATGAATTTTAAGGGCTGGGGCGTCGAAGATACGCACTTTGCTTATAAGCTCTTAAAAAATAAAGTTTTTCTAGTTCCAGTAATATCCGCAATATCTTTTCATATTAAACACAATAATCAGAAAGATAATGAACGGAAAATTCAAGATTACAAAAAAAATCTAGCTCTTTACAAAATCAAAACTAGAGTTCGTCAAAAAAAATATAGAACTAAAGAATGGGAGAAACGATTAAAAACTGCGGTTGGAGAAAAATATAATCTAATAAAAATTTTACCGAAAAAATGATAAAAAGGAGAGGATTATGAAAAAAAATCAAGGTATCATAGTTAAGCTGCTAGTTTTTTCAAGTGACGAATCGGAAATTTTTATGTTAAAAACCAAAAATGGTTATTGGGATCTTCCTGGCGGTCATTTGGAATTCGGGGAAACCCCCGAAGAAGGACTATCGAGAGAGACCATAGAAGAAACAGGGGTCGAGGCGGAGATAGAACGATTGTCATCTATTTTTACTATCATTCTTGATCTGACTGATAGGAAATTGTCAGAACAACGTCATTACACGGTGCTTGCCTTTCGCGGCAGATTAAAAAATAAAAAGCAAATATCTCTGTCCGATCCCAAAATCATTTCTTCTAAGTTGCAAAAGGTCTCTGATATCATTGGTAAAAAATCGCTGAATATCGTTTGCGTGACCAGAGACCAAATCATCGCCGAGCTGGACAAAAAACCAATCAGGGCAACAAAAAAATTCTATATCAAAGGAGGCGAACTAGAAGCCTATAAAATACTAGGTTATTAAAAAGAGTAAAATGTCATTTTGAGAGATAACAGGCCCAACATCATCCAGTGTTGGGTCTATTTTTTGCCTTAAAAACTACCTGTTAATGTCTTTCGTTGGTTTAGAGATGAGTTGGTGATATAATAAAAGCAAATTCCCATCGCGGGGCTGAGTTAAGTTATGCTAGATACTAATTTTTGGAGGAAATATTTTAAGGTTTTAATTCGCATGGGCGCATTCGCATTTCGCGAGCACGGAGTGCGAACGAGCGCTTTTCGCATGCATGGACTTTGCTTTTTTAATACATTCAAGAGATTATACTGATGTTCAGAGAAAATTTAAGATAGCAAAATATCTGCCCAAATGGGCTTTTTTGTTTAAATTAGAGTCAAGCTATTAAACTATCGCATAGGCTTGACAGAGTATCACAATTTAGTTTAAAATACTGTACAGCAAAGTTCTTCTCAAATTGAATAAAAAAAGGAGGTTCCGTCTATGATAACAGCAATAAAACCCAATGCGATGCTTACAGAAACGGATCCCATGTCCACTTTATGCAATTTATCGCCACAGGACATAATTAACGCCAGTACCGCAATAAACAGTGTCCTTCAAAAAGTTTTTTTCTGGGTTACCATACCTGCAAGAATTACGCAAATACTAAAACAAAAGGAGACAAACGAATGGAAAAATTGAATAGTATCTATCGAAAAAATCCAACCGTGGTAACAAAAAAGATAGGAGATAGGATCATTATCGTCCCAACGCAACAACAAACCAATGATTTCGAAAGCGTCTTTTCTCTAAATGATATGGCTGCGGGTATCTGGGTAATGATTGACGGACAAACTCCGTTAAGTACCATTAAAGAACGAATCTTCCAAACCTTCGACGTCGCTCCAAAACAAGCCCACAAAGATCTGACAGATTTTGTCTTACGCCTCAAAGGTCTTAATATGATTTTGCTCTGTTAAAGGAGGTGACACTGAATGGACTGCATGCAAATTCCAAAGATAAGCTACGGAGAATTCAGTCATTTCATTCACAAAGATGCTTCTAAAAAAAGAATTCCCATCGGAGGAGGATTTGAGCCGACATTTCGTTGCAACCTTAAATGTGTACACTGCTACGCAACCAAAGGCTTAAAAAGCACTCGCCAGGAATTGTCACTTCAAGAAATTTGCAAGGTTTTTGATGAAATATCAAATGAGGGCTGTCTGTGGTTATTGATCACGGGCGGAGAGCCACTCATCAGGAATGACTTTTTGGATATTTATACCAATGCCAAAAAGAGAGGGTTTATTGTTTCCCTTTTTACTAACGGTACCTTAGTAAACACAGATATCGTGGATTGCTTAAGAAAATGGCGACCATTTAACATCGAAATCACATTATACGGTGCAACAAAAAAAACTTACGAAAGTATAACACGGATACCGGGTTCTTTTGAAAAATGCATACAAGGAATTGATTTACTATTAAAAGAGAATCTGCCTCTACGCTTAAAATCGATAATAATGACGCTAAATAGACATGAGATTGACGAACTTAGATATTTCAGCAAATCACATGGCATGCCCTTCCTATTCGATCCGATTTTAAGCCCGGCATTGAACGGATCAAAGTCGCCCTGCAAATATCGCCTCACTCCTAAACAAATAGTCGAGCTCGATGTCGCTGATCCCGAACGTTTTAAAAGCTGGAAAGAATATTTAGCCGACTTTCGAGGTAAGCCCTCGTCGGATAAGCTTTACATCTGCGGAGCGGGAGAAACATCGTTTTTCATTAACCCATATGGGGAACTACAACTCTGCGTTCTTTCGCGCTCCCCCAGCTATGATCTGAGACAAGGAGCATTCCCTGATGGTTGGTATAGTTTTTTTGGCGAAATTCGCAATAAAAGCAAAGTCCGAAGAAATTTCCGATGTAGGAATTGTGAATTAATATCGTTATGCGGGCAATGTCCAGGTTGGTCATATTTGGAATATGGCAATTGGGATACGCCGGTTGAATACCTTTGTCAGGTTGCTCATCTTCGAGCAGAAGCTATTATGGGCAACCGAACGAAGAAGAAAGGAGGTTAAAGAAATGACTGGAAAATCAGTTCCTCCAAAAAAGCAGTATGAGAGGCCGCTAATTCAGGAAGTTAAACTGAAACCAGAAGAAGCGGTTCTTAGCAACTGCAGCCCAGGGGAAAAGATGACCAGCCCCTGGTATCCCTGCCTTTATACATGTAATAAAGACAGGAGCTGATTGCTCTTAGTTCGCGATCAGAGGGGCACAAGCAAACCTTATGCCCATTTTTTTAAAAAATCACTCAAATGACAAAAACAAAAGATTTAAAAATTTCTCAATTTGACCAAATAAACCCATATAGCTGCATTCCCGCCTGTCTGCAAGAGGTTTTCAGCTATTACAAAAAGCAGATTTCTCAAGAAAAAATTTTAGACAGCCTAGAGCACCCTGAGCGCGGTATGGCTGTTGCTCAAGCCGGCTTTTTTGCAAAAAAATCTGGTTTCAAACCAACCGTTATTACCAATAATATTTCTATTTTCGATCCTATCTGGTTTTCTTTAACGAATGTAAAGCTTATTGACAATCTTGAAAAAAGAAAAAAGTTTGTCGATAAATACAATCAGGCATTAATAGACGCCTATATAAAATATATAGAGGCAACCGGCACAATCAAATTTGAATCTATAAGCGCGGATCTGCTCAAAAAATATCTCTCGCAAAATATTCCTATTATTATGGAACTTGCAAGCACCTATCTTTATAAAAAAGCCAAGTCAACTCGGCCCGGCGCCTTTGATAATGCATTCAAGGGAGATATTGAGGGGCATGGAGTGGTTATTGCAGGATTTAATGGCGATAAATTTAAAATAGTTGACCCAAATTCAAGACAAAATCCCTACAATAAAAGCGGTATTTACTGGATTCCGGGTGATGAACTAATGACAAGCTTTTCCTTGCTAGACGGCAAATCTATATTGATAATTAAATGAAAACAGCCAGAGGAAGCAAAAAGTCATCTTGTTAATGGCTTTTTCGTTTAACCCAATTAGTGCTATAATATAACCAAAATCACTTACAGTTGGCGATTCATTTTAATTAACTAAACTGTAAGAATTCCGAGCGTTGTTTACACTTTTAGTCCTTTCGGGATAAAGTGTAAACACTATGACAATACATAAACGGGCTCGCCCCGTTAGAAAGTTGCTTCTAAGGCCTCTAAACAATCATTTATTTCTAAATGAAGGCGAATGCGAGCTTTCTAACGGGGCTCGCCTGACACCCGTTCAACGTCGGGAAATCTTTGATAAATATTTTAACAAAGGAGTAAGGATATGCGACCTACAAAGGCAATACAGTGTATCAAGGCCGACAATATACCGCGCGATTGAAAGAGGCAGACAAAAGGATTTCAGCGTTCATAAAAGCATCAATAAGAGATATCGGTGTTTAGAATACGGCTTGAAGCGACTGGCAAAGGTTGAGGCGGAACTGGAAAAGAAACTCAAAGCGCAGGCAAAACGATACAACAAGGATTATCCGGGCGAAATGCTCCATTCAGACCATACAAGATTGCCTCTGCTTAAAGGAGAATCTTCTTTTATCAAGCCGGAACATCTATTCGTAGCCATAGATGACTTTTCCAGAGAGCTTTACGCGGCTATCCTGCCTGATAAAACTCAATATTCAGCAGCCAATTTCTTAAAGCAGGTTCTTGAAGAGTGTCCTTACACCATTGAAACATGGTATACTGACAACGGAACCGGATACCGAGGGAACCCCAAAGAACACGCCTTTATGAAGCTCTGTCAGGAAAACAAGATAGAACAAGCGTTCACCAGAGTCAAAACTCCAAGAACTAACGGTAAAGCAGAGCGAGTCATCAGGACAATAATGGAAATGTGGCACAACAAGACAAGATTCAAAAGCAGCGTCCACCGAAAACAAGAACTAATCCGATTCGTTAATTACT
>Ga0210017_1002054_pt1 | contig 17367 bp, 14 predicted proteins | sample CryGeyCG2014_020_FD_183966 | JGI IMG/M metagenome (GOLD analysis project Ga0210017, IMG submission 183966) | Groundwater microbial communities from aquifer - Crystal Geyser CG08_land_8/20/14_0.20 (SPAdes) (version 2) | ecosystem: Environmental > Aquatic > Deep subsurface > Groundwater | place... | reverse complement strand
GCCAAGAAAACTTTTTCAATTGAGAAGTCAAATATTTCGCTAAATTAACTCGAGGGTTGTTCAGCTTGTTTATTTTCTTAAGCTGTTCAATCGCCACTGCGGCGTGCAGCTCGCTTAATCTATAATTGCTGCCTATTATTGATTCCTGGATTCCCTCTCCAGATAAATCATCAACGATGACCTCTCCATGATTCCTGACTAACTGCGCCCTGAAGACGAGTTTTTCATCATTGGTTATTAAAACTCCTCCTTCTCCGCACTGCAAATGTTTATGAACATTAAAACTAAAAACACCAATATCGCCGATTGTTCCCAAATATTTTTCTTCATATTTCGCCCCCATTGACTGCGCATTGTCTTCTATAATTTTTAAATTATGTTTTTTCGCTAACGGAATGATTTTGGAAAAATCAGAAGAACCGCCGAAGATATTAACCGTTAAAATCGCTTTTGTTCTTTTAGTGATCTTCTTTTTTATTGATTCAACATCCAAGCAATAATTCTCCGGATCAATATCCGCAAACACCGGAATAGCATTATTAAACAAAATCGCGCTAGCGGTCGCGCTCATAGTAAAAGGCGAGGTGATTACCTCATCCCCCGGTCCGATGCCAAGAGCCGCCACTGCCGCCTGCAAAGCTGTGCTGGCGGAACTAAAACTTACGGCGTATTTAACTCCGAATTTCCGACAAAAATCTTTTTCAAATTTCTTTACATACTCTCCGCCCAAGAACTTATCTCCGGCTCGTCCGATAAAATCAGAGATTATTTTTTTATCCATTACTCTAGCAACCGCCTTCTTCTCTTCCGCGCCCAAAGAATTGTAAAGAGAAAAAGGTTTTGACAATATTGGCTTCCCGCCCAGAATGGCTAATTTTTCTTTTTTCATATTTTACTCTTAAAATATTTTAAATTAAATCTTTTTTCTCTTTATAAATTTTCAGAATATATTTACAATTTTTATATTTAAAAAATGCCGGATATTTTTCATTGTCAACCACTCGCAACAAATTGAATTGCGATTTAATTGATTTGTTAATATCTAACTCGCTATCCACCTGCGTTCTTCTCTTATAAATAGACGCCTGGCCAGTTTGCTTAATTGGTTTTAATTTGTCGACACCTTTTATAAAATCTATTGCCATTTTTTCTATACACTCATAAAGCTTATTTTGCCATTCATCCATTAGCTCGGTTCCATTAAGTTCAAAACTATCCTTCAAATAATAATCGCCCTCATCGAAACCGTCAGAAATCTCAAATAAAGTCACCGGTATTTTGTTCTTTTTTTCTATAATCTGCCAAGTTGTAGGCGACATTCCTTTCCCCTTCGGCAAATCACTAGCGTGAATTACTATACTGTGTTTACTCTTGTCCCTAATTTCTCTGCCTATATATTTTTCACAACTCAAAAAAAATGTTATGTCAGAATTATGTGGAATTTTCTGATAGTCATAACATATACTGCATTTGTGACCCAAAAAAATAATTTTGTTTTTTAGGTTAACCGACTTTTTGCAAAACCAACTTTTTTTGTTATCTAAAAAAATATTTATTATCATAATTTTTTAATTAAACTAAATGATAAGGGAGTTCCACGCTCTATATCTTTTTTAGCTTCTAAGCCAATGACATTATCATAATATTTAGATGCCAAACCATAGCCGGGGCGAATAGAGCGAACGTTATTTTCGGTTAGTCTCTCCCCTTTCTTTATATCTTGAACGGCAAAAAGAGATTTTCTAAAAATAGTATTACTTGATTCCTTGTTACTAATTTTATAAAATGGTTTACCTAAAGCGCTTTCTGCAAGTCTAATTGATTTAACTAAATTTTTAAGTTCGTCTGGTTCTAAAGAAAAATTAGCATCTGGTCCTCCATCGGCTCTTGCTATTGTAAAATGCTTTTCTATAATATTGGCGCCCAAAGCCACAGCAGCAATAACTACTTCTTGACTAAGCGTATGATCAGACAAACCGGAAATAACACCAAATTTTTCTTTTATATCAGGAATAGTTCTTAAATTCATTTGTTCAATGCTGGCCGGGTAAGAACTTACACAATGTAAAATCGCCACTTGCGGACAACCATTTTTCTTTAAAGTTTTAACAGCTAATTTAATTTCTTCCACTGACGCCATCCCCCTGGACATAATCACGGGTTTTTTAGTTTTACCTATTGCTTTCAAGAGCGGGATATCAACGACCTCAAATGAAGCAACTTTGTATAATCCAACGCCCATTTTTTCCAAAAATTCCACGGAAGTTTTATCAAACGGCGTAGAAAATACAACCAAGCCCTTGGACTCTCCATATTTTTTTAATTTCGGCTGCCACTCCCAAGGGGTATAGGCTTTTTTATATAAATCGTAAAGCGTTTGGCCTTTCCAGGCTTTATTAACTTTAACTTGAAAATATTCTTTATCGCAGTCAATTGTCATCGTGTCTGGAGTATAGGTTTGCAATTTAACAGCATCAACGCCCGCCCTGACAGCAGCATCAATAATTTTTTTTGCCTTGTTAAATGAATGATTATGATTTCCCGACATCTCGGCAACAATAAAAGCCGATTGGCCCGGGCCGATTTTTCTTTTGCCTCTTGGGGTTTTTATAATTATTGGCTTAACCATATTTATCTAAATTTATAAGTACCCTCTTTTACCTGCTTAACGCCTTGCTTTTCCAAAGCTATTCTTTTTTTTATGGCCTTACTTTTATAAGCTTGGCTGATAATCGGCTGCCATCTTTGCCGGTCATATTTAAGGACAACTTCCTCGGCCGCGATTAATTTTGCTTTTTTTATCTCTTTTTCCAGGCCCGGAGCATAACTAATCATGGCTTTAATCCTAGGCAGATGCCATTTGTTAGAAATGAAAATTACCTCATCTGATTTATGTTCAATCTTCATTCTGCCAATTATTTTTAATTGCCCATAGGTGCTGCCTGATTTTTCTTCTTTGATAATCTTTTTGCTCGGAACGCCCAGATTTATTAATTCACTCTTTAATATAGCAGCTAGTGTCGGTGCCCCAGGGATATTTTTCAGTTGGCCCCAACCGCCAGAAGCTATTAGGGTACTGTCTGGCTTAGCTTTATATAAATAATTGCCGGCTATGGTTCTTAAATAATCGCCCTGAACTCCGAAATTATCCCCCCTATCATCAAACTTTGTTGTCCGCCATTTTCCGGTTTTTTCGTCCTTAATCGCCCCGCCGGATAGCACTACAATTAACTTTTTTTTCATATTATCTCACTTTGAATATATTAGTAATTGGTTCACCCGTTAATTTTTCTTTTAACCGACCACTATTAAGTAACGCCCTTAATTGCTTAAATATACAACTATAAGCTACAAGCAACTTATCAATATCAGACCGCTTATGGCTGAAACTCATATTATGCTGGCCATACCACAAAAAACCGGCCTGCAATAATTCCTGTTGAATATAGCTTTTTATTTCTAAATCGGAAAATTTTTCTGTGGGCTTTATTATAAAAACCTGCCAGCAGGGCCTGCCCTTAACTTTTATGATATTATCCAGCCCATTATCAGCTAACAGTTTATTGGTTCCATCTTGCAAATATTTACCCTTTTGCCAAATATAACTAATAACTTTTTTCTTCTCCATCTCTTTAATAGTGGCGATCGCGGCTGCTAAAGACAGATTTTCTCCACCGCTGGTAAAAGAATAAAAAATATCATTAATTTTTTCCATATATTTTTTTTTGCCTACTAGAGCGGAAATTGGCATGCCATTAGCCATTGATTTGCCAAAAGCCGCTAGATCAGGAATGACTCCGAACAATTTTTGCGCCCCGCCTAAATTATACCTAAAACCGGTAATAATCTCATCAAAGATTAATAAGGCTCCATGTTTATGAGTCAAATTTTTAACTTTTTGTAAAAATCCTCTCTCTGGCTCAACATAGTTCATCGGCTCCATAATTACTGCCGCTACTTTGTATTTCTTCAAGATTACCTCTAAAGATTTTATATCGTTATAAACAAATTTATGAGTCATCTTCTGGGTGCTCTTCGGCACCCCTAGATTCCTGGTAGTTGAACCGATATACCAATCGTGCCAACCGTGGTAACCACAATTTCCTGACCAGACAATTTTTCCATTACGTCTCACAAGAATGATGTGATTAGGCACGCTTACGCAGTAAACTTCACCCCTATAGTATTCTTCTTTTGGCCAACATCCTAAAACATTTTCTTTGCTTATATTCAAGTGGTATATTTTGTCTTTAGAAAATCCGGTATTCGTATACTCGGATACTGTCGTTGAATAACCTATTTTTAAAAATATTTCTTGCATTCCGTCTATTAGCTTAGGAGACGCAGAATAAAATTTTCTCATTCTTCTTCTCTCGAAAGTACCGTCTCCTTTCACCATAGCATCTGCAAAGACGGAGAGATAATCAGGCGATAAATTCTGTATCCAATCGGGAATATATTTATCTTTTGTTTTGCCAAATTGTTTTAAATACTGCACCAATTCTTTAGAATTAAAACAAATATGATGGCCATTTCTATAAGGGGTAAATCCTAACCTCTTAATTGTTGAAATTATTTCTTTATTTTTTTCTAGATTTTTTCCATCTTGACTTATGCATACTTCGTATCTACCTCTTTTTTGTTCTATGCAGAAGCCTTCAGATAGATACCACCCCATAAATCGAACAAAATCTTTTATAGCAAAAGAATTTATATTTTTTGTTGGTCGACTTTGAGAGATCTTTGGAATAAAAAATTTATCTCTCCGTTCACCATTCCATTTACATGTTGATGTCATTTGGATTATTGTTTTCATTCCCAAGATAGTTTTGGCTTCTACTAATTTAAAATATGAACTATTCGTTAATCTAAATTTTCTGTATATCTTATGTTCAGGAGTAACCATTAAATCAACTCTCTGCCCCCTGAAACGGATCATTTTGCCCCTAAAACGATATTTAATCTTCTTTTCGATCCGATGATATTCTAATTCCTTTGTGCTTGGGTTTAGAGTGGCTACTGTCTCTTTCTCGTCCAGATCTTCGAATTTTTTGAAACCATCTTTAGTTAAGATTTCTGTTTCTCTATCATAGCAAACCGCCACCTGATCACGGCCCGTTACGGCCCGCGCCAATCTTATGGCTCCCGTGGTTACATCAGAGCCGTTTTTACCGAATCTAACCATTTCCGCGCAAGGAATATGCTTAATCAAAAGTTCAGCCAGCTCATTTTCCAGAGGCGAAGCCAGAGAGAAAATTATTCCTTTCTTGAGTTGATTTTTAATCGCGTCATCCACCACCTTATATTGATAACCCAGAATAACGGGCAAAAGGCCGTTGATAAAATCAACATACTCATTCCCGTCAACATCCCAAACCCGGCAGCCCTTGGCGCGGGTGATAAATAACGGCGCTTGACCTTTTATATATTGCAAATAACTCTTGGAAAAAGTCTGGGAAGCAAGCGGTATATTTTTGCTTACTTTTTTAAATAATTCCTGGCTTTTATTAAATTTTTTCACGCCGTTTTTTTTTATTTGCATATTATTTGTAATAAATTAATTACCGTTAAACCAATCTCTAACGGGGCTCATAAAATAATTTTGAATAATTATCAATAAAATTTTTTGCGTCTTTTTTAAAATCCTCCTCTGAAAAATATTTTATTCCTCTGAAATTCTCTTTGAAATAACCGCCGAAGCCTCTTTTAAATAAAGCTATATTAGCCTGTTTTTTGTCTATATAATAATCAAACTGCGAAGAAGGACAAGATGGCTGGCCGGTATCAATATAGCGAATACCTATTTTTTTCAAATATTCCATGCCCGAATAATATAAAATGTGATACAAAGGTAATTTATCATATTCCGGATCATCGGCCGCAGATGCAGAAACAGCCTTATCGGCGTTATAGTCAAAATAAAGAAAAGCGATATTTTTATTTTTCAGTCTTAAACCAAAAAGTACTGCATTTCCTTGTTGTAGTTTTTCATATTGCATATCGAAGGTCTTCTTCGGCCTAGTTATTCTACCGGAACATTTATGATGCAACATTCTATATTCCTCGTGGATTTCATAAGATGGGTTGTCTTTATTAATATAAAATACAGAAAAATCAGGATTATCTTTAATTTTTTTAATATTTCTTTGATGATTTCTTCTGCATGATTTTAACAAATCTTCTTTGGCTAAATCAAAAATATAAGTTAAAATTGACGAACCGATATAGCCATATTCTATTAAATAATTATAACTCTCATCGGACAAAACATCTATCGTAAATCTAATCTTCGAAATATTATTTTCTTCTGCTATTTTATCTATAATCGCAAATACTTTTTCTCTTATATTTTCTCCGGAAAATATCGGCGCGTCAATATATCCACCCTTAAAACTAACGGATAAATTATCTCCATCTTTTTCGATCGGCAAAAAAACGCAGGCTAAAGGCTCATTGTTCTCCAAATAGACGAAACTTTTGTCGCCATGGAGATCTTCCAAAAATGTCAAAAGGTGTTTTATATTTATTTCTAAATATCTTGAACTTAAATTTTTGCCGTCAATAAATTTATCCCATTGCTCCCAAAATAATTCTTCATTTTCTTCTTTAAAAATAATTTTAACTGACATATCTTTATTTTTTAAAACTTTTTAAAACTAAACCGATAATTTCACTAAATACTTCATCGGAAATACCACCGTGGCAAGGAATCCAGACGGTTTTAATAAATTGCGGGTTGAGCAAATTGCGATTGATATCAAAGTGGTAGGCGCCTGTTTCAAAACCACGCGCTCGCAAATATTTTATCACATCCTCCGTCTGTCGCTCTGCACAATGAATGGGTATGACATAAGGGGTAATGCCTTCACGCTCCAGATGATCACAAATGCCCAACCCATCCGTCTGCTTAAGAAAATAATGATAACGTTTTTTTCTGACACTAATTTCTTTAGCTATTTTTTGCGCTAGTAGAGTTTGGGCCAATCGGCCCGGTTTTAGCGCTTCGCCGTAAATGGCATATGACATACCCAGTAAAGAACCAGCATATTTTTGAAAAATATTTGAATTGGAAAAGGTGCTCCATTCATGTAAAAATTTCGCGGCATCTTTAACTATGGTTAAGCCGAATGGTGTTTTTGATATGGCCTCATCGGCATAACCTCCAAAATCATCGAATTTTGATTTAACACCCCCTAAGGCAAAACAAAAAAACCACTTGGAAAAACTATATATAGTAAAATCTCCGAATGAACCGAGCAATTTCCCTTTATAATAACTAGCTATCGAGTGGGCACAATCTTCTATCACTATCAACTTCTTGTCATGCGCAAATTCCAAAATTTTATCCATATCCTGCGGGAAACCATATTGATGATAAACAAATAAAACTTTAGTTCTATTAGAAATCTTTTTAGCTGGAAAAGCAAAAGGTTGTATTTGGTTATATACCCAAGATCCCAACCAATCAGCCATTATAACTTCATCAAGTTTACTTTTGACAACTCTCCTCTCCGAAAGGTATTTAAAAACAAGCGCAATCGCTCCTTTGCCCGAGCCAACAATTTTAATCCCATTTAAAATATCCTTTTTTAATATTTTTTGCCTATCCCAAAATTGATGGTTTACCAGACCAATCAAATCTCTTATATTCGGTTTTTCTACTTCTCTTATAATCATGAATAACAATTATTTTTTTATTATAGCCATTGTGTTTTCAAAAAATGAAAAAATTTTAACATTTTTTTGACCAAAAAATTCGTTTGTCGCTTTTTTCACTCCCGTAAACCCCCCTTCTTGCGTTTCGTAATCATGAATTAGCAGATATCCTCCGGGTACAATTTTATCCCAAAAAAAATTAAAAGTGTCTATGGCGGGTTGATAAATATCACAATCGTAAAATACAAGCGAAAATTTTTCTTCTCCCGAAATTTCTTTAAAGGTTTCGGGAACGAAACCTTTAATCACAATTGCTTCCGGAAATACTAAAAATGAGTTTTTTATATCTTGAAAAGTCGCTTCTATATTGTAATCTCCTTTATGAAAATTTAGTGGATCATTTTTGCTTAGTTCGGGAAACCCTTCAAATGAATCAAAGACATAAAATTTTTTCGAATTTAATTTTGTCATAAAATTCAACCCGCATAAAGCATTCCCTCCCTCAAAAGCCCCCACCTCAGCAAGGCTACCGTTGACATTATTGAGGCTGTTAATCAACTCTAAAAATAACCAACTGCCCAATATAGTGGTATGAATTGAAAGTTTGGAATTTAAGGTATGGGAAAGGGCAAATTTATAAAATTCAGGATTAAGTTTGAACCCCAATGCCGTTTCGGCTTTTTTTAAAAAATCTAAGTAAAAAAAATCGGAATAGAAAATAAAATCTTTCCCGTAGCACAAACCCATCCCGCTTAACTCATGAGATATTTCTTGCAAAGATTTACTGGAAACGGCAAAAATAATAATTTGAAAAGTTCCTCTTTCTTCTTGCAATAATGATTCTGATTTTTTTATCGGCATTCCGTAATCTTTACCGCCTTTAAAAAAATTATCAACACAATAAGCGAAGGGGTTAATTTTTGTTTTATCTAAATACATTTCTAACAACTTACTTGTCCCCCAGGCAATCTTTTTCTTCATAATTGTAATTTTATTTAAAAAAAGTAATAATTTTTTTATTTTGCAAAATATTTTTTAATAACCTTTACGATGTATTCAACTTCATTTTTCTTAAGTTGCGGATAGCATGGCAAGGTTATGCAACTAGCTTGATAGACTTCTTCACTTTCCAGCTTAAAATTTTTAAATCCATTTTCTCTGTAATAAGGATGAGAATAAACCGCCGGATAATGAAAGTTCACTCCCACCTCCCTGCCTTTTAAATATTTTGCCAGTTTATCTCTGTCTTTTATTTTTTTGGTTCTTATTACATAAATATGCCAACTGGAATAATTATCGGCAACTTCTTCCGGTAGAATAATTTCTTTTATACCTTTTAATTCTTTCTCATACCATTTAACAACCTGGCGTCTGGCTTTAATAAATTTATCTAATTTCTTCAACTGGCTTATGCCCAGTGCCGCTTGAATATCGGTCATTCTATAGTTATAGCCCAATTCCGTCATGACGTTTTTCCCTTTTTCATCTTTGTGGATGCCGTGGCTGCGCAAAGACATTAATTTTTTGTAATATTCTTTGCTATTAGTCAAAATTGCCCCGCCTTCTCCTGTTGTTATTGATTTAACCGGATGGAAACTGAAGACCGCCATATCGGAGTATTGGCAGCCGCCAATTTTTTTACCCTTATATTTTGCGCCAAGGGCATGGCAAGCATCTTCAATAACCGCTAATTTATATTTCTTGGCAATTTTTTTAATCTTTTCCATCTCACAAGGCTGGCCGGCAAAATGCACCGGTACGATTGCCTTTGTTCTGGCAATAATTAATTTTTCAATTTTCGCTTCATCAATATTATAAGTATCCAAGCGGATATCGCAAAAAACCGGTTTAGCGCCTACGGCTAACATCATATTAGAAGTAGCCACGAAAGTATTCGGCGTAGTTATTGCCTCATCCCCCTTTTGAAGGCCAGCGACTAAATAAGCCAAATGCAGAGCGGCGGTGCCGCTACTCACCGCGACCGCATATTTTGCCCCGCCATATTTAGCTAAAGCTTTTTCAAATTCTAAAACTTTCGGCCCCTGGGTAAGCCAATCGGATTTTAAAACTTTTATAACTTCCTTAATGTCGTTCCGATCTATTTTTTGATGGCCGTAAGGTATCATATATTTAACATTTTTTTAAAATCTTCTGCCTTAAGCCAACTTTCGTTTGTATCGCTGGCAAATCGAAAATCCGCTTTTAATTTCTTCCCTAATTTAAAATATTTTTCATATTTTTCTTCTCCTAAAAATTCCGGCAGAATCACATAATAATTTTCTAAAAACAAGGCGTGCCTTGCTTCCTGTTCAGTTAATAAAACCTCATGCAATTTTTCTCCCGGCCTTATTCCGATTATTTCTTTCTCGGCTTGCGGCGCTAAAGCCTCAAATAAATCAATTAATTTCATGCTGGGAATCTTCGGCACGAATATCTCCCCTCCCTCCATATTGTCCAAAGCGAACAAAACTAGGTTAAAAGCCTGGTCCAAGGTTATCCAAAATCTTGTCATCTTTAAATCAGTGATCTGCACCTTATTTATGGCTCGATTATTCAAAAGCGTCTCAACGATGCTGCCCCTGCTCCCTAAGACATTCCCGTATCTGACACAGCTGAATTTTGTGTCGCCGCTGGCGTAAGAATTGCCGCTGACAAATAATTTTTCCGCGCATAATTTAGTCGCTCCGTATAAATTTACCGGCTGGGCCGCTTTATCAGTAGATATTAAGAGCACTTTTTCCGCTCCCTGATCAATCGCCGCATTTATCACATTTTGGCTGCCGACGATATTGGTTTTGATCGCTTCAAAAGGATTATATTCTAAAAGCGGGACTTGTTTCAGGGCCGCGGCATGGATTACGATATCCACCCCGTAAAACGCCCTTTCTAATCTTTCCAAATCTCTGACATCGCCGATAAAAAATCTTAATCTCTCGTCATTAAATTCTTTTTGCATGTTAAATTGCTTCAATTCATCCCGGCTAAAAATTATCAATTTTTTTAGATTAAAATTTTCCAGCAAATGTTTGGCGAAGTTTTTCCCGAAAGAACCGGTCCCTCCCGTGATTAAGATTGTTTTATTTTCTAAATTTAGCATATTTTTTATTTTCTAATATTATAGACTTTATAAAAATAAGTTTCTTTGTCTCTTAATAACTCCTGCGGTTTGCCCTGCTCTACAATTTTGCCCTTGTCAATTACTAACAGTCTATCCGAATTGATAATGGTGGAAAGCCTGTGAGCGATAACCAATGCCGTGATTTTACCTTTCAGATTTTCAATAACTTTCTGAACCTGGATTTCTGATTCATTATCCAGAGCGCTGGTCGCCTCGTCTAATATTAGCAGCTTTGGTTTTCTGGCCAAAATCCTAGCAATTATTATTCTTTGCCTTTGCCCGCCGGAAAGCAAGACTCCTCTTTCACCGATTATAGTTTGAAATTTATTCGGTAAATTATTTATAAAATCATAAATATTGGCCATTTTAGCCCCTTCTATTATATCTTGCTCGCTGATATCATCGTTATAAAATTTTATATTATTAGAGATTGTATCGTTCTGCAAAAAAATATCCTGGGAAACATACCCGATGTTTTTTCTCCAATCTTTTATATCAAGATTTTTTATATCATCGCCATCTATTAATATTTTCCCTTCTGTCGGGTCAAACAAGCGCAAAATCAGATCAACAATAGTTGTCTTTCCTGCCCCGGATGGTCCGATGAGCCCGACCATCTCTCCCTTTTTTAAAGAAAAATTAACATTAGACAAAACATTCTCCTCAACGTTATAACTAAAATTTACCCCATTAAAGTCCAAAGAATTATCAAACTTAAATTTTTTATCTCCGAGATTTATTTCCTTATGTTGCGAAGCTTCTTCTTCATAGTTTAAAATACTTTTAAAATAAGGGATGGAGGCGCTAAAGGACAGTACTTTCTTTTGTAAAAGTTCGGTATAAGAAAAAATTTGTTTAACCAGATAAACAACGGCTATAAAAGAAGCTAAATTAAAATTTGAGGCTTTATAAGAGAAAGAAAAAATAATACAAATAAAAACTATACTCATCGGTTGCATCAAGGAACCCATGACTAACTGTAATAGATTAACTTTTATTTTTATATTTTTTACTAATTTAAAATATTCCTTACCCATTTCCCCGACCCGTGAACTGGCAGACATAACCTTCACGGTTTTCATGCCAACTATATTTTCATTAATATGATGGGCTACCTGTCTATTAACCTTTTCTTGGCTATAGGCGAAGGCTCTTATTTTGGAAAAAAACGGCTTAAAAGTAAAAAATAATAATCCGCTCAAAACCACCGACACCAAAGTTATATATAAAGAAATATTTATAGCTACTAACAAATATACGATTAGGCTTGTGATTATTATGAAAAAACTGCTTATATAAGAAAGAACGGCCGAACTAGTTTGAACGTTCGTCATTAGAACTGTCTCAACATGGCCCAATTTCTGCTTCAATAAATATGGCCAATTGGCTGCCAAGAATTTTCCGAATAAATTGCTTCGTGTTTTTTCTTCATAATCAGCTGTAATTTTTACTCTAATATACTCAGACCAGATCAAGATAATTGCTTTAAAAACAAAAAGCAAACAAATAAAGACCAATAAATATTTTAATCTGAATTCAATATGAAAAAAAGAAAATGATTTTTTTATGGCCTGGGATATAAAATCATCGCCGCTTGCCTCCCCAGTAACAAAAGAGAATAAAGGAATTAAGGCATTAATTCCAATCCCCTCTAGGGAGGCGCTTAAAAATCCTAAAGCTGTCAAAATCGAAATTTGCAGCTTATATTTACTAAATCCCCGGTAGCACAGTTTAGCGAAAGAAATATACTTGTTATCCTTCAAAGACATATAAATAAATTACCATTTATTAATTCTATCTACAACTTTCTGTTTTAAGCCCAAATAAGATTTTATGGCTTTCTTCTCCACTTCCGGAGAGACCAACCGCAATATTTCCTTGCCCAAAATACGATATTGCCCCCCGACTTTATTGGCTTTAATTAACCCATTTTTAAGCATACGCTTAATAGTGCTGTTGCTTACCTTCAACAGTTTCTGGGTTTCATAAGTAGTATAGACGGCATTTTGTTTTATTTCTTCCGTCATATTATCGTGCCTTTTTATTATAGTTCTATTATAAATCAGGTGTCAAGGGGTGTCAAGGGGTGTCAAGTGGTATCAAAAAATATTAAAATAGATAAAAAAATGGCTTATTATAGCCAAATTTATCATAATTTTTGTATTTCTTCTTTATTCTATAAAACTTAAAATATTTCTCACTCTTTTTTCCCAGGTATAGTTATCCACATCCCTAAAAGCTTGCTGGGATATTCGGTCTGCTAGTTCTTTATTCCCAAGAATCCCTTTTATACCTCGAGCTAAATCTTCCGGGTCGTCCGGTTTCACTATAATAGCGTTTTTCTCACTTAATACTTCCCTGGCTGAAGGAAGATTCGAAGCAATAATAGGCCTTTGGCTGGCCATGTATTCAAACATCTTCAGGGGGGACATATAGTAAGCGTAGTGCTGGTTAAAGGGAAACGGCATAAGGAGGATATCAACGCTTTTTTGGTAAATGGCTAACTGGTTTTGGCTGACATGGCTGATAAATTTTACTTTGTTTTCCACCCCTAGTTTTTGCGCCTGGTTTTGGTAATAGCTGATATCGGCTTCACTGCCGCCTACGGCCAGAAACATAACCTCTGCCGGCAAATTGGCCAGGGCCTTTAGAATATCGCTTATGCCCTTATCCATGCCCATAGTTTTGAATTTGCCAGTGTAGGCAATTATTTTCTTGCCTTCCGGCAAACCCAGCTTTTGCCTGGCTTCTTGCTTGGTTAAATTTATGTCAAAAATGGACAGGTCAACGGCATCGGGACAAACAAGAGTTTTATTTTCAGGAATTCTATATTTCTTTATATAAATGTCCCGCAAATTTTTTGTGATAAAAATGAAATTATCAACCCACGGAGCCAAAGCCTTTTCAATAATTTTATCTATTATACTCCTGTCCGCTAAAGCATGAATTTCGTAAATAAATCTTAGCTTAAGTCTAAAAAATAACTTATTATAAATTATTACAAAAAAAAGCAGCCTGGCCTCACGGCAGTAAACCGCTTTTATATCTTTTTCTTTAATAAATTTTATAAACTTATAACCTAAAATATAACTCTTGGTCGTATGAAAATTAATTGCCTGGATCAAGCTCCCGCTTTCCGGATTTATGTTTTTCCCGCCTAAATAAAAATCTCGCCCCAAATAATCCGCAAAGCCTTTTGACATAGCTAAAATTTGTCCGGTATTAGCGTATTTAAAAGAAGGATATTTATTGGAAGTGGCATAAAGCATTTTCATAGAATTTATTTGATAGCAAAAAAATTAAACTGGGGAAAATTCTGAACTAGAAACCCCCTTTATCCCCCTTTCGAAGGGGGACAACGTTGCCCTCCTTCGAAAGGAGGGTTGGGGAGGTTTAAAAAATTTGATATTACTATTTTCTATTCCACTATAAGCACGCAAGACAAATAACCAATTTACTTCCTAATAAACCCCAAAATCCCCTCCGCTCTTTTTTCCCAGGTGTAATTTTTGGCGTCTTGGTAGGCTTTCTCGGCGATCTTTTCCCCTAGGGTTTCGTTCTCTAAAACAAAAGCAATCTTTTCGCTTAGGTCTTTCGGGTTATCGGGCTGGCAAAGACAAGAATTCTGGCTATTCAAAATTTCTCTTATGCTCGGCAAATCAGAAGCGATTATCGGTCTTTTCCCCGCCATATATTCAAACATTTTGAGAGGTGACATATAGTAAGCGTAGTGCTGGTTAAAGGGAAACGGCATAAGCAAAATATCAGCCGCTTTTTGGTAAATAGCCAGCTCCCCTTGGCTTACATGGCCGATAAATTTTACCCGGCCATCAACTTTCAGCTCTTCTGCTTCTTTTTGATAATAGGCGATGTCTTCCTGGCTGCCGCCCACGGCTAGAAAAATAATATTAGGCGGGAGATGCGCGAGAGATTTCAGGATATCGCTTAAACCCTTGTCCATGTTCATTGTTTTGAATTTGCCCGTATAAACAACAATCTTTTGGCCTTCCGGCAGGTCCAACTTTTCCCTAGCTTCCTTTTTGGTCATATTTATATCAAAAACCGATAAATCAACCGCGTCGGGGGAGACGAAAATTTTTTCCTCTTTAAAACCTTTTTGCAAAAAAAATTCTTTTAGGCCGGAAGAAACGGTAATTATTTTATCCGCTAGACGGCTAATTATAAAAAAACTTTTTTTCTTTTCGGGAATACTGTGACATTCAAAAATTACCTTAAAAAAGAAAATTTTGAATAAACAAACCAACGGTTCTCTGGTATAGATTATTGTCCGAGGAGAAAGGAAGGCTGATTTAATTAAAATAAAAAAATAAAAACTTAAAAATTCCAGCCAGAAGGAAAAGGGGCCAATAAATTTTTCTAAAGAGAATAAATCCAAGCACGGAACCTTCTTAATCTTAAAATTTTCCTCTAAATTATAAAAAGAAAAAACATCCGCGCTGATATTATTTTTTCTCGCCGGCGCCCACAATTCTACTTTATATCCCCTCTCCGCGAATTGCTCGCACATCTTGGCTATTTGATGACCATGAGCTTTTTCCGTCGGGATGCGGACATTGGCGATATAAATTATTTCTTTCGTTTCTTTTTTCATTTTATTTTATGAAAAACATTTTTGACCAAAATATCCAGACTATGATTTTCTATTACAATTTTTCTGGCCTCTTTGGCGATAAAGGTTTTTTTATCTGCTTCCATTTTAGATAACCCGATAATTTTACGCGCCAAATCATTCGCGTCTCCTTCTTTAAAAATCATAATGTCGTGCCAATCTTTGGGGAAAATATCTCTAAAAGATTCATTACAAACCAAAACCAGTTTTTCGCAGCTCATAGCCTCTAAAGTGGTTTTATCCAAACTGCCGCTTCCGGTTAAGTTAATAAAAATATCATTTTTATTATAAAATTCCAAGGTTTTTTTATGGCTTGCCTTTCCCCAAAATTTTACATATTCTCCCAACTCCAGCTTCGTAATCAAATTCTTCATCCTTTCAAAGTATTGCTTGTCTTTCTCGCCTGCCGCGCCGACAATATTTAAGAAAAATTTTTCACCTTCTTCTCTGGTAATTGCCAAAGATTTGATTAATGTTTCCAAATCTTTAATCGGAGAAATTCTTCCTAAAAATAATAAATTTATTCCTTCTTTCCCTGCCGGATAATTTGAATTTACGAAATAATCAGTTTCTATTCCGGCCGGCATCAATTCGGTTTTAGCGAATTTAGCCGTATAAGAAAATTTAGAAGTGCAGAAAACTTTATATGACAACGAAACGGCCAAATCGGTAAAAAATCCTCCCTTCGGGTGATTGCGCCAAAAAAATACTTTCTTCCCCCACATTTTCCATAATAGCCCGCCCAACAATACATACTCCTGATTCATATGAACAAAAACTTTATCATAGTTTTCTCTCTCTTGCCAAATGTACTTATAAAAATTGCCGACGTATTTAATCCTTGAACGGCCGCTCTCTTTCCCTAAACTTAACACCTTCACATTACTTGGCAGATTAGCTTCTCCTTTTTCCAGACAAATTACCGTAACTTTCTCGCAGACCTTGGCAAGCTCGGCAATCCAGCCGTGCATAAAACCCAAAACATCGTCGTTAATATTTGCTTTTTGCGTTAAAATTAACAATTTCATAAATTATTTCGTCAAAGAAATTATTTTACCTTATATATGACCATATCATTAACTTCATAGAGGAATTGCAGAAACGTTAATTCCTCTATCGGCCAACTATTATTTACCTTTTTATCCCAAATAAAATAATCAACTTTATATTTCTTTAATTGCTGTTCAAAATTTTTTTCCTTCATATTCCGAGCTAATTCTAAAAAATCATTTATTTTTTCCTCTGGAATTTCTATATATTTTTCGGGCGGTAAAAAAAATAATTTTCTTATCTTGTTTTTTGATAAATCGTGATTATATTTGGTAATATAATAAGCTCCTCTTAATGTCTGGCTGTTTCTTAACTTCTCTTCGTCAAAATCCTCCCAATAATTATTAAGGAGATACCGGTCATAAATTTCTCCGTCGGGCATAAAATGCAAACTGCCTCCGGCAAAAACGTTATTAGCCGTATAAATCGGAATTAAAGTGCTTAATCCCCCGTCGGCATACACTACTTCATCAAGCAAGGTATTTTTATTCAACCAGGCAAACACCGGAGCATATCTCTGTTGCTCGATTTCCACCTCACTATAAGTTACAGCTTTTCTTTCCACTACTGCATTTATATAAACAACCGGGCGATAAAACACATAACCGCTGATTAATATTAAAAGCACTATCTTTAAGTAACGAATTTTTATTTTATTTAACCACAAATTCAATAAATAAGCAAAGGCAAAAATAAAACAAAAAACAGACAGCATCCAATAATGGCTGGAAAATTGTAAATTTTTACCGGTTATAATATGCTGGTTAACTGCAATCATTGAAGCCAAAACTCCGGAAAGCAATAATATCGGCCTTGAACCGACGCTTAAAATTCTTTTTTTATAAGAAGCATAAAGCAAAAGCAAAATAATACACCCCCACATTAAAATCTTCCGACCGGAAGGAAAATGCGT
>Ga0210017_1002051_pt1 | contig 17379 bp, 17 predicted proteins | sample CryGeyCG2014_020_FD_183966 | JGI IMG/M metagenome (GOLD analysis project Ga0210017, IMG submission 183966) | Groundwater microbial communities from aquifer - Crystal Geyser CG08_land_8/20/14_0.20 (SPAdes) (version 2) | ecosystem: Environmental > Aquatic > Deep subsurface > Groundwater | place... | reverse complement strand
CTTCGCTCACTGTATAAATTGCTCTTTTGAAGATTTGTCAAAGATCGGCTAAATATTTAGGCTCTCACTTGAGTCAGTTCAAACGATCTAAAGTAGAGACATATAAAACCATTGCCAATTTTACTCACAGACTTTTTGTCTCTTGAGAAAGAAGAAATTTTGTTATTTTTCATCTTGACATATTACCGCACGACTTACCATTTCTTTCTGGTTACCTTAAAATCTTCTCCTAATTTCTCCAAAAATACCTGGCCTTCTCGGGCAAGCCAGCCTAAACTCATCAAAGTAAATTCCTTAGGATGGTTTATAGAGTTTAAGACTTCAGATAATGTGCTTTCTCCATCCTTGTCGTCAATGAAATGCCAGATTTCTCCTGCAATTAGGCCTAGCTGTGTGATTGTATCCATTTTGCCTCCTTTAAATCAAGAAAATCGCCTTCGGCGATAATCTTAAGGTGCGATTTTCAGTGGTTAGGAAAGTGCTTTGTACTTTCCTACACCATAAAAAACTACGGGATAATTATTTTAGAAATAGTCATACTGCACCTTGCTACGCTTGATTCTTTTGCCTTTGGGCTTATCTGGTATTTTTCAATAGTTAAAAGCTCGCTTGAGTTTTCTATATTATACATAAAACTGGTCAATTGCTCCACCTGCGCTTCGCAGTTTAAATTTATCAAATATTTTTTTGATGAGCCTGCGTCTTTTACACTTGAAGGCTTCATATCGATTAGATAAACCGAAGCTTTATTAGCATAACCTTCGATCTCTTTCAAAAGAGAAGTTGTCTGGTCTTCGCCAAATTCAAGACTATTTAAGAAAGAGCCATATTTAGCGCTTTCAGCTAAAATCCTGTCTTTCTGAGCCAAGATACGTAGATTCTTCTTAATGCCCGATTCCTTCTCTTGAATCTCCCTATTTAATGATTTCATTTTAGAAAAGATGGGTGAGATTATCAAACGGTCTAACAGTATTAGAGAAACAAAAGAAACAGCGACATAAAAAATAAGCTTTTCTCTTTTAGATAAACGCGCCAAAATAGTATAAAATGTCTGCATCTTAAACATCTTATCAATCAACCCCGTTAGAGAACTTTACTCTCTAACGGGGTCAACTTTCTTGTTTAGTAAAGCAGTTATTTCAAAGTCTGTTACATCTTTTAGGCCATCTTTTCTTTTCGTAGTATATTTGGTTTTAACATCTTCAAAATATTTTGATTTTTTCATATTATCAACGAATGAAAAAACCGTAGACATAGATTCTGCTGTGCCTCTAATGGAAAATTTATCCTGCTCATCAAAACGAATATCATTGAGTTCTAAATCCAAAGGAGCAACACTATGTAATTCGGTTAATACCTCTAAGGAATAGCCGCGGCTGGATAAATAGTTTTTTATGAGGCTAACTTTCGAAAAATCCTTTTCTAATTTTTCTGTCTCTTGATTTAATGTCTGATATTTATTGTTTAAGTTCTTAAGATACGAACTCTTGAAATAAATCTTGCTTATTAATATAGAAAAGATTAGAACAAAAACCGTAAGCGTAAAGATTCCTGCTTTGATTAAATCCCTTCCTCTTTCCTCAAGCGACCTCCTTATTTTTATCTCTTCAGGAATAAGGTTAACTTTCATCTCTTCCCAGCTAATGAGGGACGTAATTACATTTAGAAATGACGAATATCTTACCATAGACGCTGCCTTCAATGACTCATTTGAAATCGTCAGGTTTCTAAAGTAAGGCATCATCTTGACAGGTAACTGTAAGTTATTATTTAAAACAGTTTCTAAATCTTTTAGTTCTTCTATAGCGCCGGTTAAAACCAGCGCATTAGGGTTCCTCTCGATCTCCTCGGCATGATACGCCTCTAAAGACCTCTTTATTTCTTCTATAAATCTCATCTCGTACCTTTCCTTTTCATCCAAAAGGTTCCGCGTACCGATAGGAATGCTCCTTATAAATACTACTTTATTTTTAAAAACAATGCTAAAATCTGTGAAGTCTTCATCGATATGGAGAATGCTTACCGGCAAATCTTCAGTTTCAACTTTTAATATCCTTGGGATAGACCAAGCAAGGCTTTCTGGCGCAAGAAGCACGCATTCTAATTTAAGGCCCGCTTTATCCAATATCTCAAATTGCCTTTTTATGACATTGCGCGGTACAATCACCAAAAGAATCTTAGAGTAACTGTGTTTATAAGTGCCTATATTAATATGATCAATAATTATTTCTTCCCGGGAATATGGCGTATGCCGAGGCGCCTGTAAGTTTATAATCTCTCTTATTTCGTCGGGGTCAATAGATGGTACTTCAATATTTTTGGTCATAACCAAATTTGAAGGGATGGTATTTATAATATTCGGGTCTTTTGCCGCTAAATCATTAAAGTAGGCACGGATGATTTTGGAAATTTCAACATCAGTCAAACCAGCAATATCGCGATTTAAAAGATTAACTATCTCTCTTTTATTAGGATAGCCTCTGGCATGAGCAAGTTTTAACGTATTGGAACTAAAATCTATTCCAACAAGTTCTCGCTTACTGCTTCCGAATAAGGGATTCAATCTTCTAATGTCTATTCCTAACATGTCTTAAAACTCCTGCCAATATAGAACTTTCCCGCTACGATTAACCACGCAAATTAGTTCAGCGGTATTCTTTCTATTATTTAATTTAGCGACTACCTTGACCATAAAATTATTAGAATTTGTAATTAGATATTGGTCAGCGACTACGCTAAGTTTTGCCACCTCAGAATCACTGAGATGACAGGACTGACTAAGTTTTGGGATTATATTAGAGGCTGTATCAAAAATATTATCATCAGAAGTAGCTATAATCCCATCTTCACCGGCCCTAAAGGACAGGATCTTATCTGCAATGTCATCATCTAAACCTAAAGCCAAAAGTACCGGCTTTGAGGCAGTATTAATATTAACCTTACCGCTCCCATAAATAGTAATATAGTCTTTTATCTTCTCAAAGATATCTTGCGTCATCCCTTTAACTAAAAGAACCTCATCTAAAACCTCAAATTCTGCGTCTTTCGCTTCGTAAGGATACTGCAGGCTCCTATAATCGGGGTCTTCGGCGCTGCCCAAAGGTATCGATAGTTGGCTGTCGCTATCTCTCCAGTCAATTACAGAAGCGGCTAGTTCCTGGGCATTTATTTCATCAAAATCAAGAACGATTCGGAAAAAACGCTCAAGCACTGGCCGGTTTGCTTTATTTATATTTATTTTTCTTTCCTCATCAATAAGTCCGTATTGAGTTTTCTGAATTCCTGATTGCTCATCTATATAAGCATACAAGATACTGAACTTTCCATCACCTATATCTATTTCTTTAAATGCGCTGATATTATTGCTCCAGGTATCTTTTAAAGCATCGCAGGCCTTCTCCGGCTCTTTCTTTAATTCAACAGCTGCTCTTTTTATCGCGGCCTCAGCAGTAAAATATAATCTATCTTTCTCATCAAGCCTATTAACTAAAGTAAGCTTCTGCCTTACCTGGTAGCCCAAGACTACACTAAAAGTAGCTAATAGACAAATCGACCAGAGCGCAATTATCAATATACTAGCCCGGGAATTATCCGCTAACCGGAATGTTGACTGTCTTAGTAAACTCCCTGATTTCAGTGCCATTGCCAAATTCCAATTCTATTCTTACTGCTAAAGGTAAATCTTCTTTTAACCATTCATCTTGCCAGAGATATTCTTTTTTTTCTTTATCATAAAGGTAGTATCGAAATTTTAATGATTTCACATTTTTTAATAATTCTTGGGTTATCCCTTCCTCGCCATTGTAAATTTGACTAAAATCCAAAAGGTTTCTTTTTATTATGCTTGACTCTGAATCATAAAGATAAATAACTTTTCCTACTGTCTTTTTATTCATCCCTGGACTATTTACCCCGTTAGAAAATTTATTTCTAACGGGGTTTACAAGAGTAGGAAATTCAAACCGCTTTTCTTCACCTAAGAAATTAAATCCGTTAAATTTGAAACTATTTCTTAAATCTAAAGCGAACTTTTCAAGAAAAATATCCAAATCCTCTTCGGGTATCTCTTTATTTACCCTCTGCCAAATTTTTACACCACTGTTAAAAGTGGCGTATATTGCTAAGGAAATAACAGCTAAAAGCGCTGTAACAATAAGCAATTCGATGAGAGTAAAACCATTTTTATTTTTTCTCTTCGTATATCGCATATGCGCTTCTTAATAGCTTTGCCTTTCTTTGGCCCTCCTGCCAGTAAAGGTTTAAATCTATTCTATATAGGCCATTATCGATCAGGTTATAGTTTAAATTCCACCTAAAGGCCTTTCCTGCCTTTTGAAATTCATCTGTTGTCCCTATCTGTGTTAAAGCGCCGAATTTACTCAAATCATCCTGCGCCTGCCAAATCTTCTCATCCATCCAGGGAATGACACTTAGATAATTAGAATAGTAATTGAAGGAATCTAAAGAAATAAAAAATGCCTCATATATCAATACGGTTCCCAGAGACAGAGTCGCTGTGGCAGCCATTACCTCTATAAGGCTAAAACCTTTATTCCCAATTCTTAACATCATCTGCAGTTCCTTCTTGACCGTCTTTTCCCAATGAATACAGGTCATAATCAGGCCGGTGCTCGCCCGGTGATTTATACTTATATTCCCTTGCCCAAGGGTCTATAGGTTTTTTTTCTAAATAAGGCCCGTTCCAGTTTTGGCTGGAGCCGGGTTTATTCAACAAGGCATTTAGGCCCTCTTCTGTAGTGGGAAAGACACCATTATCTAACTCGTAAAGTTTTAAGGCAGTGGCAATATTAGCGCGAATATCCGCTTCTGCAGTAGCGCTGCGTGCTTGTTCGCCTCTTCCCGTAAACCTGGGCATCACCATTGCCACCAATGCCCCAATGATAATCACTACGAGCATTAATTCAATAAGAGTAAAACCTCTCGCATCCCGCATTTTTATTAATCTCCTTTCTCCACATATTCTCTCCACCTATCCTCTAATTCCTTAAGATTACGAATATACGTAGGATAAGCGAACTTCAAAGCCTCCTCCAATTTCTTACCATCGCGCAGTTGCCTGCAAAACTCAGCAAATCTATCCGAGCCGTATTTCTCTATCAAAAACCCAACCAAAGAAACCGACTGAAGATAATAAGTAGCTATCAAATTATCAGGACTTAAAAATAAAGCAGCCATATCGCCTTTCTTTGTGCGCGCAGGGCGGATATGGACTAAGTTTTTGTCTTTAATATTTCTAATATCTAATTTCATCATATCTTCTATAGATAATAATCCGCCTTTCTCGTAAAATTCTTTTGCCGTTGATTTCATATCTTTCCTTTTTGCCTCCTCTGCCCATTGCGCCACGCCTTCATCTAACCAAAGAGGGATCTCGCCTACAAAGCCAACGAAATCCCTAAAGATTAGATGAGCCACCTCATGGGGGAGGATTGATTCCAAAAATCCTCTACTTCCAGAGAAGCTGGCTATTTGTTTATTTTTGTAATCGGCCATGCCTTGTGACCATTCAGGTTGGCCGGTTGCTTTAATGTAAGAAGTGTGGTCAAGATAGATGTAAATCTTTACCCGCTTATCCCAGAGCCAAAATTCTTTATATCGGGGGTAGCCTAAGTCTGAAGCAATCCTGCGATAATAACCTTCCGCCTTATCTAATGCCTCTTTAGCAAACCTTTGCTCTTGAGTAAAGTAGGCAATAAAATGTTCACCTTTTAACTCCTGCCATTCCTGAGCAACACTTGCGGTCATTGACATAAAAATAAACGCAATGCTTAAGAAATATATCCGTGTAATCATTTTTATCTCGCCATTATATTAATCTCAAAAACAGGAAGAAGCATTGCTACCACAATAAAACCCACAATTAAACCCATTCCCAAAATCATTAAGGGTTCTATGAGGCTGCTCATTACCTTCATAGCTTCATCGGTATCGTGTTCATAACTACCTGCTACTTCGGCTAAGGCTTCATCGAGTTTACCTGATTCTTCGCCTACGCTAATAAGATTGCTCATAAAAAGAGGAAATATTTTTGAATTTTTAAGGCTCCCGCCCAAAGAGCCGCCTTGTTCTAATTCTTTATAACTTTGCCTTAATTGCCTTTTGATAATCTCATTTTCTAATACCGGAATGGCTATATCAATCGCCTTTAATATGGGTATGCCATTTCTAATAAGTAATTCCAATGTGCGGCTGAAACGGGAAAGTTCTGCTTTAAGGATAAGCCTTCCAAATAACGGAAGATGCAGCTTGAATAGACTAAAAGATAATTTTCCTGTCTTTGTTTTGGCCTGTTTTCTGATAAGTAAAATAATTACTGCCAAAATCAAAATTATCCAAAACCACCATTGACGTAAGAACTGACTTATAGAAATCAAAATCCGGGTAGGTAAAGGTAATTTTTCTCCTAAATTAACAAATATCCTCATCAGCCGCGGCATAACAAAGGTAAGCATAAAAACTATTGTACCTAACCCTACAATTGCCATAAGTATGGGATAGGCCAATGCCATACGAATGCGTGAAATTATCTCTTCTTGTTTAACCCGATAATCAGCTATCCTTAAAAGAGCCTCGGGCAAAGTGCCGCTTTCTTCTCCGCTGCGAACCAGAGCAATATAGAGAGAGGAAAATGTCTCAGGATAGCTGCTTAAGGCAGAAGAAAGAGCGGCGCCATCTTTTACTGCATTGCGGATATTCTCCAGCGCAACTTTTAGATGAAGGTTCTCTGATTGCTCTGAGATTATACTAATTGCATTTAGAATAGGCACACCTGACCTTAAAAGACTTGCCAGTTGGCGGCTAAATATAGTGATTTGGCGTGACTTTATTTTACCTCTTGGTTTACTGAAAGAATAGATCTTAGGTTCAATGGTTCGACTGCGCTCACCATTGATACTGAGCGAAGTCGAAGTATCAATAGGCCGAGCCTCCTGCTCTATGTAAACAGGTAGATAGCCCATTAGGCTTAGCTTTTCGATCGCTTCTTCTTTAGAAACAGCTTCGATTCTATCCTCTACTGTTTCTCCGGTGCCTTTTTTTGCGCGGTATTTGTAAATTGGCATTTATTAGTCTCCACTTTCTACATATCTATTTAGCCTTGCCCTCTGCGCGCCGGTTATATCCAAGAAACAAACCGCTATATTGTAGTTTTTTTCTTCTTCTATCTCTTCAACCCTTACCACTTTGGCTAAGCATTCTATCGATTCTTGACCATTGGGTAACTCTATTTTTAACTCTAAAATTGAACCAATAGGTAATACTTCATCCGAGAAGAAAAGTAAACCACCGGCAGAAATATCTTTTGTAACGCTAAGTTGCTCTGGGCTAAATCCCTTTCTAAGTAATTCCCCTTGTGATTTAAAAACCTTATAACGTACATTGACTTTACTATTTAAGCGCTGATAAGGCCTTCTTTCAGTCCATCCTGGAGGTAGAGTATTTGCCTCTTTTAAAAGGCCTGAAGAGAAAACCTGCGCCTTTTTTTCTAAATCTAACTGTTCTTCAGCAGAAGTTACTTTCATTACCTCTTCAGGTGTGGTCAAGCCTGAAATTACCTTCTGCCAGCCATCCTGACGCAGGGTGCGCATTCCTTTTGACAGGGCTGCTTTTTTAATCTGATTGGAAGTGGTCTTCTTCGAAATCAATTCCCTTATCGCCTCATCTATAACCAGAATCTCGTATATTGCAGTCCTGCCAAAGAAACCCGTAAAATTACAGTTAGGGCAGCCTTTTCCTCTAAAAATTTTGACTTCTTCTTTTGATTTTAATTCTAAATCTCTGGCAATCATCTCTTTTAATTCCTCGGGAATAGTTTTATCCTCATATTTACAATCAGGACAAATTACCCTTATTAAGCGTTGAGCAATAAATGCCTCTACAGAAGAGGCCATCATATACGGTTCGACACCGATATCAATTAATCTGGCAATACCACTGGCTGCGTCATTGGTATGAAGGGTAGAAAATACCAGATGCCCCGTTAAAGCAACCCTAACGGCAATCTCCGCGGTCTCCAAATCTCTTACCTCTCCTACCATCATTACATCAGGGTCATGCCTTAACATACTACGTAATCCTCGGGCAAAATCCAGGCCAATCTCTGGCATAACCTGAATCTGAGTAATACCGGACATCTCATATTCGATAGGGTCCTCAATGGTAATAATCTTGCGTTCTTTTGTATTGATTCTGCTCAAACAGGTATATAAGGTGGTTGTCTTTCCGCTCCCGGTAGGGCCGGTAACAAAGATTATACCATGGGGTTTTTGAATTAATCTCTCAAAGGCCTGCAAATCTTTTTTTGGCAGTCCTAACTTTTCTAAACTAAAAAGCATCTTTGTAGGAAGAATTCTTATTACTACACTTTCGCCAAATGGCGTGGGTATGGTAGAGATTCTAAGGTCAAGTATTTGCTCCCCCACCTTTACTGTTGCCCTTCCATCCTGAGGAAGCCGGCGTTCTACGATATTTAGATTAGACATAATCTTAATGCGCGAAATTATGGCGTTTAAGAAGTTCTTTATCTCAGGCGGGACATTGGTTTCGTAAAGCAGGCCGTCTATGCGATAGCGCAAATTCACCCCTTCTCTATAAGGTTCAATATGGATGTCTGTAGCGCGTTTCTTATATCCTTCTAAGATTATCTGATTAACTAGTTTTATTACTGAGGCGTCCCCAGCCAATCTTTCAATATCTTCTACCTTTTCCCTGAGTGCCTCTTGAAAAGGGCCTCTAGCCTCAGAAACCCCGGAAGAAATATCTTTTAATGTATCAGCAGCAAAGCCATAGTATTTTTTTAAGGACTCTAATATATCATTACCGCAAGAAAGAACCATTTCTATATCGAAACCCAGGTGTGTCCTTATCTCATCCTGGGTTTTTATATCTAAGGGGCTGGATACAGCAATGGTCAATATTCTATCTTTTAAACCTATAGGTATAAATCTATAATATGAGGCAATCTTTAGTGGGACCTTATCAAGAACGGATTTATCAATAGAGGTTCCCTTTAAGTTTAAACAAGCAAGTTTTAATTTTTCAGCAAGAATGTCTAAAACATCTTTCTCTAAGCATACTTTGCGCTTAACTAAAATTTGCTGAAGGTTCTCGCCTGATATATCTATTTCCTTAAGAAGAGGCTCTAATGTTTCTTTGGTGGCCAAGCCTTTTTCTATTAAGGCTTCCGCTAAGATTATATCTAATTTCTTTGGCATATTCTTAAAATAGTTTAGAAATATCCCCGTTCAAATATTGTCGATACCTCTGGATGGCTTCAATTATATCATTTCGAGAAACTAAAACCAATTTTATTTTTAGGCCTCTTGCCTCTGTCTCTTCTTCTATCTTCTTTAATGCCCATGCATCTAAAGGATTGGTTATAGCAAAAGTCACCGACCGCCCGTCTTTCTTGAGCGGAAAACACTTATAATCCAAAACCAAAGATGCGCCAAAGCTCCTCACCAGCCCCCAATCGATATATCTATATTTCAAATTAATTATGGGGATATTAAACTGTTCAGACAATGCGTTTAATAAATCAGGCTCTTTAATCTGATTTCTATCTAATAAAATCTTACCTAAAAATCCTTTTGTTCTTGCCTGTTCATCCAATGCATCCTTTAGTTGTTCGGTAGTAATCAAACCTTCCTCGATTAAAATTTCACTCAGTTTCTTCTGAATCCTACGCATCTTATGTTAAGGCGCCAATTAAATAAAACTCTTCTTCTGGCCTGGTATCAAATTTTCCTGCGATTATTCTTTCGCATCCATCGAGTGTCTGTTCTAAATTAACATATTCTCCTTTTTTACCGGTATAAACCTCTGCTACAAAAAATGGCTGGGTAAGGAAATTCTGTAGTCTCCTGGCTCGCTCATAAATAATCCTGTCCGCGGAGGATAATTCATCAATTCCCACTACCAAAACAATGCGCCTTAATTCCTCGTACCTTTGAAAAATCCTGATTACTTCTTGCGCAATTTCAAAGTGTCTTTTACCCACGATATCGATATCTAAGTTAGCGCAGGAGGATTGCAGCGGGTCTATTGCCGGATATAATCCTAATTGTATTCGCTCTCGAGAAAGCACGAGAATAGAATCCAGAAAGCTAAAAATAGTAACTACCGCCGGATCAGTGAGGTCATCCGCAGGAACATAAACCGCCTCAAATGAGGTTATGGAACCCCCTGCTTCGGAAGACGAACGAATCCTTTCATGGAACTCGCTTGCTTCGGAGACTAAGGTAGGCTGATACCCTGTCTCAGAAGGGACTCTGCCTAAGAGGGTAGATATCTCAGCGCCTGCCTGAACAAACCTGAAGATATTATCTACAAAGAGAAGGACATCCTGATTCTTTCTCTGGATGGATTCAGCCATGGTAATACCGGTCATTGCCACGATAAAACGCGCCCCCGGCGGTTCATTCATCTGGCCAAAGACCATCATTGTCTTTGATAATACATCATGTTTTAAAAGTTCGTAGTATAATTCATTTCCTTCGCGGATACGCTCTCCCACGCCTATAAACACGCAGCTGCCCTGATATTTCTTTACGATGTGCTGAATAATCTCTAAGGTAAGAATGCTCTTTCCCAAAGCTGCGCCGCCCAAGATTCCGGTCTTGCTTCCCTTAACCACAGGGAAAAGCAGGTCAATAATTTTAATCCCTGTCTCCATAACCTCAAAACTTTTCTGAACTGCTTTTTTAAGGTTAACAAGGCTGCCCATCTCTTTTTTTCTTATACTGAATTTTTCCAAAGACTGTGGTCTTTCCTTTTGGTCTATGGGCTCGCCCAAGGCATTTATAATGCGTCCGAAGAGCGCCTCTCCCGCGGGAATCTGGATAGTATCGCCTGTTGCATAGGCCTGTGTATTTCGCTGAAGATTTATCGTAGAGTTAATAGCAATACAACGCGCAATGTTAGCCGGCAGGTGTTCAGCGACTTCCAGGACAACTTCATCTTTGTCTACAGTTTGAGTATGGATGATAGTAAAAATATTGGGCACATCCTCTGCAGTAGGAAATTTTACATCAACTACCGGGCCTTGCACCGAAACTATCCTGCCTGTTTTATTTTCGTTCATAACCCGTTATCCGGCATATAATAACCTTGCGCTAAAAAGTTCACGCATATTTCTATCGATAAGTTCGTGTCTTACGCGAAAATATTGAAGCCTCAAATTTTTCTCTACATCTTTTAACTTTTGCGAACTTTCTTCAAGATGCACAAAGCGCGCCGCAAATTCTGACAGGCGGCTTAACCCAAAGATTTCATAAAATTTCTGTCCCATCCAGATATGTACTAAGTATTCTACAATATCCTCTGGCCTTGATTCTAATATTATATCCGCAGCTTCAAGGGGAAAAATCGCGGATTTTTGTCTTAAAGACGGCATATACGGCAGAAATGAGACTGTTTCTACCCGCTGGACAGTAAATGAGACGGGGCGGGGATAAACTACTTTAAGAAACCCAAATGAACCTTCCAGAACCCTGCTTATACAATAGTCCCTTAACTGCATTGCCTGAGCATACCGTTCTTCGTCACTGATACCTGGAAAGGCAACAAAAGAAAGATTGGTTTCCCTGAGATAATTCTTACCGCACTCGCCAATCACAATAAGTTTACCGGGGGTCTTTTCTAATTCTAAGAGCGCCTGATTTATAACCTTTAGATTAAGGCCGCCCAAAAGACCGCTGTCAGAAGTAACCGCTACTATGCCTAAAGGCCTATTTTGAGGCCTTAAAAATGGATGGTCAACCTTTGCGGTATTGATAAACCCAAAAAAATCTTCTATAGTTAAAATCAATTTTTCAAAAGATTTGAGTTTTTGTTCCTGTATCCTAAATTGAGTCACCGCGATATTTTTCAACGCTTCAATCAAGGAAGAAAGCCCCTGATTAAATTCTAAGTCTTTTTTTACACTCGATAATATTTTCATGGGGTTTGTTTTGGTAAAAAGTATTCCTTAAGACATCCATCTAATTTCACTTTAAGTTCATCGCTTAATTCCAGTTTAGCGCGCACATCAGCGCAAAAATCAGGATAGCGTTTATTTACAAATAAGAGAATCTCCTGCCTGAACTGCTTTATCTGGCTGCCGGATAAATTATCTAAAACTTGACGATTTAAGGCATAAAGATAGATTATCTGCTCCTCTATAGCAACTGGTTTATTTTTATCCTGGATGATTAATTGATTTATTACCTCGCCGCGCTTAAGTTTTGCTTCCGCCTCTTTGGAAAGCCCGGTAGTGCGCAGTTGCGTCATCTGCAAAAGTTCCTTATATTGAAGATAATCTAAACGTAAAGTTTTACTTAATTCCTTCATTGCCGGCCATTGCGCCTTATTCCCGATGCGCGATACCGAAAGCCCAAAATCAATTGCCGGCTTGAAACCCTTGTTAAACAGGCTGGTGGAAAAATACAACTGGCCATCAGTCATAGAAATAAGATTTGTAGAAATATAACCCGTAACATCCCCCTGAAGTATCTCTACAATAGGCAAAAATGTCATTGAACCGCCGCCCAGTTCTGGCTTTAAGTAGCCGGCGCGTTCCATTAACTGAGAATGAATATAAAATATATCTCCCGGATATGCCTCTCTTCCCGGCGCGCGTTCTAATAGCAAAGATATCTGTCTATATATCCATGCATGTTTAGTTAAATCATCAAATACTACCAGCACATCACGGCCATTATACATAAAATATTCACCCAGCATACAGGCAGTGTAAGGAGCCAGATACTGTTCTCCCGGGGATAAAGAGGCTGCGCCGGTAACTATGCTCGTATATTTAAGGCAATCGTGTTCTTTTAGAATATCCAATATCTTTATAAGGGCTGAATAGGGTTTACCTATACAACAATAGATACAAATAACATCCTTACCTTTTTGATTTAATATGGCATCTATCGCCACTGTGGTCTTACCCGTAAGCCTATCTCCAATAATAAGCTGACGCTGTCCCTTAGCAATAGGGATAATCGCGTCTAAGATTAAAGTTCCTGTTTCTAAAGTTTCTTTAACCGGAACGCGTTCCATAACTCCGGGAGCAATTCTAAATACCGGATAAAATTCCTTCGCCTCTATCGGCCCCTGAGCATCTTGAGGCTGGCAAAGGCCATTGACCATCCGGCCAATAAAGGCTTCACCCACCGGTAAATTTAAGGACTTACCTTTATTATAAACCTCTTTTCCTGCCCGAATAGACGAGGCATCGCCTAAGACCAAAATCTGAACTTTATCTTCGGTAAATCCCATTACCATGCCCAAGACGCCATTAGCAAACTCCACAATCTGGCCATTCATACAGGAAGGAAGGCCTAGGGCATTGACAATAAATTTACGCACGGATTTAACATGGCCCATTTCCCGGATTTCAAAAGTTGTAGCAGCCTTATTATTTGCCAATTGCGGATTAAGCACCTTTTGTTTTCTCCTGAATCTTATTCTTTAGGCTCCCGTCTAAAACCAGGCTTCCTATAGTAATAATGAGGCCGGCAATTACTTTAGGTTCGATTTCCTCTTTTAATATTGTTTCATATCCTAACACATCTTTTAATTTTTTAGATAAATCTTTTCGTTGCTCTTCAGTGAGAGGAAATGCGGCAGTAATCTTTATCTCTTGAATATCCTCGGGAAGCTGTAAATGCTCTAACTTACTAAAACCATTTTCGAGTAACTCCTCTACCCAATGTAAATGCACATCCTGCTTAAATTGTTCGGGCAGGGTTAACTGCATTAATTCACAGGCTTTATTTACCGATTCTCTTTCAATCCTTTCTTCCAGTTCCGAAATAAGCGCCTGACGGGATTTTTCTGCCTGCTGGATGATAGTATCGTTTTGAGCGCGTGCCTGATTCAAGATTTTATCTCTTTCGCTTTTTGACTCTTTAATAATTTGCGCTTTTAGCTTTTCCGCTTCTTCCTGAGCCTCTTTAAGGATATTTTGAGATTTTACTCTTGCATCTTCAAGTTGCCGATTAACCTCTTGTTCTTTCTTAGTGTAGTCCTGATTTAACTCCTCAAGATGCCTTGTAGCGTCGGTTACATTTTTAGTCAGCATACGCCGCAACATAAATATAAGCCCTGCAAAAATAAAAACCTGAAATAATACTAAAGAAATGATAAGCATTCTCTGTCTCCCTTTTAAGAGGAACTAAACAACTGAAAAACAATCAACATCGCAATAATGGCTAATGCCTGGGCAAACACCAAAGCAATAATCATTGCGGTAAAGATCTTAGGCGCGCTGGAAGGGTTCCTGCCTAAGGCATTGATGCTGGCAAAACCTCCGGCAGCAAAAACCGCACAGGGGCCCAGGATACACAAACCAAAGATTATAATAAGCGCTAAGTTACGGCTCATCTTTCTTCCACAATTATGGTTACTTTATTTTGATTTACCTTTACAATCCCCCTTTTTATAGGGAAACTCTGTTCATCAATAAATAATCTTCCCGAAATCAATCTGCTTAAAATGCGTTTATGAAAAGGTAAAACTTCAAATACGCCCTCTTCGCCGGGCAAGACAATACTCTTTGCTTTTCCTTCAAAGATAACTTCTATCGGATTTAAAACAGTTACATCGAGAAACATTTATTCTTTTATTATTGATCCCTTTCTTTGCTTTCTTTCTCTTCTTTTGAACCGGTTTCTGGAAAAGCGGATCTCTTAGCACCTAAAAGTTCTTCTCTGCCAATGCGCGCTTGGCGGTGCCAGGTAAAGAAAAGCACTCCTGCCAAAAGCCCGGTAAAGATAATAATGATGAATATTACTATCCATGTCATTGTCTTGGTGGGTTCTTCTGCCTTTATTCTGGTCTTAGCCAGCATTTCAGGAGCAGCGGGTCCTCCGGCAGTAACCAGAATTTTCTCCATCCGGGCAATATCTTCTTTAATCTGCTCTATGGTCAAGAGGTTCTGGCGATATATGCCAATGTGCTGCTGGCGGCTAACTGATTCATCAATTTGTGATGTGGTAATTTCCTCCAGACGCGGATAAATAGTATCAGCGATTTCTTTGGCTTTGAGATAATACTCTGTCTTATCCAACTTAGCCAGAATTCTATCAGTGCGGTTCTTTAAATCCGTTAGTTTATTCCCTGGCACGAACCAGACATCTTCAACCTCTACCTCAAAGATACGCACCTCACCAGGTGCAAGTTCTAAATCAGGTTTATACACATAGTAAATAGATTTTTCTGCGTCGTATTCTATTTCTAAACCACCCGAATCCAAAACATCCTTGGGTTTTACCTCTTCAGGCAGATAATTTTTAATCTGAATCTTCTGCGTCTTAAATTTTGAAGGATTAACTGTCACAATGCGGAACCTCACGCTACCTGGCTGAAGAGAAGTTGAGACAATAGGCATATCTATACCACCGAATTTGGCTTCAAAAAGCTGCATTAAAATGTCGATTACTGAATTAATGGCATCAGTCTTACTACGCATATCTTTCATTGTTGGAGAGGCTTCCAACGCTTCCATTAATAACTCTCCCAGATCAAAGCCCTCTTCTCCAGTTAAGGTCTTAATCCTGTCAGATATTTCATTGACTACCTGGGTCAGGCGCGTAGAAGGACCTTCCTTTGCCATAGCTTCAGGAAGGGCATCTACTGATTCTTTAAGATTCTTCAAGGTTAGGGCGATATTGATATTCTCACCCGAAACCAACACTGCCTCCACTGCCTTAATTGCATCTAACGCCTTCTTGGCAGCTCTTTCTGCCCCAGGAGCAGCAGCAGCCAGGCCTGCCACTGTAGTAAGACCCATACTCTCAACCATTCCTGAACCTGCAACCATACCACTAGTAGTCTGTTCAGTAATCACATAGGTATAAGCCTTACCAGCGGTAAACCTTTGATCTGCCTTAAATTCATAGGTATAAACTCCTGGGGTTGACTCAGTCAAGAATATATCATCGAGGATAACTTTGTTATCCCAACTATAAACATCAAGCAGGGGGAATAATTCAGGTTGGCCCTGGCAGGTTAGGGTAATCATATCACCGGTCAATGCCGGGTCAGGAGAAACCATGGCATTCCAGGAGTATCTTTTGGCAGTGGTCTCAAGAAGCCCGGCTGCCTCTTCTACTGTTTCAGCGCTTGACTTCAATAAAGTAACTGACTCAGCCACGGTCTGTTCAAAACTTACCATTGCATCCTGTATCATTGTCTGCATATTGGTAGTGGCGGTCTGAATCACATTTGTCTGCTCAGTCATTTTTTGTTCAATAATTGTAGTCTGTGTATCCAATTTGTCAGACATATCTTCACTCATGTCAACCAGAACAACCTGTAATTCTTGGCTCATCTGTGAGATTGGCTTATCCAGAACAGAATTAACTGTGCTAACCATTCCACTAACCGCTTGTTCAACATCATACATAGAAACAGTGGGTACAACATTTATCGCGAAAGGTGTCCTAAATTTTCCGCCTAATAAGGTGTCTATCTGAGTGATGGCGTTGTAAATTATAGATGTATTGAGACTGGTATTATTCCAGTCAATCTTAAAGAATCCTGCCGCTGTAACATTAGATGTATTGAATGTATTAACCAATGTTCCGTTGGGATAATAAACCTCTATTGAGCTCCTATTAGCAATGGTATAGAATGTGCCGTTTTCATCTCTTGCCCCTGCCATAATACCGTCCCTCGATAAATAGCTCTGGAATGTAAGGATATCATTCGTCACATCATATACGTATTCTGTCTTTGCTTCCCAGACGTGGACGACCTTAGACTCAAGATATACGGTTCTATTCTTATCGCTGTCTGCGACATACTGGTCCGTGGCATCGCCATAGTCATTGTGCCTCCATGTCGCCTGCCAACTGCCGTATGGGGTTTTGTGCGCAACCGGCGAAGCAAGTTCGGATGCAAACCATCCCGATGTGTCATTAACCGAAAGCCCGGTTGCTACCTGCAGATTGCTTAAGAAATCGCGCACATACCAGGTGATATTGTAGTAATCCAGATCAAAAGTCTGGGAATCTGCATATACCGTTGAGTCATTTGCGTTTTCAATCCTCATCTTCACAGAAACTGGTAAATCTGTGGTATTTATGGTAAATACAGAAACAGGGTCAGGAATGGACCAGAGGAAATTATTTATTCCTGGCGAGTTTGTGCGATTCAAAACTATAGTCTGGTTATTGGTGAAATTATCTCGAGAGTAATATATATTTACTTTAGCTATTGAACCAGTAGTATTCCATGATATGGTCTGGTTCTGATAGGTTACCCAGCGCTCACCTCCAATAGGTGAATTAAAGCTGAAATTACCGCGTATCTTAAAGGTAGCGTTTGAAGTATCGTTTACTGTCTCATCAAAACGGTCTTCTATTTTTATTA
>Ga0210017_1002050_pt1 | contig 17383 bp, 12 predicted proteins | sample CryGeyCG2014_020_FD_183966 | JGI IMG/M metagenome (GOLD analysis project Ga0210017, IMG submission 183966) | Groundwater microbial communities from aquifer - Crystal Geyser CG08_land_8/20/14_0.20 (SPAdes) (version 2) | ecosystem: Environmental > Aquatic > Deep subsurface > Groundwater | place... | reverse complement strand
AGAAAAAAATTAAATTATTTAACTCCCAATGAAGTAATTGCTAAATATATTGAAAGTGGTGCAGTTAAACCTTGAATTTACCTATTAAATTAATATTTGTTTAATATTAGTAAAAAAATATAAAAATAATAATTTTAAAGAAATAATTTAAAGAGAGTAAAAATTAATAATTTAAGCATATGTAAGAATTATTTAATTTAAGTTTTTTAATGGTGCCTCGGGTGAAAATCCCTGCCTGCTCGCCTCGTAAAGCTATGGCGAAGCGGGCCGGCAGGCAGGGAACTCTCATGGTGTTGCCACCACACGAGTTTGAGTTTTTTTAACTTTTATTTATATTAACCGTATTGATAAACTCTTCTGTTTTTATAGATATTCTTATAGTGTACTTCATTTTTTGATTTTTAGATTCTTTAATTCTTTGAATATTAGATTTGAATCCAATTTTTGATATCATTTCCATCACATCACTAGCTATATTGGGGATAATTGTTACAAAGTTTACCATTTTATATTTTTTGTCAAGATATACTGAGCCATCAGTTTCAATTAATCCTTTCAAACAAGATAAAATATATGTATTATCATTTTTAATCCATTTAGGAATGGTAATATTTTGTTTAAATTTCGATCCCTTAGCGGTCTTCCATCCAAGTAGCTTTTCCCATTTATTAGAATAACAACTTATATCTATACACCCATCTTTTCTGTTGACTATGGATACTTTATTATATGGAAGTAGTTTTTGAATATTTGCAATTATATTTTTAATAAGATTTTTATATTTTTTATTACAAGTTACTACTGGTGCCGGGAGAGGGACTTGAACCCTCACGAGCTTACGCCCAATGGTGTTTGAGACCATCCTGTCTGCCAATTTCAGCATCCCGGCTTAATTTAACAGTTCTTATAAAAAAACAGACCGCAGGCCTGTAAATTCATTATAATTAATGTTTTTCAAGTTGTCAAAAGTGGTTAAATATTGTAACATATAACACATAACAACATTTTATACTTACAACCTCTAAAATCCCCCTAACCATGCCTATCGGCAGGTAGGATTCGTCGCTAATGCTCCGTTCAGGATGACGGGAAGTTTATATATGAATTTTTTGTCTTTTGTCATCTCGACCGAAGCGGAGCGAAGTGGAGAGATCGCTTTTAAAAAGCGACTAAATCAAAGTATTCCTCGAAGCTCTGCTCCGGGGTATTCCTTGCAAGGAAGAGTTTGAGAAACCATTGGTTTTTCAAAATAATTAACTACCTTGAGGATACCTCGCAGCTCTGTTGCGGGGTAATTCATTATTATTTATAGATTAACAATGTTCAAGGCGACTTAAAAGGGATTCCTTTCCGCCAGCGGGCGGATCGGAATGACAAAAGAGGGAATATCACTTCAATCGGGATGTCAAAATGTATTTCCGTCATTGTGAGGATGTAAGGCCGAAGAATCCCGTTGATAGAAGCAATAAATGCGGGATCCTTCACTCCGTTCAGGATGACGGGAGAAGTTCAGGATGACGGAAGTTTGGCGTTTTTATTTTTTCATTTTTAATTTTTTAAGATGGGCAAGATAATTTCCATTGTCAATCAAAAAGGGGGAGTGGGCAAGACCACGACGGCGGTTAATTTGGGCGCTTATCTAAGCTATTTAGGCAAGCGCGTTCTTTTGGTTGACGTTGATCCGCAGGCCAATGCCACTTCCGGGATTGGGATTGACCATAAAAGTTTAGAACATGGCATTTACGAGGCGTTAATCGGCGAAAAGGAAATTTTTGCTATTATCAAACGGACCTTGCAGGAAGGATTAGAAATTGCCCCCTCAACAATTGCCTTAGCCGGCGCCGGCGTGGAGCTGGTGAATATGGAAGACCGGGAATTCAAATTGGCGCGCATATTAAGCGCCGTAAAAAATGAATACGATTATATTATTATTGACGGGCCGCCTTCTCTCGGGCTGTTGACGGTAAACAGTTTAGTCGCGGCTGATGAGATATTAATTCCCATTCAGAGCGAATATTACGCCTTGGAGGGCTTAAGCCAGCTTTTGGAAACCATCAGTCTGGTGCAGAATAATTTAAAGCCGGAGCTCGGAATAATGGGCGCGGTTATAACTATGTATGATAAGCGCAACCGCTTGTCCGGTTTGGTAATGAATGAATTATACCAATATTTTCCCAACCGCGTATTTCGGTCAATAATCCCGAGAAGCGTGCGGCTGGCCGAAGCGCCCAGTTATGGCCGTTCCATCCTGCATTATGACGCCAAATCAAAAGGCGGAAGGGCGTATGAGCGGCTGGCCAAGGAAGTGATTGATTTAGAATTAAAGTAAGATTTTTTGGACATCCGATGTCCAATTGGACATCGGATGTCCAAAAAAATTTATAATTAAAATTTAAAAATTATAAAAATATGTCAAATGGATTGGGCAGGGGATTAGGATCATTAATCCCTAATAAAATAAATAAAATAACCACGACCGCGTCCGGCGAGGCAGTGATTGATATTATTTCTGAAAGCGATAAAGGCAAAGTATTGCAGGTAGCCATTGATAAAATAAAAATAAATCCGCTGCAGCCACGGAAAAGATTTTCCGATCATCAGATGGAGGAATTACAGGAATCCATCAAGCAATATGGGATAATCCAGCCACTGATTGTCACGGCTAAAAACGGCGAATTTGAGCTTATCGCCGGCGAGCGCCGCTTGCGGTCGGCCAAAGCCGTTGGTCTGGATAAAGTGCCGGTAATTATCAGGCAGGCCAGCGAGCAGGAAAAATTGGAAGTGGCTTTAATTGAAAATATTCAGCGGGAAAATTTAAATCCAGTGGAAACGGCCCTGGCTTACCGCAAGCTGATTGACGAGTTTAATTTAAAGCAGGAAGAAATGGCCAGGCGCGTCGGCAAATCCAGGTCGTCAATCACTAATTCTTTGCGCATTTTAAATTTGCCGGAAGAAATTCAGCTGGCTTTAATGGAAGGAAAAATAAGCGAAGGCCATGCTAAAGTTTTAGCTGGCTTAGATTCCGAAGCCAAGCAGCTGGCTTTATTCAGGAAAATAATCCATAACGGCATCACTGTTTCCGGCACGGCTATGGAGACCAGGCGCATGGGCGGCACCAAATTCGCCCGAGTCAAAATAAATTACAAAGATAAGGATAAAGAATTCGCTTTCCGGGAATTTTTCGGTACCAAAGTGGAAATTAGCAGGAACAAAAATGGCGGTCAAATTTTAATTGTTTTTTATTCTAATGAAGAGCTGGAGGCGATGGCGGAGAAGATAAAAAAATAAATTTCTAATATCCAATTAAATTTATAATTAATAATATAATTTAGCATTTGTCATTTTATTGGAAATTAGTAATTAGGTATTCTTATTTTATATTTTATGCGTTTTGTCCATCTGCACAATCATTCCCACTACTCGCTGCTTGACGGGCTGTCTAAGATTGACGAGATTATAGAAGCCGCTTTAACAGACGGAGCGCCGGCTATCGGCTTGACTGACCATGGGACAATGTACGGCGCTATTGAATTTTATCAAAAATGCCGGCAGGCGGGCATTAAGCCGATTATCGGCATTGAGGCGTATTTGGCCCCTAATTCCAGATTTGATAAAAACACCAAGTCGGATGAGCATAATTATTATCATCTATTGCTTTTGGCAAAAAATAATGAGGGCTATAAAAATTTAATTAAATTGACATCCATTGCTCATTTGGAAGGGTTTTATTACAAGCCGAGAATTGATTGGGAAATATTAAAAAAATATAGCCAAGGCCTAATTGCTTCAACTGCCTGCCTGGGGGGAGAAATTCCCCGCTTGATTTTATCCGGAAAATTGGCCAAAGCCGAAAAAAGAATTTTGGAATATAATGATTTATTCGGCACGGGTAATTTTTATCTGGAAATAATGCCCCATCTGAATTTGGAGGGCCAAGCCCAAGTAAACAGCCAGCTGATAAAATTTTCCCAAAAATTAAATATACCCCTAGTGGCCACCAATGACGCCCATTATTTGAAAAAAGAAGATGATGAAGTGCAGGATGTGCTTCTCTGCCTGCAGAATAAAAAGAAAAAACAGGACAGCGACCGCATGAATATGACCGGTGGCAATTATTCCCTCCGCCCCGGGCGGGAAATGGCGGAAGTATTTAAAGATGTTCCCCAAGCCGTTGCCAATACTTTAGCGATTGCGGCCAAATGCGATATAGAAATAAAATTGGGGAATATCCAGTTGCCCTATTTTATAGTTCCTGCGGGATTTAATGAAAACAATTATCTGGAAAAAATATCCCGGGAAGGTTTAATTAAGCGTTATGGAAAAAAATATGAAGGAATTGATAATAAAATAAAAGAAAGATTGGATTATGAATTGGCGGTAATTAAGAAGATGGGCTGGCCGTCCTATTTTTTAATAGTGGCTGATTTTGTTAATTGGGCCAAGGATAACGGCATTGTCGTCGGACCTGGCCGCGGCTCGGCCTCCGGTTCGTTAGTTTGCTATTTAACCGGCATTACCAATTTAGATCCTTTGCAATATGATTTATTATTTGAGCGCTTTTTAAATCCGGACCGCATTTCCATGCCCGATATTGATCTTGATTTTGCCGATACCGGGCGCGATAAAGTTATTGCCTATGTTGAGAATAAATACGGAGAAGACCATGTGGCCCAAATTATTACTTTCGGCACCATGGCGGCCAGAGCCGCGGTCAGGGATGTCGGCCGAGTTTTGGATTATCCTTATGATTATTGCGATAGATTAGCCAAGATGATTCCCATGTTCGCCAAGGTTGAACAGGCGTTAGAAACAGTGTCGGAATTAAAAGATATGTACAAAAACGATGAAGCGGCGCGTAAAATATTGGATTATGCCCGCAAACTTGAAGGCGTAGCCAGGCATGCCTCCACTCATGCCTGCGGGGTTTTAATAACCAAGGATAAATTAACGGAATATGTTCCTTTACAATACGCTTCTTCATCGGATAGAAGCGTTGTCTCCCAATATTCATTACATCCCATAGAAGAGCTGGGCCTTTTAAAAATGGATTTTTTAGGCCTGAAAAATTTAACTATTATAGAGCAGGCCTGTAAAATAATAAAGAATACCCGCGGCCTAGAAATAAATATTGACAATATCCCCCTTAATGATAAAAAAACTTTTCGGTTATTCCAGGGAGGAGCCACTACCGGCGTTTTTCAATTTGAATCTTCGGGCATGAAGAGATATTTGCGCGAGTTAAAGCCGACCGAGTTTGAAGATATTATAGCCATGGTCGCCCTTTACCGTCCGGGGCCGATGGAATGGATACCTGATTATATTATGGGCAAGCACGGCAAAAAGAAACCGACTTATTTACACCCGATACTTGAGCCGATATTGGCTAAAACTTACGGGGTGGCGCTTTATCAAGAGCAGGTTATGCAAATGGCTAGGGATTTGGCCGGTTTTACCATGGCCGAAGCGGACGTTTTACGCAAAGCGGTTGGAAAAAAAATTCCCAAACTGCTGGCCGAGCAAAAAGAAAAATTTATTGACGGCTGCGTAAAAAATAGCATCAGTAGCCAGCTGGCGGGAAAGATATTTTCGTTCATTGAGCCGTTTGCCGGCTATGGCTTTAATCGGTCTCATGCCGCCTGTTATGCCATGATTGGATATGAAACCGCTTATTTGAAAGCCCATTGGCCGACTGAATTTATGGCCGCTCTCTTGACTTCAGACCAGCAGAATATTGATCGGATTTCCATAGAGATCGAAGAATGCCGGCGCATGGGCATAAAGGTCAGCCGGCCGGACTTAAACCAATCTTTCAGTTCTTTTACCGTGATTACCTCCGGTACGGAAAAAAATGAATTAGCCGGATCTGAAGAAATCGTTGATACTATCCGCTTCGGGTTAAAAGCCATAAAGAATGTGGGTGAAAATATATCTGAAGTAATTATCAAAGAACGAAAAAAAAACGGGCCTTTTAAGGATATTTCTGATTTGCTAGAGCGCGTTACCAATAAAGATTTAAATAAAAAATCTCTGGAGAGCTTAATTAAAAGCGGATCTCTTGATAAATTTGGTGAAAGGGGGCAGTTATTGGCCAATATGGAAAATTTATTGAACTTCAGCAAGGAAATAACAAAATTGCGCTCCAATGGCCAAGTTAGCTTATTTTTTGATTCCCCGAATATTAATTTGCCGAATAAAGTCAAATTAGATCCAGCGCCTAAAGCCAACCGCCAGGAAAGTTTGGCCTGGGAAAAAGAATTATTGGGCATTTACATAAGTGAGCATCCCTTTTCTGATTATAAAAAATTTTTAGAAGATATAACATTGCCTTTATTTAATTTGGCCAAGCAGGCAAATGATAAAAATTCCATTTGCGTAGCCGGCATTATAACCAGTATTAAAAAAATTTATACCCGCCGGAACGAGCCGATGATGTTTGCAAAAATAGAAGATACAACCGGTAGCCTTGAAGTTATAGTTTTCCCGAATCTTCTGAAAGACAGCGCTTCTATTTGGCAGGCAGGCAAAGTGGTTATTTGCCAGGGCAAGCTTTCAGACAAAGATCAGGAAGTAAAATTATTGGTTAATATAGCCATGGAATTATCATTAGATAATATTGAAGAATTAATAGCCGGTTTTAAGAAAAAAATATCAAATAGATTTAATTATAATAACAAAAATAGCTATAATTATTCTAATCTTTCAACCAGCCGGAAGCCCATACCCGATTTAAAATTAATGTTAGCGGAAGGGCTTGACGATTCAACTTTAAATAGATTAAAAAATATTTTAGCAAAACATAGCGGAACCAATAAAGTATTTATAAAAATTAGACAGGGAAAAATTGAAAATATATTAGAAACAGGATTTAGGGTGAACAATAATAAGTCGCTGATTGATGAAATTAATAAAGAATTTTCCCATAGTATAAAAGTAGTGGACGAATTATAATTAATATATTATAATAATATAGGATAGTTAATATAAATTATTAATTTTATAAAAAGAAATTGCGCCGAATACGGCATTTGGCGGCATTTCTATAAATAATATTGAGATTATAAAAAATATGCCTAAAGCCATAAATAAAAAAACTAAAGCTAATAAAAAATATAAAACAATTATCGCCGGGCGGGATTCCGCACGTGAGATAAAAATTTATTCTCCAAAATTTACGATTTCTAAAAAAGTATCGGAAGGTTCAAGCAAAAAAAATATAAAAACAGCCCAAAGAATAAAAATTATAAATGTTAGCAGTAATAATAATAAAGATAAAAATAAGGAAATAATTCCAGAAAATTTTGATTCTATTAACATTGAATCTAATCCGAAAGATATTGCTAATTATGGAAAAATTGCCATAAAAGAAAAAAATGTTAATAATCAAGAATCAGGCCTTCCTAAAATATTCCCATTAAATAAAAATATAAATTTTATCGCCGGAGATAATAGGGAAGTTCAGGTTAAAGACGAAATAAAAACTACTAGCGGATTATCCCTGCGTTTATACAGAAAAATTGCTTTTAGTTTTATTTTTTTTACTATTTTATTATTAGCGGTGGTAGCTTATTTTACATTTATTAAAGTGAATATAATTATAATACCGAATCAAGAGCGTTTAAGCGATAATTTAATCGTTGATATTTCCGATGCCGGCAATGCTCAAAAAAGCGCTGGATCAATTAAGGGGATAGTGGAAGAAGTGGAAATAGAAAAAACAAAGCAATTTGACTCAACCGGCGAAGAGATAATAGCCGGGGAAGTGGCGGGCAATGCAACTATAATAAATAATTATATTAAAAGTCAGCCCTTAGTAGCTACCACGAGATTATTATCGCCTGATAATAAAATATTCAGGATTAAAAAGACCGTAAATGTTCCGGCCGGCGGTTCCGTAGAAGTGGAAATTTATGCTGACGATATTAATCCGCAGATGGCTTTAGGCCCGACAAAGTTTATTATACCCGGGCTTTGGGCCGGCTTGCAGGATAAGATATACGCGGAGAACAAGGAGCCGATAGAATATAAGCAAACAGTCAAGAAAAATATTACCCAGCTTGACATCGACCAGGCGGTTGAGGATTTAAAAAAAGAGTTAATAGCGGAAAGTGAAGATAAATTGGGCGGCAATTATAAAGATTATAATAAGATTGTTTATAAGTTTAATAATGATTCCATAAGCATTATTATTGATAGCAAGGCCGGAGAAGAGAAAGAAAGTTTTTCCGTTACGATGAAAGCCAAGGTTGCAGTGATAGCGTTTAATAGAGGGGAAATAGAAAAATTAGCTGAAGCCAAATTAATGGCATCATTGCCGGCGAGCAAAGAGCTTTTGAAATTTGATAAAGATAAAATAGAATATGTATTAGGCGGTTATAATGTCAACCGGGGCTCAGCTACTATTAATGCTTCTTTTGAGGGGAAAATTACCTTGAATAGCAATGCGGATATAATTGACAAATCAAAATTATTGGGCTTGAATAATGATCAACTGTCGGCTTATTTAAAAACTTTACCAGAAATAGCCAGCTTTGAAATTAATTTTTATCCTTCTTTTATTAATAAAGTGCCTAACTTAGTTGATAGAATAAATATTGAAGTCAAAAAATAAGAAAATTTAGAATATGGAAAATAATAATTTAGAAATATTAAGGCATTCTTTGTCTCATATTATGGCATGCGCCGTAAAAGAAATTTGGCCTCAAACCAAGTTCACTATCGGTCCGGCCATTGAGAATGGTTTTTATTATGATTTTGATTTTGGCAATAATAAGATTATCGAAGCGGATTTGGCTAAAATTGAAAAAAAAATGAACCACATTATTAAGCAGAATCTTGAATTTAAAAAAAGCGAAATGGATATTGGCAAGGCAATCAGCCAAGAAAAAAAATCAGGGCAGATTTATAAAGTTGAATTATTAAAAGATCTTGAAAAAGAATTTTCTGCCGCTAAGAATCCGGCGGGTAAAAGCAAGGGGAAAAATGATTATAAAGTCAGTTATTATCAATTGGGTAATTTTATCGACCTTTGCCGCGGACCGCATATAAAGACCAGCGGAAAAATAAAAAAAGGCAGTTTTAAATTAAGTAAATTAGCCGGCGCTTATTGGCGGGGAAATGAAAAAAATAAAATGCTCACCAGAATTTATGGAGTTGGATTTAATACTAAAGAGGAATTGGATAGTTATTTGCATATGGCGGCAGAGGCCGAAAGAAGAGACCATAAAAAATTAGGTACCAAGCTGGAATTATTCGCCTTTCATAAAACCGCTCCAGGCATGCCCTACTGGCTGCCCAAGGGATTAATTATTTGCAATGAACTGGTAAATTTTTGGCGGCAAGAGCATTCGGCCGGAGGTTATCAGGAAATAGCCAGCCCTTTAGTCAATAAAAAGGAATTATGGGAAATTTCCGGCCATTGGGAGCATTACCAAAAAGATATGTTTATTGCCAATATGGGAGAAAATGAGATTTATGGAATCAAGCCCATGAATTGCCCTAACGCCATGGTAGTATATAAACTAAAAACCAGGAGCTACCGTGATTTGCCTATTAGATTTTCCGATACTGACTATTTGCATAGATATGAGCTTTCCGGGACGCTAAACGGCCTTTTCAGGGTGAGGTCTTTCAGACAGGATGACTCCCATAATTTTATTGCCGAAGATCAAATAGAAGAAGAATACTTAAGAATATTTGCCATAGTTGATAAATTTTATGGAATATTTAATTTAAGTTATAAGTTTCGCTTAGGCACTAGGCCGGAAAAATATATGGGGGATAAAAAAACTTGGGATAAGGCGGAAGCGGTTTTGCATAGAATTTTAATCAAAACTAAAGGTAAAAATGGATATTTAATCGCAGAGGGCGATGGCGCTTTTTACGGACCAAAAGTGGATATAATTATGAAAGATATTTTAAACAGAGATTGGCAGATGGGCACAATTCAATTGGATTTTCAGATTCCGCGGCGGTTTGGATTAACATTTACGGACAAAGACGGTCAAGAAAAAATTCCCATCGTTATTCATCGAGTAATATACGGATCTTTAGAAAGATTTATCGGCATTTTAATAGAACATTTTGCCGGAGTTTTTCCGCTTTGGCTATCTCCGGTTCAAGTTAAAATAATTTCCGTGGGAGAAAGGCATATTTCTTATTGCCATAAAGTGGCTTCAGAGTTAATAGCCAATAATATTAGAGTAGAAGTTGATGATAATAATGAAACCGTCGGCAATAAAATCAGGAAAGCGGCTAACGAAAAAGCGCCTTATACTCTTGTTATCGGCGATAAAGAAGCCGGTTCTGATAAATTATCAGTCAGGGATAGGGGATCAAGAGAGACGAGAGAAATAGGCAAGGATGATTTTATAAATGAAGTAAAATTAAAAATTATTAAAAAAATAGTTAATTAATATATAGAGATGGTGGCAAAAATAGTTTTGCAATAATCTCATCGCAAAGGTCGATTTTATTTTAAAAATAAAAATAAGATAAAATTAATAATTAATATTACAAAAATTATGAAGAAAAAATTATTATTTTCATTTTTAATCTTGGCATTGGCTTTTTCCGCCTTTGCCTGGGCGCCGGCAGCCAGCGCCGATGGGCAGGTTTGCGGAATGGATAATGTCACTTATAGTTCGGCCCAGGCCGCGGCCGCGGCCGGCGTGGATGTGTCTTATGAATTTGCCTGCGCGGCCGTAACGGACGAAAGCAAATTATACGAGGCCAAAACCGATATTCATTTTGTCGGCCAGCTGATTGAAATCGGCTCAACGGATTTGCCCACCACCATAATCGTGAGCGATAATAAAACCGATCAGCATTACACGGTTAATGTAACGGATAAAACCGTTTTAGGCCAAAGGAAAGACCAATATACCAAGCTTTCCGATTGGATACCTGGCGACCAGATAAGGGTAATTGGAGTAAAAAATGAAAACACCGATACGGTTGACGCCACCATTTTAGTGGATTTATCCATTCAAGTTAATGTAAATAGGGCCGTTAATGGATGGATTACGAAAATTTCCTCTTCAACTAATGAAATTACCTACCAATGGGCTAATAAAGAATATACTTTCCAGTATGACGGCAATACTAAATTTGTCGCCGGTTTGAAGAATCCAGCCGGAGTGGCTGATTTAAAAATAAACGACCGCATTCGCGGACGCATGCTTTTTCGGATCAATGAACTGCCGCTGGCGAAAATAGTGGTTGTCTTGCGCCGCGGAGAAAGTTTATTTATGAAAATCAGGACTTTTCGGCCTAATGCCACTTTAGTCCGTCTTGACAGCACTATAGTGCCGACCACGATGCAGGTGAGAATAGACAAAACTCCGGGCTTACTTGGCAATGATGTTAATAATTTAATCGGCGCCGAAGGCGCTTTAACAACCGTTAATATCACCGAAGATACGGTTTTAGTCCGCAAATATTTCGGTAAAACAACTTTGGATGAATTTTCCATCGGTGATAAACTGCTGATCGTGGGCCGGGTTAATGACGACGGCACCGTAGACGCCAAAGTGTTAAAAAACAATACTATTTGGAAAGTCAGCACCCAAGGGGTGGCCGGAGTGGTCACGGAGGTTAATACGGAGAAGAGTTTTATAACCATTAACTGGACGGCTTATAAGCATATTACCAGAGATGAGCTTAAGGATAAGCTGAAAGAATCAGATGAAGCGGTTTCCGCCCAGTTGTTGGCCAAGGTTAATCTAAGAGATGCTTTAAAAGAAAAGATCAAAAACATTTTACCGGAAAAAGTCGGCAATTTTTTGCGCTCTGTTCAATTTAAAAAAGTAACGATTGACAGAATCAAGCATCCCGATGTTAAAATAGGGGATCTGATTAAAAGATTGCCGGTGAAGAAAGCCAAAGTTAGCATAACTAAAGACACAAAGATTATTGTCGGCACGAATAATAACGCCACTATCGCCGATATCAAGGTTGGTGATAAAGTCAGGATACGTGGCACTTTTAATACCAATACAAGCATTGTTACGGCGGAAACAATCGTGGTAGTAAATTCTTTGCCGGAAATTGAAGAGCCGCTCACTGCCAGTTTAGACGATGTCAACGAAGTAGTCGGCGCGATTATCACCGATGATTCCGATAATTCGTTGGCGGCCGATACCGAAACTGATACCGAAGAAGTGATTGAAGATAGTGATGGCGATAATGCATCAGATGGGCCGGCAGACGATTCCAATGATTCTATTGAAAAAAATACAGCTACCTCCACGGAAGAAAACTCTATTAGCAATTAATATTTATATTAGAAGCTAGAATTTATCAAACAAGAGCCGGATTTATCCGGCTCTTGTTTGATTATATTTTTTATTTCTGATATTATAAAGTTTATATGAAAAATAATAAATATCATATCGTTACCATCGGCTGCCAGATGAACAAGTCTGACAGCGAGAGGATCGCCGGGTATTTGGATAATCTTGGCTATAAAAATGTTGCCTCAAAAGATTTAGCGGATTTATTAGTGGTGACAACCTGCGGGGTCAGGCAGTCGGCTGAAGACAGGATATACGGCATTATCCCGAGATTTAAAAAGCATAATCCGGGCAAGAAGGTTATTTTAACCGGCTGTTTGTCCGGCGATAAAGGAGTGCAAAGGCGGTTAAAAAAGCACGTGGATATTTGGCTGCCGATTACCGAACTTCCTCAGTTAGCCGCCCAGCTGAAAAAACCAAAAAAAAATCAAAACAGCTTGTCCGGTTATTTTAATATAATGCCCAAATATAATTCTTCATTCAGCGCCTTTATCCCTATCGGCAACGGCTGTGATAATTTTTGCTCTTATTGCTATGTGCCTTACGCCCGCAGCCGCGAAGTGTACCGCCCGGCTGATGATATTATCAAGGAAGCGAGGAGTTTAGTGGCTAAGGGTTATAAGGAGATTATTTTAATCGCGCAAAATGTGAACAGTTATATTTTTTCTCACCCTTCCAGCTCTTCTCTCCTAATGAGGAGAGGAGATAGAAGAGAGGAAGATATAAATTTTCCGGATTTACTAAGAATGGTTAATAATATTCCTGGTGATTTTTGGCTTAGGTTTTCTACAAATCATCCAAAGGATATGAGCAATGAATTAATCCAAACTGCCGCGAAATGCGAAAAAGTCTGCGAGCATATTCATTTGCCGGCGCAATCGGGCGATAATGATATGTTGAAAAAAATGAACAGGAAATATACGCGCGAGCATTATATTAATTTGATAAATAAATTAAGGCGGGAATTTTTCAAAAGAAAACCGGCTGAAGATTTATGGAAGTTGCCGCTGGCCATTACCACGGATATAATTGTCGGTTTTCCCGGGGAGACGGAAAAACAATTTAATGCCAGCAAAAAATTATGCCACGAAGTTAAATTTGACATGGCCTATGTTTCCCAGTACAGCCCGCGCCCGCATACGGCATCTTTTAATATGAGAGATAATGTTTCTAAAATTGAAAAGAAAAGAAGGGAAAATTGCTTAATGCAAATATTGCGTAGATATAATCTGGAAAACAATAAAAAATATATGGGCAAGACAGTTTTAGTATTAGTTGAGGGAAAAACAAAAAAAAGAGAGTGGTACGGCAAGACCAGAACGGCCAAAGTTGTTAAGATAGAAAAGGCAAATAGCCATAATTTAAAAGGAAAATTTACAAAAGTAAAAATCAAACAAGCGGAGGATTTCGGCCTGCGCGGGGAGTTTGTAAAAAGTTTATAAATTAACAGATATGAAAAATAATAAAATAATTGTAATTTTAGGGTCGACATCAAGCGGCAAAACCGGCTTGGGGGTTAAATTGGCCATGAAATTTAACGGTGAAATTATTTCCGCCGATTCCCGGCAGGTTTACAAGGGGATGGATATCGGCACCGGCAAAGATTTGGATAAATACTTTGTTAAAATAAAAAATAAAAATAAATCAACAAGATCTTTCGACTTCGCTCAGGATGACAAAATATGTATACCTTATCATTTAATTGATGTGGTTGGCCCCAATACGGAGTTTAATCTGGCCAAATACCAGAAATTGGCGGTTAAAGCTGTCAATAATGTTTTAGATAGGGGCAAACTGCCGATTATTGTAGGCGGAACCGGTCTTTATCTACAGGCATTGGTTGACGGCTATAATTTATCCGCGGTTAGACCGAATATAATATTAAGAGAGAAATTAGCTAAGCTGGACGCGGAAAATTTATATTATAAATTAGAAAAATTAGATAAGGCCAAAGCGCAAAAATTAAACAATAGCGACCGGGAAAACAAAAGGCGGTTAATCCGCTATCTGGAAATTGCCAGTTCTCCGGGAAATTTTAAAGCTGAAAAAATTAAGCCGGATTATGACGCCTTGATTATCGGACTGGCTTGGCCGCGAGAAGTTCTGAAAGATAGGATTTATAAAAGATTGAGGCATAGGCTGGAAAAAGAAAATATGATCGAGGAGGTTAAAAAATTGCATAGCTGGGGAGTAAGCTGGAAGCGATTGGAAGATTTTGGCTTGGAATATAAATATATATCTTTATATCTGCAAAAAAAAATGGCAATTAGAGAAATGACAGAAAAATTAAATATCGCCATTAGGCAATTTTCTAAAAAGCAGATGACCTGGTTTCGGCGCTGGGAAAGCCAAGGCGTTACAATTCATTGGATAAAAGATAAGAAAGAGGCGAATAAATTGGTCGGTAATTTTTTAAAGAAAAAAAGGAGTTAATTGGATTAACTCCTTATGTTTTGAAGTTATAATTCGGTAAATTTATGCCCTACAGGTTGGACAAAACATTCCTCCGATTCCATTAATTTTTCCATCGTAATCTTTTCTTTTAATAAATTCAGGATTTACTATTCCTGAACAATCAGGCCGCATAGGGCAAGAACATATTAAGCTTTTACAAGAAAGGCATTTTCCGCGAATAGAGATCTCTTCTCCGCTAATTAATTCAAATTTGGTTCCCATCATCATTGCTCCTTTTTGGCAGATTAATATTTTTAACACTTTTTTTTTATTAAATCGCAATCTTCCATCATTGAAATTGTGCATCTTTTTATTTTTCCAAATGGGCAAGATTCAATAGAATCGCACTTAATTCTTTCTTCTTCCGGAAGTTTTATATTCATTTCCCCCCCTTATTTTCATTATATTTATTAAAGACCAATATTTTACCTAAAAAAATACCTCCCTTGGGGGGGGGAGGTATTTTAATTACCAATATAGTAATGAAGGGCATTACCCATCTTGTATTTGCAATATAAACTTTTCCACAGTATTTTTTTCATTATTAATATTATATATAATAATTTTTATTTGGTCAAGAAAAATTGAGGAAGAAGGCAATGCGGATTAAATTTAACCCCCTAAATCCCCATTGCCAGGGGGACTTTTTTTGTCCGCTGAGAAGGGATCTAATATATCATGCCAGCAATTTTTTAAGAATTTTGGCCGCGATTTTGGGATTGGCCTTGCCTTTGGTAGCTGACATGGTTTGGCCGATAAAATACTGGAAGACGTTTGCTTTGCCGGATTTGTATTCAGCTACTTGTTTTTTATTATCTTTAATTATTTTTTTAATAATTTTTTTAAGCGCCAGCCTGTCATCCAATTGTTCCAGGCCGTTAGTTTCCATAATTTGCGAGGGGTCGCCGCCGTTTTTATACATCTCCTCTAATAATGTTTGCCCAACCGATGAATTGATTTTTCCTTGATAAACTAATGTTATAAGCTCGGCGAAATTCTCCGGGGTTATTTTAATATTTTTTATATTTAAATTGTCTTTTTTCAGGTGCTTGAACAGTTCTGAAATAAGCCAATTAGCGGTTATTTTAGACAATTTTTTATTCTGCCTTTCCCAATTATCTCCGGTAGAATCAATCCAAGCGCGTAACTCTGATATTACTTTTTCAGTATAATCAGCCAGATTTTTATCATTAACCAAGATAGCGGCGGTGTTTTGGTCAAAATAATATTGGGCTATGAATCTTTTCTTTTTTTCCAGCGGCAGTTCTATTAATTGCGATTTTATATTATTAATTAATTGGCTATCGATGCTCAGGGGCGGAATATCCGGTTCGGGGAAATAGCGATAATCAGCGGAAGTTTCCTTGGTCCTTTGGCTGACTGTTATGCCTTTATTCTCATTCCAACCGCGGGTTTCTTGTATTAATTTTTCACCATCATTTAAAGCTTGCGTCTGCCTTTTTATTTCAAAAGCAATCGCTTTTTCCAGAGCGCGGAAAGAATTAATATTTTTTAATTCAACTTTCGGATTTAATTTATAATTGCCTTTGGCAGTAATAACGCCATCGCCTTTGTATTCCCACTTGCTTTTTTTCTGAATGCTGACATTGGCTTCGCAACGCATTTGCCCTTTTTCCATATCGGCATCGGAAATATCCAAATATCTTAAAATTTGCTGATAAGCTTGGCAGAATTTTTTCGCTTGTTCAGCTGATTTTATTACCGGTTCGGTTACCATTTCCATTAAAGGCGTGCCGGCGCGGTTATAGTCCACCAAAGAGTAGTTTTTGCCATTGAGTTTACCCGCCGAAGACTTGGCGCTCACGGGGTGAGTTAATTTACCCGTATCTTCTTCTAAATGGATTCTGGTAATAGCAATATTTTCTCCGTCAATCTCCAAATACCCGTTATAGACCAAGGGCAGGTCATATTGGGAAATTTGATAGCCCTTGGGCAGGTCCGGATAAAAATAATTCTTGCGGTCAAATTTGGATATGGTGTTTATTTTACCATGGAGCGCCAAACCAGTCAGAATTGTCCATTCTATTGCCTGCTTATTAGCGGCCGGCAAGGTGCCGGGATGGCCCAGGCAAATCGGGCAGACAACAGTGTTGGGTTTTTTGCCTTCCGCGTCATTATCGCAGGCGCAAAACATTTTAGATTTAGTTTTTAATTCGGCATGTATTTCCAAGCCGATAATAACATCGTAAGCCATATATTTATTAGATTTGTCGCTTAATATTACTTTCTACTGCAACGCAAAAATTAATAAGCAACAAATCTATTAATTTTTAGGTAATGTAGGCAATTTAAAAGAAAAAGTCGTGCCTTCGTTTTCTTTTGAATTAAACCATAATTTCCCCCCCATTCTTTCTACTAATTGTTTGGTAATAAATAACCCCAGGCCCGTGCCTTCAATTTCTTTTACTTTTTCTGAACGCCAGAATTTTGTAAATATATTTTCTTTATCTTCGGCGGTCAAGCCGATGCCGTTATCCGCAACTTCCGTAATAACATAGTCTTTATGCAATTTATGGCGGACGATTACTTTTTGATTATAGCGGTTGTATTTAATGGCATTAGTGATAAGATTGGAAAGCACCTCTTTTAATTTATTAGAATCTGCAAATACTATTAGC
>Ga0210017_1002048_pt1 | contig 17394 bp, 21 predicted proteins | sample CryGeyCG2014_020_FD_183966 | JGI IMG/M metagenome (GOLD analysis project Ga0210017, IMG submission 183966) | Groundwater microbial communities from aquifer - Crystal Geyser CG08_land_8/20/14_0.20 (SPAdes) (version 2) | ecosystem: Environmental > Aquatic > Deep subsurface > Groundwater | place... | reverse complement strand
ATCTACCCGGGTTCCAATTAATGGCAGGGCAACCTTAAATCTGACAGGATACTCGGGGTGTAATCCATGTTCTCTAAGCTCACGCAATGCGTTTCCAGCAGTTGTTGCAAATGTTTTCGGATATATTCATTTGGCTATGCGCAGGTCAGATAGAGTTACTTGCCTTGAGTTGTCCATAATATATCTTTGTAACTAGTGAAATATAAGCGTTATCACTCAAACACCCTTTCCATATTTTCCAAAACATTCTTTTCAACTTCCCCGGTTTCCATTTCCTTGTATTCTGCAATCTGCCTCACGCTCTCAGCCGTTGCCTCGGGTGTTTTTCCGATGTATGGCGCATCGCTCTCAGTGGCAAGATGCGAGAGGTCAATTCTCCTGATAATTTTTTTTCTTTCTTTTGACCTAATAGGCGGCACAGAAATCAAGACATCCTTCCCATTTTCAATTGCAAATTCTGCCTGTTCAAGCGTTCCTCCGAAACAATGAAGGACGAATCTCACATCATGCGCGCAAAGTATCCCTATCACATCCTCTTCGGCTTTCCTCGAATGCGCTACCACAGGCAGATTTAATTTTTCCGTCAGCCCAACCATTTTTTCAAAACCTTTTTTCATCCTTGCCCTTTTCTCCTGCGTATCCCCGTATTGGTAATCAATGCCAATCTCGCCAATCCCCACAATATTTTTTTCGTTCGCATTTTTCCTGATAAACTCAATCCATTCATCCTCCAACCCATCCTCCTTTTTTTCATTTTTCATTATGTTGTATGGCGAAATGCCAAGCAGGATGCGAATATTTTTTTTTGGCGTGTTGGCGTATGCGTTTATCGTGTTTATGTTTGTTTCATGGGAATAGCCGCAGGTGAAATATGTGATTTGCGGGTTGAGCGAATAGCCTTTCATATCGCAAAGATGGCAGTGTGAATCGGTCAGCATATCAATCCCTGTTTATCATCTTCATCTATCATTAATTTCTTAAACGTTCTGTTATACCCTGGGCTTGACACGTTCGAGCTAGGGTCGCACCATGTGTTGGTGTTTGGCGACCCCGACGTCCAAGCGAGCCAATGTTCGCTATTGGGCTTGGGTCGCTCTAACGTGTCACGGTGCCATAACTATCGGTTTCCATCTCCTCCCTACTTTTGCACGAACCACTCCACCATAAACAGATGTTCCTGTCTTTGGGCTGAAATTCCTCCTGAGAATATGGTCTATCGCATGCCGGCGGGGCATTGGCAGGTCTGCAATTTCTATCCCGTTCCATAACCGTAATATCTGCCTTCTCATATGGACGTGCATATATATCCGTGTGCAGCCATCCCCAAGCTGGCTGTAAGGCACGTTTGCGAACCCGCCCGGCACCCGCATCATAACATGTCCGTTCCGAAATGTTAGGTGCGTGATTTCATTATCCGGAATCAGCGGAGTCATTATCCCATATTTCCCATCCCTGTAGGCAATGCGGTAGGCTGTGCCTTCGAGCATAAGAAAAAGCCCTTCATGGTCGCGCATTATTAGCTTTATGGCTGCCAAATCGTGTGGCAAATGCTTTTGAAGAACCGCCCTTTGCTCCTTGCTCATCATTTCGGCATCCATTTGCCCTGGAAGGGGTAGCCAGTAGCCTTTTATGAATTCTTTGATTGGGATATGCCCTTCGAATGCAGTTCTCAGTGCCAATTTGTCCTCTTTTAAAACGTGCCATCCGGTTTGGAATTTCTTAAAAAGGATAGGCGTTGCCAATCCGCCGCTGTGCAAATCCAGGGTTGTCTCCCCTTTCCATCTGAACGCAACGAGGCAAGATAGCCAACTGACTTAGGGGTTAGGGGGAGCCCGCGGAGGGCTATTGACAGGGGTTCGAATGTCAGTCTATCAGCTTCATATTCCAGTAACTGGGCAGAAGCGCGAATGAGTTCAGCCCCGGAAACAGTATACCTGTTTTTTCCTGCAACCTTTCCATCCCTTATTTCTATCGTCGCATCAATGAAAGGGACTTTTGCATAGAAAATGCCGGCAGCATCCGCGGATTTGGATGCTGTATAAACACTATGCACAAATGCTGTGCCACCCAGTGCATCAAGGACTCGTTGATCTCTTATGGATAACTCTCTATCTTCTCCCATGGCTTAATTGTTGTTAAAATTGATATATATCAATTGCCCTGTTCCGGAAAGTTGTGTTTAAGCTTAGTGCAAATGACGTTGAACGCATATTATCCATTTACCCCGGGTCACCAGAGTAATGTTTTTATTTATATGTTAACGTAAACCTTATCATGGGTGCGCAATTAACCAGGAGATTAATCACAAAAGGGGCAAAACTGCCAACTCAATTCCATGCATATGAGTCAACAGTTGATTGGTTCGCCATGCATAAACGGAACGACCCCAGATATTTAGGCAGTGGCGAAGTTCCTTACAAAGGAATCGGGCAAGCCTGAGCCGATCGGCGGGGGCATGTTTGCCGGGCCGCAGGATGCACATCTCGCAAGTCAATTCATCAACGCGATTCATGAACTCGCATTGTTCTATTCATGTGATGGTAAATTGGCAGTTGAGCTTGAGGTTGCGATGGAAATAGGCGATGGCAAGCTTTTCCTTCTCCAGCATCGGTTCATTGAGCCGCTTCCATTGCTTGCTTTGCCTGATGGTTGTTTGGCAGGCAAAAGGCAACTCGCAACCATACATTCAGTAGTTGGTTCATGGGTAGTTGAAACTAATTGGATAGTGCTTGCTATTAATGCGCATCCAATGGATGAGACGGGATGCCTATCCTTATCGGGAGGCCAAGAGAATTGAATGCACCAGTTGACGCATAGCTCGAAAAGTCCTGCGGGACTTTCCGATACCGCCTGCTTCACAGGCGGTTGAATCGACCTGCGGGTCGATAGAATGCTGCTGTTGCAGCATAGCTCGCCGACTGTTGTCGCCGATTGAATCGACCTGCTGGTCGATCAGTTTTCGCTAGCGCGAAAATCTCGCAAACTGTTGTTTGCGATAGCTCTCGCATGCTGATACATGCTCTATGGCTCTTCGCAAAATCTGATTTTTATTGGGCCGCATGTTCGCCGAAAAGGGGCTCGATTATGTCGTTTTTTCCGAAGGTCGTTTGTTGGAAATAGGCACAGGTGATGATACTAGGAGCCTCTACCCGAATGCACGGGTAGTTTTTGATTATGGCTATGAGTCGCATGGCGCGTTCGGCCCGCCAGATATGCATTTCGGGAGAGTGAATGCAGACCTGGACACATTATACCTCTCAGGTAACTTTGTAGATGAATCTGATTTTGCCTCATTCTATTCCAATCCGCGTGCAGACACTCGGCTCATGCCCTCGTTTGCCCAGTGAAATGACAGTTGCAGTTCAAACGTTCCCGTGTATGTTGCATCATGGGCAAATTCGTTTATTAGCAATTTGGCATTGGCAGGCGTTTCTGATGTAAAGTCGTTTACCATTCGCAACTCCTCAGTCACTGCCCTCCATTTGGTGGAGCCGCTCCTTTTTTACGCAGACGAAGCATACGGACGGACCGGCAGGGGCGGAATATATGTGCCGGAATCGCTTGTCCCGATGCCTGAGTCTGAGTAAGGAGTTTGTTTATAAAAATTTCTGAATAAACTCTAAAGTATGTCTAGTACATCTTTCGCTAGTGGTAAAGACATCAAAGAGGGCAGGCATATCCTCATCGACGGTGAGCCCTGCAAGGTTGTGAGCATCGACATCTCAAAGACAGGCAAGCACGGCTCTGCAAAGATGCGCATTGTCGCCATTGGCCTGTTTGACGGCTCCAAGCGCAACTTTCTCACGCCGGCAAGCGGCGACGTCGAGGTTCCCATCATAGAGAAAAAGGCCATGCAGGTGCTGAATGTTGAGAATAACATTGCCCACCTCATGGATTCCACCACCTATGAGGATATCGAGCTGTCAATCCCTCCGGATGTGCAGGGCGTTGTCTCTGGCGTGGAAGTCGAAGTGATGGAGGCAATGGGCAAAAGGATGATAACCAAAATAAAGTTATGAGCGTGGCTCGCGGCTTATTTCTATTTTGGCATGAGGTTTTTGCATGAACATATCACAGTTATCTAAAACGGAAAATCCACTGCTAAGCAGGGAAGAAGTATCCTGTGAAATCACTGGCTTCAAGACAACGCCCAACCGGGCTGAGGTCAGGGGCGAGCTGGCGTCCAATCTGGGTGTTGATGAAAAACTGGTGGTCGTTACTTCAATCCAGCAGAAATTCGGGGAAGGAAGGACTGTTGTGAATGCCAATGTTTACGCCAATGCCGAATCGCTCGCCATCGAGCCTGCGCACCTGAAGAAGCGCCATGAGCCAAAAGGCCCTCTTTCTTTAGAAAAGAAAGAGCCCCTGGGGAGCAAAGAAACTACAAGTGCAGGAAAGAAAGAAGAAGGTGAGAAGCCGAAAGCTGAAGCTCCAAAAAAAGAGGAAAATAAGTAACTGATGTGTGATTTTTATGGCTGACAACAAACCGCAACCAGCAAAAAATCAAGCTGCAAGCGAGAGCCATGCACCAAAAGGTGCATCCAAGAAAGTGCGCGAATATAAATACAAGCAAGGCCGGAGCTGCCCCAAGTGTGGGCCCGGTGTCATGCTTGCCGAGCACAAAGACCGTTTCTCCTGCGGGAAATGCGGTTATTATGAGCGGAAGAAATAAAAGGCAGACTGGGTTGCAAGGGGAATCGTGAAGCGAATGCTTCACGAACTATCGGCGACAGCAGTCGCCGAGATATGCTTCAACAGAAGCATCTGATGCACCAGCAGGTGCATTCAACCAGTATGAGACGCCAGCAGAGCGCATCAAGCGGCTCTACAGTTTCCCATGGTGGCTGGTGTGGTTACTACGAGCGAAAAAAGTAAGCCTGAAAATTTGGAGGTTCTCCTTTCCTCATTCATCCTTTATTTTCTATTCTCATTCCTAATCTCCAAGGGGATGTCAATTTTTGTCCAGCTGGCAGCCGGTCTCCTTTTGGTTGCCACGGTTTCCTATGCCACCCTTGCCCTGGGGAAAAAGGTAATGACATTTTCGCTGGCGCTTTTCCTGGCATTCGTTGCCGCATCGCTGCTCTCCTGGGAGTTTGGCATCCTGCTCGGGCTTGCAGGAATTCAATTCATATTCATTTTCCTGCCGATGCATGCAGAGCGCAAATGGCTATCCATTTTTGCGGAATACGGGGTGCAGATTCCGGAGACGGCGCCTGTTTTTTTCAAGCTCGCGCTCAGGTGCATTTTGCTTTTGGGCGTGCTGGCAATCAGCTATGTGCTGCTCATCCTTTTGCTTAACCAGTTCGGGCTGAATGACCTCGCCAATATCACAGCCGTCCTAGGCCGGATACCGCTCTACCTGATTCTCGTGCCTGCGCTCACCACGGCGTTTGCAGAGGAGATTTTCTTCCGCGGGTTTCTCCTGAGGCGGTTCGGCATCCTGGCATCCAGCGTGCTGTTCATGTTTTCCCATGTTGCCTATGGCTCGCTTACCGAGCTTGCGGTTGCGTTCCTGGTTGGATTGATATTCTGTGCTTATGTGAAGCGCACACGGGACCTCACTGCACCCATCATTGTTCATTTCGCGGTAAATGCCGCGAGCATTGCGGTCAATTACGGTTTGATTGGATTGTGATTTGATGAAAGTTTTAGGCATCGAGAGCACAGCCCATACGATTGGCATAGGCGTTGCCGAAAAGGCAAAAGGCAAAACCGCCATCCTGGCAAATAAAAAATCGGTTTTCAAGGCAGTTGGCAAAGGTTTTGTGCCAACAGAATTAGCAGAGCACCACGCTGCCAATTTTGAAACAGTCCTGTCAGATGCACTGTCTGAATCAGGTTCGTGTCTGGCCGGCGTTGATGCCATTGCCTATTCAAAAGGCCCCGGCATAGGCACCTGCCTTCGGGTTGGCGCGACTGCGGCCTGTTACCTGAGTGCGCGCACGCAAAAGCCGGTGGTTGGCGTCAACCATTGCCTGGCCCATGTTGAAATCGCAAAATGGCAGGCAGGGCTGGCAGACCCGCTGGTCATTTATGTGAGCGGCGGCAACACCCAATTGGTTGTAAAGGAAGACAGGCGCTACCACGTGATTGGCGAAACGCTTGATATCGGCGCGGGGAACCTGTTTGATTCATTCGCCCGTTCATTGAAATTGGAGCACCCGATAGGGAGTGAATTGGAAAAGCTTGCTACAGGCGGCAAATATTTGCCAATGCCCTATTCCCTAAAGGCAATGAATTTCACATTTTCAGGCTTGCAAACCTATGCTGAAAAATTAATCGGAAAATATCCAAAAAATGACATTGCCTATTCACTGATGGAAACCTCGTTCTCCATGATTTGCGAAGGCGTTGAAAAGGCGCTCACCATCACCGGCAAAAAGGAATTGATTGCCTGCGGCGGGGTGGCGTGCAACAAGCGTTTGCAGGAAATGCTCTCGCTTCTTGCAACTGACAGGGGGATAACATTCGGCGCGCCATCCCCTGAATTCAACGTTGACAACGGCGCGATGGTTGCTTTCACGGGCGCAAAGCTCCTGGAATGCGGCTTCAGGCCTGAAACCGGGGAAATTGCAATCAATCAGGATTATCGGATTGACCAGGCCAAACTGCCTAAAAATTTCTAAAGCGCAAACTCTGCATTTTTTGTTTTTATCCTCACGCCCGTTCCGTTCACTATCTTTCCAATCAGGTGCGCCGTAAGCACGGATTTCCGCAAATCGCCAAGGGCCGCGGCACTGGCCCCATCTTCACAGGCAATCACCATCCCTATGCCCATGTTGAACGTGCGGTACATCTCAGGCGCCTCTACTTTCTTGGCAATTTCCCTGAAAATCTCGGGCGGCTCTGGCAATTTGTCAATCAGCATGCCTAATCCAGGTGTTTTCAAAAGGCGGTTCATTTTCGAAAAGGCGCCCCCTGTAACATGGCCTATCCCGTGAATGGAACTTCCAAATCTTTCAACCAATTTGCTTATTGCTGTCGAATAGATGGCGGTCGGCTTCAGCATCTCACTGCCCCAGCTTTTGGCATCCAGCACCCTTCTTGCCAGTGTGTATCCATTTGAGTGCAGCCCTGTGCTCTCCAGCCCTATCAGCGCATCCCCTTCCTTGATTGCCTCTCCGGTAATCGGTTTTTCAGCAGACAATTTGCCTATGCACGAAACTGCCAAATCAAATGGATATTTCGTGCCTGAAATCACATCTGGCATTACTGCGGTTTCCCCGCCAATCAGCGCACATTTCGCCTGCCCGCAGCCATCCACAAGCCCTTTCAGGATGTCCATTATTATTTTTTCATCCTCCTTTGCAACCGCCAGGTAATCCACGCAGACCAGCGGCTCGGCGCCCACGCAGGCAATGTCATTAACATTCATTGCCACCGCGTCAATCCCTATCGTGTCATATTTGCCGAGTTCCTGGGCCACCAGCACCTTGCTGCCGACTCCATCGCAGTGAATCGCATAGGTGGTGCCCCCGTGGCTATAGAGCCCGGCATAATGGTCTGAGATGTCCAGCACCTCTATGCCCCTGGCAGGCCCATAGGTGCCCTTGATGAGCGTGTTTATCCGTTCCTGCACCTTTCTGATGCTTTTGATGTTTACCCCTGAAGAAGCATAATCCTGGGTTTCAATTTTTTTCATAGTAATTAGGGCGCAATCCCCATTTAAAAAGGTGTGCCACCCAATTATAAACAATATTACTTAGTGTTTACATTGTCTAGGGTCCAGGTCTTGAGTTTCGAGCCCCAAGACTGGATATTCAGGACCCGAGACCCAAATGGGTGTGTTAGGTCAACTACCACCACCTAAAGACGGTGGCTTGCTCCATCCGCTTGGAGAGCAATAGGCTGGTTGACAACAGCCCTTGAGGATTGGTATTTATGCAGGATATTTTTGGCAGCGTTCAAGTCGGCGTGGAGAACCACGTTGCAGGTTTTGCACCTGAACACGGAGCCTTGCCTCTGCCCCTTCTTGATGCTTCCACATACGGAGCAAGCCTTGGAGGTATTTCTTGCTGGAACAAACTCAACAGCAACACCTCGTTCTTCCCCTTTGTATTTGAGGAACGTCTCAAACTGGAAAAAAGCCCAGTTGGAGAAGAGCCAGTTCTGCTGATGCCTGTGCCTTGCAGTTCTGATTCCCTTGAGGTTTGTGCTGCTGCGAGAATCATAGTGGACAGCTCTTCCAGAAAACTTTGGTCTTGGAGCTTTTCGCTTGATGGCTCCCTTCACGGAAGAGCAGGCATATTTGTTGGCAACAACCGCAAGCTGAGAGGGAAGACCAAAGCGTTCTCTGAGAACGGAGTAGTTGAAATGGTGCATCCTGAATGTATTGATTTCTTCGTGGTCATAGCAGGAGGAAACGACAAAATTTTGGGCATCCGCCATGAGCAAAAGGTTTTCATCAAAGATAGCTCTCTGTTCTGGAAGTTCCTCAACAACAGTCTGTATCGTTTTCATCATATTCCTATTAGGCTGGAGAAGGCTTATAAGTCTATTCGGGCAAAAAATGCTTATGGAAAAAACAACATCATCGGCGAAATACAACATCAATTATCACAGCGTTTGGTGTCCAAAATACAGAAGGGAAATCCTAATTGGAGAACGGACAGAATTTCTCAATTTGGTTCTGCACAACGTGGCAAAAGAGAACGATTGGGAAATCTTAGAGTTGAAAATTATGCCGGACCACATTCATCTTTTCCTATCAGCACCGCCAAAGTTTGCGCCAACAGGCATCGTACAACGGCTAAAGGGCAGAAGTTCAAGAGAGATGTTTCTACAATTTCCACTTCTGAAAACGATTCTCAGGAAAGGCAAACAGTGGTCTCCAAGCTATTATGTTGGAACCGCAGGACACGTTTCGGAAGAAACAATACGAAGATACATTCAAGAGCAGGAGAAGGGTCGCAATTCCTCCTCTGGCTGAAGCCAGTGGTCTCCTTGCGAGGTGCATTATGATTATTGGTCTCACTGGCAAAAACTGTGCTGGTAAAACTACCATTGCCGAATACCTAGTGAGAAAAGGGTTTGTCTACTTATCCCTCTCTGATGTCATCCGCGATGCCCTCACTACAGACAGCAAGGAATTTACCCGGGAGAACATGATTGACAAGGGCAATGCGCTCAGGGCAGCCCATGGCCCTGGCTATATAGCCAGCAAAACCATGGAAAAATTCCAGCCTGGCAAAAACTATGTCATAGATTCCATCAGAAACCCCAACGAGGTGGCAGAACTCAAAACCCTCGACAGCTTCATTCTCATAAACGTCATATCCGATGACAAGACGCGCTTCGAGCGCATGAAGAACCGCATGCGGCCTGGCGACCCATCCACTTTCGAGGAGTTCATGCGCTACGAGCAACTGGAGGCGGGCAGCGACAATGTCAATGCCCAGCAGATGGACGAGACCTGCAGGATGGCCCACGAATCCATCAGGAACAATGACATTATCGAGGAGCTTTACAACGACATTGACCTTCTTTTGCGCAGGCTCCTGAAGAAAATCAAGAGCAAGCGGCCCAGCTGGGACGAATATTTCATGAACATAGCCAAGGTGGTGGCAAGCAGGAGCAACTGCATGAAGCGCCACGTGGCGGCTGTAATTGTCAAGGACGGGCGCATAATCTCCACCGGTTATAATGGCACGCCAAGGAAGACCAGGAACTGCGATGAGGGCGGCTGCCCACGGTGCAACAGCTTTGCCGAGAGCGGCACCAAGCTTGAGGAGTGCCTCTGCTCGCACGGCGAGGAGAATGCCATTGTGCAGGCATCCTACCATGGGATAAGCATCAAGGAATCTGTGATTTACACCACGTTTTCGCCATGCCTGATATGCACGAAGATGATTATCAATGCGGGCATCGCCGAGGTTGTCTTCAATTCGAAATATCCCATGAGCGAACTCTCAATTGCGCTCCTGACAGAAGCAGGCGTTAAGGTAAGGGAAGTAAGGGTTGATTAACTACCTCTTTTCTATTTCTACAATCTTCTCAACCGCATCCATCAGCCCAAACCCGTAATTAATCGCCCCAAATGCAGTGATATAATCTTTTTTTTCAAGAAAGAATTCCGTGTCCTTGCGGTAGCGCAGGGCTAGGTCTAAAATTTCGCCATATCTCTTTCCAGCGCGCTTCACTATTTTCGGATATTTGAGGTCAAACTCCACAATATCCTTTTTAATCCTGGTTTCAGCAACCTTATCAGCCATATATATTTGATAGGCAGTTCCCATGATAAACATTTCGCTGAAAACCAGGGAATTCACATCAAAAATCGATGTTGAGGCCACCTTCAGGTTTTTATCCAAACAATATGCCGACAGGCCATTCCTTCTGGAATCTGTGTTTGACGCGACCTCCACCACGCTCGCAAAAAAATTCTCCTCAAACTCCCTCATCTGCCTCAACCCGCTACTCGCGGTCTCATGCAAAAACGGCAAATGCACACTTGCCGGGGAGAAATCAATCATTTCCCAATTGCCTAAAGGCCTCATCACCCGCACGCTCAAAAAGGGCGAAACCCCAGTTGATTTCCTGCGCAAAATCTATCATCACGTTGCAGGGTCGAATGCGCAGCGACGTGATGAGAATTTTCCGAATGAGCACTTCGGAAAATCTGATTCATGCATCAAGGCTTCAGGGGACTCCTGCGCTGGCAGGTTCTCCGGCGGCTTTGTGGGCTTTGCTGCCTATGAGCTTGCAGGCTATTTCGAAAGGCTGCCCAAGCCTGTCAGTGACCCGCTCGGCCTGCCAGATATATATTTCATCCTCCACCAGGATTACCTATTGTATGATCACAATTCAAGCTCTGTCAGGCTGCTTACGTTTGCAGAGAATGCTGAAGCGCGGTTTGCATCCCTTGAGCGCAGTTTCAAAAAGCAGCAAATACCCAAAGCAAAACTTAACCAATTCCCACCCTACAAAGTATCTTCAAACAAAACCAGGGAGGAGTTCATGAGCATGGTTGAAGCCGCAAAGGCATACATCCGCATAGGCGACATCTTTCAGGTGGTGCCCTCGCGCAGGCTATGCATAGAATCCGCAAAACCAGCCATGGACACCTATGAATCGCTGAGGGCGCTCAATCCATCTCCATATATGTTCTGCTTAGATTTCGGCGAGTTCATGTTTATCGGGGCCAGCCCGGAGACCCAGGTAAGGCTCACCAACGGATTGATTGAGCTCAGGCCAATCGCAGGCACCCGCAGGCGAGGCTCCTCGGCAACCGAGGAGGAGGCAATTTCAAAAGAACTGCTTGCCGATGAAAAAGAGCTTGCCGAGCACACAATGCTTGTGGATTTGGCAAGGAATGACATAGGGCGGGTGTGCGCACCTGGCACACTATCAATTCCGGAATCATTCCTCATCGAAAAATATTCCCATGTGCAGCACATAGTCTCGCATGTGACCGGAAAGCTTGTCGATGGCTGCGACATGTTCGATGTGTTCCGGCATACTTTTCCTGCAGGCACAGTAAGCGGCGCGCCGAAAATCAGGGCAATGGAAATAATCTCTGAATTAGAGGGCGGGCAGCGCGGGGCTTATGCAGGCGCCGTGGGTTATTTTGACCTTAAGGGCAACCTGGATTTCTGCATTTCCATAAGGATGATTGTGAAAAAAGGCAACCTGCATTATCTCCAGGCAGGCGCGGGCATTGTGGCAGATTCCAAGCCAGACCGCGAGTATGTGGAGACCATGGAGAAATTGAATTCAACGGTTTGTTGCCTGACGGGAAAAACTCTTGAGGAGTGAGCAAATGGCGAAAATGGCAAAGTTACACAAAAAAGTTTACCTGGTGGACGCGTTTGACAGCTTCGTCTATATCCTCTATCAGTATTTTTCGGAATTTGCAGACGAGGTGCGGGTCGCCCGAGTCAATAAATCGCCGCTTGCAGAGCTGAAGCGCTTCAACCCGGATTACCTGGTGCTCAGCCCAGGCCCAGGCCATCCAAAGGATATGGGTTTTCTTCCAATAATCGATAAGGCCGTGGGCATGAACCTCCCCACATTGGGCGCCTGCCTGGGCCACCAGTCAATCGGGATGTATTTCGGCAGCAATGTAGTGCAGGCAAAGCACATCATGCATGGCAAGCAGAGCCTCATAGAGCACGATGGAAAAACCATTTTCACAGGCATGCCGAACCCTTTCAGGGGCACGCGTTACCATTCGCTCCTGGTTGACAGGGTGCCGGATGGGATGGAACTCAGCGCCAAAAGCAAAGATGACGGCTACATCATGGGCATGCGGCACAAAAAATATCCCATTGAGGGCATCCAGTTCCATGCGGAATCCATCACCACCGAGAGAGGCAAAGATATAATCAGAAATTTCCTTTATTATTACAAATAGAGTCTCTTATTAATCAAGAAATTGACCGGCAAGCTACGGGGAAAACAAATAAGAACACTGATCAGGAACCAAAAACATGCTTAGCATATTGGCTTGCAGGCAAAGCATCGGGCCATCGGAATGCTTATAAAATATACATTTTATATACATAATCTGGTGATTAAATGATGCTGAACCTGAGGCTTGAAGGCCTGCCGGAAGAGGTGCTCAACGCGGTTGTGCGGATGGGGGTGGCGAGCAACAGGACTGAGGCAATCCGCCTAATGATACTCCACTACAACGAGCACTACGGGATACAACCCATGACCCCGAAGATGGAGCGCGAGGCGCTAATCCGCAGGATTGACGAGATAGACGCAGAGATAGCTTCCGGAAAAAGAAAGGTGCTGACCGCAAAGGAAGCGCTTGGGAAATACGCAAAATATCTGGAGTAATTCCATGTATAAAGAGGAGTTTGACGAAAAGTGGCCGCCCTGGTGGGAACGGCTTGATGAACACTCCGGGGGTGCGCGCAAACCCACGCCTTCAAGCGTGGGACAAAGCGCACCTGAGGTTTCCAATCGGCGTAGGTTTGCGCCTAAAGCCAATGGGTCATGTCGTTCACAGGATTACTCAGGGGAAACCGAAGGCTTTAGCCCTCGGAGTGTTCATAACTCAGTCAAAATCAGGGTTTCAAAGAAGATAGGGAAGATAATCCGGGGCATCCCTGGAAGGCATCTTCAAAAAGGCCTGGAATATCTTGTCGAAGAAGTTGGGCAATACCGCGTTGTCTATAAGTCATTTGAGGAAAAAATGGTGCGCAGGTTTTATTTCGTCGGAACGCATGATGAATACATGAAATGGCTGGGGTTGAGGAAATGAAAGTGAGGAAATTCCTATCCCATTGATAAATATATAAGTGGCTAGTCCGCAAATACTTACTTGGGTGGGAATATGAAAGCGGTTTTAGGCGGCACATTCGATTTTCTCCACGTTGGCCACGAACGCCTCCTCTGCGAGTCAAAAAAATTCGATTCCGTAGTGGTCGGCATCACCAGCGATGCATTTGCGCGGAAACTCAAGGACCGGCCGGTGAACTCCTATTTCGAGCGCAAGCGCAAGGTCGCCTCCTATCTCTCTGGCTTAGGCGCAAAATTCGAAATAATTGAGATAAACGACCCGTTTGGCAATGCAGTGGATGACGATTCGCTGGATGCCATAATCGTTAGCGAGGAAACTGAAAAAACAGCAGGGCTCATCAACCAAAAACGGGAAGGCTATGGCAAAAAACCCCTGAAAATAATAACAACCCCCATCATCTACGGCGAGGATTGCCTGCGCATCTCAAGCGTGCGCGTGGCTTCCGGGCTCATTGACAGGGCTGGAAAACGTGCTGCCCCTGTCAAGGTTAATGTGGGCAGCACCAACGAAAGCAAATTGGAAGGGGTGAACCGGGCGCTTGCCAGAGTATTTTCCTGCGAATTTCATGCGTCTGCCTGCAAAGCTGGCTCAGGAATCGACGAGCAGCCATTTGGCGAGGATACATTTACCGGTGCCTACAACAGGGCAGTTGGCGCCTATGCCAGCACTTGCGACTACTCAATCGGCATAGAAAGCGGCCTGATTTTCCACATGGGGAAATTCTTCGACTTGGCCGCGGCTGTAGTTTACGACGGCGAAACCGGAACCTCTGGCACCAGCATGGGCTTCGAGGTGCCCAATGACGTAGTGGAAAGGATACAGGCAGAACGGCGCTCATTCGGTTCGATTGTAGACGAGCTCTCAGGAGTGAACAACATCGGGCGGAAAGAAGGCGCAATTGCATATTTCTCGAACAATATCCTGAAGCGCGCCGAAATGAACGAACAATGCGTGGCGTGTGCATTTATCCCAAGAATTTACAAAACTATGGTGCAGAAATAGCGCAGATGTCTTTGTCAATCTAGGGAAAGTATTTATAAATCTCCGATTCCAAATGTATAATTGTCAGCGGCCATAGGGGCAGGGCCACACCCGAACCCATACCGAACTCGGAAGTTAAGCCTGCTCACGGATGAACTTGTACTAGCTTTGCTGGGAACGTTCGCTGCTGCTGGCGCTACTATTAATTTGTCTTCAAGTCTTCCTGATTGGTCTTCATGTCTTGTGTTTTGCCAAAGGCAAAACGGTCTTAAGGTCCCGAAACTCAAAACCCGAAACTTTATTGGGTTCCCATGGGTTCTCAGGTGGATTGGTTTCATGGAGCTTACTTCACTCATCTCAATCATCACTGAGAGAAAAATGCTCTTCCTTTTCGCGATTTTCGTGGCCTCAATTTACCTTCTAGCCCAGCCAGCTTTTTTCAATGAGCCAACCTATTCCTATCTTTTGAACGGCAGTGGCCTCGCGCATGCAGTCACAAATGGGATTATTTCCTCAATCGGCGTGGGGCTTGCCCTTCCCCTAATCATGGTTGCCGGGTTCATTGTCTCGTTTTCCGCCCTTTCCTACCTGGCATTAGTTTGCCTTGGCCCCGGTGCAGATGCAAAGAAAGAGTTTGTATTCATCCCTGCCTATCTTCTGGCAACATTTGGTTTTTTCCAGGGCTTCCTTCCCGGGCAATTCGACGGTTCCGCCTATGGTCTGGCTCTGTCAGCCCTCTCATTTGCCCTTTTCTGGAAATACAGAAACTCACAGAACATCATTGAGCTTGCCATCTCATCTGGTTCAGCGCTGGCAGCGAACCTTTTCCTGCCCCTCCAATTCCTGCTTCCATTTTACCTGTTTGTGCTTTTGCTTGAAAGGATATATGGCTCAGGTGCAAATTTGGCAAAGAAACCGCAGGCATCACCCAATGCCTTAATGGCATATCTCCCTGAAGCCATCATTCTGATTGGGGCGATTGCTGCCTATCTGCTTGCATCGCCCGCTTCGCTTTCATTCTCAATTGACCTGTTGCTGGGCCAATTAGTAGCAAATAAATTCGTAGTTGTTTTCTCCATGATTTCAATCATCTACCTATTTTACAAGGGGTTGTATGCTGATGAAAAAAAGCCCCTGTTTTTTTCAGGGGCAGTTGGGCTCCTGCTTTCGGCAGCCAACCCGGTATATGTGATTCTCGCAATCCCCCTGGCAATTGACGGCTTCAAAACCCTTCTTGCAGAATCCGGGCTTATCCAGCTGCTGTTCATGGTGTTCACATTGGTGTTTGGTGCGCTTGGGGGTGCGCTGGCTACCGATGCCTCCTGGGCGCTTGTCCTGGCATTTGTAGCGGTTTATGCATCAACCGTCCTGCCGTCCATAGCGCTGGAGAAGCCCCATTATCCTGCATTGCTTTTCCTGGTTACCCTTCTGGCGCTCGCCGCTGTATTCACCCAGCAGGCTGGCAAGTCTGCCCTTACCGCCGAGCACATATCAGTCTTTGAAAAGGCAAACGAAATCAGTGGCAGCGTGGCGTTTTTCTCCTATCCAAATAGCTATCAATATTTTGCAGGCAGACAGCCGGCCAACTCGTCTCAGGCAGCAGCATGGCTTCTCTCAGCCTCAGGAAGCCCGCCTGTCGCGGTCTACCTCATTGATTTGGATACGCTGGACGGAAACCTCAGTGGGAAAAACGTTTTCAATTACATCGAAGTGTTCAGGCTGGTTGACCTCAATGATACACGCGCCTTATTCATCTCCAGCCGCGGAAGCGTGCTTGGCAGGCCTGTTTATAATGGCAAATACGTGCTTGGCAATTCCCAGGTGTCTGACAAAAGGGGCGGCTTCTACAGCGTTGCCTATGCAAACCTGCTGCCATTCAACAATCCCAACCCTGTGATTGGCTCCTATGTGCTCCAGCTCAAGGACAAGCAGGCCAATCTTGCCAAGCTGTTCACCGGCAAGCTGAATGCCACTTTGGTTTATGAGAATAACGTTTCAAACCTATATACCATTAATGCGGTGGGCTGATGCAAACAATCTTTACCACAAACATCCTCCTGGACGAATTGATTTTCATAGCCCTCTCATTTGCGCTTACCTACCTGATTACACCCCTCGTTATCAAATTCACATTTGCCTCAGGCATTACAGGAAGGGATGTGAACAAGCCAAATGCCCCTGAGATTGCCGAGATGGGTGGCATCGCCATACTATTCGGCTTCCTTGGCGCCATGCTCCTGGCAATAGCTTTCCATACTTTCTTTCAGGTGGATTTCAATGTGATGGCAGTGATGGCAGGCCTCCTTACCATATTGATGATGGGCGCCCTGGGCGTAATCGACGACATATTTGATATTCCCCAGATTTTCAAGGCCTTTCTGCCCCTGTTTGCAGCCATCCCCCTGATAGCCCTAAGGGCAGGCAACCAGGTCATGCTCATACCCTTCCTCGGTGCAGTCAATTTCGGCATTCTCTACCTTCTGATACTCGTTCCCATCGGAATCGCAGTCACGTCAAACCTCACCAACATGCTTGCCGGGTTCAACGGCCTTGAGGCAGGCCTGGGCGCCATAATGTTCGCAGCCCTGCTGGTGATAGCAATAACCACTGGCAACCCCGAGATAGGCATTTTCTCGGCATCCATGCTGGGTGCGCTCCTGGCGTTTTTGATGTTCAACAGATACCCTGCGCGCATCTTTCCTGGCGATGCAGGCACATTTCTCATAGGTGCGGCCCTTGCGACTACGGTCATCGTGGGCAACCTGGAGTTTGCAGGCGCCATTCTGGTAATTCCCTATGTGGTTGACTTTTTCATCAAGCTAATCAACAGGTTTCCCTCGAAGCAATGGTGGGGCACCTGCATTGATGGCAAGCTCCACCCGGTAGACGGCAAGGTGCGCGGGCTCTGCCAATGGATAATGAAGCAGGCAGGCGGCATCTCGGAGAACAAGCTCGTGACAGTGCTCCTGCTGGCTGAACTGGCGCTTGCGCTGGTTGTGCTAATCCTATTTAAGTAAAAAGTAAATAAGTAAAAATCAGATTTTCCGAAGAGCCCATGACACTTTGGAGCGACCCGGGCCATGTGCGATTTCATGGGCGCTCGGGCGTCGGGTTTGCCACTCAGCATTGCCGTATGGCAAACCTCGCTCCGAAGTGTCACG
>Ga0210017_1002047_pt1 | contig 17399 bp, 16 predicted proteins | sample CryGeyCG2014_020_FD_183966 | JGI IMG/M metagenome (GOLD analysis project Ga0210017, IMG submission 183966) | Groundwater microbial communities from aquifer - Crystal Geyser CG08_land_8/20/14_0.20 (SPAdes) (version 2) | ecosystem: Environmental > Aquatic > Deep subsurface > Groundwater | place... | reverse complement strand
CACCGTGAGCGATTTCGAGGATCGCGGCAGCGCCGATCAAGTGAAGTCCCTGCTGCGCTTTGCCCAGAAGACGGCGATTGCCCAGCACCAAAACATCTCTGTGGCAATTTCCGGCGGTGCGGCATCATCGGATTGCACCACAACGCTCACAGCTACAAGCCCTCATTTGACGTGTCAGGTGAAATCGGCGATTACGGCGGGCGCGGGCACCCACACCTTCGATGCGCTGGGGCGGCCGGTGCCGAATGCACAAGCGACCATAACCGTCGGCAGCACGACCTTCACCATCGAACTGGAGACCGGCTATGTGCATTGAACCGGCATTCCTTTGCGGGGGGAGAGCATGAGAATGCTCGACTTGCTCGGCATGCTGGCGAAATCGGAAGTTGATTTCGTCCTGGTGGGCGGGCTGGCAGTGGCTTTGCGCGGATACGCGCGATTCACGGTGGATGTCGATGTGGTGCTGGCAATGGATGCCGCGAATCTGCGCAAGTTTATTGCTGCGGCAAAACAGGCGGGTTTGCATCCGTCCATTCCCGTGCCGATGGAGTCGCTGGCCCAGTCGGATTTGATCGAGCAGTGGCATCGCGAAAAGGGCATGCTGGCGTTCAGTTTGCGCACCGCAGATACTGTGCCTCTGGTTCTGGATGTGTTGGTCAAGCCGGTGGTGCCCTATGCAGAATTGCGCCAACAGGCAACCCTGCTGGATGTGGGTGAGTTGCCCATTGCTGTGGCCAGTATCGAGCATTTGATTGCAATGAAAACCGGCACGGGTCGCAGCAAAGACCAGATTGATATCGACGAGTTGCGCAAGATTCAGGCGAACAATGAATAACGCTGAAAAAAATTATCAGGTGATCAGGCAAGTCGAGGACGCGCGCCATTTCCTGCTGGAAATGTATGCACATAACCCGGCTTTGCTGAAGACTGCCGATGCGCGTATCCGCGAGCTGTTTGAAGGCAGGCAAACTATAACGCCAGCCACCAAGCAGCGCGGCATCAGCCTGATCGAGCTGATCATCTTCATCGTCATCATCAGCATCGCGCTGACCGGCATCCTGCTGGTGATGAACCAGGTCACGGCGCACAGTGCGGACCCGTTGCTGCGCAAGCAGGCGATGGCGGCCGCCGAGTCCCTGCTGGAAGAGATCGAGTTGCAGGATTTTCCGGCGGCATCAGGTGCAGTGACGGCGGGGCCGGTCACCCAGGCCAACCGCACCGGCTACCACACAGTGAGCGAATACAACAGTTTTGCCACCACCGGAATCTATGCGCTGACCGGCGTGGCGCCCATTGCCGGCCTCGAAAATTACAAAGCCAGTGTGTCGGTGGTGGACCAGGCGCTGGGAGCGGTGGTTGCGGGTAGCGCCGTGCGCATCACCGTAACCGTGGCCACGCCGCAAAACGAAAACGTCACACTGGACGGTTACCGCACCTGGAGGAGCCACGAATGAGCCAGCGCGGATTTACCCTGATCGAGATGATCGTGGTGATTGTCATCACCGGTATCATCGCGGGTGTCGTGGCAATTTTCATTCGCGCGCCGGTGCAGGGCTATGTCGATAGCGCGCGCCGCGCCGAACTGACCGATATCGCTGATACTGCCCTGCGCCGCATGGCGCGCGATGTGCGCAGCGCGGTGCCGAATAGCGTTCGCAGCCCCGACGCGCAGGCATTCGAGTTTGTGCAGACCAGTGATGGCGGCCGTTATCGGTCAGGCCCGCCCGGCAACCGTCTGATATTCAACGGCTCCGATCCCAGTTTCCAGGTGTTGATCGGCCCCGTCTTGGTGGCCAATGATCACATCGTCATTGGCAGCGTCCAATCGGACGGCAGTGTGGTGTACGACCGGATGGGACTGCGTCTGGTCAGCAACTACAATGCGGGCACGCAGACCATCACGATGAACCAGGGGCTGCTCAGCGCGCTGGAAATGCCGACGCACCGTTTCGATGTAATCGATGCTGCACAGGGTGCGGTGACCTATGCCTGTGAGGGGGTCGATACGGATGGCAGCGGCAACGGGACCGGCGTGTTGCGGCGGTACTGGAACTACTGGGACTTTACGACGAACAGAACAAGCTGGGCGACCCCGGTTGGCGGCAGCAATGCCGTCCTGGCCAACCGGGTTAGCGGCTGCAGCGTCGAATATCTGTTGGCCAACCAGGACTTCGGGCTGCTGGACGTGCGCCTGACCCTGAAAGAAGCCAACGAAAGCGTGACGCTACATCACCAGATTCACGTCAATAACGTGCCATGAGAAAAATCATTCCATCATTCCGGCGCAGACCGGAAAACAAACCGAAGGCGAGTTTCGAGGAACGGCCATCCGGCAATACAAAAGCCTTGCGCAGCAAAACATGCAATGGGTTTGACTCGCTCCGCGAGGGTCCTCCAATCAACTGGATTCCGGCCTGCGCCGGAATGACAGCGCAGCGCGGTTTCAGCATTATCACCGCCATCTTCCTGCTGGTGGTGCTGTCCTTTCTGGGGATTGCGATGGTGTCTTTCTCGACTTCGCAGCATCAAAGCTCGGCGATGGATGTGATGGGCTCGCGCGCCTATCAGGCGGCGCGGGCGGGGATGGAGTGGGCGGCGTTCAATGTCACGCAAAGCTCGTACAATGCCGGAACGCCGGCAACCTGTGCCACCAGCTTCGCTGCCGGATCGCTTGGCGGCACCCTGACACCGTTTGCGGTGACCGTGAGTTGTGCCACGATCTCGCGCACGGAAGCGGGCAGCACCGTCTGGATGTATGACATCACCAGCACCGCCACCACCGGCGGCGCGCCGGGTGATCCCGGATATGTGGCGCGAGTGGTCAGCGTGAAGATGGGCAAGTGAACAGAGGCTTGCCGGGGTGAGCTCAAGCGATCAATCTCAATCATGCGGGGACAAGTAATGTACGGCGGTTGTGCGATATAATCGCGCGCGTTTTGTGTGCCGTATGCCGGCTACAAAAGCGGAATATAAAAAAAGAAAAAGAAGGAGATTGGCGTGGTGGCATTGAAAAAATCAACGAGATTCCTGTGGGCCATTTTGGCGCTGGCCGCGTTCGCGGGCGAAGCAGCGGCGGCGACGTGCACTAGCACCAATAGCGGCAACTGGAACGATCCGGCCATTTGGAGCTGTAACAAAACGCCTGATGCAGGCGATATCGTCACCATCAAAAATACTCATAGCGTCGATCTCAATGGAAGCAACCGTGAAGCGGCTTCACTCACCATTGATGTCGGCGGCACGCTGGTTGATGATAAACAGGATCTAACCGTCTCCGGCAATGTGGAGGTCAACGGCACTTACGATGGCAGCGGCAACAAAGGCAAGCTGATCATGACTGTCAACGGCACGACACTTTCCGGCACGGGCACCGTCATTGACATCAAGCGTATTCAAATCGATGCCGACGTCACTATTCCAGCCGGTTCCAATTTAAACCTTACCCTGGACAGCGAGATTCGTGTCGGCAGGAACGCACCGGCCACCCTGACCATAGACGGGACGATCACCGGCACGAGCCAGAACGACGGCAACCGCATCATCCGGCTGGACAACAACAACCCCTCGAACGTGATCATCAACGGCACTCTCGATGCGCCCAATTCTTTTGTGGAGATTCAGCAGGGTGGCACCGTCACCAATAACGGCACGGTGGCTTTGCAATTTCTTGACGGGAATGGCGATACTGGCACCACCTGGGTTCAAGGTGACAATTCAAACCTTACCCTTTCACAGCCAACGCAGGGCTGGAGCGGCTCGTTCAATGCCGCCGCCAATGGGAATACGGTAACTTTCAACGGCACCGCCGCCCCTTTTGATCCGGCGACCTATTACAACATCGCGGGGACCAACGTGACCTGCCCGCATCCGCCGGGTATTACGGTATTGGGCAGCACGCCATGCGGAGGGGTCGGCGGGGTAGACGCCGTGGCGCGCTATTTTCACGACACCACAAACGGCGTGAATATCGGCTTTGACGGCACGACCAACGTGACCGGCAGCGACCAGACCATTCCGCCCATCATTACTGCATCACTGAACCCGGTGCTGACCTGCCCGCAACAACGCGCGCGCTCCAAAGATCACCCCGCCGGACTGTTCACCCATTCGCGCTGGTATCTCAACTCGAACTACGGCTCGGCCACGCTCATCGGCGCCAATCCTGCGGGTAGCGCGCGTCTGCGCGGGAAAGCGACCACGGATAGCGTGTCCGTTCACTTGTACGACTATGATCCGCTGAACGGCAACAAGGTGCTGATCGGGTCGAGTCCGTCGATTATCCTGACGGGCGGCGGGACCACCACCACCTATTCCTACACGATCAGCAGTGCGGATTACACCGTGCCCGCCGGGCACCGCCTGATGCTGGAATACCAGTTCAACCAGACGACTGGCAACGACAAGGCCCGCGTGTATTGCGAAGCCTTGAGCTATATCGACGTGACCGAGACGCCGCAGCCGGTGGCCGACTATCGGATGGACGAAGGCAACTGGAGCGGCACCGCGAACGAGGTGGCGGACAGCAGCGCGAACGCCCTGCACGGCAAAGCCTTCCTTGGCGCATCGACCGCGCCGGGCAAGCTGTGCAATGCGGGTAACTTTGCCGCGAATTATGCCGAGGTGGCCGACAACAACTTGCTCGATATCACCCAGGCGCTGACCGTGGCGGTATGGATCAAGCCCGCACGCTGGGCCGGTACGCCGGGCAAGGCCAGTCTGATGTCCTTTTATTCAAAAGACACCAACTATGAAGCGCACGTGACCACGGCAGGCAAGATCAACTGGTGGTGGGGCACCGGCAATCTTACCTCAGCCGCCTCTGCGCCGGTCGACTCCTGGACCCATGTCGCGATGGTTTATACCCCGGGCAGCCAGCAGCTTTACATCAACGGGGTATTGAGCGCCTCGGGCACGGTGGCGGGCAATTTGCCGGTGAATAACTTGCCCTTCCAGATTGGCGACGACCAAAACTTCGGCGGCGGCACGCGCCGCTTTGATGGTCAGATCGACGAGCTGAAAATATTCAACAAAGCGTTCAGCCAGAGCCAGATCGCCGCCGTTATGGACAACGAGGCGGCAGGCAAGAACTGGGACGGCAGCGCGCGCGTCTGCCCGATTGCTGCGCCGCATCATCTGGAAATCCTGCATGGCAGCGGAAACGGGCTCACCTGCCGCGCCAACACCCTCACCCTCAAAGCCTGCGCCGACAACGCCATTCCGTGCGCGCCCTATACCGGCGGGGTCAACGGCACCTTGAGCGCGAGCGGCACGCCGACGGTGAACTGGGTGGGCGGTGCGGGATTCGTTATCCCCGGCGGTAGCAGCACGGTGACCAAGGACGTGCAGGTGACGACCCCCGGCAGCGTGACCTTCGGGGTGGCCATCGCCGCCCCCGCGCCCAATGCCCCCGCGACTTGCAACTTTGGCGCGCCCGCCTGTGCCTTCAGCGTCGTCGACGCGGGTTTCCTTGTCTCGGCCCCGCATCACATCGCGGAAAGTGCCTCCACGCTTACCGTCAAAGCAGTAAAGAAAGCGGACAACAGCCTGCAATGCGTGCCTGCCTTTGCCAATGTCGCCAAGACGGTGAACCTCAAATGCGCCTATACCAATCCGGCGAGCGGCACGCTGCCGGTGCGCGTGGCCGGCGCGGCGCTGAATGCGGGCAACAACCCCGGCGCGGCCTGCGACGCGGGGGGCGCCAACGTGGCGCTGAATTTTGACCCCAGCGGCATTGCCACGCCGACCTTGCAATATGCCGATGTCGGGCAGATGCAGGTGAGCGCCAGCTACAGCGGGACAGCCGGAACCAGCGAGGCGGGTTTGAACATGACCGGCAGCGGCAGCTTCATCACTGCTCCCCACTCGTTCGCTTTCAGCGGCATTACCGCCGGGCCGATCAAGGCGGGCAATGATTTCAGCGCCACCGTCACCGCGCGTAACGCGGCGGGCAACGCGACACCCAACTTTGGTCACGAGACCGCGCCGGAAGGGGCGACACTGACTGCCACCCTGCTCGCCGGCAGCCACAATCCGCCGCTGGCCAATGGCGCAATTGCGGGGAGTGCGTTCGTCAATGGTATCGCGACTGTCAATAATTTGAGTTGGGGTGAGGTGGGCAGCATTACGCTGGATGCGGCGTTGAGCAGCGGTAACTATCTCGGCTCGGGGGTAACGGCGACAGGAACCAGTGCCACCGTCGGCGCTTTCATCCCGGATCATTTTGAAACGGTTGTGGTCAGCGATACGTTCCTGCCCATGCCTTGTCCGGACGGGCTGACCTGCCCGGATTCAAGGGGTGGTCAGGACGGTTTCGTCTATTCCGGCCAAACTTTTTCTGTCAAGGTCATCGCGCAAAATCTCGGCAGTGCGACCACGCTCAACTATGACACCACCTTTGGTTTGTCAAAACAGGTCACATTGAGTGCATGGGATGCGCTTGGCGGCGCAAGCGCCAATCCGGGCGGCGGCGGCCTGGCGAACAACATCATTGCCACCGCCGCCTTTAGTAGTGGCGAGGCAACGGCGAATAACGTGAAGTACACCTTGCCGCCACTAATCGGCCCGACCGACCTCTATCTGCGCGCCAGCGATAGCGATGCCTCTTCGTTGCGCAGTCCGGCAGCACTTTCGTTGGAAGCAGGGATAAAAGTGATAAACGGGCGCATCAAGGTGTCAAACGCTTACGGCTCGAATCTGTTGCCGCTCACGCTGACCGCGACGGCGCAGTACTACGACGGTTCGGACTGGCAGCCCAGCACCACCGATAGCGTAACCACACTTTCCCTGCCGGCCACCCTGCCGTTGTCGGGCACCGGTTCGACTGCGGTGACTGCCACACCGGCAGACCGGGTATTCGCATCGGGCAGCCTCATGATCGATTTGTCCGCACCCGGTAGCAGTGCAAGTGGCAGCGCGGTGGTGGTGCCGGGTATTGATGCGGCATCGCCGGGCAACCCACCGCTGGAGATTCTCTCCGGCACCGCTACCTTTGGCATCTACAAGGGCAATGACGCCATCATCTACCAGCGCGAAGCGTATTGATCCCGCCTGCTGCTCCTACGGCGGGCGTGGAATGCGTAGGAGCCAGCTTGCTGGCGAAGCCTTTCGCGGCTGAAGCCGCTCCTGCGGCGGGAGAGAAATTAGCCTTTGCTGGACAAGCGATGTGCTGGTGAATTACAACTCCGGACTCGCTGCGCTTACCGCCGCCGAGTTGCAGACCGCGCCGGTCACTATCCCCAGTCACCTCGCCGTCAGCACCAGCATCGACTGCATCTACAACGCGACCGGGACAGCGTGCAATGCATATGACGGCAGCGGCATCATTCCCGTCAACGCGAAAGTGCGCTACATGTTGACGAATGGCCGCCTGTTGAGGTGGCCGTTCTTTCAAGTTTTGTTGAAAATTCGACGGAGATTCACATCAGGATGCCGAAAAAATGACGTTCGATGACCAAAACGTCCTTGACAGCAATGGGTTAGTCAATTAAGTTCGCGCAAATTATGCCAATCCCCAAGCTTTTTTCATTTTTTCAGAGCGTTAGCCGCGATGCCGGCTGGACTTCCGTTGTCCTTGGCAGCAAGGGGATTTATCTCGCCCAAGCCAAGTATGTGGGCACTCGCCCGCAAGTGACGCGGTGTGCTTTCTATCCGCTTGAGGAGGTCAATTCGTCAGCTTTGGAGAAGTTGCGCAAGGAAGCGCAACTCGAGAATGCGCGCTACACCACTTTGCTCGGCGCGAACGAATATCAGTTGTTGATGGTGGAAGCGCCGAATGTGCCGGTCGATGAACTGAAGACGGCAATCCGCTGGAAGATCAAGGATTCGCTCAATTACCACGTGGATGATGCGACGATCGATGTGTTGCAGATTCCGAGCGGAAAATACGGTAGCGAGCGACCGCAGTCACTGTATGCGGTGGCGGCGTCGAACGAGACCATCCGCAAACGCATCAATCTGTTCGAGAAAGCAAAGATCGATCTGAGTGTGATTGATATCGCCGAGACGGCGCAGCGCAACATTGCCGCGTTGTATGAAACCGAAGGGCGCGGCTTGGCGCTGCTCGCGTTCAACGACGATGGCGGACTGCTTACCATCACCAGCGACGGCGAGTTGTTCCTCGCCCGCCACATCGACATCTCGATCGGGCAGTTGGCCGATGCGGACGAGTCATTGCGCCAGCAATACCGCGACCGCGTCGAGCTGGAGGTGCAGCGTTCACTGGACTATTTTGACCGCCAGTTTCATCAGATCTCGATCAATCGCCTGCTGATTTCGGCACCGGCCGAACTGGGGCTGGTGGAGCTGCTTGGCGACAACCCCGGATTGCCCGCCGAAGCGCTCGATCTGGCCCAGGGGATGGATATTATCGGTGTGCCCGAGCTGGCGGACAGCGAGTTCGCCAGTTATGCGCTGCATGCGGTGGGCGCTGCGCTGCGACAGGAGAAAAAGGCGCTATGAGCCAGCAGATCAATCTGTTCAATCCGATCTTCCTCAAGCAGAAGAAATATTTCTCTGTGGTGACCATGCTGCAGGCGCTGTTGTTGATCGTGCTCGGTTCAATGCTGTTTTTTGCCTATGCGCGCTATCAGGTACAGGAGCTGGCGAGGCAGACGGATGAAATGAACAAACGCTACGAGGCCGAGCAAAAAAGGCTGGTTAATTACAGTAATGAGTTTTCGCCGCAGCGCGCGCGCCAAGCGCTGAACGATGAATTGAGCGCGCTCGAAGCCCAGGCCGGATTGCAGGAAAACATTCTGCAAACCCTGAAAAGCGGGGCGATCGGCAATACCCGGGGATATTCGGGCTACCTGGACGCCTTTGCACGCCAGTCGATGCCGGGTTTGTGGCTGACCGGGTTCAATATCGAAGGCGACGGGGCGCAGATCAGCCTGCTTGGCGCGGTGACCCGCCCCAGATTGCTGCCCGACTATATCCAGCGCATGAGCCGGGAACCGGTGATGCAGGGCAAGACATTTGAAAGTCTGCGCATGCAGCAGCCGCTGGCGGAGGGCAAGCCGGTGCAGGCATATGTTGAATTCAGCCTGCATTCGACGGCTGGTGCGGGGAGTACAAAATGACCATGCGGGAACGCTGGGATCAGCTGGTGGAAAAAATAGACGGCATGTCGCTGCGCGAGCGCGCGCTGATTTTTGCCGCGCTGGCTTTTGCCCTGGTTTCGCTGATCAACGTGCTGTTTCTTGACCCCTTGCTGGCGCAACAAAAACGGCTGTCATCGCAGGTGGTGCAGCAGCAGGAAAAAATGAAAGAGATTCAGGCGCAGTTGGCGGCGCTGCTGGAGGCGCGCCAATCCGACAAGGATGCGCCGCAGCGCCAGCGTATGGCCCAATTGCGCGAACAGCTTGCAGTCGGAGATACTTATCTGAGGGAAACCCAGGACAGGCTGGTGCCGCCGGAGAAAATGGCGAAACTGCTGGAGCAGGTGCTGAGTCGCAACGCGCGTCTGCAATTGCTGGCGCTGGAAACACTCCCTGCCGCCTTGTTCATCGAGCCGACGGCGGAGGAGGCGAAGAATGCGGCCCCGCCGGGAAACCAAATTTACAAACACGGGGTCAGGATCACCGTGCGCGGGAGTTACACCGATTTGCTGCAATACTTGCGCGCCCTGGAAAAGTTGCCGACCCGTATGTTCTGGGGCATGGCAAAGATGCAGGTGGCAAAATATCCGGAGACGGATCTGACGCTGACGCTTTATACCCTGAGCCTGGATAAAAAATGGCTGCGAATCTAAAAACCCTCGCCTTCCTTGCGGGCACTTTGCTGGCCATCAACGCGATGGCTGAAGAAGCCCTGCGCGACCCGACGCGGCCGCCGTTCGAGCTGTTGCCCGGTCTCGGCGGCGGTACGGTCAGCGCGCCGCCCGCACAGCAGGGGTTGCAATCGGTGATCCTGTCCGCCACGCGCGAGGCGGCGATCATCAGCGGCACCGAGGTCGAGGTGGGGCAGAAATACGGCGACGCGACACTGGTCGTGGTAAACGAGACGTGCGTGGTGCTGAGCGGGCCGCAAGGGCGCCGGGTGATGTATATGTTCCCGACGGTAAATCTATCCAAGACGCAGCTGGCTTGCGCCGGACGCAGCGGTTTGCCGGTGATTCGCAAGGTGGCCAAAGCCAAACCCGCACGCAAGACGCAAAAGAGCAATAGCCGCCCGGTCAACAACAAAGTCAGCACTTGCGGCTGTGACGAGAGCAAAAACGGGAGTCAAAAATGAGGTTGATATTTTTCGTGCTGTGCCTGTTCACTTTGGGCGCTTGCAGCTCCGGGGCGATGCGGGCCTCGGTAAAAAGCCAGATTGATAGCGAAATGGACGCGGCCGTTGCGACGGGTGCAAGCCAGGAAAAAGTAAATGAGGCTTTGTTGCCGCCGCTGCCCGCCGCCGCGCCGGCCGACAGGGTTTCGACCGAAGCGAAATTCGATCTCTCGGTGAACGACACCCCGGCGCAGCAGGTGTTCATGGCGATCGTCTCCGGTACCCGTTACAGCATGCTGCTGCATCCGGATATCGACGGCAATATCTCGCTCAATCTGAAAGACGTGACCGTGTTTGACGCGCTGGAAGCGATCAGGGAAATGTACGGCTACGAATACAAGATCGACGGCACGCGCATTTATATCCAGCCGCTGGGCTTGCAGACCCGGATCTATCAGGTTAATTACCTGACCGGTCAGCGCGAGGGCAAATCCAGCCTGCGGGTTTCTTCCGGCTCGGTGTCGGATTCGCCTGTCAGTTCAACCAGCAACAGCGGGGTGGCGACCAATTCGACTAACAACCGCACCTCCGGGCTCGACAGCAGCAAGGTGAGCATGAGCAGCAACGCGGATTTCTGGGACGAACTGGACAAGTCGCTGACCGCCATCGTGGGCACCGAAAAAGGCCGCAGCGTGGTGATCAGCCCGATGTCGGGGGTGATCGTGGTGCGCGCCACGGCGGACGAGCTGAAGAATGTCGCGGCCTATCTCAGGGCATCGCAAATCTCGGTCGAGCGCCAGGTGATTCTGGAAGCCAAGATCGTCGAAGTGCAACTGAATGAAACCTTCCAGACCGGCGTGAACTGGGCGGCGATGACCACCGGACCCAATTCGCGGATTGTTGGCGGCATGCTGGGCAACGGCACCACCCTGGCCAACACCGGCCGGCTGTCCAACGGCATTATCAATGCGTCGCCGGGCGCCGATTTGTCCCTGGCGGCGGCCAGTGTGTTGCCGCCGGCCGCGGCCGCCGGCAGCCTGTTTGGTTTGGCTTTCCAGACCAGCAACTTTGCCGCGCTGTTGAATTTCCTTGAATCGCAGGGCGATGTGCACGTGTTGTCCAGCCCGCGCATTGCCACGCTCAACGGCCAGAAAGCGGTGCTGAAAGTCGGCACGGACGAGTTCTTCGTGACCAACGTGACCAATACCACCACCACCGGCACCGCCACCACCAGCACGCCGAGCGTGACCCTGCAGCCTTTCTTCTCGGGCATCGCGCTGGACGTCACGCCGCGCATCGACCAGAACGGCGAGATCATTCTGCACGTGCATCCCTCGGTCAGTCTGGTCAGCACGGTCAACAAGACGGTGGATGTCGGCGGCGTCGGCGGCACCCTGAATCTGCCGCTGGCTTCCAGTTCTGTGTCGGAAACGGACAGCATCGTGCGCGCCCGCGACGGCCAGATCGTGGCGATCGGCGGTCTGATGCGGCAGGCGACTTTCGACAACCAGTCCGGTTTGCCGGGCATGCCCAAGGCGGTTTTCGGCCAGACCAACAAGACCACGCAAAAGCGCGAATTGGTCATTCTGCTCAAACCGACCATCGTTAGCAGCGAAAACGACTGGGCGGATGATGTTGCCCGCAGCCGCGACCGTATCAAAGCGATGACGCGTTAATCGTCCAATGTACCTGCGGCATTTTGGACTGCGCGAAGCCCCGTTTTCACTGACGCCGGACACCAGTTTTTTCTTCGCCTGCAGCAATTATCAGGAGGGTTTGAATACCCTGCTGGTGGCGGCGCGCAATGGCGAAGGATTTATCAAGATCACCGGCGAGGTGGGCAACGGCAAGACGCTGTTGTGCCGCAAGTTTCTCGCCACCCTGAACCGGGGGCAGCAAGACACCACCGCGATCGGCACCCGTGACCAAACCGTCTCCGGCCAGACCGGCACCCGTTTCGTCACCGCCTATCTGCCCAATCCCTATCTCGAACCGCGCAGCCTGCTGCTGGCGCTGGCGGACGAGTTCCGCCTCAAACTGGATCCCAATGTTGATCAGCATCAGTTGCTGAAAGAACTGACACGCACCCTGCTCAACTTCGCGCGCGAAGGCAAACGGGTGCTGGTGTGCCTGGACGAGGCGCAGGCGATGCCTCTGGAAAGCCTGGAAGTGCTGCGCCTGTTGACCAATCTGGAGACCGAGAAGCGCAAGCTGTTGCAGGTCGTGCTGTTCGGCCAGCCGGAACTGAACGAGCGCCTGCGCCACCATTCGATCCGCCAGTTGCGCCAGCGCATCAGTTTTCAATACGAGTTGAAAGGCCTGCGCCGCGACGAGTTGGACCGTTATCTGCGCCACCGCGCAGCAGTGGCGGGCTATGCCGGTGATAGTCTGTTTGGCCGCGCGGCGGTGGGCAAGATGCACCGTGTTACCGGCGGCACGCCGCGTCTGGTCAACATCGTGGCCCACAAGGCGCTGATGCTGGCATTTGCCGAAGGGCGGCAACAGGTGGGCAACCGCCATGTTGGCGCAGCTGCGGCCGACACGCCGGAGGTGCGACGCGACTGGCTGCCGTGGGCGCTGGGCGCAACCGTGGTGGTGCTTGCTGCAAGCGCGCTGGCGCTGGGAGTCTGGCTGTGAGCCTGATCAACCAAGTGTTGAACCAACTGGAGCAGCGCGGGGCGCATGCCGCCCCGGACCAGACGCTGATTCGCGCGGTGCCGCCCAGGAAGGATGCGCGCCGGGCAGGAGGGATATTGGCGCTGCTCGGATTGCTGCTGGCGCTGCTGCTGGCGACATGGCTCTGGTCGGGACGCCAGGATCGCCCGCGCGAAATGGCCGCGAGCGGGAGCGTTAAGCCGATGCCGCAGGCGGTATTGGCACCGCCGGCGCCGCCCGCGCCGGTGCAACCGGCGGGCAAATTGAGTTTTGAATTGAGCATGTTGCCATTGCCGGATGCCCTGCGGGTACGGCAGGAACCGGCAGAAAAGGCCGCACCGCTGGTGCCGGGATTGCGGGCAGCCGAAACGCCGCCAGAGAAAACCGAAACGCCGTTGCGCGCCGCGCCGCCGGTCAGGCAAAGTGCGCTTCCGCTGAAAAAGATCAGCCCGCAGCAGCAAGCGGATGCCGAGTATCGGAAGGGTCTGCAAGTCCGGCAGGCAGGGCGCGTGCCGGAAGCGCTGACGGCATTTGAGGCGTCGCTAAAAACCAATGAACGGCATCAGCAGGCGCGCCTCGCGCTGGCCGCCTTGCTGCTGGACAACGGGCAGGCCGGCGCGGCGGAAAGGGTGCTGACAGCCGGGCTGGCCCTGAAACCGGTGGATGTGACTTTTGCCATGGCGCTGGCGCGGATGCAGGTCGAGCGCGAACAACTGGCGCAGGCGGTGGACACCCTGCACGGCTATCTGGCGCAAGCCGATGACAATGCGGATTATCAGGCTTTCTACGCCGCCCTGTTGCAGCGCCAGCAGCGCCACAAGGAAGCGCTGAACCACTATCAGCTCGCGCTGCGTCTGCAACCTCGCAACGGCTTGTGGTTGATGGGCTACGCCATTTCGTTGCAGGCGCTGGAACGGAAAGAAGATGCCAGCCTTGCTTACCGTCAGGCCTTGGCAACGCAGACCCTGTCGCCGGAGTTGAGCGGGTTCGTGCAACAGAAACTGAACCAGCTCGGCCCCGCTGCGCCGCCGAAGTCATCTGCCTCCCCTTGATTTTTTGCCCGCCAAACAGCCGGTAAGCAATTTCGATTTGACGGGGTTTATCCGGCCAAACCGGTGGCGGCTCGGGTTTTCAAGGATCAATGCGGCAAGGTGCGTGCCACCACCCAGGCGCTGACTTCGCGCGCGCCTGCCCGTTTTAACGCGCCGGCCAGCGCATCCAGCGAGGCGCCGCTGGTCATCACGTCATCGACGATGGCGATGTGTTTCCCTTCCACCGCTTCTCCGCGCCCGACCGCAAACGCACTGCGCACGTTTTTGCGCCGCGCATGCAAAGGCAGGGAGGACTGCGGAGGGGTGTCGCGCACCCGCCCGACGCAGCCGGTCAGCAGCGGTAATGCAAGCCGTCTGGCGATGCGCGCGGCAAGCAGTTGCGACTGGTTGAATCCCCTGCCGCGCAGGCGCGCAGGGTGCAGCGGCAGGGCAAGGACAGCGTCCGGGCGGCTATCGACGCGCGCCGCCAATGCGTCCGCCAGAAAGTTTGCCAAGATCAGATGCTCGCGAAACTTGAGTGCCTTGACCAGCTGGTCAAGCGGGAAGCGGTAGGCGAAAGCGGCGATGCTGTGGTCGAAAGCGGGTGCCTCTTGCAGGCAGCGACCGCAGACCGCAGCGCCCGGCACCGGCCGCGCGCAGACCGGACAGACATCCCGCTCGAGATACGGCAAGGCCGCCCTGCAAGCCGGGCAGCACAAGCCATTGTCGCTCAACACGCCGCACAGCAGACAAGGTTGCGCGGGCAACAGGCGCGCAACAAAAGTGCGGATGTTCAGCAATGGGTCGGGTAAAATTGACAAAATTATTTCCTCCATCGCACTTGCACGCCGCAATTTAACCCAGAAAACCCAATCCGACCATGACCAGCCAGTCCATTCAATTCACCCATCCCGTTCCCACCCCGCCGCAACGCTGGAGTGTCGCCGCGGTCGAGGAATTATTCAAGCTACCGTTCGCCGATCTGCTGTTTCAGGCGCAACAGGTGCACCGCGCGCATTTCGATCCGAATCAGGTGCAGCTTTCCACCCTGTTGTCGATCAAGACCGGCGGCTGTTCCGAAGACTGCGGCTACTGCCCGCAATCGGCCTTTCACAACGCGGGGGTGGAAAACCGCAAAATGCTGGAAGTGGACGAAGTGGTGAAAGCCGCCAAGGCCGCCCAGCAATCGGGCGCGGATCGGTTCTGCATGGGCGCGGCCTGGCGCGAGCCTTCTGCGGGTGATATGGCGAGCGTGGTGGAAATGGTGAAGGCGGTACGCGCCCTCGGCATGGAGACCTGTGCCACACTGGGCATGTTGAACGAAGAGCAGACCGAACAACTGCGCGCGGCCGGACTGGATTACTACAACCACAACCTCGATACCTCGCCCGAGTTCTATGGCGACATCATCAGCACGCGCGATTATCAGGATCGTCTCGATACGCTGGAGCGCGTGCGCCGCGCCGGGATGCATGTATGCAGCGGCGGCATCGTCGGCATGGGCGAAAATCTGACGCAGCGCGCCGGACTGATCGCGCAACTGGCCAACATGGAACCGTATCCCGAGAGCGTGCCGATCAACAATCTGGTCAAAGTCGAAGGCACGCCGCTGGCACAGACCGAAGACCTCGACCCGCTCGACTTCGTGCGCACCATCGCGGTGGCGCGCATCACCATGCCGACCGCGCGCGTGCGCCTTTCCGCCGGGCGCCAGCAGATGAGCGACGCGGTGCAGGCGCTGTGCTTCCTCGCCGGCGCCAACTCGATCTTCTACGGCGAGCAATTGCTGACCACCGGCAACCCCGAAGTCGGGCGCGACCGCGCGTTGCTGGACAAGCTGGGGATGTACCCGTTTGCCGATAAAAATTATTAGCCACAGAGTACACAGAGATCACAGAGAGAACGCAGCTCTGTTTTTGCTTGTCTCTGTGTGCTCTGTGATCTCTGTGGCAAGAAATGATTTTTCAACAACTTGAACATGACCTCGACGAACGCGCTGCACGCGGCCTGTTGCGTCAGCGCCGCACGCTGGAAACGCCGCAGTCGCCGCACATCATTGTCGACAGCAAGCCGTACCTTGCCTTCTGCAGCAACGACTATCTCGGCCTTGCCAATCACCCACAACTGATCGCCGCCCTGCAACAGGGTGCGCAGGAATGGGGCGCGGGCGCGGGCGCGGCGCACCTGGTGAGCGGGCATTTTGCGCCGCACCAGCAACTTGAAGATCGGCTCGCCGCCTTTGTCGGCAAACCGGCCGCGCTGTTGTTCTCCACCGGCTACATGGCGAACCTTGGCGTGGTGCAGGCGCTGGCGGGCAAGGGCGATACGGTGTTTGCCGACAAGATCAATCATGCTTCGCTGAACGATGCCATGCTGCTGTCGCGCGCGGCGGTGAAGCGCTACCGGCACGCTGACTTGGCGCAGTTGGCGCAATTGCTGGCACAGACGAAAAATGGCAGAAAACTGGTCATCACCGACGCCGTGTTCAGCATGGATGGCGACCTCGCGCTGCTGCGCGAATTGTTGGATTTGTGCGAGCGATTTGACGCCTGGCTGTACGTGGACGATGCGCACGGTTTTGGCGTGCTCGGCCAACAGGGGCGCGGTTCGCTGTTTCAAGCCCCTCCCCCGAAGGGAGAGGGGCTTGGGTGGGGGAGTTCACCGCGCATCATTTACATGGCGACGCTGGGCAAAGCCGCCGGTGTGTCCGGCGCTTTCGTCGCGGCAGAACAAGCGGTGATCGATACGCTCGTCAATCATGCCAACAGCTATGTCTATACCACGGCGGCCCCCCCCGCCTTGGCGGCGGCGCTGCTGCAAAGCCTGCAACTGATCGAACAGGGCGATGCACTGCGCGCGCATCTGCACGACTTGATCGTACAACTGCGCAACGGACTATCCGATCTGCCGTGGCCGCTGATGCCATCGGAAACGGCGATCCAGCCCTTGCTTATCGGCGACAACCGGCAGGCTCTGGCGTTAAGTGAAGCGCTGCGCGCGCGCGGCATCTGGGTCGCCGCGATCCGCCCGCCGACCGTGCCGCAGGGCACGGCGCGCTTGCGCATTACCTTGTCGGCGGCACACTCCGCAGCGGATGCGGAAAGATTGATCGGGGCATTGCATGAGCTTGCACAGGAATCATGAATCCGCGCAGCGACGTTTGGCCCCTCTCCCATCGGGGGAGGGTTCGGGTGGGGGAAATGTGCGATGCACATTGAAGTGAGCGGGCACGGCGCGCCGCTGGTGTTGCTGCATGGCTGGGGCATGCACGGCGGCGTGTGGGGCGATGCCGTGCAACGGCTGGAGGCGGATTTCCAGGTGCACACTGTCGACCTGCCGGGTTGCGGCGGCGCGCCGGCGCTGGCCACAACCAATCTCGATACGCTGGTTTGCGCATTGTCTGAACATTTTGGTGAACCGGTGCATCTCTGCGGCTGGTCGCTGGGCGGGCAAGTGGCGCTGCACTGGGCGCTGCGCGAGCCAGCCAAAATCAACAAGCTGATC
>Ga0210017_1002045_pt1 | contig 17412 bp, 21 predicted proteins | sample CryGeyCG2014_020_FD_183966 | JGI IMG/M metagenome (GOLD analysis project Ga0210017, IMG submission 183966) | Groundwater microbial communities from aquifer - Crystal Geyser CG08_land_8/20/14_0.20 (SPAdes) (version 2) | ecosystem: Environmental > Aquatic > Deep subsurface > Groundwater | place... | reverse complement strand
TTTTTGAAAAAGCCAGGTTTTGAGACCTAACATCTACGAAAAGCCCATATATTTGAGTTAACTTTGTTTTTATGTCTCTATAACTTACTGTTATCATTACATAAATAGGTATTGAACAGGCTTAAATAGTGTAACAACATTTTCTTCCGGATAGCCCATTACCTTTATAAGATAGTCTGCCATAATCTTTGCATCATGCACTGCATAATCAGCCTTTGGAAGCTTCTGGCGATACTGCTCAATGCCGATGACAATGGCATAGGCGTTTTTGTTGAGTTTTGCTTTTATAGCAGGGAGTTCGTCAACATCGGATTTGACAATAGATAAATATGTTGGCTCCCTCAACTCACTCACTCTGGTTTCGCCTTTACTTTTTGCCATAATGGGCGCTATAAGGGGATCAGATTCCATGAGAAAATCTGCAAAAGCAACTTTAACAGGTATTTCCTTCTCTATACCCTCCCTCAAAACTTTTATCTTTGCTGTTGTTCCTGGAACTAGTGTCCTTGCCTTGCTGACAAAATCCATAAGCCCTGCTACATCTTTGTCATCCAATCTGATAATTACATCGCCAGTCAAAATGCCTGCTTTTTCTGCTGGGCCTCCTGCTATAGTTTTAACAACTTTAACGACAATGCTACTTCCCTTTTTGTAGCCTTTTACCTCTATCCCGACCATGCCTTTTCCACCTCTATACTCCCATGCCTTTTCTTTATCTCCCATAGCATAGTATATAAGCGAAAGGTCATAATTATTGTTGTAGTCTGAAGACAATTTTGCTTGTTTAATGAGATTGAGAGCAGTATCTTTATCTCCGAGCCCAAGATATGAAAACGCCTTGCCTCTCAGGGCATCCTTGAGGCTATCTTTCTTTTTTGGATTTAACTCTAATGCTTTGTTGAAATCCCTCACAGCCTCATCATAATTACCCTTCTGCAAGTATGCCCATCCGAGATTAGACCAGATAACACTATCATTAGGAGCATATGTAAGAGCATCTTTATAATGTTTAATCGCCTGGTCATAATCGCCCTTACCAAAGGCAGTGTTTCCTAATTCATTTGCCGCAAGATGTAATTGTGGCGTAGCCATCTGATGTAATTGTGGCGTAGCACATCCTGCCAGCAAAACCAAAAGAGCAAGGATTAAAATAGATGCAATAAGTTCCTTCGTTACGCTCGGCACACTCATAATTTCACCTCCCTACTAAAAACCTTCCTTATAAAGAAAAGAGTTTTTCAATTTCTTCATCTGTAAATTTCAGTTGTCTAAAAACTCTCTTACAATACACAGGGTCTAATGTTTTCTTTCCCATCTGAACTGGAGCCGAGTATCTCTTGCCATCAATTGTTTTTGAATATATTGCATGGTCTGTTGAACCTTGTCTAACAAACCTTGCTCCGCCTTTTTCCAGCAGCCTCACAAGTTCCTTACTGGACATTGAAGGAATTTTAGGCATATGACGGAACCTCGTGAACTTCAAGCGGTCTTAAAATCAGACCTTCCGCAGGCTCTTTATACCACTCTGGCTCTGTATCCCTCAAAAATTCAATAAAATCTTCGGTAGAAATTGGAGTTACAATGGTTTCCGGATGCTCTTTTATATCTATCATGTAGGACTCTATTGCAACTCTGAGGTTCTTTTCTACAGTCGCAAGATCTTCGCCACGGGCAGAAACATTGAGTTCCAAACATACTGCTACATATTCAAGTTTGCTTTTACGGACTATTGCTGTGTATTTCGCTTCCATCTGATTCCTCCTTTGAAACTATTTTATCATGGAACAAATATCTCTTGTGTTTATGAGGTGTTCACTTTTTCAAAAACACCTTCTGTTTATCAGGCGCAATCAACTGCGGAGTCTGTTCGTTGTTATAGGTCTTTCTTGCGATGCCCTCCACATGGGGCTTTAAATAATCAAACAGTTCTCCTATCTCTATCATACCGTCTTTGATTCCCTTTAGCATAAAGTAAGTGAACAGTCCATGCCCTTTCTCCTCGTATGTTGAACTTATCTGGTTTCCTAATGAGGCAGAAAGCACTGCTACTTTTAAAGGAATCGCAAAACTCTCCAAATCTCATCTTAGTCCGCTCTACGAGTCATCGACCTGACAATACTGTGTTATTATCTGCTGTACCTTCAGGTAGTGGCTGTCGGTAGTTACAACTTTTAACCCATGCTGCATAGCAGAAGCAGAAATCCATAAATCATTGGTAGGTATCGGGGTACCTTCTTTCCTGAGATGATTAACAATCACAGCATATCTTTCTGATGTCTCTTCATCAATAGCCACAACCCTAACCCTTGGAGAGGAAAGAAATTCCTCAAGAATCGCCCTGTTTTTCTTTTGGCTTTTCCCCATTATAAAACCAGCCAACAGTTCACCGAGTATCACAGGATTTAGAAATATCTCGTCGGCATGCTGAATTGATAACTTAATCTCAGAGTTTCCTCTCAGGTAGGCAGAATAAGCTGATGTATCCAGTATTATCTTGTTTTTTTCCATAATTCCTCATCCACTTTTCGCTGTAGCTGAAGGTTGTTGTTGAATGTTGCAGCATCGTTTTTTGACCATACACCAGACAGATTATCCAGATCATGATACAGCGCTTTATTCTTTCTGTCCTTTGTTTTTACACCTGTTGCCTTTTCCAATAGGGCAATGAAAGCCTTATTAAGACTTAAACCTTTTGCTTTTGCTTCCTTTTTAACCATCGCTTCAATCTCATCAGGTATACTCCTCAGCGTAATCTGTTTCACGTGCATCACCCCCCTTGACCCTAAAAGTGATTCATTATGATTCTATTGTTGCAGTAATATCCATTTATGTCAAGAATATACATGATAGGAACTCGCTGAATTTGATAATACATAGCTACACTCACCTCACCCTCAGCGTCCTCATCCTGTTTATAGCCGCTGCCACTTCAAATATCCTGCGCAGGTCTTCTCTGGATCTCATATATTTCCGGTCATCCTCCCATTCAGTTGGTGACAAGGATTCAAGGGGTAGGGGCAATCCTTTATGGTTGCCCTGTAGGGGCAAGGTTATCCCTGCCCCTGCTTTTCACAAACCAGACAAAAAGCCCTGTGGCTACAAATCCGGCAAACCCTCCAAAAAGAAAGATGTAATCTATTCCCATAAAATCCATAAGGAGCCCCCCAAGCAGCGGACCACCTGCCAATCCCAAACTCATAGCCATGTCGAATGCCCCCATTACAGCCCCCATACCCATATTTCTTCCCTCTTCTACTGCTAAGGCAGTTGCTGCCGGCAGAGAGATGGCTCCGGCAATACCCATTACCATGTTTAAAACCAACAGATGGGCGAAATCAGATGTGTAAGGTATCAGTGATATTGCCAGGGAAGCCATAACCCCCCCAACAACAACCAGCTTACTTCGGCTGACCTTGTCTGCCAACCTTCCGAAGGGTGCCTGCAGAAAGGAGGTCAGTAATATATTTGCGGAGATCAAAAGCCCTATCTCCGAACCGCTCAAGCTAAGGTATTGGTGGGCAAAGATAGGGAGAAAGGTTGCAACCATTCCCCTTCCCACAGAATTGGTCAGTCTGAAGGCTGTTATCCCCTTTATTATTTTGTTGTCGAACATCATCCTGTAAGATGCCCTGGGATTTCCCCACGCTTTCTTATACAAATGGAGTTCGGGTAGAAATAGCAAAACCAGTGCAAACGCTATGAAGCTCAGTCCACCCATAGCATAAAAGGCTGCGTTCATACCAAAATGATCCTTTAAAACCCCACCCATAAGAGGCCCCACACCAAACCCGGCAAACAGAGAAACACTAAATGCCCCTATAAATGTCCCTTCTTTCTTCACCGGCGATATTTCACCTATGTAAGCCATGGCTATGGGGATAATCATTGCTGCAAATAAACCCTGCAAAAAACGAATGACGGCCAGCTCATAAGCCTTATCCGCATGGGTATAGATCATTGAAACTAAGGTATATCCAAATAGTCCGATGCATATAAATATCTTTCTGCCCTTTTTGTCAGATAGTCTGCCGATGATAGGCATGAATATAGAACGAGAAATGGAAAAGCCAGAAAAGATTATACCCAACCAGATCCCGGTAGCCCCTAAGTTCTGGGCATAAAGGGGCAAAAGAGGTATAATAATCCCTATCCCCACCATAGCCGAAAAGACAGCCAAAAACAGCGTTATGAATACCCTTCTTACCAATCAGATACCCTCTAGCCCTCAGTTTATCTCAAAAATCCTGTGGCTGTTATCCCAATTAAAAAGCTTTACCGGGTAACCCCTGGATTTCTTCAGTTCTCTCCCCCATTCCAGGTAATCCGGATGACAGCTAAAGAATATTATCTGTCTGCTCTCAGCCAACTCCTCCAGTATCCTTAAAGATTTTGCCTGGCAATGAGGATCATAGTTGGCGAAGGAGTCATCTATGATCAATGGGAGAGTCACACCCTTACCCAACAGTTCCAGAGATGCGATTCTCAGACTGAGATAGAGCTGATCAATGGTTCCAAGACTGAGACTGGCTACCGGAATACTGTCATTAACCTTTGAGGAAAGGATTATCTTTGGCCAGGCTTTGATCAACTCGACACTGTCAAACTCCTCTGGCACAATCTCTTTAAAGTATTGGCTGGCTGTCTTTTCCATCTCTGGCAGATATTCCTCCTGTAACTCTTTTACCGCTTCTTCAAAGGTCGTTATAGCCTTTTCATAGGCTTTGTATATCAGATCAAGCTCCTTCAATCTGTCTTCGATATAAATCCTTCTTTCTTCTATGCCAACAGGGTCTTGTATCGTGTCTTTTAGGGTATCCAATCTCTCTTTTGCTCTTATAAGTTCATGTTCATAGTTCCTTAGTTTTGGTTCCAGTTCTTTCTCCTCCCTTCGCCATCTTTCTATCTCCTCTATGGCTGGACAGAAAGAAATCAAATCAGACTCGGTCAATTCCAGGTTGTATTGACGAACCCTACTGTCCAATGTCCTCTGTTTACCCTCTAACTCCTTCAGTCCCTCTTTCCCCAAAATTCCTTGCCTCTCAGCCTCTCTATTTTTCTTTTCTTCTATTAAGCTTTCATAATCATTCAATCTCTCCCTCATCTCACCTATAGAATTTGTATTGGTATCGCCAAGGATATTCTTGAACATCCCTTCATACCTTTCGTTTTGCTTATTAGCCTCCAATAATTCTTCTTCAGTATCAGCAAGATTTGAGTCAAGAGCAGACTTGAGCCTCTTTAGTTCCTTATATCTCTCCCATTCCTTCTTTAAGGTCTCAACATCCTTCTGCCGGGCATCCTGAAGAAGGGTGGTAATCCTCTCTTCCAGCTCCTTCAACTGGGCACAATCCCTTTTGATACCATCCCTCAATATCTGGAGTCGGGCTAAAAGTAGTCTTTTATTTTTATATACAGGGTACAATGCCCAAAGGAACATTGAAACCCCTATCAAGACAAGCAGCCCTCCAATCCATTTCACATTTCCATGTAGGCTGAACAAGGAAACTATCCCTGCCAAAGAGAGAAATACGCCGCCAATCTTTCTCCATGAAGGAATTCTGGAAGATTCGTGCTTCAAGGTTGACTCCATCCTTGTTAGTTCGACTTTGGCAGCCTCGGTCTCTTCTTTAATCTCTGATCTACGATACTCCCACCCTGGAAGATCCTGATCGATGGATTTGCTGCAATTCTCAAGCGGTTTCAATCTGTCGAGTTCTATCTGAACCCTGTGCCTATCTTCTTCGGTTACTTTCTTTTTATTCTCCAACCTTATAAGTTTGTCCTCTATGGCCTCTTTAGATGCCACCCAGTCAGGCAGTTCATTCTTTATGGTGTCTTTATAGATTTCAATAGATTGCAATGCCTCTATCCTCTTACCAATCATGGAAAGGCTTTCATCGATGGCTTTGACCCTTTGTATTTGCTCTGAAACCCTGTCCAGATCTTCAGCAGACTTTTGGAGCTCTTTCTGGATACCACCCTTCTTTTCTTGTTTCCCCAGCAAATATCTGACCTCTTCCAGTTGTTCTCTCTCTCCTGGAATCTCCTCTTCCAGTTTACTTACAGTATCTGTCAGCCTGGATAGCTCTTTAAATCCGTCTTTTGCATGTTTGAGGGCAGAGACAACTGCCTCTCTCTCCTCTTCGAGCGTATCATATTCCCTTTTCCTGGCATGCCTTATTTCAGTTGTTTTTGAAGCCTTTATTGCCAGTCTTTTTGCCTTGAGGATATCTATTATCTCTTTTGCATTGCTCTTAATGGAACCCGTGAACACCCTCTGGATTAAATGCCCTACCTCGGACAGATTCTCGCTTACCTTAGATAGTTCCTGCTGTCTTACACAGCAGGTAGAGGTAAACAGACCCAAATTCTCCATCCCGGTGTGATCGGATACATACTGTTTTACCTTTTCTGGGTCATTTGTTAAGTCTCTATATGTCTCATTATCAACGAGTTCTCCCAGGGAAACCCTGTTCTTTATAAAATCCCTTTCAATTTGAAAGAGCCTGTTATTAACCTGGTATTGAATTACTGTCCGGAACTCGTTGGGATTGGTCCATGACCACACAAAAGACCTGTTTAATCGCTCACTCTGTTTACCCAGGCCAAAAAGCCCAATCACAAGGGCATCCTGAAGGCTTGATTTACCAGCCCTGTTTCTTCCAACAAGGATATTGATATTATCACCAAATTCCACTCTTCGGTTATCAGAGTAAACCCTTATTCCTGCAAATTCGATGGACCTGATCCTCATCTCTTTTCGGCCTCTCTGATGGCATTGATTCCAAGGTTAAGGGCTACCTTAAGAAGCTGTTTTTCCTCCTCATTCTCTGTTCTATCTATCTGGTCTTCTAATTTACGACAGAACCTTCCGATTATGAACCTTGGATCAACCGGAATGTCCATGGGGGTATCCAACCGGTTTTTATTAATCTTCAGCATGTAGAAGTATCCGCTAAATCTCTCCTGTAACTCGTCGATGGTCTCTAATATATCCATCGTCGGCTTACCGGTCAGGTTCAGTTTGAGAATCTTATTATCACCGGCGTGTCCCCTGATCTTCATCTCCAGAGCGCCTTTTTCCTGGAAGCGGGTACAGTCGATGTTTAATATCTCTATGATCTTCCTTTGAACTTCTTCAATGGTTATGTTAACCTCACCCCGGTCAGAGATCTCCCCTAATATTACACACCGCTTCCCGGCATTCCGCTCATCCAGGTTCAGCCCCTCCGGGGCACCGGGATAGAAACATGCCTTTTTCTCCTCTGAAAAAATCCCCATGTGCCGATGGTAGTGCCCTAACGCTATATAGTTGAATGGCAATCTTTTCAGTTCTTCCAATGAAAAAGGCTGATCCTGGTACTCCTGATTCGGATACTCATACGAACCGTGAAAAAGCAGGATAGAGTTTTGCTGACTGAACTTGAGTTCAGGATTCTCAAGCAACCTGAAATTGGATTGATTTCTGTTATAGGCACATCCAACCACTGAGACCTTGAAATGTTCGAGGTCTATCGTTTCAAACCTGGGAGAGGTGAAAATGTGGAGGTTTCCCCCAAGAGAATTAAATTCTCTATCCCAGATCCCATTTGGGATATAATAATCGTGATTTCCAGGGATTATGAAAATAACCACATTGTTATCGCGTAACATCCTGAAGGTTTCGAAGACAAATTCCAGATCCTTCTTAGAGGGGTTGGGTGAATTAAACAGATCGCCGGATATTAGAAAAAGGTCAATACCCTTTTCTACAGCCAGACAGGCTATTCGACGAAAGGTAAGACGGATGTCCTCTCTCCTCTCTTCACCTCTCTCATCGAATTGATCAAACTCTCTTCCTAAATGGACGTCGGCAGTGTGAATAAACTTAACCATAACGCAAACCTACCATAAAGAAATTCTCTTTGTCAAAGCTATTTTAGCCCAGGATCTGCAATTCAGACACCAGACTTCTGACGTTAGACACCAGACTCCTAAATCCTGACTTCTGACTTCTGACTTGACACACATATAACTCTTATATATTATTCTACTTCATTTTGACAACACCCCAAAGATTATCAGTTCTTCTCCCAATTAGTTGGGAGAAAGTGGTACAGGATTCGATGATTCAAGGGTTCAAGTGCTTATTTATTCCACCTGAATCCTCGACTCCTTGACCCCTTGAATCCTTTTCATCGACCAACTCTTTGGGATATGAACCAGATTATCAGGAGGGATAATGGCACACGTTTTAAAGGCGTTTTTAGAACCGAAAAGCATTGCTATAGTTGGAGTTTCCAAGACACCTAATAGACCAGGACACCTTATCTTAAGAAACTTAAGAGAGTTCGGCTTTGCCGGAGATATCTATCCTGTTAATCCTGAAGGAGGAAAGATTCTAGGATTCAAGACTTACAAAAGCATGAAAGATCTCCCCAAGAATATAGATCTGGCCGTCTCTATGGTGCCCGCAGATGATACCCTTGAATTGTTGAATGACTGTGCAGACAAAGGAATCAAGAATGTATTACTGGTCTCCGGAGGGTTCTCTGAATCTGGTGAAATTGGGGCAAACCGCCAGATGGAGGTAGTTGACTTAGCAAAACAGAAGGGAATAAGAATAATGGGCCCTAATGCAGTCGGCCCTGTCAATACCTCTAACAGCCTTGTGCTACACTTTTATCCGATGGGTTACCTTAAGGAAGGAGGAGTGGCATTTATAGCTCAGAGCGGTCAATTCTGTTGCCCTGTCATGGAACATGTTATGTCATCTATGCACCTTGGGGTAAGCAAATCCATAGACCTGGGAAACTGCTGCGATATAGACGAGGCTGAGGCAATGGAGTATCTGGAAGAAGACCCTGAAACAAGGGTTATTGCTATGTACATGGAGAGTATCAGGGCAGGCAAGCGATTTATGGAGGCTGCGAAAAGGGTCACTAAAAAGAAACCCATAGTGGTATTTAAAACAGGAAGGACAGAGGATGGGCTGAAAACCGCTGCATCTCACACAGGCGCTATAGCGGTAGATGATACAGTATTCGATGTTGCGCTGAGACAGGCTGGGATTATAAGGGCTTTTGACCTGGATGAATTCCTTGATCTTACAAAGATATTTGACTCCACACATATACCAAAAGGAAACAGGATAGCGGTTATAACCTACAGTGGAGGTATCGGATCAATGGTTGCCGATGCCTGCGGAGAGTTTGGCATGAAGCTGGCTGAATTCTCAAAGGACACTATTGAAAAGGTTAAACCGTTCTTGCTTCCATCCACAAAGACATCAAATCCCTTAGACTGTTTTGCTGTCGGGGTTCCGCTGGATATAAATGATGTATATCGGGCACCTCTAGCCGCCTTTATGGGCGATCCAAATGTGGATATAGTCCTTCTCTGTCTTATGGTAAACAAGTGGGTTTGGAGTGTGGATTTAAATCATGTGTTAAGTGATTTAAAGCAATGCCAAAACAAGCCTGTGGCAGCCTGGGTAATAGGTGAGGATACGTTGGTGAGGGAACAGACCGGCACCCTTGAAGAAAACGGCATCCCTGTCTTTGCATCCCCTGAAAGGGCGATCAGGGCATTAGGCGCCCTGTGGAGATATCACTCCCGTATCTTTGAATCTTAAAAGGTATGTTCTGCGAAGGATTGGAGAGAATGTGGACATAATCTACTGGTTTTGGGACTTCTTCATCCACCTGGACGTGCACATGGGGGATGTGATAAAAACATATGGAATTTACACTTATGGCCTGCTATTTATCATCGTTTTCTGTGAGACCGGCCTGGTGGTGACGCCAATTCTGCCCGGCGATTCCATACTGTTCTCGGCCGGGACGTTTGCGAGCTTGGGATACATGGATGTCTGGTTACTTTCTGTCTTGCTTTCGGTCGCCGCCATCGCGGGAGACACCGTGAATTACTGGATTGGACACTACCTGGGGACCAAGGTATTCCAATACAAGAAATCCCGTTTTTTCAACCCGGAGCATCTCATGCGCGCTCACAAGTTCTATGAGAAGTACGGTGGAAAAACCATCATCATCGCCCGGTTCGTGCCCATCATTCGCACTTTCGCTCCGTTCGTAGCCGGGATCGGCTCCATGAGTTACGGCCGTTTCATCGCTTACAACGTGATAGGCGGACTGGCCTGGGTCTTGATCTGCGTGTTTGCCGGATACTTCTTCGGGAATTTGCCCTTAGTGAAGAAGAACTTCTCCCTGGTCATCATGGCTATCGTCTTTATCTCCATCCTGCCGGGCGTCATCGAGTTACTGCGGCACCGACAACCAGGGGCTTCGGAATGTGACTGATGTCCGACTGGATTGCCTTAATCATCCTCGGTTTAAAATTTGTATGCTACGGAGCTTTAAAGTTGGGCGAAAATAGACTTTCTAAAAAAATGGGAATTTAATTAAAAGCAGAGATAACCTATGAAATACCCCCCTGGAAGGAATCCGGATATTGAAGTGGGGAATTTTTCGGGGCGGACAGATCAGCGATGGAAAACAGATCCAATAATAGTTATTTAAAAAGAGAAGTCGGCCTGTTTTCTGCATTTATTCTGGTGGTTGCCAACATAGTAGGTACAGGGATATTTACTACATCAGGTTTTATTATAAGGGAACTTGGTAACCCTCAAAGTATGCTCCTTTGCTGGTTTCTCGGTGGTCTCTTTGCCCTTTCCGGTGCACTCTGTTATGGAGAACTCAGCGCCATCTTTCCAAGGGCAGGAGGAGAATATGTCTTTTTAAGGGAAAGCTTTGGGCGGGGGGTGGCATTTCTCTCTGGATGGATATCTCTCATTGTTGGATTTTCAGCCCCTATCGCCGCAGCTTCCATTGCTTTTGCCACCTACCTTTTACGTACCTTGCCAGCTTCACTAAACCCAATTATTACTATTCCATGTTTTGGTATTAATATCCTAACCATATCTTCTATTACCTTACTGGCTGCAGCAATTATTATCATCCTCTCTATGATTCATTATCACGGTCTGTTATTGGGGACATTTATTCAAAACTCTCTCACTGTATTCAAAATAACCGTTATTATCGCTTTTATTGTAGCCGGTTTATCCTTTGGCAATGGTTCATTATCCAACCTTTCTGAAGGGATGAATTTAAAATCGATTTTAACTGACAAGTTTGCAATATCGCTAATATTTATCTCTTTTGCTTACAGCGGCTGGAACGCTGCTGCTTATCTCGGAAGTGAGATTAAAGAGCCAAGTAGAAATATCCCCCTTTCCCTTTTTTATGGCACATTTTTTGTAATGGGTCTCTATCTGCTTTTAAATATTCTATATATCTATGCCCTCCCCGCTGAAGAGATGAGTGGTGTTCTGGAAGTAGGGAATTTGGCTGCTGTCTCGCTATTCGGGGAGCATGTAAGCAGATATTTTACAGCAGCCATTGCTATAGGCATCCTGTCCGCTCTGAGCGCCATGATAATGACAGGACCCAGGGTCTATTACGCCATGTCCAGAGACGGTGTGTTTTTTAAGCTTTTTAGTAAAGTGAGCAATATTCACAGAACGCCAGCCCATTCCATTTTTCTGCAAGCTGCTATTGCTGTATTAATGGTTATTACCACCTCCTTTTATAAATTACTCCTTTACATTGGATTTACACTGGCATTGTTCTCTATGATAACGGTGATAGGGATGATTGTGCTGAGGATAAAAGAACCTTTTCTGGAACATCCCTACAGAACGTTTGGATACCCAATTACCCCGTTGTTATTTATCTCAGGTAATCTATGGATTATCTATTTTTCCATAAAGAGCAAGCCCATTATTTCGCTTTTCGGTATAGGAACAATAGGATTAGGTTTTTTGTTTTACCTATACTTCAAGATAAGGAACAATACAGCGAAAACGAAACTTTCAGGTCAGACTAGATGACACAACAGCACACTTAAGCGCGCTGTTGTGTGTGTTTCCTCACCTATCGCTTCTTATAGACAGTAATCCTCTTTCCTATTCGACCTACTGAAAGAAGCTCTTTAAATGCTTCGTGTTCAATATAGCCAACGAGTATGGCCTCTTGCTTCAACTCTTTAGCCAATTTCTCTTCAAGACGTTTCTCTTCAAAGCTGCCGCTCATAAAATAGTAGATAACATCATATCCGGAAAAGTCTGCCTCAAAGAAATCACCCCTGATAAGTTCTGTTTTAGACAGATCAAACCTATTGGATAGTTTGTCCCGAGCCTTGAGACCTGAATTAAATATGTCCTCGTCGAATTCAATTCCAGTTGAGGCAGCGCCAAAAAGAGATGCTAAAAAAACTACCCTTCCATCACCACTTCCAAGATCGAGGAAGCGAATCCCAGGTTTCAATACCTTATTGAATGCCGTCAATATGTTTGGGTCCTTTATTCTGGTTGGGACAAAGATACCTTTTTCGACATAATAGCCCCCTGTTTTAAAACTGAACAATTGATTCTCAATCTTCTTCGGCAGAGACTGATCACACGCTTTTACTATAATATCTATCATTTCCTCTGTAATTACCTGAGATGACTGAGTATGAATAGGAAACAGATTTCCTTTGACTGAGGACTTATCTTCTGCAATGCAATAAGGCGCTATAGAATAAGAAACAAAGAAGAAAAAAACAGACAGCACAGATATTAGAAGCAAAGTATAGTTTTTTTTGTTGGAATGAACAGCTTTTATATTTGACATTGTATTTTCCTGAATAATTGTTGTATTCCCATCACCCAATGAACTAGCAAATATCCCTAGGCAGCTATCGACTTGAGGTGGTTAAGATTCACTTTTTGTTTAGCTTTCCACAAATCATACTGAAGCTGAAGCCTTAACCATCCCTCTGGAGTCCGGCCAAAAACCTTTGAAAGTCTCAAAGCCATTTCTGGACTAATCCCCGACTTACCGTTCAAAAGCATTGAAAGGGTTTTTCTGGTAACACCAAGAGATTCAGCAGCCTCGGTGACAGCCAAGTTAAGTGGATCGATACACATATCTCTAATTATTTCACCAGGATGTGGTGGATTATGCATACCCATAATAATCTCCTTTAATGATAATCTTCATAATTTACTTCAAAAACATCTCCATTTTTTATCCTGAATGTTATACGCCAATTCCCGCTAACCTTTACAGCCAATGTATCCTTTCTTTTACCTTTTAAATTGTGCAAATTTAAACCAGGCAAATCCATATCATCGACAGTTTCAGATGTCTCAAGAAGTGCGAGAATTCTCCGCAGGCGTTCCACATGCTGTAGGTTAACTCCGGAGGTGTGTCCGGATTCAAATAGCCTCTTCAGCCCTTTATTTATCACCGATTTTTGCAAAGGGATAACCGTCACACGATATAACAAAGAATGTAAATCCTGTTGTTTAGATTACTACTGATAATCTGCTGTCCTTTTCGACCAGAATATTCTTTTTAATAAGGTCATCAACTATTTCATTAAACCTGGATCCAGAGTGAACAGTTAAAAACCGTATACTTTCAAGGACTTAATTATCACATTTTGTGAAGAAAAACTGTTTGATTTCAAAGAAGAATCAATCATTGGCTCTGGATTTAGGTTAAATAAAATAATTAGTCATTTCTTGGAGTTCTCAATGAAAAGATTAATTTTTCTGAAACAACTAGTGATACATTTTTGAGGATTTGACAGCTACTCCATACGATGGTGAAATTCATATATATCCTTTTTTATATTTTAGTATCTTACCAACAGCACTTTTAGGTAGATTACTAACAAATTCCACAGATTGGGGCACGGCGAAATCAGGAAGATTTTTCTTGCAAAGTTCTATAACTTCTTCTTCCGTTAATTCTTTCCCTTCCCGCAGTACAATAAAGGCCTTTATTGCTTCTCCAAGGTTTTCATCCGGTAACCCTATTACTGCAGCTTCTTTAACAGAGAGGTCCTGATAGATTATATCTTCAATTTCCGAAGCTACAATAGTCTTCCGCGAAATTGTTATAAAGTCCTTTTTCCTTCCTTGAATGTATATATAACCTTCATCGTCTATTGTAGCCATATCTCCTGTATAAAGCCATCCATCTCTTATGGTCTGTTCAGTTGCCTGAGGTGCCTTCAAATATCCTTTCATGATGGCATCACCCCTAACTATAATCTCACCTGGTATGTAAGGTGGAAGGTCATTTCCCTGATCATCAACTACCCTTATGTTTACATTTATGGCCTCCCTGCCAACGGATTGTAACCTTTTCAATTCCTCAGGAGATCCTTCTGTGACAACCTCGTCTGGTCTTAGCCAGGCTATACCACCGCATTCTGTGAGAGCAAACATATTACCGAAGATATTACCGAAGACCCTTATGGCCCTTTTAAGAATCTCAGAAGATAGAGGAACTCCGGTAAGAGCAATGAAACGCATAGTGTTTAAATCATATTTCCCTATATCCGGGTGATCGAGAAGCTGGATAAGGAAGGGAGTGCCCATAAATGTATGATTTGCCCTCCTTCTCTCGATTGTCTCTAAAATACAATCAGCCGTCATCTCCGCTGCTATAATACAGCTACCTCCTACATAATAATGGCTGAAAACCCAAATTGGAATTACCGGTCCCCAAAAAATCGGTGTAGCGATTATACCTATATCGTCCGGTGTAACTCGATGCGCAAACAGAGTGTTCAAGGCTATCGCTAGGCTGCTCTTATGGGTATGAACTATTTGCTTGGGAAATCCAGTTGTCCCACTTGTATTAATGATAAGCAAATCATCATCTTCATTAACGGATATATTGGGGTCTTTCGACTCATGAGCCAAAATGAATTTTTCGTAATTTATCTCACTTTCTACAGGTTCAGCCAGAACTATAAAATCTTTCAAACTGTTGAGTTCCCCTTTAAGTGAATCTACAATATTCCTGTACTTTGGCTGGAATATTACAGTATCCGTCTCGGTATTTCTTACTATATAAGTCAGGTCATTAACGGAGAGAAATGGATTTGCCGCCATATAGGTCATCCCCAGTTTCGCTGTAGCACAGAAAATTTCCACATGCTGGTGGCAGTTGTCTGCTATAATTACTGTTCTGTTCCCTTTCTTATGGCCTAAGCTTAAAAGACCGTTGGCAAGTCTGTTTACCCTGTCATCCAGTTCTTGATATGTATAACTCGTTTCTTCAAAGATCAAAGCCGTCTTTTTTGGAAACCTTCTTGCATTGCGCCTAATAATATCACCAATGACCATTTCAAGTCCTCCTTCTAAAGGGTTACAATTCACAATGTTGACGCCCACTGTTAAAGCAAGTTCTGAAAGACTACTTTTAAAGGTCAATTTTTAATCTGTCCCCATATGGCCATTCGAGAAGCACTATCTCGTCTGGAGCTACAAGATCAGTAACTGCAATTTGCTCCTCTATGGCTTGACCGTTGATTGTAGCCTTTAGTTCAACATATCTGTGGTACTTCTTGAGGGTCACTGTGAAGGATCCACCTCAGCATCAATCCCCAGGACTGTCGAGGAAACCGTCCTGGCTTTGCGTGTCAAAATAGCGGGCATCCTTTTGTCCTTCAATGTCCTATATTTTGATTCTTGTTTGCTCTTTTGTGAACGGGCAAAAGCGTGCGCCAAGTTGACATCACCCTTTCACACATTTCAGGCCATAAATCAAAGTTGCCATAAGGGTCCACTGCTTTCAAAGCTATTTTCCTTCATTAAATTTCTCAAAAAAACTATTGAGCACCTTCTTAAAGGATTCGATTTCCTGTTCAGAAAAGCCTGTTTTGATCTCTTCGTTCACTCTTCTGATGACGGTTTTTGCCCTGTTAATTTCCTTCATTCCTTGAGTTGTTAGATAAATATGGAATATGCGGCGATCGGTGGGGCTCACCTTACGGCTGACAAAACCGGATTTTTCCAGACGATCAATTAGTCCCGTGATCGTGGAGTTGTCTATGGACAAAAGTTGGCTCAGCTCGGTCATGCTTTGTCCCTCCCTCCGTTTTAACAAGAAGAGAATACCCGTTTGTGCCGGTGTCACCCTGATCTCTTCCATGTCAAGGGCATTTTTTAGATAGGTCCGCAGTTTTTGTTGGGCTGTAAAAACTAGGTATATAAGGCGATCATCGGTTAGCATCTATCATCTCCTCCACTTTTTTGTTTATTCGGATTTATCCGATTTTCCAACCAATGCCATTAGCGTCGTCAACGATGTTGCGCACAGCTTTTCAACCCCATTTTTAACAACGAAAACCTCAGTTCTGCATATAGTCAAGGTACGTCCTGATTTTATGACCTGTCCACGAGCAATAAGAAGTTCACCATCCCCAGGAGCGATAAGATTCAATTTGTACTCAACGGTTAGGATTGATGAGTCCTTGGGCATTAAACTGAAAGAAGCATAGCCTCCTGAATTATCAGCAACCGTGCCAATGATGCCTGCATGAAAAAAGCCATGCTGCTGAGAAAGTTCTTTTTTGTAAGGAAGATGGATTTCGCAGTATCCAGGCTTAATTTCAACAAGTTCTGCTCCAATAAAATCCATAAACTTCTGGCGTGAAAAACTTGATCTCACTTTCTCTTGATAGTTCGGGTCTAAAGGCTTAAAGGACATTGACATTATATTCACCTCCTTATTAACTTCGATGATGTTTCCTCTATTTGTTTTCTATTCAAAAACTTCCCAGCCGCTTAAATCTCACTCCATTGGGTTCAAAAAATGTATAGAATAACTCATTAGTTAGATAAGCTCACAGTGCTTGTCAGAAAGAGAAAACCAATGTAAATGACTCTATCATTTGTTGGCATGAAGAAAACCTGTTATATTATTTAGTTTAGTATGCCAATATCTGGCATACCAAATAATGTTTGTCAAGTATTTTTTTAATGTTCCGGAACTCCGATATAAGAAAAAGGAAAAATTCAACTTTTTTCAAAAAAACTCGATGTTTGCCAGTTTTCATGTAATCACAACCTTTGCGCCAGATAGGGTCTCATGTGGCATTATTTGGACGTGGCTGCACGAATACAAACATACATATGGGGGGGATATGCCAGGAAATAAAAACGTGTCTAATGCCATATAAAGCTGCGCCTAACCTATTGATATTATCGAGCTTTTGTCATTATCCGATTTGACATAACCGCTGTTTTGTGCTTATCCTGCGCATATGACAAATCGGGAGAAAATGCAAGATGGAGCCTGTTTGGGAGCTTCTGTTGACCGATGAGCTTTTGATGGGTCTGTGTGGGTTTAATGCCTGTCAGGTGAAGAGCGGGAGTTGTGAGAGGGAGACGAAGCTGCGCAAGACACCCATGCCGGAAGTCCGGGGGCACTTTGAGTTGTGATTGGTTTAATCCCGAGGGTTCTGAGGCCAATACCGCCAGGAAGGATTACGAGCCTATCCCTTTGAATGCTGTCGTGGTGAAAACCTGGGACAATCAGACACCACCGGTAGATAAACAAGTGGTCA
>Ga0210017_1002044_pt1 | contig 17412 bp, 18 predicted proteins | sample CryGeyCG2014_020_FD_183966 | JGI IMG/M metagenome (GOLD analysis project Ga0210017, IMG submission 183966) | Groundwater microbial communities from aquifer - Crystal Geyser CG08_land_8/20/14_0.20 (SPAdes) (version 2) | ecosystem: Environmental > Aquatic > Deep subsurface > Groundwater | place... | reverse complement strand
ATTACAGCGATTTATTGTCGTCGGAATAATCTGTGTAATCTTTTTATAATCTCTGAAATCAGAGGTCTCTGATGTAGTTTTTGGGAGTTTTTCAGAGACCTCCAGAATATTCTTGATATATTAAAATATTGAGCCTATAATTTGCTTGTATGTAACAGAGAGGTTTCCTCTCATACATAAGGGAGGGGGTAACGACCTATGGTATCATTCCCGGCCCAGGCAGTATAATCCGTTGGCAATAAAAGTGTTAATATTATAATATATTGTAGCGATGAGAGCTAAAGGAATTTTTTCGGCAGAAATTTATGAATAATTCCACAGATTCTATTAAAAATGATAAATTTGAAATAAGCTGCAGAACAATAAATACAATCCTATCCTATGTCCGGCAGGAAGGCAAGGATGTAAAAAATCTAATCGAAAACCTTCCCTGCGATGAAAAATACCTCTGCGATACAAATAACTGGATTTCCCGCGCGGTTGAGAATGAGATATTCCGACGCCTGGTGGTTATGTTTGACGATGAAAAAATACTTTACAAAATTGCTCTTGCCTCGGAAAAACTGCATAGCCTCGGGTTTCTTGATTATATCGCGCGCCTGATAGGCAACCCCCAATTTATATTAAAACAAGCGGCTAAATTAAATACATATTTTACGAAGATTCATGATTTGGAAATTATTAAATGCGAGGCGGCGAACGCAACCATAAGATATACTATCAAACCGGAATATTCAATGACCTCTCACGACTGTTATTATACAAGCGGGATTCTGACTGTTCTACCAAGGATTTGGGGCAGCGAGCCCGCAAAAATCTGGGAGGAAGCCTGCGCTGTGCCTATCCATAAAAAGGGTATGATAAATGGGAAGTTTTACGCGGTAAGCGAGGATGGTTATGTAAGCGAGCACGACACAATAAAAGAAAAAGCGGGGAGAGACGAAGCAAAAGTAATCGGGAAGATAAACGCCGAAGGAACGTTCAAACTGGGAAATACCATATACGGCGCAGGCAATTGTTTATACCATATCAGCTGGTATCCCAAAAGGATGTGGATAAAAAAGGTTTTCTATGACTGCTTCACCAAGCCCAAGGTTCTTGAGGCTACAATAGAAGAAATGCAAAGGGAAAACGATATTATAGAAAAAAAATATGTGGAGTTATTCATAAAAAACCTTGAACTGCAGAAGCATTACGTTGATACCATAAACGCCTTTATACGGGCAATAGACGCAAAAGACCACTACACCGAGAACCATTCCATCAACGTCAGTCAAATTGCCGAAATTATAGCGAAGGAGCTTAGCTTGGGCCCAGATAAAGTCGACACCATAAAGCAGGCATGTAAGCTCCACGATTTGGGAAAAATCGGCATAAAAGATAGCATACTGCTTAAGCCGGATAAGCTTACCAATGAAGAATGGGAAGAAATAAAAAAGCATCCTATTTTGGGTGCGGAGATAATAAAGCCTCTGACATTTTTAAGTGAGGTTGCTTTGCTTATAAGGCAGGACCATGAGAGATGGGACGGCAAGGGCTATCCTGACGGACTTAGGGAGGGGCAGATTGACATAGGCGCGCGAGTTATAATGCTGGCTGACTCCTATGATGCCATGACTTCAGGAAGGCTCTACAGAAAAAAACTCACTAAAACCGAGGCGCTTGAAGAGATAAAAAAGAATACGGGTACGCAATTTGATCCGAATATTGTTGAGATATTCCTTAAGATTATGCAGGAAGATAGAATAGGATAAAAAGCACCCTACCCCCTTGTAAAAACCCTTGATGTAATCACCTCATCTTTCTCATGCCCTGCCTTTAATTTTTAAAAAATCAAATTAAATAAGCAGATAATTTAGGCTACATTTTTAATTTTTATGCTATAATATATAAAATGCTATTAATCGTCCGTGCCAAAATAGATTCGCAAACCCTAAAGAAGATAGCTGAAGATTTAAAGGGCTATATAAAAGTTGTAGTTGATATTCGGCGTAAAATCTTAGCTGCGGGCGGAGAAAAGCATATAGACGGCGAACAGCTGCTTTTGGAAGACGGAAGCCTCCAGGAAGATTTATGGGGAGCGGGTTTAGATTTGGAAACAGGCGAAATGGACTTTGATTCTCTGATTAATTTAAGGCCAACGCAGAATAGAAGTCGTGAAATATTAGATGAAGAAATACGCAAAAAAGCTGCTTCGTTGATTGAAACTTTATTAAAGGGTTAATTGAATGGATGCGAAGGAAATAACTTTAAATATTGCCGTAAATTTAGGCCGCTTATGTCGCTGGGCCATGGAAGGCCGCAAGGAGCGAGTTGAACAGTTTTTGGCCCAGACTGAAGGATATCTTAAGGCCCTGGAATCCACCCCGAAATCAAGCCGTTTCCTCCCTACCTATGAATGGTTCAGGAATGACTTTGAGCGCCTTTCCCGCGATGTCCATATGGACGCCGATTGGGCTGAATCTATGCTTACCTGGGCGAACATCTTGTCCCATCGGGCTTCTTTAGCATAAATTTATTTTAGAGCGAAGAGATAGAGAAATTATCGCTTACACTACAAAATGTCGGAAAATTAAAAATGTAGTGTAGCGCTGGCTGAAGCGAGGACGCTTGCGGCTGGCACCGTTAAAAACAGAGCTTTGCCAGACGCAAAGCCACGCCGGACACGCATTGCATTAGCAAGAAGCCTGCCGACCAAGGCAGGCGCCCAAGCGCGGGGCATTTTAAGCTATTTCATTATGCACCCCGGCATAAAAGGCACCTTTGCCTATCGCACCTTGGTATATTGGATTACCAAGTGCGCCCTTTCTGGGCTGGAAGGCAAAGTGCGCCTCTTGTGAGGCGAATGCCGGGTGTCCTGCTTTCTGCAGGAAGACCGGCTTTACCCCCTTCAAATTTATAACACGACTTTGTTAAAAATGCATTTTTCCTCAGACAGTCAAAGGATAAAGTTTTCTTAACTTATTGTTAAACAATGACTTATATTTTTAATAATAGTAAAATAAGGTCAAAAATTAACATAGTAGTGTTTATAAAAGGCGTAAGGATGGTTTGCGCTTTGCCTTATCGGATAGGCAAGTGCCCCACTTTCTGTGGGGGTTTCCCGCCCAAAAGCCTTCCTTTTAATAGGAGTAGTTTATTGGAAAAACGTTTGTCGTTTTAGTTGTCATTTGTGATGAAGAATTGTGATATAATGGATTTGTCTCGTTTAGTTAAAGAGGCACTTAATTTGTAGTCGTAACTTGTAATTTTAAAGAGGCTCAACAAAGGAGGAATAAAAATAAACAGCTGTATGAGATGCGGAGAGAAATTTCAACATAATTATTTGGTAGCAGTTTTTAAAGTGACAAAGGAAAAAAGAGAAAGATTAATAGTATGTTTGAAATGCAAGGGTATTTTAAGTAAGAAGGATAAATAAACCAGGCACCCTTTCTCTATGAATATTTTTGTGGGTAATCTTTCGTTTGACGCCACTGAAGCTGATGTCAAGAAGCTCTTTGAAGGTTTTGGTAGCGTTGCTTCTGTTAGGATTGTGATGGAAAAGAAAGGAACTAAATCCAGGGGGTTCGGGTTTGTCCAGATGCCTGATGAGCAGGAGGCGCTCGCTGTGATATCCGCTCTCAACGGCAAGGATTTTATGGGCCGGCTTCTTAATGTCAATCCGGCGCGCCCTAAGCCCGCAGCAGAGCAGGATAAGGGTGAAGCAAAAAGGATTCGTTCCGAAATTAAGGCTGAAGGCCAAGGGTATCATAGAGAAGAGAAGGATCGGAAAGATGCCTGGTATAACCCGGTTTTTAATAAGAAAAGAGGTAGATATAAAACAGGGAGGCGTGCGCGCAGCTTTATGAAACGGCGTGCTGCATCCGGAATTGTGCAGGAGGCAAGCCTTAAGCGGGAGAGCCGGGAGAATCCTATGCGTTGGCGTAAGAAATATGAGCAGCCTAAGCCTTGGGAAAAAAGCCAGGGGAAACCTAAGCCCTGGAAGAAAGCTGATGGTGAATATAAGTCGCGGAGGAAAACCGAAGATAAGCCTAAGCCTTGGAGGAGGAACGCAGGAAAGGCTAAACCTTGGCGTAAAACTAGCAAGCGCCCGCGTCCGCACCAATCACGGATCCAAAGCCGCAGAAAACCCGGGGGCTATACAAGATGAACCCCGCACCTTCTAAAAATTCAGAAAATAATAAGAATGGATCTTATGAAGGTGAGGCGATAAATTTTAAAAATAAAGAAGGTGCGGGGTGAAACTGAAATTAAATGTTTATCCAATAATCCCGGATATGGAAGAGGGGATTGCGCAGATTTTTCAGAAAGCAGTGGATAATCGCGCCAAGATTTTGGAGATTGCTTATAGCGAAGCCGGTGATGGTGTCAAGAAACGCATACTGACTGAATTTTCTGAATAAAAAAGAAATCCGCCGGCTTTATACGTCCGCGGCCAGAAAACCTCGCCCTTTAGGGCAAGGATGAATAATGGCCGCTTGAGTATCAATTTCAAACAAACTACGGACTTTAAACCGGAGAAATTGATTCCCGCCTCAAAAAAACGGATAAAGGCTGGGGGAGGATTTCAGTATATTTCCGCTGGAAGGAGGGGCTATCCAAAAAGTAAAGACTTCATATAAAGGCAGGAAATGCAGATTTCCTCATTGCAAGCATATTTTAAGCATCTATAATCATGAAGAATATTGCCACGTCCACCTTGGCCAAGTTGTTCAGAAGCACAAGCAAAAGGTTTCTAAAATATGATGACGCATAAAACGCTTAATGTTAGTGGTCCAATACAAGGAACGAATCAGCCTGACAGGAGTTTCTACGGGCTGGGTATTGCGCCGAAGATCCTGGATATCTTAGAGCGCATAAAGTTTAAGATTCCGACGCCGATTCAGTTTAAGGCAATCCCCCTTGCGATTGAAGGCAAGGATGTTATCGGTATTGCGCAGACCGGCACCGGAAAAACTCACGCTTTTGCTATACCCATGGTGCAGCGCCTCGCAAAGATGAAAGGGGTGGGGTTGGTTCTTGCGCCTACGCGCGAATTGGCTGTCCAGATTGACGAGGCTTTTCAGGGGATAGCCCACTCATTCGGGATGAAGACCGCCTGCCTCATTGGCGGGGCTCCTATACAAGGACAGATACAGGCGCTGCGTAAGAATCCCCGCATAGTTATTGCAACTCCCGGCAGGCTCCTAGACCATATGAGCCAGTGGAATTTTCTGCCGTCTGAAGTTGCGATGCTTGTGCTTGACGAGGCAGACCGGATGCTCGATATGGGGTTTGCCCCGCAGATTACAAAAATCCTTAAGTTTCTGCCGAAAGACAGGCAAACCATGCTATTTTCGGCGACTATCCCTAAAGAGATCATGCAGATAGCCGCTGCTTATATGAAACTGCCGGTTTCTGTTGAAATTGCTCCCTCGGGGACTACGGTAGAACTCGTAACCCAGGAATTATTTATCGTCAAGAAAGAAGCGAAGTTGCGCCTCCTTGGCAAATTACTGGCGCAGTATCACGGCTCAGTCCTTTTGTTTTCGCGGACAAAACATAATGCGCGCAAGATTACGATGTCAATCCGGGATATGGGATATAGGGCGGCAGAGATACACTCTAACCGTTCCCTGGGCCAGCGCCGCGAAGCGCTCGACGGCTTTAAATCAGGCAGGTACAAGGTGCTTGTGGCCACGGATATTGCAGCCCGGGGTATTGATGTGATCGGTATAGAGCTGGTTATTAATTACGACCTTCCCGAAGATGCCCAAATTTATGTGCATCGTATCGGCCGCACCGCGAGGGCAGGGTGCCGCGGGCATGCGGTTTCTTTTGCCACCCCTGACCAGCGCCGCGATGTCCGGGATATTGAAAAACTTATCAGGTCTACTCTGCCCGTATCAAGATACCCCGAAATTCCTTCTGAAGAGTTTGCTGAATCGAGGCACGAGCCTTTACGGAAAAACGTAAAATGGCATCAAATCCACAGGCCAGAAGGCCGTGGTTTGGCCTCCTATGGCCAAAGCCAAAAGAGGTATAAATTTCGTCCGCATTAGCCCTCTTATGCCTTGGCGCGTCTATATCGTTGAATGTAAAGACGGCAAACTCTACACCGAGTACTGCAATAATCTTACCCGGCGTATCAATGAGCACAATAGCGGCAATGGCTCTAGGTTCACAAAATACCGTTTCCCGGTGAGGCTCGTTTTTTCCCGCAGAGTTTCCGGCAGGCCAGAAGCATTAAAACGCGAAGCCCGGATAAAGCGCTTAACCAGGAGGGGGAAATTAGAATTGATCATAGGTAAAAAGGAAAGGCCAATCGCTAACAATTTCTTTAAAAAGAGTTATGTAAAGCAGGCATATAAAATAGATTTTATTTGCATATATTTTTTTGAGGGCTATAATTTTATTATAGGTTCAGAATAAGTTTATTGACAGAACTCTATTCTAGATATGAATATGGCGCCAGACTTATCCAAAAAAAGATTAAGATTGAGAATTATAATACCGGTCTATCCGGCGTTTAATATCTATTCTCATCTCGCTAATAAGACTACGGCTTTGGGGCCGGTATGCGTTGCCAGCGCTGCGAATGAAATGGAAGGATGGGATGCTGAGATTATTGATGAAAACAACCTTCGCAGGCACGGGCCCAGAAGCGATTCGGTTGGAGCCGACCATGAATTTTTACAACGGATCAGACCCGCAGATGTTGTTGGATTTTATGGCGGACTGACAAGCACTATACCCAGACTCTACGAAATAGCCCGCTTTTATAAAGATAAGGGGATTATGACTATCGCCGGGGGCCAACATTTTGTTAAAGATAATATAGTCGAGGCATTGAATTCCTGCATTGACTATGTGGTTATTGGTGAAGGAGAAGAGACCATTAAAGAGCTTCTGGGAGCTATAGAGGGAAAACGAGATGTAAGTGAAATTAAAGGCATTGTTTATCTAGACAACGGAAAGGTCACCCATACTCCCAAAAGAGCGCCTATAACTGATTTTAACAAGCTGCCTTTACCGGATTTCTCCCTGGTGCGTTATGCCAAGATTAAAATTTATCCTGTTGAAAGGATACGCGGCTGTGGTATGGATTGCGAGTTTTGCACTGTAAAAGGAAAGCCCCGGCATGCTCCGCCTGAAAGGCTTCTTGAACAGATCAGTTTTCTCGTGGAGACGCAGGATGCCAGGTATTTTTTTGTTGTTGATGACCTTTTCGGACAAGAACGGGATGAAACCATAAGGTTCTGTCAAATGCTTGGGGATTATCAAAAAAATATAGGTATAAGGCTGGATGTGACCGTTCAGATAAGGCTGGATAAAGCCAAAGACCCCCAACTTCTTTCTGCGATGCGCCAGGCGGGTATTAACACGGTGGCCATCGGTTTCGAATCGCCTATCGAAGAAGAGCTAAACGCAATGAATAAGCATCTCAGGCCCGAAGATATGCTAGCCATGGCAAATGTATTTCATAAATTCGGATTTTTATTACACGGCATGTTTATTTTTGGCTATCCGGTAAAAGAAGGCGTGAATTTTAAAATGTCGGCAAGGGAGCGAATAAGGCGTTTTAAAAACTTTATCAGGAAGGCTAAAATTGACACAATACAAGTTTTGTTGGCGGGCCCTCTGCCCGGAACAGAATTAAGGCGTAGGCTTGCCATGCAAAACAGGCTTTACCCGATCCGGGATGTTGGCTGGGAATATTATGACGGAAACTTTCCCCTGTTCGAACCGGATGAACCCATGACTGCCGAAGAAATGCAGTCTTCTGGCAGAAAGATTATGGGAAAATTTTACCAATTTAAACGTATGTTTATGATAGTGCTAAATATATTTTCTTTTCCTGCCCTCATTTTCTCTTTGCATAATATTAAATCGGGATGGAGAAGATGGTACCGGCCATGGCGTAATGACTTGATTTGTTTTGGCGGATGGATTGTTATGAAGAAATGGGCAACACAGTTTAAAAAAGATAAGTTTCTTGAAAGATTACAAAAGGCAAAAGAACGCCTAAAAGTTAAAGGAGCAGTTTAAGTAGATTTTTGTGCCCAAAATGTGTCCATTTAACATGACTTTGTTAAAAATGCATTTTTCCTCAGACAGTCAAAGGATAAAGTTTTCTTAACTTATTGCTAAACAATGACTTATCTTTTTAATAATAGTAAAATAAGGTCAAAAATTAACATAGTAGTGTTTGTATTTTATTATCCTTATTTTATCACCTCTGTTTTACTCTATAGCGGTGAATGCACGAAAAGGATAGATGATTTTTTATGGAAACATATAGAATGACGCAAGATTTAGTCATTACTAAATTATTCAGCAATGCGGCTTCTAAATTCTCAGGACAAATATCTCTGCAGATTGAGAAGGATGGGCACTGGGAAAAAATCAGTTACAGGGATTTAGAGGCCCTTAGCCGCAAAGTAGCTGCTTTCTTAATAAAGGAAGGATTTAAAAAAGGAGAGCGCAGCGCCATTATTTTAGAGAACCGGCCAGAATGGGCCATGATTTATCTGGGTATGATGTATGCGGGCCTGGTGTGCGTGCCTTTGGACCCCGAGTTTTGCCCGGAGGAAATAAAGAATCTTATCGGAGATAGCGAAACAAAGGTTGTTTTTTCTTCTTATGATTTATTTGTTAACAAGATAAAACCGGTTATCGCAGGCAGCCTGATTAAATCCGTAGTCTTAGACGCCGCGGGAAAAGAGGAAAAAGGGTTCTATAATTTTTCTGACATAAAAAACATTCCGTCGGAGGATATCCCCTGGCCGGTCCTCCTGCCGCAGGATATTGCTTCTCTGATTTATACCTCAGGCACAACCGGTAAGCCCAAGGGGGTTTTATTAAGCCACAATAACCTGTGCTCAAATTTTATGAGCATCAAAAAATTCAATCTGATATTGCCGTCGGATAATTTTTTATCCATACTGCCTTTATATCACACCTATGCATTTATGGTAACTTTACTGGTTCCACTTTTAGGCGGAGCAAAGGTTACCTATTGCGCAAGTTTTAAGCCTGAGGATTTAGCCCGGATAATTAAGGAAACAAATGTCACTTTCTTGGCAGGCGTGCCTCAACTTTTCTCTCTGCTGCACAAGGCTATTTTTGAGAGGATAAAAAAGATTCCTTTGTTCTTTCAGCCTTTTATTTTTCCATTTATTAAGCTTAAACTACACAAACAACTGGGAAGTTTGCGGATTTTAGTCAGCGGCGGGGCAAGGCTTGAGCCAAATATCGGCCGGGATTTATTTAGTTTGGGGATTAAAGTAATCGAAGGATACGGTTTAACCGAGACTTCTCCCGCGGTAACCTTAAACCCGCCGCAAAATTTAAAATTTGGTTCCGTAGGAAAACCTATACCTGATGTCCAGATAAAGATATTTAATCCTGATAAAGAAGGGATTGGACAGGTGCTTATTAGCGGGCCCAATGTTATGGAGGGGTATTTTAAGCATCCGGAATTAACCGCTGAGGTTATAAAAGATGGATGGTTTTATTCCGGAGACGTGGGTTATCTGGACAAAGAGGGGTATCTTTTTCTAGCGGGTAGGGAGAAAGAGGTTATTGTATTGAGCTCTGGAAAAAATATTTATCCGGAGGAATTGGAAGAATATTACCTGCGCAGCCCTTGCATAAAAGAGATATGTATTATATCGCGCGAAGAAAAAAGCTTTGGCCATCCCAGGGATTCGCTTTATGCGGTGATAGTCCCTGATTTGGGATTCTTTAACCAACTGAAAAAAACCGATATCCGTGAAAAAATCCGCTGGGATTTGGATACTTTGGGTAAGGAACTCCCTTCCTACAAACATATTATGGGTTTTACGGTTACCAAAGAAGAACTTCCCCGTACAGTTTTGAAAAAGATCAAAAGATACGTCGTAAGAGAAAAATACATACAGGTGAAATTGCCAGAGGCAGCGCTTAAGGAGACAGTTTTTTCGCAAGAGGACCGGGAGATTTTAAGTAAAGATATCGCCAGAAAAATTACCCGCTATATTTCTTCAGAAGTAAATAAGCCCGTATATCTGGATAGCCATTTAGAGATAGACCTGGGGATCGATTCCTTAAGCAGGGTAGAATTGGGATTGGGCCTGGAGGCGCTTTTAAAGATAAAAATACCCGACGAGCTTCTTTATAGTATAGCTACGGTTAAGGGATTGATAACAAATATAGAAAATATAATGAAGGAGCCCGGCGTCATAATGCCGCAGCTGGAAGAAACACAGAAGGGTTGGGGCGAGATTTTAAGAGAAGCGCCGCCGCAGGAGATAATGGGAAAGATTAAGTTAGGCTTCGGGTTTTTAGAGAGGTCACTTACACGGTTATTTGAAGGTATCTTTTCATTTGTTTTCAGATTATTCTGGCTTTTAAGGATAGAAGGCAGGAGGAATCTGCCTTTGGACGGCCCGTATTTAATCTGTTCCAACCACGCCGGTTATCTTGACGGGTTCTTCATTTTCAGTAGCCTGCCTTTTAAGATTTCCGTGAAGACCTACTTTTTGGGCTATCAGCGTATCTTCGAACACCCATTATTCGGGTGGGCGAATAAAATATCCCGCCTGCTTTCCATTGACACCGCTACGCATTTGACCGAGGCAATGCAGGCAGTTTCTTTTGTCCTGTCGCAGAAAAATATTGTCTGCATTTTTCCTGAAGGGATGCGTTCAATAGATGAAAATGTCAAGGAGTTTAAGAAAGGCGTAGGGATTTTATTGCAGGAACTGAATATCCCCGTGGTCCCGGTATATATTCAGGGTTCGCATAAGAGTTGGCCCAGGGGTGCGCGTCTGCCGCGCTTCCATCCGGTAAAAGTCATCTTCGGGAAGCCGCTACACCGGCAACAGTTAGGTAATGACTACGAGACGATTGCCCGGGGCCTGCGCGAAGAGGTCTTAAAGCTTAAGCCGCTCTAAAATTAAGGGCTGTTAAAACAATAAAAGGAGGTGAGGTAAAATGGCAAAGTTTTTGATGTTGGGAAAGTATTCTGTAGAGGCGATAAAAGGAATTGCTGCTGAGCGCACCAAGAAAGTGGTCCAGACGATTGAGAATGCCGGCGGCAAGGTGAATGCGATGTATGCGTTATTGGGTAATTATGACCTGGCGTTTGTGGTCGATTTTTCTGGAATTACCGAGGTGATGAAGTCCTCAGTGGCTCTCACCAAATTGACCGGTATCGGCTTTACCACTTCTCCGGCCATCAGCGTAGAGGAATTTGACAGAGTAGCAGGTTAATCGTCAAGCTAAATAGGGCCTGTTCCCTTGCTCCGCCTACGGCGGGACCCCGCTATAGGCGGTAGCAGCAATAAAAAGGTGCCTGGCCCCTTTTTTAAAAAGGGGCCAGGCACCTTTTTTACCTTTTTTAAAAAACTCTTATCTTAAAATGCGAACGCATATAAGGATTTAAAGGCCAATGCTGAAATCGAAAATAAAAAATAAAAAGATTTTTTCTGAGGACCTGGGAATTAATCTCAAATCAGGTAAGGAAGAGGAGCTCTTTAAGTGGTTTTTGGCTTGCTTGTTGTTTGGAAAGCCCATACAGCAAGAGGTGGCAAAGAGGACTTATTTTGAGTTTGAGAAAGAAAAGATATTATCTTGGGAAGAAATTTTAAAGGCTGGCTGGGATAGATTAGTTGAGATTTTAGATCGCGGCCATTATGTAAGATACGATTTTTCTACGGCAACAAAACTGTTAGAGATTTCTAAAGAGTTAAAACAGCGATACGGCTCTCTGGGAAATCTTTTAAGGCAATCAAAGAATCGCAAGGATTTAGAAGCAAAACTTCAGGAATTTAAGGGGATAGGTCCAGTAACGACTAAAATATTCTTAAGAGATTTAAGCAAAAAAACTTATGTGTAGCGGATATAGTTCTGAGTTTGCAGAATGCGTAGAGCAATATCTAATGGGATGGGAGGTGGTTTGATGAAGATAGAAGTTACTAAAGATAAGGCAAACCGGATTATTAACAGCGGACAGGTTATCTTGGTTAGTTGCGCCTACAAAGACAAAACCAATATTATAACCTTAGCTTGGAATATGCCTTTAAGCCATAAACCGCCGCTTTTGGGGATTAGTGTAGCCAAGACACATTTTTCCGCGGAACTTATTAAAAAATCCAAAGAGTTTATTGTCAATGTGCCGAGTTTTGAATTATTAAATAGCGTGGTTTATTGCGGAACGCACTCAGGAAGAGATACGGATAAGTTTAAAGAGTCACGGCTGGAACCCGAGAAGGCAAATCGGTTAATCAAGACTCCTCTGATAAAAGAATGCATCGGTCATTTAGAGTGTTATTTAAGGGATGTTAAGGAAGTGGGAGATCATTTTTTATTTATAGGAGAAGTAATCTATGCATGTGCCAGAGAGGATTTATTTAAGGAAACCTGGCAACCTGAGAAGGTAAAACTCATCTTTCATTTAGGAGGAAAGTTTTTTACCACTTCAGATAAGAAGATCGAAATTTAAATAGGGTAGGTATAATTCTTTTACCCTTTTTGCCAGTCTTTGATATAATGGTGTTCGTTGAATTGGTGCGTCTGGAATCCAATATCCACACTGAGATTATTGCGGGTCTGGCCACTTTTATGACCATGGCTTACATTATCTTTGTCAATCCGGCGATGATTTCGCAGACCGGCATGGACCTCGGCGCGGCAATGATGGCAACCTGAATTTTTATTTTTTTGTTTATGGATATTGCCGGCCGCGGCAAAGAGGTATAGTGGCTGGTTTATCTTTTAGCCGCGTTATTTATCTTAAGGTTTGTATACCTAAAGAGCAATGTAAGTCAAATGAAAATGGAAAAGGTTTAATATGAGGAAAAAAAAGGTAAATAAGTTAATTAGATACCTGAGAGTATCCAGGATAAAAATAAGTAGACTCAATCGTAAAAAGATTCCTCTCTGGCTTAACAAAAATTTAAAAGAACACCCCTTTATTTTAGGAATTTTGTCTTTTATTTGGATTAGTTATATTATAGGAATGTGCTTTGAAAGTTTAAATTTACTAGAATTGCTAAGATTCCATATAAAATTACACACCGCAATCTTTACAGCCTGGTTTGTCCTAGTTATTTTGTCGAATTCTTTGAAGGATAAACGAGAGATAAAATGGTATTTTAAGAAGCGGTTTGTCTTTATTATGCTCATATTGTTTTGTCCTTTTGGCTTGATACTATTATGGACAGGTGCTCAATTTAAAAGGATAACTAGGATAATACTTACAGTAATCTTTACACTCATTTTTATATTTGGTAATGTTTATCAAGAAAAAAGATACCGTGCAATTTTAAATATGTCGCCTATTGAGAACATAACTAAGATAATTTCTAGTAAAAAAAGAGAGGTGTTTCTAAAAAACTCTGACCCTAAAACGCTTGATGGCTTCAAATTTGTGCGTATTCCAAAGAAGGAAAAAATTAAGCTGGCAGTATCAGATATATATTCCCGTTATTCTCCCGGCATTGTATCTATAAAGACAAAAGACAAGCATGGAAAAGAGATCGGTTTGGGTAGCGGATTTATTGTATCAAAAGACGGCATAATTGTTACAAATTCCCATGTAGTCGCATCGGCATATCAGGCTGAGGTAAAAATAGGAGAGAAGATTTTCAAAGAAACTTACCTCGTTAAAAATTTACCAGACTTTGATATAGCGATTTTAAAAATAAATGCCGAGAATCTTTCTCCTTTGGCTATAGGCGATTTCGATGACATGGTAAGCGGTCAATTCGTTGTTGCATTAGGCAACCCATTGGGTTTTGAACAATCGGTATCCAGCGGTATAATTAGTGCAATCCGGTCGGCCCGCGATATGAAGTTAATTCAGATGACCGTTCCGGTTTCTCCCGGAAGTAGCGGTGGTCCGGTACTGAATGAGTATGGCGAGGTAATTGGTATAGCTACCGTTGCTTTCTTCTTTGTGGCGCAGAATTTAAATTTTGCTATCCCAATTAATTATCTGGAAAAAATAATTAAACAAGAATAAGATTATCTAAAAGCAGTATAATTTTCTGGAGAGGTGGCTGAGTGGTTTAAAGCACATGCCTGGAGAGCATGTGTAGTCGTAAGGCTACCCAGGGTTCGAATCCCTGCCTCTCCGCCAGTCGAGACGACCCTGCGATTTTGCGATGAAGTCGTAGGGCTTTTTATATGAAACAGAGAGATTTACGTCTTTTAAGACGAGGTTCGAGCCGCAAATTTTCAAAAAATCTTTTTTGGGGCTTAAAATTTCCTGCCAAGCGACAAAACCCGCTTGATTACAAGTAGTTACGAATTGTTTTGCCGGTTCGAGCCACCCGCCGCCGCTTTTCTCTATTTCTTTAAGTTTACCTTCTAAATCCTTCTTATCATTGAGTAATTTTGCCTTCCTTTTAGCGTATTCTTCCTGGGTGATCTGGCGGTCAATGAAGATGTCAACAAGGCGTTCAACCTTTGCATCAAATTCGCTGATACGGTCTTTAACTTCCTGAGATAGAGAAAAGGAGGCTTTGCTTTCCTCTTGAAAGAGTTCATCAAAGCGGTTAATCATCTTGTCTTTTGTTTCGTCATCAATATAAACTGAAGAAATATTTAAACAGTTTTCATGATGTCTCTTGCTTTGTTAGTGATAACGGCAAGGGCTTTTTGTTATCAGGCCGAAGTAACAGATATAAGCGGTACGAAATACTTTCCTGCCGTAAAAGGTGTGTTTTTCAAAGCAGAGAAGTCAATTTATGTGGTTATGTTTACCATAGAATCATCTCTGTCTAAGCAGGATTCAAAGCCCAACCAGCTTATTGATGCACTAATAGAGGTGAAGAATAGAGGGGTAGATGTGGAAGTTATTTTAGATCAAAATGTAGATTTTGTAAATATGCACCCCGCCGTATCGGATCGGCGGGTGCCCCGCCTTCTGTGGGGGGAACCCAAAATTAAAAGCACAAGGGTCTATAAGCGCCTTAAAGATGCCGGAATAAAGGTCTATTACGATGAACCGGCAGGAGTTTATGGAATACCTAACGAGCAATACTTTGATCTTCCCGATGATTACTTTAAGTTAGGTTGGAATAGAGAGTTATCTTTAAGGGCCAAATTCTGTTATCTTATAAACCTTGCCTATTCGGATATAAGCGATATAAAGCCATATTGGTCAAAAAGCGTCAATACAATAACTAGGCAATTTGGCGACGTAGGCCGGGATGTCATTCATAAGGGGATGGCTGAACTAAGAAGGAAGAAATTGCTTGAGGTAAAATACGATGAATTATCTGGCAAACGCTATGAAGAGAGAAGACTGAAGATGTATAAAATCTTAAAGCTCTATGATCCGAAAGAGCGAGAGATAAAGCTAAAGGCGATAGAAGATAAATACGGTAAAGACGCATACGCAAAAGCAAGAAAATACGCCGAAATAGTCTTTGAAGAAAACAACCCCGAAGCGATAGAAGATGTAATCCTAAAGACAAAAGAATATGGAGAAAAAGAAGTAAAGAGGGTGTTTGGCGAGATTGCCCGGAAAAACATAGATAATCCTAAAAGAAATTATGTGTATGTAACAAGAATATTAGGGAAAGCAGAAGATGCGCAACCCTAATCCTGATTCCCTTAAAATCGGCTATGTAATTTTAGCTGCCACACATAAACCCGCCATTAAAGCTCTTTAGTGCAAAGCCGGCTAAGCAAGCTTTAGAAATAAAAATTTTATTTGACAAAATAGCAACGTATGATAGAATCTTTATGAACAAATGCTCATAACACGAGAAAGGATTCCATGAGGCCAAAAAAGACCAGATGGATAAAACACGAGCCTGGAGAGAGGTGTTTTAAGCCTTTATGCAGGCCGTTGAGTAAGCTGAAAAATGTTTATTTGACGCTTGATGAGTTTGAAGCGATCCGGCTTTCCTGCTTAGAGGGTTTAAAACAAGAAAAGGCCGCAAAATTAATGAAAATTTCCCGGCCGACTTTTTCTCGGATTGAAACCTCAGCGCATAGAAAAATAGCAGATGCGCTTGTGAATATTAAAGCCATCAGAATTGAAGGCGGATGTTGCCAGATTATCGGAAGGATAAAGAAATGAAAGAGTGGAAGAAGTTTCTTTATATTGTTGCTATATTTTTAGGCTGTTTTTATCTGCCGGTTGAAAACCTGCCCTTCACTAATAATGCGATCTTCGAAGCACTTGCACTTGTTAAGTGGTATGCCAGGGAACATGTGCTTTTATGCCTTGTCCCGGCATTCTTTATCGCAGGAGCAATATCGGTCTTTGTCAGCCAGGCATCGGTGATGAAATATTTTGGCGCTAAAGCGAATAAATTTCTATCCTATAGCGTTGCTTCGATATCCGGTACGATATTGGCGGTTTGTTCCTGCACCGTTTTACCTTTATTCTCTGGTATATATAAAAGAGGCGCTGGCCTTGGGCCCGCGGTTGCTTTTCTATATTCTGGGCCTGCTATCAATGTTTTAGCTATCATTCTAACGGCGCGTATCCTTGGATGGCAATTGGGCTTGGCGAGAGCCATTGGTGCTGTAATTTTCAGCGTTGTTATCGGTTTATCAATGCACCTTATATTTTTAAAGGAAGAAAGGGCGCGTCAGGTAACCGGTGATTTCAACGTTGGCGAGGTAAAAGAAACTCGCTCTTTGGGCAAAACCGTTTTTTATTTTGCTTCGATGATAGCGTTTCTCGTTTTTGCTAACTGGGGTAAGCCGCTTGAAGGAGACCGCGGGATATGGTCGTTGATCTATCAGAATAAGTGGTGGATCTCCGGGTTCTCTTTGCTTAGCTTGGCTATTATCTTGTTTAGGTGGTTTAAAAAGGACGAATTAAAAGAATGGACTTTTGCAACATGGGGTTTTGCTTTACAAATACTTCCGCTTTTATTTGGAGGGGTGCTTGTTTCGGGATTCCTATTGGGCAGAGTCGGGCATGAAGGCGTTATTCCTTCCAGATTTGTTGCTATGCTGGTGGGCGGCAATTCGCTGTGGGCAAATTTCTTTTCCTCGATAGTAGCGGCATTTATGTATTTTGCCACACTTACTGAAGTGCCTATTTTACAGGGACTTATTGGTTCAGGTATGGGCAAAGGGCCTGCGTTGGCGCTTCTTTTGGCCGGGCCTGCCTTAAGCCTTCCTAGTATGCTTGTGTTGCGGAGTATTATGGGAACAAAGAAAACAGTTGTTTATGTGAGTTTGGTAGTAGTTATGTCTACAATCACAGGCATGATTTTTGGGATGATAGTTAAGTAAGCAGGAAAACATGCACACGCATAAAGAAAATAATAAAGAGAACCGGTTAATTGTATCCGCAGGGCTTAATTTTGCCACAACTTTGGCGCAGATTATCGGAGGTATCCTTTCAGGAAGCCTTGCGTTGATCTCTGATGCGTTGCATAATTTAAGCGATACTGTGGTTTTGGTGGTTAGTTTCTT
>Ga0210017_1002042_pt1 | contig 17425 bp, 16 predicted proteins | sample CryGeyCG2014_020_FD_183966 | JGI IMG/M metagenome (GOLD analysis project Ga0210017, IMG submission 183966) | Groundwater microbial communities from aquifer - Crystal Geyser CG08_land_8/20/14_0.20 (SPAdes) (version 2) | ecosystem: Environmental > Aquatic > Deep subsurface > Groundwater | place... | reverse complement strand
GCTCAGGAGAAAAAACCTGATTTGGATAAACGGCTATTGATGACAGCTGCCGTTGATCTTGATGTGTTGCTCAATACTTATACTTCTTTTGTGACTCAGGGGGGTAAGAATGTATTGACCGATCCCTTTTTTCTTGGACTATTAGCTTAAAAATTGGTATAATTATTGAAATTCTTTTGCCGATGTAGCTCAGCCCCGACGTTCACAAAAAGCGTGAAGTCGGGGTCCCGACCGAATCCGACCTTACGTCGGATGAGCGTCGGGATTGGTAGAGGTGGCAAAGTAATTTAATAAACGGATTATTTGCCGATGTAGCTCAGTTGGTAGAGCAGGACTTTCGTAAAGTCAAGGTCGGTGGTTCAATTCCACTCATCGGCTCCATAAATTCTATGGCTTTGGCCAATAGGAAGCCAAACCATGGCCTTGTGGTCTATGGTTTTGGCCATAGGAAACCAAACTATGATTTTCTAACCTATGTCTAGGTTCTATGAGGTGCTAAAAAAACGCAATTTCTTCCTGCTCTGGTTAGGCCAGATTATTTCTCAGTTAGGAGACAGGCTTGGCCAGATGGCCTTGATTGCCTTTGTTTATTTAAGGGCGCCGGGTTCTGCTATGAGCATTGCTAAGATACTCTCTTTTACCATAATTCCGGTATTCCTAATCGGGCCGGTTGCCGGGGTGTACGTGGATAGATGGGACAGGCGCCGGACAATGTATGCCTGCGATTTTCTAAGGGCAATATTAATTTTTACTATACCGTTTTTTCTTTTCTATGCCAAGAGCATTATTCCAATATATGCTATTATTTTTCTTGCATTCTCCATCGGAAGGTTTTTTGTCCCGGCTAAGCTCTCCATAATTCCTGATTTGGTTGAAGATAAAGATTTATTAATGGCAAATTCATTAGTGAATACCACCGGTATGATTGCGGCGGTGGTGGGTTTTGGCATAAGCGGCGTATTGGTTGAGTGGTGGGGGGCGAAAAGCGGTTTTTATCTGAATGCCTTAACTTTCCTTATATCTGCAATCCTCATATTTTTTATAGCCAGGAAATTCAGTTCTCAACCCTTAGATTTAAAAGAATTTAGCCGCGAGATAGTTGAGGTAATCAGGAAATCGGTATTTCAGGAAATGAGGGAGGGAGTCCTATATTTTATACGCAAAAAGGATATAAGGCTTACTGCTGGGATTATGTTTATTCTCTGGTCGGCGCTGGGGGCGGTATATGCGGTGATGATTGTATTTGTCCAGCAGGTTTTGCATTCAGCGACCAAGGATTTGGGCCTTTTAGTTATGTTTTTAGGCATAGGATTATTTATCGGTTCGCTTATTTACGGACGTTTTGGCCAGCGCATCCGCCATTACAAGATAATATTTTCTTCTTTGGTTTTAAGTGGTATAGTGCTTATTATTTTTACCCTGGCTATAAACCGTTACCCTTATTTCTTAATTGCGGCGGCCCTGGCCTTTATCTTGGGCAATATGATTGCTCCGATTATGATTGCCTCAAATACGATAATACACAACGCAAGCGATAACGAGATGATGGGTAAGGTTTTCAGCTCGCTGGAGATAGTCATGCATTTAGGATTCCTCTTGTTTATGTTCATAAGCAGCTTGCTGGCAGAGAGGTTTTCGCATCTTTTAATCCTGATTGCCGTAGGGTGCATATTTAGTGTTTTAGGGCTAGTAAATCTTATAGTTAATCGCAAGGCTCCATGGTTAGATTAAAAGCCAATAAATTTTATACAGAAGATAAGGTAATAGAGGTTTTGCCCCCGCCGTGTAAGGTTTATATACCTTTATCTCAGCATTTAGGCAGGCCCTGTAATCCGCTCGTAGGCATAGGAGATGCCATATCTATCGGCCAGAAGATAGGCGCTGTTGATGCGCATGTTTATGCCCCGGTTCACGCCTCTATTTCAGGAAAGGTAACGGCCATAGAGAATTGGCCGCATCCGGTCTTGGGCAGATGTAAGACAATAGTTATTGAAAGCGATGGATTGGATACGTCGTCCGTCGTCCGTCGTCCCTGCCTGACGGCCGGTAGGCCCCGCCAATGGCGGGGCAGGCAGGCGTCGTCCGAAGAGATAGAAAGATTAACTGCCGATGAGATACGCAACATTGTCTTTGATGCCGGGATTGTGGGTATGGGGGGGGCGGCGTTCCCCGCGCACATCAAACTCAAGCCTCCTAAGCCGGTAGATACCTTGATTATCAACGGCGCCGAGTGCGAGCCGTATTTAACCGGCGATTACCGGTTGATGATTGAAAAAACAGAGGAAATCTTAGCCGGGATTAAATTGATTGAAAAATGCTTAGGCGTAAAAAACGTCTATATTGCTATTGAGGATAATAAACCTGAAGCGATAAAGCAGTTCAAGGTTTCCGCCACAATGCGTGGCGGACCCGCCAATCTTTTTGGCGGGCATAGTTCAAAGTTCACAGTTAAAGTCTTAAAGAGTCAATATCCACAAGGAGGAGAAAAACAACTGATAAAAAACATCCTTGGTAAAGAAGTTCCCCAAGGAAAACTTCCTTTTGATATCGGGGTGGTAGTGCATAATGTGGCCACGGTTTATGCAATTTACGAAGCAGCCTATAAAAATAAAGCTTTATATGAGCGGGTAGTCACTGTAACAGGCAGTTGTCTTACGAACCCTAAGAACCTTTTGGCGCGTATCGGTACACCCATCAAAAATTTAATTGATTTTTGCGGCCCACTTAAGGAAGGACCGGCTAAGATTATTATCGGCGGGCCGATGATGGGTATTGCCCAATATACTGACCAAGTGCCGGTGATTAAATCTACTAATGGGGTGTTATTATTTACCAAGAAGGAAGCAGAATTGTTAGCTGAGGAATATTGTATAAGATGCGGGGCCTGCGTAAGGGAATGCCCGGCTGGGCTTATGCCTTGCCTTATAAATCTGGCCTCTGAGAAATCACTCTGGCAGGAGGCGATAAATTACGGGGTCTTGGATTGTATGGAGTGTGGGATATGTAATTATATATGCCCGGCAAATCGTAACTTAGTGCAATCTATCAAAAGGGCGAAGCTGGAGGCAGTGAAATGAGGGAAATGTTTAGGTTCGGTTTTATCTTGGGGATTATCTGTATTGTCGCAGGAGGTTTGTTAGCCGGGGTGAATTCTCTGACTAAGCCGAGAATATTTGCTCAGGCGCAGGCAGAAGAGAGGTTAGGTTTGAAAGAAGTGCTTCCTGATGCGGATAGATTTGAGGCAGTGGAAGAAAAGGAAGAGATAATTTATTATAAGGGGCATAATAAGGATGGTAAATTTATCGGTGCCGCTTTTAAAGCTGTTGGCAAGGGTTATTCCAGCACCATAGAGACATTAGTAGGGATGCTTAAAGATGGGACAATCGTGGCCATAAAAGTACTTTCGCAGAATGAGACACCCGGTTTAGGGGCGCGTGTTGCTGAACCGGAATTTACTGCTCAATTTAATAATATCAGGGATTTATCCAAAGTTCAGGCAATTACCGGAGCCACGATTTCTTCCCGGGCAGTTATCGAGTTAGTAAAAAAGAGAGCCGAAGAGATCAGGGGTTTAATAAAGAATGAAAAATAATCTTTTTGTTAATACATCTCCGCATTTACACAGGAAAGAATCTGTGAGTAAGATTATGTGGATGGTGGTTTTAAGCCTTGTCCCTTCAGGTATTGCCGCTGCCTATATTTTTGGTTTAAGCGCCTTGCGGGTGATAACCCTGGGGGTTATCTCAGCAGTAGTTAGCGAGATGTTTTTGCAATTAGCCGCAAAAAGAAAAGTTACTATTCTTGATGGAAGCGCAGTCCTAACGGGTTTACTATTGGCTTATAATCTTCCTGCGCATGTTCCTTTTTGGCTGCCTATAGCCGGTTCAGTATTTGCTATTGCTATTGGCAAACAGATATTCGGGGGTTTGGGGCAAAATATCTTTAATCCCGCGCTCGTCGGCCGTGTATTCCTTATGGCTTCCTGGCCAAAGTATATGGTTGCCTTTACCCAGCCTATGAATTATGATGCCATAACTTCTGCCACACCTTTGGCGATATTAAAAGAAGGCAGGGCCTTAGAGAAAATACCATATTTAAATTTATTCTTAGGTAATCGCGGCGGATGTATTGGAGAGGTATGTATCCTGGCTTTATTAATTGGAGCGGCCTTTCTTTTAATAAAGGGCTATATTTCATGGCATATCCCGGCTTCCTATATATTAACCGTAGGTTTATTTACCTATATATTCGGCGCTAAGGCATTATTCTCCGGGGATTGGTTATTTCATATCCTTTCCGGAGGGTTGATACTCGGGGCGTTCTTTATGGCTACGGATTATGTTACCTCGCCATTAACTGCCAAAGGGCAGGTTGTCTTTGGGATTGGCTGCGGATTAATTACCGCGATTATACGTTTATGGGGCGGTTATCCTGAAGGGGTGTCTTATGCTATACTTATGATGAACGCAGCCACGCCGATTATTGACCGCTATACCAAGAACCGTGTTTACGGAGCGAAATGAAAAAATATTTTTATGAATTCTCAAAGGGCATCATTAGAGAGAACCCCACCTTTGTTTTAGTCTTAGGGTTATGCCCGACGCTGGCAGTGTCTATCTCGGTAATCAATGGAATAGGTATGGGTATTGCCGCAACCTTTGTCCTTTTAGGCTCTAATATTATTATTTCTTTAATTAAAACCGTCATTCCTGACAGGATTCGTATCCCTTGTTTTATTGTCGTTATCGCTACGTTTGTGACAATTGTGGAAATGACGATGAAAGCCTATAGCCCGGCATTAAACCGCGCTTTAGGAATATATGTTCCTTTGATTGTGGTCAACTGTATTGTTTTGGGAAGGGTAGAGGCATATGCCCAGAAAGCAACGGTAGTTAACTCTTTCTTTGATGGTTTAGGTATGGGCCTAGGTTTTACCCTGGCCTTGATTTTAATTTCAGGAATTAGAGAGTTTCTGGGCGCAGGAAAAATCTTGGGGCATACACTATTTAAGGGATTCGAACCGGCGTTTGTCCTCGGCATGCCATCGGGCGCGCTTTTAGCAATCGGCCTTTTGCTCGGATTTTTTAATCTTATAAAAATGAGGAAAACATGCAAATAAATATCGCTCAATTACTGGCTATTTTTATATCCGCGGTATTCGTCTATAATGTTATACTTTCTCGGTTCTTAGGCCTGTGTTCTTTTATTGCCATATCCAAAGAGACAAAACCTGCGTTGGCGATGAGCCTGGCGGTTATGTTTGTCATCACAATGTCGTCAATACTGACTTGGTTTATCTATAACTATTTACTCGTTCCTTTTAATCTTACCTATTTACGCACCATAGCCTTTATCTTAGTTATCGCTACATTTGTTCAATTCGTAGAGATGGTTATACGTAAGTTTGCCCCGCCGCTTTACAGATTCTTCGGGATTTATTTGCCCCTTATTACCGTAAACTGCGCAGTTTTAGGGGTGGCGGTTTTAAATACGGATATGTTTTTTGTAAACGGAAAAGCCGCCCAGGGTAGTTTTATTTATTCTTTATTTCAGGGTGTTTGCGTTGGTTTGGGCTATACCTTAGCCATGCTTCTTATGTCCGGAATAAGGGAGAGGCTGGATTTATGCGATGTGCCTAAGGCAGTCAAGGATTTTCCGCTTGCTTTTGTGATTGCCTCAATTATGAGCCTTAGTTTTATGGGCTTTAACGGATTTAGGTTCTAAAGAAGATAAATGCTCTGGGTCTATGGTCTATAGTCAATGGTCGATGGTGAATTTTAAATTATGGAACTATAGACTATAGACAATCGACTATTGACCAATACCGTTTTTACTATGAATATTCTGGTTCCCATTTTAACTCTTGGTGCTTTAGGTTTAATCTTTGGCATAGGTTTAGCTGTTGCCTCTAAAAGACTATCAATTCAAATTGATTCCCGGTTTGAGCGGGTCTATGGCCTTCTTCCGGGGGCAAACTGCGGCGCATGCGGTAGCGCGGGGTGTTTTGGATTTGCCCAGATGCTTTTAAGCGGGAAGGCTGAAGTTTCCGCCTGCAGGGTTAGCGAGGAAGGGGTTAGGGAGCAGATTGCCAAGCTTCTTGGTAAAAGTGTTGAGAAGAAGGTGAGAAGAGTTGCTGTTCTGCATTGCAACGGCGGTATAAAAGTAAAGGATAGATTTTTATATAGAGGTATAGAGGATTGTATAGCGGCGAATTTAGTTTTAGGTGGCGAGAAGTGCTGTGTATATGGATGCTTAGGGTTTGGCACCTGTGCCAAGGTTTGCCCATTTGGTGCGATTAAGATGTCAGATGAAGGCATCCCGCAAGTGGATAGAGATAAGTGCCGGGCTTGCAATAAGTGCGTTTTAATTTGCCCCAAGAAATTATTTACGCTTATTCCGATTACGCATAATATTTTTGTCGCCTGCAATTCCCATGATGCCGGTAAGGATACCAAGGCGGTTTGTCCTGTGGGGTGTATTGCCTGCAAGCTTTGCGAGAAAGCCTGTCCGGTTGATGCGATACATGTTATTGATAATCTGGCGGTAGTAGACTATAATAAATGCACTTCTTGCGGCGAGTGCGTGAAGGTTTGTCCCATGAAGACAATCAGGGTAAGAGAGTAACGAATCCTACTGACTTTCAATAGCCCCGCCAACGGCGGGGCTATTATTGATAATTAATAAAAAGTCGTCAGAGTTTATTGTAATATAGAAATATGGGGGTTTGTAACGAGATGAAAACTAATATAGCGGTATTTGCTTCAGGCAGAGGGAGTAACTTTGCGGCTATCGCCAAGGCAATAAAGAGCGGGAGGATAAAGAAAGCAAATCTTGCGCTCTTAGTATGCGATAACCTTAATGCGCCGGTTATTTTGAAAGCCAAGAAATTTAAAGTCAAGGTTGCGTTGGTAAGAAGAGATATATTTCCTACAAAGAATGATTTTGAAGATAGGATCATCCGGTATTTAAAAGAAAACAAAATAGGCCTGATTGTCCTGGCGGGGTTTATGCGCTTGCTAAGCTTAGGATTTATCCGCGTGTATAAAAACCGGATTATCAATATTCACCCGGCGCTCTTGCCTTCATTTAAAGGCGCAGAAGGGATAAAGGATGCTTTTGATTATGGGGTTAAGATTACCGGAGTAACCGTCCATTTTGTGGATGGCCAGATGGACCATGGGCCGATAATTATGCAAAAGGAAGTTAAGATTGAAGAGAAAGATACATTAGAATCTCTTGAAGTTAAAATCCACAAAGTGGAACATAAACTTTATCCTGAGGCGATAAATTCATTGATAAGGGAGAAATTAAGGATAAAAGGCAGAAGGGTAATAATTTCTAATCGCCAGAGCCGGAAAAGACCGCAGTCTGATTTAAGGTAATCTTTCTTACCGTCGCTAAATTATTTAATTCCAGAGTTGAAAAATCTTTGAATCCGTAAGCCTTTAAGGTATATCTTATAATCTTTAAGATTTCCTTGTCTATATCCGCATTTTTTTCTGCTTCAGGCTTCTGGAATTTGAGCCTTATGCGGTGTTGGATCTGTTGCAGGATAAAATCTTCAAAACTTATGTCGCTATATTTTAGGTTAAGCCCCTGCGTATCGCCTATTATCTTCGGAGATACTTCCGTTTCCTGAATAGCGCGATGTTGATATTCTCCCCAGGACATAAGTTCGTAAGATACTTTCTTAAAATCCGGGTAATAGAAGATTTCTTTAATAAGGAAACCATTCTTTGTGTCGGCGGTAACAGTAACGAAGAATTTAGGGCTGTTTTGTTCAAGGTGTTCCATGCTGAATATTACCCGGCGTAGCACCTTCCAGACATTGTTTATTCTATCAAATGCCGCTTTACTGTATTTCATATCCTGGAGTTTTTCCTGTTCAGGGACGGGCTTGATAAGGTAATTGACTGAAACGATCTCGTCTTTTAATTCATTGTTATTTTGTTCTATAACAAACCTTTCAATAAATTTCTCGGGTTTATTTGACTTCTCCACGATACCTTCAGGAATAGGCAGATAAATCCAGAGTGTTGAGCCAACCAGCTTTACTTTAACGTCAGTTTTATATTCTTTTTTACAAATATCCTGTATAGCTTGGTCAATGCTTTCTTTAGGGTAAGTCGGCTGGGTAGAAGAAGTGCACCCTGAGAGTATAAGGTTAGATAAAATAAATAGATTAAAGAGGAGGCCGTTCTTTGCCAAATTCCTTGAAAATTGCCTCAATTTCGTCATAGTTAAGTTCTTCTTTGGCAACCAGCTCTTGAGCAAGCCGGTCCATTAGTGGCTCTTCTTTTTTTAATAATTCCGTAACTTCGGTAAGGCAGGTTTGTAATATACATTGGACATCTTTGTCTAATACGCCTTTTATCTCCTCGGAGATATTTTCGCTCATTTCCCAGTTGCCTAAGAGCCCGGATTTACCCATTCCACAGGTCCAAACCATCTGGCGCGCGTAGTACATTGCTGTTGAGAAGTCCTGGTATACGCCGTTGGTGGTGGTGTTGTATTTTATCTTCTCAGCGGCATATGAGCCAAGGCATACTTTGATTTGACTTAATAACTTATTGGAATCTTTGATAAATATGTCTTCTCTTTCCGGAGTCCAGGTGGCTCCTCCGGTGGGCCCGCGGGGAGTGATGGTAACTTTAAATACATCCTGAGTAGGGGCAAAGAAATAAGTCGTGATCGCGTGCCCTGCTTCATGATAGGCAATCTGAAGTTTCTCTTTAGCGCTTAACTTTATCCTGCGTTTAATACCTAAGGCAATTCTTTCCCGGGCTTCGTCGATTTCCTTCATGGAAATAATTTCTTTGTTATTACGTACGGCGATTAATGCCGCTTCCCGGACGATATTGGATATATCCGCGGGGCTTTGACCTACGGTTATACGCGCCAAGCGGTCGATTTTAACATCCTGCGAGTCGTATTTGACTTTTTCCAAGTAATACGAAAAAAGTTTCTCGCGGTCCTCAAGATTTGGCCTGTCTACGTATATTTTACGGTCAAACCTTCCGGGCCTGAGAAGCGCTTCATCGAGAACTTTTTCCTGAGCGTTAGTCGCGCCGATAAGGACAATGTTATAGTCTTTTTCTTTTAATCCGTCCATTTCAACTAAAAGCTGGTTCAGGGTGGTATTGTGTTCCGTAGTCCCGCCAAAGCCCTTATCCATGGCGCGCTGCGCGCCTACGGCGTCAATTTCGTCAATAAAGATAATGCACCCGCCTTCTAATTCCGCTAACTGTTGGGCATGTTTAAAGAGAGAACGGATTCTTCCCGCCCCTACCCCTACAAACATCTCTACAAATTCAGAACCTGACATAGAGATAAATGGTATGCCTGCTTCAGTAGCGATTGCTTTGGCTAAATAAGTTTTTCCGCATCCCGGAGGCCCGAGTAGGAGGATCCCCCGCAGGATTTTTCCCCCGATACGCTGCAGCCCCGCGCGGTCTTTGATAAGTTTTACCACTTCCAGGGCTTCTTCTTTTGTTTCATCCATACCGATAACATCCTTCCAGCCTATGCCTATGGTCTGGCCGGAGACGGATTTCTTGCTGGTTTGAGAGAATGATTGCGCCCCGCGTTTAAAATAAAGCCAATACATTAAATAGGTGTAAACAAAGCCGAAGATCAGGGCCATGATGATCTGCAGATAAAGTTGCAGCGGGATCATCGCCATCTGCGACTGCCTAAGGTAGGATTCGGATTCATTCCAGGCGCGGATACCATTGATAACTAAAATGACAAGAGATATGCCTAAAGCGCCTAAACCGATAATAACTAAAATTTTTATCCAGTGCAATCTAAAGTGGAATTTAATCTTTTTCCAGTTCACAAACTCTCCTTAATGAGCCCTTGACACAAAGGGTCAAGGGCTCATTAATCCCGATAGCTGCAAGAAAATTTGGAACAAATTTTCTTGCAGCGTTTAGGTATCGGGACACAAATAACTAAGGTAAAATAACATAAACCTTAAGGTTAGTCAACCCTTTTTATAGGCGTATGTGTTATTTTCCTTGACTGCTTAGAGGCGCCGTGTATAATATGACTTCCCACTTAAAAGGAGAAGTAGATGGTAAAAATCAAGAAAGTTTTAGGCCGCGAAATTTTGGATTCCCGCGGAAATCCTACGGTAGAAGTTGATGTAATCTTGGATAATGGTATTTTAGGCCGGGCAGCAGTTCCCTCGGGCGCTTCAACCGGAGAGAATGAGGCCTTGGAATTAAGAGACGGCGATAAGAAGAGGTATTTAGGTAAAGGCGTATTAAGGGCCGTTAATAACATAAACACCATAATCGCTTCAGCGATAAGAGGTTTGGTTCCTGATTTTAATAAAATAGACGCGCTGCTTATTAAGTTAGATGGCACGGAGAATAAGGCTAATCTTGGCGCTAATGCAATTTTAGGGGTGTCTATGGCTGTAGCTAAAGTTGCTGCGATATTTAAGAAGCAGCCCTTATATAAATTTCTAGGCGGAGAAAAGGCGAATATTTTGCCGGTGCCTTTTATGAATATCCTAAATGGCGGCCTGCACGCGGATAATAATTTGGATATGCAGGAATTTATGATTATGCCGGTGGGCGCACCAAGTTTTCATGAAGCCTTGCGTATGGCGGCCGAGGTATTTCATAACCTAAAATCGCTTCTTAAGTCTAAAAAGTTTTCTACTTCCGTAGGTGATGAGGGCGGATTTGCCCCCAGCCTTACCTCTAATCAGGAAGCGCTGGATTTGATTGTTCAGGCAATTGAGCAAGCCGGGTATAAGCCGGGTGAGGATGTTTTCTTGGCCTTAGACTGCGCTGCGAGCTCGTTTTATAGGGATGGTAAGTATCAGTTTGAAGGCACAGAGAAGAATTCCGCGGATTTAATCCAAATATACGAAAGTTGGTTAAATAAATATCCGGTCTGTTGTATTGAAGATGGCCTTGCCGAACATGACTGGTCAGGTTGGCAGGATATGACTAAAAGATTAGGCAGTAGGATAGAATTGGTAGGAGACGATATATTTGTTACCAATCCGAAGATTTTCAAGAAAGGTATTGTAGAAAGAATCGGCAATGCTATACTGATAAAGGTAAATCAGATTGGTTCGCTCTCAGAGACTTTGGAGGCGATAAATATCGCCAAAAAGAATAAATATAAGGCAGTTATTTCTCATCGCTCCGGCGAAACAGAAGATACGACCATTGTCCATTTGGCAGTAGCTTGCGGCTGCGGCCAGATTAAGGCCGGTTCTCTATCGCGCACCGAAAGAATCTGTAAATACAACGAGCTTTTAAGGATAGAGGAAGAGTTAGGTTCTAATGCAGTTTACGCAGGCTCGCTTTGCAAGCCACCCCGCCTACGGCGGGGCGATAGCCAAAGCCACAAGCCAAAAGGCCGTGGTTTGCCTTCCTTTAGGCAAAGCCAGAACAAATAAACCCCGTTACACCCTATTTAATGGGCGGAGGTTTCCTAACTAATTTTTTATACCAGTTATCATAGGCTTGAAATCTATAATTTTTTGGGTGTAACAGGGTAAATGTTAGCCAGATTAAAAAAGGCATTTTGGATATTTGGCGCTGCGGCTTTTCTTCTGATTTTATTCCTTCCAGGATTTGCTAAGTTGCGGGGATTAAAGGATAAGAATATTGATTTAGAATATAAGATCAAGCGTTTGAATATAGAAAACGCTTTATTGCAGCAAGAGCTGAAAAGAATAGAGAGTGATCCGGTATATCAAGAGAGGATCGCCCGGGACAAGATGGGGGTAGTAAGAAAAGGCGAAATTCCCATTAAGATAATCCCGGAGAATAAGAAAAGGTAGTTATTTGTTTACTGTTATGCAGATTGTGTTATAATGCAATTGTTCTGGTATGGTGAGAAGGATAGGCATCATACCACTGCGAAAATTGCCTGAAGCAATTTTCTTGTTTGAAAAGTTTCGCGGGGTGGAGCAGCCTGGTAGCTCGCAAGGCTCAATTTTGGGCTCTTCAGTCGGTAACGGCTGAAGGATAACCTGTCAAATTCGGTGAAACCCTACATTAGTAAGGCACCCAAACATAAAGGATTGTTTGGTGCCCACTTTGTGTGGGTAATACCGAGCCAAGCCTTTGACATCAAAGATGCCAAGGGAAGGTGTAGAGACTAAACGGCAGGGGTCCGCCATAGGATTTTGGCGGATCAAGATATAGTCCAGACTACAAACTTCGATTTATATCGAAGGCAGCGTAAGCTGAAGTAGCAAGCATAACCTTGAGGTCATGCGTTCAAATCGCATCCCCGCAACCAATAAAATCTCTCTAATTTACCGACGAGAGATAACAAAATGTCCGACGGAAACATGCCGTCGGACATTTTTTATGTAGCGACGTTTCAAAAGGTTACGACATATGTTTTTGTTTTCGGAAAAATTTGTTTGATTTTATTCATCTTCGCTTCAAAAAATCAATAAATCTCGTCGAGAATAGACCTTTCCTTATCTCTTTATCTCTAAATTGGCGTTTAGTTTCTTAAGTTTAGTTTCTCGTATATTTGGTACTATTCAGCCTATTTACGATCCAAAATAGACCAGAAACTGGAAAATCGCTATTTTATCTCTTTGGGAAACTGTCTTAATATGCAGTAAAAGATTAGCTTGACAGGTGCCTAACTATCGGTTATACTTTTAGTGAAAGTAAGAATGTAAGGAAGTAAGAAAGGAGTAATACAATGACAGTACTTGAAACAGCAAAAATGACTTCAAAGGGGCAGGTAACTATCCCTAACCGCATTAGGAAGCTTCTGCATGTCCAGGCTGGTGCTTCTTTGGCCTTTGGTTTAAGTAAGGAAGGCATATTCTTGCTACCATGCAAAATTACCGCAGAATCTCCTTATAGCGCTCAAGAGTGGTCAAAGATAGAAAAACTGGCTTCCGCTAAGGGCAAGGTCTATAAGAGCATTAAAAGAGCCAAAAAACATATCGAGGCTTTATGAGATTTGAATTCAAGCCTTCTTTTGACAGGTCGGTTAAGGGTTTCCGCGGCAAAGAGAAAGAAGAGATAAAGCAGGCCGCCCTCCAAGCTATAGATATATTGTCTCAGGATAGGATAATCCACAAAGGTATTGGTTTAAAGCGCCTCAAAGGGGATTTCTGGGAGATAAAGAAAGGCCTAAAGGCGAGGATTCTTTTCAGGTGGCAGGGGGATTTGGTAGAATTTGTACTTGTCGGTGACCACGAAGATATTAAGCGCTTTATAAAGAATATTTGATTTTAAGTTCCTATGAGCCAGCCTTGTAAGTTTACCGATAATTCGGGTAGTTTTACAAATCCATCTGCCGACAAGATAAAAACGCTGTATTTCCCGCTCTGTAATGAAGCGTTATTATCTTCTATATCGCCTGATTTACACGGAGATATAGAAAGTGGGCAGAATTCTTTTCTTATGCCCCCGGTTTCCCGCATTGACCTAATTAACTCTAAGGCCTCGCGTAATTTCTGGGTATACGTCAATAAAGATAAAATCTGGTCAGCTACCGGAGTTTCAAAGGGCTTAAAACAAATTCAAGAAGATAGGTTTTTTCTGGAAGCCGGCTTGCTTTGGCATAAAATCTCAAGAGAAAACAAGAAAATAGGCTTAAAAAGCGAAATTCTTTCTTTTGTGCCTTACTCTGGTGAACCTGTCGAAATTATGCAGGTAATCTTGACCAATATTACCGGCAGGAGTATTGAATTTATTCCTACCGCAGCCATTCCTATGTACGCCAGAGGCGCGAATAATATCCGCGACCACCGCCATGTTACTTCTTTATTGCAACGAATAATTTTGCATAAATACGGGGTGATTTCCAAGCCCACGCTTTCTTTTGATGAAACAGGGCATCGGCCGAATAAAAATTATTATTTTGTTTTAGGCTGGGATAATCAAGGCAGGGCGCCGGAGTATCTTTACCCGACGCAGGAGATGTTTTGCCAAGATTCCGGTGATTTGGAAGCGCCGGAGAGCGTATTAAAGAATATCTTACCGGCTAAAGAAAGCATACAGGGTAAAGAGGTGATGGGAGGATTGCGTTTTATCCAAGCTGTATTAGCCCCTGAAAAATCTTATACTTATACTGTAATAATGGGGATTACGCCGGGGCTTAAAGATATAAACAGTCTGATTAATAAATTTAAGGCCTCGAAACAAGTAAGGGCTTCTTTAAATAAAACTAAAACCTTCTGGACCGATAAAGCAAATAAGATCAGCATTAAGTCCGGCGATAATAATTTTGATAATTGGTTTAAATGGGTGGCTATCCAGCCTACACTAAGAAAGATCTTTGGTTGTTCGTTCCTTCCGGATTTTGATTATGGTAAAGGCGGCCGCGGTTGGCGCGACCTCTGGCAGGATTGCTTAGGACTGATTTTAAGCGGGTCTCAAGAAGCGCGCGAAACCTTAATCAATAATTTTTCCGGAGTAAGAATTGACGGTTCAAACGCGACGATTATTTGTAAAGGAGAGGGTGAATATACCCCGCACCTTCTTGGCTCAAAACGTTTGAATAAAATAGAAGGTGCGGGGTTTATTGCTGACCGTAATAATATCAGCCGTGTTTGGATGGATCATGGTATCTGGCCGCTTTTAACCTTAGATTTGTATGTCAATGAAAGCGGTGATTTTGATATTTTGTTTGAACAGGCGGGATATTTTTGCGATCAGCACATCCGGCGCTCCAGGGAAACAGACGCTGATTGGAGTGTTGATTTCGGCAATAAGCTTAAGGTTTCTTCCGGTAAGGTTTATCAGGGCACGCTCTTTGAGCATCTTTTAATCCAGAATCTGACTCAGTTTTTTAATGTAGGGACACATAATCACATCCGGCTTGAAGGCGCGGATTGGAATGACGGGTTAGATATGGCGCAAGAATTTGGCGAGAGCGTTGCCTTTAGCGCTATGTATGCTAAGAATCTATCCCGGCTGGCGGAATTGCTGCTTAAGTCAGGAAAAAAAGAAATTGAAATTGCTAAGGAGATGAAGGTTCTTCTTAAGCGCGTTGATTATAATAATATAAAGGCTAAACAAAAAGTATTAGAAGAATATTTTGGGCAGGCAAAGTGCGTAATTTCAGGCCATAAGATTAAGGTTAAGGCTGAGGAGCTCGCGCGTAATTTAAAGATAAAATCCGCATGGATTGCTCGACATATCCAAAAAGAAGAGTGGCTTAAACAAGGTTTCTTTAACGGTTATTACGATAATAATAAAGAGCGCGCTGAAGGGATAAAGGGCAGTGTTTTAAGGATGATGCTTGCCTCGCAGGTTTTTCCAATTTTAAGCGGAGTAGCCAATCAAAAACAGGTAACAAGAGCTGTTAAGAATGTAGAAAAATATCTTTTTGACAAAAAGCTCGGCGGGTATCGTTTGAATACGGATTTTAGAAAAGAGCAATATGCATTAGGCCGCGCCTTCTCTTTTATTTATGGGGATAAAGAGAACGGCGCGATTTTCTCGCATATGGTAGTGATGTATGCTTATGCCTTATATAGCAGAGGGTTGGTTAATCAGGGTTGGAGGGCATTAAACTCGCTTTATAAGTTGGCAGTCAATAGCGAGAGAGCTAAGATTTATCCCTGTCTTCCTGAATATTTTAATTCCGAAGGCCGCGGCATGTATTCTTATCTTACCGGTTCAGCCAGCTGGTTTATTTTAACTTTGGTTACTCAATCTTTCGGTTTGCGCGGTGAAGCTGGAGATTTATTGATTGAGCCAAAGTTGGCTAAACAACAATTTCAAGGTTCATCAAGTATCGGTATTACTAGAAACTTCTCCGGCCGGCGCTTACAGATCAATTTTATAAATCCCCGTAAACTTGAATACGGAAAATATAAGATTATTAGTTTAAAGATAAATTCGGGAGAATTGCCTGCAGTTAAAGAGAGCCATTTTGTAATCAGCCGTAAAGTCATTCTCGCCTTACCCGCCAACCGCTTAAACACCGTAGATATTGTTCTAGATTAAGCAGCCTAGGGGATAGCCTATGGGACGGTTCTATTTTCAAGCCTACCTTGCTAAGTAGGCGGGTTAAACCCCGCCTACTGGCAGATGGAAAAATAGAACCGTCCGCTACCTAGAAAGAGTTAAATCGAGAGGGCTTAAAAGAGATAGGTAAGGCGGGTATATAGATATTTTGTATTGCTGTCCGTATCCTTAGAATATGCGCCGCCGGGATAAAATACACCATAGCGCATAACAAAATTCAAATCTTTTGTTATGGGCCAGTAAAAATAGAAGTCAAATTCCGTCCCCACGAAATGTTTTTTCTCGCTGGTCTCGCTATCAGAAATTCCTGCGTTCTTTTTATCTTTTAGGTAAGCGAGAATTTTTGCTCCCATAGTAATATCTTTAAATGAATTCGTGAAATAAAACGGCTTAAGAGATTGGTCAAATTTATAGATGTAGAGATTCGATAACCTGGGGCTTAAGGCATAGCCGCCGGCATAATCTCCGAAGTATAAAAAATTAGTATCCTTAGAATTTATATTGCCTTTTTCGGTATTGGTGACATTGCTTCTATCTTTATCTCCTGAACCGTAAGCGATTTCCATATCGCTTTCCGGTTCAAATGGCCGCTTAAATTTATATCTTACGCCTAAAAGAGCTGCCCAGGCATCTATGGGTTTTCTCTGCCCACCGGCAGAAGAATCGGTGTGGCTCTTTTCGGTTTCTTTGATAATTTCTCCGCGAAAACTAAAATTATCTTTTAGTCCCGTAAAACCGCTGCCGAAATACTGCGAATCGTAGCGGTAGTTCTGCGCGGTATCTGCCGGGTGCGGCTTAGAATTGTCCTTCTGTATAAGAAAAAATAAGTAAATTTTACTCGCCTGTTTAGCTAAATATCCAAGCTCACCCTCCAAGAAATACCTATCGTTACCGTCTTTATCATATCCGGGGATACTATAGTCTACATTATTCTCGTGAGGCAGGGAATGCGCGAAGAAAAATTTGGATAGCCATTTGTTAGAATATTTGGTTAATTGTATACCATCATTCATATCCCTATAAGCAACGCCTTTACCAACAGTAAAATACTGCCTAAATTCAAAGTGTACTCTTTGTGTCTCATGGAAAAATACGCCATATCCAATGACGGGCCGTCGTTATTGCTGCCCGGAGCGGTCCCCGTATAAGCAGAACTATTATTTTTCTTGGTATAGGTATCGCGGCCTCTTATATAGACATAGTTGCCGTTCGAAAAGCTAGCTTTTCCCCATACGAGGTTGCCCTCAACGGTTTTTGAGGCCTTTTTACCGGGTTCACCAAGGATTGAAGCGGGAGAAGAAGAACACAAACATAATTTAGGGATCGGTCAATACATTCTTACCCCCCTGAGTCACAAAAGAAGTATAAGTATTGAGCAACACATCAAGATCAACGGCAGCTGTCATCAATAGCCGTTTATCCAAATCAGGTTTTTTCTCCTGAGC
>Ga0210017_1002036_pt1 | contig 17459 bp, 18 predicted proteins | sample CryGeyCG2014_020_FD_183966 | JGI IMG/M metagenome (GOLD analysis project Ga0210017, IMG submission 183966) | Groundwater microbial communities from aquifer - Crystal Geyser CG08_land_8/20/14_0.20 (SPAdes) (version 2) | ecosystem: Environmental > Aquatic > Deep subsurface > Groundwater | place... | reverse complement strand
CGTTTCGATATTCGTCATATGCATCCATTATACAACACCTTCAGGTAATGGTCAGTTCGTGGCAATTCATCCCTGTGTGTCCGAGTACGGACAACAACAGGGAGTTCTTGCCGCTATTCCTTAAAAACCGCGGTCATTTTTTCGGCTTTCCGTCTGAATTCTTTATTGATTTTTTTTAAAGCCTTGTTTTGCTTAATAAGCAAATTAAAAAGAAATAAAAAACACAAAAAAACCGTCATTGCTATAAGTATGTTATTAATCATTTTCCACCTTCCTTTTTCAAATTGTTAAAAAACATTCCTCCTATTGTCTATTTTAAAAAAATCTAATTTTTCAAAAATAAATTTATCATGAACAATTTCTTGCGACCGCAAAATTTTGTTCATCGTATTTTTAATTAAGCTTTTTTTACTTTTTTTATTTCTCCTCCGACAATTTCCATTCGTTCTCTAATCTTATATCATAACTTTTCTTTTCGCCACTTTTTGAAATTACGGTAATTTTTCCTAGGAGTTCTGAAATGCCGGATTGTTTTTGAATTAACAAATCATAATTGGCTAAATCTAAATCTTTCAAAGTATAAATAAATTCGACTGTTTTGGTTGAATTGAGCGGGACGGTAAAAAGCGTGCCGAAATATTTTTTTCCAAATTCCGTGCCAAATTTAACATTTCCGAAGTCAGCAGAATTTGTGAGCCAAGTATTTTCTGGCGCATAAACTCGCAGATAAGTTTGATAATTGTTAGTCATCCAATCTTTGACTTTGCCGTTATGAATGTAGGTAATTTTGAGATTAGCTTTTGGAATTTCACTAGACAAATCAACGACATAATCAAAAGAACGCAAAATGTAATAATCGCTTTTGTAAGCTCCTAAATTAGCGTCCACCAGCATCAGATAATCCCCTTTCCAAGAAGATTTCACTTCTCCCGCCCAGCCAGATTTTTGTGCTTGCGCTTCTAAAGCAGAATCTTTGAAATAAAGCTGGATATTTTTTTTATTCAAATCTTCTAAAATTATTTTTGCCAAATCAAATCGTTGGGAATTGTTCAGAGCTAAAACTTTTTCCATTATCGCCTCTGCTAATTCATTCATAATTGTTTTTCGTTCTCCCTTATCAATGCCTTGTTGAGCATAACCTTTTTCCACTTGATATTCCAAACTTAAGAAAGCATTTTCGCTAGTAAATATTCCAGAATAATCCGGCAAAGTAACTGGTCCCGTAATTTTCAAAAAAGAATTCAGCACGGCAGTGTTGATAGCAACGATGCCATCAAAATTTTCTTGACCTTCTCCTAAATGATAAAAGTATTCAGCTTTCTTGGCATTTTCCAAAAAATCAGGTGACCAATTAGAATCGCGCAGTTTCCATGAATCAATTCGAAGAGTTTCTCTCATTGGATACGGCGGAGCAATGATTTCTTTTATCCTAGCATCAAAATTGGAAAGATCATGAATTCCTATTTCCATTACTTTTCCATTTTTAGTTTTCAATATTCCAAAAGATCCAATATATCCTCCCCCTGGGCGAAGCTCCATATTATTTTGGAAAAGGAGTAGGAAAGTTTTTTCTTGATTATCTTTTTTCAAAAGATACTCGGCAAAATAAGCGATGGATTGATATTCAGCTTTTTGGGAAAGTTCCAGCGGAAGAAAATCAATCGCTTGAGAAATTATTTTCCCCGGCTGTTTTCTTATTTCCAGAAAAAAATAAAAACCGGCTAAAAATATCACCGCTATTGACCAGAAAATAATCCAAAATTTTAGAGAGTAAGTTTTTGCCATAGTTTTTGTTGACAGTTATAATTTCCCGCTTAAAAGTTTATTCAGTCTTTCTTTTACTTCTTCCGGCGTAGCTTCATGAGAAAGTGTAAGATTTTTTTCTTCAATTTCATCCGCTTTAGAAATTTCAAAAATATTATTTTCAGCAATCGGCAAATTTGCCGGCGCCGTTGCTTTTTTTGTAAAAATAGGCTCCACTTTTTTCACTGTAAAAATCATCTTTTTTTCTGTGTCATTCTGTTTGATTTCCCCGCCTGCAACGCTATGCGTAGCATTGCGGGCAGGTGTGTTATTGGGTGTTTCCTTATATACCCAAGGCAAAATTCTTGTCGACTTTTTTTGCAAAGTTTCTTTTTCCAATGACTGCAAAAAATAATTCAAAACAAACGCCAAAACAAATCCGGCAAAAATACTTTCTAAAATTAGATAAAAATATGAACCAGAAAAAGAATTTTGTGTTACTGCGGGACTAATTATCCGAATAGCCAGATCATTTTCTATATCATAATAAGCTCCGATAGAACCAATAAGGCTTTTGACTGTTTGGGTACTCAAAACTTGAGCGCTGTAGGCGTCTTGACTCACCGCCGTAATTTCTAAACCTGAACTTTCGCCGATTCTTTCCATTTTGACAATTTCCCTCCAATATTTTTCCTTTTTATAATCCGGCAGTTCCAAAATCAATTCCTCCTGCGCATCTTCATTGTCCGCCAAAACTTTTTCATAAAAAGGAAGTGACTGTGAAATCAATTTCAAATTTTCCAAAATCTGATCAGAATTTTCAATCGCTTTTTCACTTTTGAAAATTACCAAAATTTCCGTTTTAGCTTGGTAAGTGCGGTTGAAATTTACTAAAATTATAAAAATAATTCCAATAAAAATAACCAGTGTGATATAGAATTTTTTTAATTTAAATATTTCTAACATAATATTTTATGAACGCTTTATATTTAAGATATCCTGATAAACAATTTCGATTTGACTGGCAATTTTATCCCAACTGAATTTGCTCCAAGCATGATTCATCGCTTTTTCTCCCATTTTCTTGACCAGTGCTGGATTGTTGATTAGATAAACTAATTTTTCTTCTAAATCATGCGCGTCGCCAGAACGAAAAGATACGCTATTTTCATCGTTAAGCGCTTGCATATTTTCTTTGATATCACTGAAAAGAATAGCTTTGCCATAACCCATCGCTTCTAAAAGCGCAATTGATAATCCTTCTGATTCTGAAGGCTGGACAAAACAATAAGCATTTGAAAAAAGCTGATTGAGCGCTTCGCCAGTTTGAGTTCCCGTAAAAATAATATTTTCCCGACCACGCGCCAAATCTTTCAATTCTTTCACATATTCGTCAGTGTGAAAACCGTCGCCGACAATCACTAACTTTTTTTCGCGCGTCAAATGCATATCTTCCAAATTTTTGAAAGCCGAAATAAGATAATGAATACCCTTGTGTTTGATTAGTCGGCCAACCGATAGAATGTAGCTACCTTTTTGCAAATTCCATTTAGCCAGATATTGATTTTCCTCCGTTGGAAAAACATTCATTCCGTTAGGAATAACCACGGCGCGTTTTTTAAATTTATCAAAAATATAACCACCTAAAATTTCTGAAACGGCGATAGTTTTATCCGGTACAAAAACCGTAATCATTTCTCCGGCTCGCAAACAAGCACGCGCAAACCAGTTCCATTTCTGATGGAAATAATCTTGACAATGATAAGTAGCAATGACAGCAGTTTTTCTTTTGAAAATTTTTGGGATTATAGAAAGCGAACTTGGTCCAATCGCTTGATAATGAAGCACATCGTAATTTTGAAACAAAGAATGAATTGTGGCAAAAAAAGTATGGCTGATGGCATCCAGATGTTTGGTTGGAATACTAGGCAGATGAATCAATTTTATCCCACGATATTCGAAAAGATCATGAGGCGTATAATTATTTCGCACATAAACAAAAACGCTATTGCCTTTTTTAGCAAGTCTTGTGGCGACTTCTTCCACATGCTTTTCCACTCCGCCGGATTTAGCTGGTATTCCTTTTTGACCAATAAAGGCAATTTTCATAACTTTAACTTCGATAAATTATTTTATATAAATCACATTAGAAAGAGTGCCGGAAATATTTCCCCAAAGTTCTGGCATAATTCCTCCAAAAGTTAAATTTTTTCCCCAGTCAATATAGCCAGCTCTTTGCAAACGAGCAATTCCATACAGGCCATTTTTAACAATTTTGGATTTATCAATATTGATTCTACCTGCTCCGCCATAAGAAGCTGTTTCAATTCCTTCTCGCTTATTTTCGCGAATATCATTTCGTCTAGTCCAAATTTCAGACCCGTCTAAAACCAATTTCATTCCACTTCCGCCATTTTCTCGAATAGAATTTTCCGCTATCCAACCCTTAGTCCCACTCGCCAAATCAATACCATCGTTTTTGTTTCCATAAATTTCATTATCTGTGATAACCACTTTTCTAGCCCCAACCGCCCTGATACCCTTATAATCGTTTTCTTTTACTTTAGTGTTAGAAATTATTACTTGATTAGATTCACTTACTTCGCCAGCTTCAATATAAATTCCCTCTTCATTATTATCTTTAATGATACAATCAACAATTTTACTTTCAGCATTATCATCCACCCAAATTCCTCTTTTCCCATTTTTAATTGTAAACCCGTTTATTTCAGCATCATTTTCTATAAAAACTGTTGCCCATTTGTCTTTCTTGGCTTTAATAATTGTATTATCTTTATTCTCGCCGAAAAGCTTAATTCCTTTTTCAAGTGTTATATTTTCTTTATATTCTCCCTTAGCTACATGAATATTGGCCTTTTTCCCATCTGCTTTATCCAAAGCGTCGTTAATTGTTTCAAAAGGATGATCCTTTGATCCATTTTTTTCGCCACTAGCCTTAGTATTTACATAAAAATCGCTTCTATGGCTCGAAAAAGCGAAAAATGGGGCTAAAATCAAAACCGACAGAAAAATACCCAGAAAAATGGATTTAAACTTATTATACTTGTTGTTTTTTTGGCTTATCATAAACATTTTTTTAAAAATAAAATTGATTCTAGACATTATCAGTTTTTTTGAATTTTGTCAAGGATTTGAGATTCTTATAAATAAAAATTATTTTTTCATAATAATTCTCAATAGAAAAATCAACAACACTTTTCTTAGCTTTAATTTTTATTTCATTTAAATTGTATTTTTTCAAATTCTGAATTTTTTGGGCTAAATTTTCAGCAGAGCCAGTCTCAAATAAAAAACCATTTTCTTCATTTGAAATCAAATCGGGTACTCCTCCTATTTTGGAAGCAATAACAATTTTTCCTAATGCCAAAGATTCTAAAACGCAATAAGGCATATTTTCATACCAAATAGAAGGAACGATAATAGCTTTAGCTTCAATTAATATTTTTTGCAAATCTTCACCTGATTTAAACCCTAGAAATTCAACTTGTGACTCTAGATCTAATTCTTTCACTAAAGCGATCAGATTATTTTTCTGTGGTCCTTCACCAATAATCTTAAGTTTCTCTGATTTATCTAAAAATTTCATAGCTCTAATTGCTACATCTACACCCTTCTCTTTTGAGAGTCGACCGTAATAAACCAGAGTGTTGTTATCGGAATTATTTTCTAACTTTATATTTTCCTTAATATTTTCCATTGGATTTGGAATAAATTCTGCATTTCTTTTAAAGCCAAATTCTTTGAATTTTTTAATCAAAAATTTGCTGGGAGATATGAAAATATCAATTTTATTATAACTTCCCAAAAAATTATGGATTATTTTTTCTAAAACACTAACCAAGCTTTTAGAATAAGAATTCTTAACGCATTTGTCTTTTATACAACTAAACAATGATCTATTTTCCCAAATATTTCCATTTAAAAATAAGCTATAATTAGGCGAAATTAATTTATAATCATGCAAAGTCATAACTATTGGAATGTTATATTTTTTCAAAGCATAAATTATTGCTGGAGAAAGCTGATGATAAGTGTTATGCAAATGAGCTATGTCCGGTTGAAAATCAGCGATTAGTTTTTCCAAATTTTTCTTGGCTTCGAAATTAAAAATAATCTTTTGAGCTATTTTAATTTTCTGCCATAAAGAAAAATTTTTGTTTTCATAATTAACATTTTCTACAAAATACTTTTCCCATTCAGTTTTTTCATTATTTGAATGTTTGGTAGAAAAAAAGGCTACCCTATGTCCATGAGATTCCAAAATTTTAGCCGTGTCAAAATAGGCTTTTTCCGCTCCGCCTTTTTTAAAATGTAAATTGTTAATTAAAAGGATTTTCATAATTATAAAAATTTATTCTTTAATATCCAAAATCCCGCTTTTATCCAGTGTTTTTTAATAGCAGTTCTGGCCGTGCAAATCATCCAACTTGGTTTTTCGTTTTTTATTTTTAATTCGTTTGTTTTTGTAAAATCGAAGTTTTTTAAATCACCTAGTATTTGCTCAGAGATATCAGAAGAAAAAATTTTGCCATTTGGATTAATAAAAATCCCTTCCATTCCAGAATAATCAGGCAAAATTCTTTGCTTGGTTAATATAAAAATTTTCATTCCATAAGTATAATAAGCTCGAAGCCATCTTTTCAAATTCCAAGAAGATAATTCTTGTTTAATCAACCAATCAAGAACTTCAATCATCTTTTCTTTTTTATTGACAAAATTTTGAGTATTGAAATATTGGGTTCCGGAATGAACCAGCGTAAGACTCATTTCAATTCCGATTTTTTGCGATAATAAATATACTGGCCTAAGTTGATCAATATTATAATCTCCCAAAGTAAAAGATATTCGCAGTTTCTTAACTCCGATTTTTTTGAGTTCTTCCAAAGTACTAATGGCTTTTTTAAATCCACTTGGTACTCCCCTGACTCGATCATGAATCTCCTCTAGTCCATCAATAGAAATAGCTACTCCAATATTTGACTTGATTTTTATAATTTCTCTAATCTTAGAAAGAATAAGCTCTTTGGCAAATCCGTTAGAAGAGATTATAATAGAAGCATTGGGAGATTTTCTATTTAAAATTTTTACAATTTCAACTATATCTTGATGCAAAAAAGGTTCACCGCCAGTGATATTAATATTCTTCAAGTTGCTCGGTATTTTTTTCACAACATCCAAAGAAATTTCTTCTGGCTGGGTTTTTTTCCAAATACCGCACATTTGACAACGGGAGTTGCATTTATAAGTAATGGCTAATATAACTTCCTTTATATTTGACTTTTTCATAGATATTTTCTATTATTTAAAATAATTTTATAACTGTAAATTCTAGCATAAATTAATGATTTTGTCAACAAATAATCTGTTCTACAAAATAAGCTTCATTTTTCTAGCTATTATTTTTTTTCTAGCTATTTTTGCAGTTTTTCCAATAAAAATATTATCCTATTTTTTTATTCTCTTGGTTTTTTTTATTACCGCTATATTTCTAATAAACAATCAGCTAGGCTTTTTTCTCTTACTTCTTATCCGTCCCCTTTTGGATGTTTTAACTAACTTTAACATCATATCTATCGGTGATTTATCTTTTAATGTTTCGGCTATTTTTGCCATCATCACTATTGTTCTTACAATATTAGTTTATTTTGAATCAAAAGTTAATCTGCAAGAATTAAAAACTAAACGGTTTTGGTGGATTTTTTTGGCTATAACTTTTGTTTCTATTGTTATTTCTATTGATAAGTTTTCCAGTCTTACTGAATGGACAAGACTTCTAAGTATCTATGCCTTTTTTCTTTTGGGATATCTAATTATAAAAACGAAAGATGATTTTATAAAACTTTTGGAAATTATAGTTTTTTCCGGACTCATTCCTTCCTTTTTTGCGTTGTACCAATTCGTAAATGATTCTGGCATGACACTTCCTATGGAAGGAATAACTAATCGAATTTACGGCACCTTCGCCCATCCCAATCTTCTAGCTTATTATTTAGTGTTAATTCTTTCTATTTTAGGCTATTTATTATTAATAAAAAAGGGGCTATTTATAAACTCGGCCTTGGCAGTGTTTTATACAGTTATTTTGATTTTGACTTTTACCCGAGGAGCTTGGTTAGCTTTAATTTTTATATTTTTCATAGTGGGTGCTGTAAAATATAGAAAAATGCTTTTCGCTTTGATTATTGTACTTTTGACTATTTATGTTTTAGTTGAACCAATTAGAATGCGCGTAAATGCGCTATATCAATATAATCCAGATAGTTCTATTGAATGGAGAAAAAATATTTGGAAAGACGGCTTTTCTATCGCTAAGGAAAAAATTTTAATTGGTCATGGCACAGGAACAGCTCATAAAATTATTCTGGAGGCGCGCAGAGAAAAAGCTGGTTCGCCCGATCCACATAATGATTATCTAAAACTTCTTATTGAAAACGGAATTATTGGAGTTTTAAGTTATCTTTCAATTATTGTCGCACTTTTATACAATCTGGCTAAAGGATATTTTTTCAGTAAAAATTTAGAGCAAAAGAATTTATATTTAATTTTATTCAGCTTTTCTTTGGTTATTTTTCTTCTAAGTTCAGTAGATAATGTCCTTCGAAATACAGTTCTCCAATGGACTCTTTGGGCAATGCTTGGCGGAACATTTGTTGATTATAGAAAATAAAAAAAGTCCTCACGATGCGGATTGCGCAAAGTGAGGACTTTTGCCGGTTTATAGCTTTCTCAAGGCTAGTTACCGGCGAGTTCAGGATGTTCACCTTGGGGAAGCTTCCCATAAGGCTTGAGGGGCGCTGTGGACTGGTCGGGATACATAATAATCCCAATAGCCAAAGTTCCCAGATCGGGTACGCCACCGTCCTTAATTTTGTAGCAGGCCCAAGGGTCGGCCGGATCAATAACCAAAGCAAAATTTTTATCCGGCGAAAGACCCCAGACATGTTCCACTACGGGGCACTTGGCAACTTTGGCACTGTTTGGGATTGTGAAGGTCACCATGCCATCAACCACTTTGGCAATGGCAAATGGTGACTTAACACCATCAGCGTCCATGATTCCAGAATACAGTTCCAGTGTTTCCGGTGTTGTTAAATTATCGCCCTTGGTATTAACACCAATCGGCGTCAACCTGACATTGGCGATCGCAACAATCACATTGTCGCCATCATTCTTGACACTGGTCAGGTTGTGATCACCGGCCATCGCAATCCCAATTGCCAAAAAAATAAAACTTACCATCAAAAATAATACTTTTTTCATATTTCTGCCTCCCAAAAAGTTATTTTCAGTTTAGCCGAGAAATTCGGCAGTTGTTTTATATATTGACAGATCGCTATCTAAGCCAATCCGATTATTTTAAAAAGAACATATTTACAGATAAAATAGTTTATATCTAAAAATATTTTCTTTCTAATATAAATTTTTGAATCCGTGCAGAATCTTTTCGATGAAAGACTCTGCACGGCAAAACGTTAAGTTTAGAAATATGCTCGCCATATACCGTCGATGCTGATGTAGACGGCTATAGGAGCCCACTGACCGTCTCCTTGGAATTTATAATTCATTACCGATATTCCAACGATGGTTTCGTTATGGCTGGAAATTTCCAAGGCAGGACCGATTTTGATGAACGCTTCATCGTCGTTCCCCCATTCATACCCCCCGCCAAAATTAAATCCGAGAGCGATAATTGTGGAGCTACCGAGATGAAAATCGTACAGCCATTGGGTCAGACAAACCTCAATGACTTGGTTGTCCGCCTCGTCTCCCCTTTTAATATCTGTGTCAAAGGGAATGCGAAACTCCAGATTGGCTTCGGTTTTAGCAAACCAATCCTTATCAAGATCCCGCCGGCCGTAAAAATTGGCGTGAGTTGCGACAAGAAATATTTTGTCAACTTGTTTGTTGACAACTACATCTTGCCACTTTCCACGATTCCATAATTTTCCGATGCCAAGATCGACATCGAAATCTTTATGTGGGGCCAGAATTTTTTCGGTCAAGCCAATGACACCCTCTTTCCAACCATAGTCGTAGTCTTTGTCGGCTACACCTTCTCCGCCAGCCAAAAAAGCAAATGGACCGATGCCAACAAGACAATTTTCTGATTCAAACCACAATGGCCGATAGCGGAATTTCGTCCAACCATAATAACCATTATTATCACTCCCTTCCTTTGCAGAGCGATAATTTCCGGCACCAATATACCAATCCCAAGAATCTTTTTCGAAAACATTCTCGGGTTCAGCTTTTTGAGAAACTGTCTCTTCTGCTACTACTGGTACTGGAATGGAAATTGGAATTGGTTTTACTATTTTGGTTAGAGTTGCAGGTTTTGGTGTAGTTGTTGGAATCAGCGACTTAATGTCTCCAACTGCAATGTTGTTACAAACAAAAATATGGACAAATTGAACTGGTACCTCATCGACTCTATATAAACGAGCCTTAAGAATCCCTGTTCCAGATAAATCAGCCATGAGGTTTTTTGCAACCTTTGTTTGATTGTTTTTACTGGAATAGGTCATCTCATCGATAACCCACCCATTCGGGATGATAACTTCCACATATTTTCCTTGGGAAATTTTCTCTCGAAGGGCGTTTTTTTGCACTTCCGTCAGACCTTGAAAGGCCGACAGAAATTCAATCGAAATTATTGGATCGGCTTTCGTTTGGACCGATCCCGGTTTCCAATCTTTTCCCCAACAAAAACTTGGGGCAACAATTGCCAATACGAACATAACATAAAACATTTTTTTTGTCATCACGCCTCTCCTTTGAGTTTCTTATTCTTAACGTTTTTTAAAATAACTATCCGTAACATTCTTATATTAGAAAATAAATTTTAATTTTTATTTCCTAGATATAAAAAGATTATAGTAATTCTTTATCTATGCGCTCTTTCCAATAGTCACTATTTTCAGATAAATAATCATAATTTTCTATTTTAGATTCTTCGCTCAAAGAACCCCTTATCACTATTTCTTCCATTTTTTCCTTTCTGAAAAATTCTTCTCGATAAAATACAATTAAAAAAGTTAGCAATATTCCAACAATTATTCCGCCTAAGCCAGTAATAGCGATCTGAAAAACAGATGGGTTTTTTTCTACGATTGGGCCGGAAAGAATTTGAATTTTCAAATTTTGATTGGCGCCTAAGAACATTGAATTCTTATTGATCAAAACATCCAGCGCTCCATCAGAAATATCTTTTGTTTGCTTGGCAGTGTCGCCAAAAACTTCCAAACTCAAAATGCCAGCCGTAGAATTCTTTTTAATACTGATTATCTTTTGCCAAGTTTTCAGTTTTTGAGCTTGATCGCCGGAAAATAAACCAGCGGAAATTTTTCCTGTCGCAATTGTTTCATCCAAAAATTTCTCGCTATAAATTGTTTGCGACAAAATATTGGACAGATAGTCAACACTGCGACTCATTGCATAATAATCCGCTGTGCCTTCTTGGTTTTGCACAATTAGCATATCTGTGCTTGAGCGAAAACTCTTTTGGCTCACAATCAGGACTAAAAAAGAAACCGCACCAAGGAATAATCCGGCTAAAATAGCGGTTTTTAGCTGTTTTTTGGCTAATTGAAACATATTTTGAATCTCCATAAATTTAGTACTTTATTTAAAATTAATTTAACAATGGATATTAGCAGAAAAAGCATAGTTTGTCAAATATCAAAAAGTATACTATAATTATTCTATAAGTTTAGGTCACTGAAAAATTAAAATTTTTTCGAAATTAAACTCGGACCCTGAATTTCCTTGCCAAAAATTTCCCTCAATCAAAGGCTACCAAAGGAAATTTTTGGAGGAAATTCGGATTCTCAAACAAGAATTTCTCAAAAATTTTAATTCTTCAGTGGTTTCAAATTGTGCTATAATATTTTTAGGTAAAAACTTTTAAAAAAATAAAATATAAAAAATGGAACTAAAAGAAAAACTGGTTGAGATGGAGAAAATCAATCTCACCTATAATCGCGGAAAGGCGAACGCTTTCCAATCTTTGTTTGATGTCAATCTCACCATCAAAAAAGGAGAGTTTGTCGTCATTCTTGGACCTTCTGGTTGCGGAAAATCATCTCTTTTAAATATTCTTGCCGGATTAGAAGCACCTGACAGCGGATTAGTGAGGATAAATGATGTAGATATTTTGAAAATGAAACCTTCTGAACGAATCAGTTTTCATCGCACCAAAATAGGGATGGTTTTTCAATCATACAACTTGATCACAACTTTGTCTGTTTTGGATAATGTGGCTTTGCCACAGATTTTTGTCAACACAGGAAAAGGCGAACGAGAGAAAAAAGTGATGCTTCTTCTGGAAAGATTTGGCATCAAAGAACAATGGAAAAAAATTCCCAGTGAACTTTCTGGTGGACAACAACAAAGAATCGGCATTGCCCGATCGATTGTCAATGATCCATTTTTGATTTTAGCTGACGAACCTGTAGGAAACTTGGATAGCGCCTCGGCTAATAATGTGATGCAAATTCTCGAAGAATTAAATAAACAGGAAAGAAAAACTGTTATCTTAGTTACTCATAATCCAGAAAATGCCGATTGGGGAACGCATATCATCCATATGAAAGACGGAAAAATAACTAAGGAAGAATGGAAAGATGCTTCCGGCGCTTCTCGAGAAATAGAATCTAAAATGGAAGAAGGGAAATCAGTCTTTGATAAAATTATGGAAAAATTCCGCGGTCTTTCTGAAAAACAAATCAGTTTTCTTATGGAACCCTTGAAAGCTAAATTGATCGCTGAATCATTCTTTATTCCCTATGAAGAAAATCAGATGAAAGTTATCGAGGAATCCATTCGGCTCAAGATGTCAGGATTTTATAGTGAACAATCTTTGTTTGAACAATTAGATAAACCTATAGAAAAAGGTGGCGCAGGGCTAGACCAGCGCATCGCCAAAAATTTTACTTTAGAATTAGAATCTCTTTTTCAAGTAGCTTTGAAAGTTTTCGGCAAATATCCTGCGGAAGAAAAAGTTAAAGTTATAATGAATCATTTTACTAAAAGCAAAAACATCCATATAGGCGAAGAATCTTTTGGAAAAACAGCTAACCTTGTCAAAAAAAGAATTAATGATGAAATACCATTTATCGATTTCAAAAAGTTATTAGACTTACCTATCAGTTTGGGCGGAGCTGGATTGGACAAAAGAGCTGTTACAAAAATACTTCGCGATTTAGATTTAATCCTAATTGTCGGATTTGATCTTAAAATTCAACCAGAAAAAAAAGAAGCTACCAAACCAATTGAAGCCCAACCTATAAAAATTAATTAAAAAAAATATGTTATTTATCGATGTCGTTAGAATTTCAACCCGATCATTCAAAAACAATCGTTTGCGTACAATGCTCACGGTTTTGGGTATTAGCATCGGTATTGGTACTATTTTCTTTTTAGTTTCTCTTGGTTATGGTTTACAAAAACTTATTTTGGAAAATATTGCCACCCAAGATTCTCTCTTAGCTTTGGATGTTACCCAAAAAAATGAAGCGATAAATTTAAATCAAGAAAGCATCAATGCCATCAAAGAAATCAAAGAAATCACTGACATTTTCCCTTTGATCAGTCAAGAAGCCCAAATTTCGGGAAACAATTTAACTTCTTCGGCTAAAATAAATATTGTCCATCCTCGCTTTTTGAGTTTGGAAGGAATTTCCGTCAGTCGAGGAAAAATTTTCAAGGACGATGAAATAGATCGGATTATAATTTCTCTTGCCACACTTCAGCTTCTTGATATAAATCCAGATGATTTTTCTACCACTGATATCACTATTCGAATTGCTAAAAATCTTTCCACAAAAAATAACCAACAAGCTTTGTCCAAAGAACCAGACGAAAAAGAAGCGCCCAAAAGCGTTGAGCCAATTGAATATGTAAATAAGACTTATAAAATTTCTGGCGTAGTGGATGATATTTCCAACGCTTACATCTATCTTCCTGATTCATCCGTGAGTGAAATATCCTTTAATAGTTATGATAAATTGAAAGTGCGAGTAAATTCTACCATCAACATCGAGCGCACTCGAAGCAATATTATTGAAAAAGGTTTTTTTGTTAGTTCCGTTTCTGAAACAGTCGAACAGGCTAAGCAAATTTTCAGCATTGCTCAAATAGTACTGGCACTTTTCGGCATCGTCGCTTTAGTTGTGAGCGCCATCGGAATGTTCAACACTATGACCATCGCTCTTTTGGAAAGAACCCAAGAAATCGGAATAATGAAAACTATTGGCGCCTCCGCTTATGATATTTGGAGAATGTTTTTAACAGAATCAATGCTAATTGGATTTTTTGGTGGATTATTTGGAGTGATTACAGGATTTATCCTAAGTAATTTAGTAAATTACGGAGTAAACTGGCTCGCCGGAGTTTTCGGCGGAAACAAAGTTTCACTTTTTTCCCAACCTTCTTGGTTTATTATTTTCATAATCGTTTTTTCTACAGTAGTGGGAGTAATCACGGGAATTTATCCGGCTAAGCGTGCTGCTAAACTCAACGCCTTGGAAGCGCTAAGGTATAAATAAACGACGCAAATCACGAAAATTAAAAACACACCCTATTTAATTATGGTGTGTTTTTTTGAAAGAAAAATTTATTTAGAATTGCACGGTTAGTTTTATTTCTTTATTTTCTCGTAAAAGGGTAAATTCAGCTTTATCCCCTTTTTTATATTCATATAAAACATCCGATAAGTTATCTTTCAAATTTATTTCCGTATCATCAACTTTTATTATCAAGTCATTTATCTTCAGCCCAGCCTTATCCGCAGTGGAATTGAAAATCACTGCTAATCCTTGTTGAGAAGAAGCAGAATAAATCAAAGCTCCCCGATCAAGCGCCAACTGATTGACACTAGCTAAAGATTTATTTACCGGCAAATAATAAGCGCCTAAAGAAATGTTGGAACTTGAATTTCCATCGATTACCTTTTTTAAAACCTTCTTTATTTTATTAGAAGGAATTTGAAAATATTGAATTTTTCCATTTTTAATTATTGAGCCAGAAACTGCAATCGCTTGACCAGAATAATCTATCACAGGACCTCCGGCAGAGATATTTTCCTGATTGAAATCAGCCAGAAAAACTCCTTCCATTTTTTCTGCTTTTGAAAGAGTTTCGCCAGAAATATTATAAGCCGGCTCAAAACTGCTAAGCAGTCCCGTTGCAAATTTATTTTGATATTCGAAAGAATCATTACCAATATAAATCAATTTTTCTCCTGGATTACATTCATCAGAATCGCTAAACGGCATTGCTGGAAGATTGCTGGCTTCTATTTTCAAAAAAGCCAAATTACTCCAAGAATCTACCGCCAAAAGCTTTCCATCATAAACATTTCCACTACTGGTAGTAATTTTGAAAACTCGATCTAAATTAGTTAGAGAAAAATTATTTTTAGAAAAATAATCCGGCAAGATAGCATTGGCAGTCGTCATAATTATTCCATCGCTGGTCATAATTTCTCCCGTTGCATTAATTATCTCTTTTATTTTTTTCTGCATCGGATTTTTAGGATCATCTTGTGGAAAAGAAGCGATGCTAACCACTGATGGAATAATGCGATCAGCAATTTTGCTGATAGATGATTCTTCTTTGATATAAATTTGTTCGGTTTTATTAATAACAGTTACATTTTCTCCCGCCTTTTTGAAAAGCGCGCATTTGGAAAAAAAAGAATTGGCGCCTAGATACGGAAAAATATAGCGATTAGCAATGATGCCACTTAGACCAGCAATTAAAATTATTCCTACTAGATAAGATGTTTTTTTTAGCATATTTTTTAGATTACAGGTATCCATTTAGAACTAATTAAGACTAGACTAGCGAGGGCAGAAAAGAAGATTAAGTTAAAAATAATCCGCTTTTTCCTGATAATATCCAGAAAATTTTTCTGAATAATGTCCCAAAGTACAAAATACAGTATAAGGGCAACAGCTCCGCTCGTCAAATAGCCAAAGGGCCAAAAATTTATCGTCCAAGCAATTTCCGCCATAACCAAAGAAACAACTAAACTATACAGCCAAACTTTTTTCTTATTGATACAGATAATAGAAAAATATTGGTAGCTCACAAAAAAAGTGGTCACAAGATACACTAGCATCAAATAATACAATGGCACTAAAAAATTCAAATATAATCCGTACGCTCCAGCATAAGTGAAAAAAATAGTCGCCATACTGGCAGCCGTATTCATCCCTTTGGCAGTTTGGTCGTTTTCGTATTTACTCAAGCGATAAGCTCCCAGAAGAGAAAGATAGTACATTACAAAAGCCAGAATTATATAAATTTGTTGGTAATGGCGGATAGTTACTAGATACAAAAGAGCCACCGAAGAAATTACAAAAAAAATCGGCAGAATAGAAAATTTCCATTTACGACCTATTTTCCAGCCTTGAAAAAGTGCCATTAAAAGTAAAAAAAACATTATAAAAAGAACATTGGCATGAAAAAAAACAATCAATTCTAAACCGATAAAAAAAATCAGACTGTATAAAAGTGGTTGGAGTTTTAAAAACATAGTTTTTCACTCACTATTCGTTCGTGAACCGGCACTGTCCCGCCTTGGCGAGACCGGACATGCGAATAGCCTGTTAGCTTATTTCAAGTATAGCACAAAAATTTGCAATTATTTTTTCTCGCCTCGATTCGACGAAATGTTTCTTCGAGTCGAAGCGGGCCAATCCTCAATCACAATTTTCTTACCAAATTTTTTGACGACTAATTTTTGTCTTTCGCGCCAGCCAAATTCACGGATTATTTCAATTGGAATTGTGACGCAAAGACTTTTTTTACCCAATTTAGTCAATTTTCTAATCTGACTTTCATTTTGCGCGCGTTTAGCCATATTTTTATTATTCGCATGGGCGCATTCGCAGACGCGCTTTTCGCATGCGTTTATTATGTAATTTGGTATGTAATTAAATTATCGATTCCCTTTCGCTCGATTATGTGTCTTGCACAGCATTTGGCAATTTTTCGCCGAAGTTGCACCGCCCTTACTCCATGCTGTCATATGATCGGCATCCATCTCATCCAGCTTCCAAATCTTGCTTTTATTCGCATCGTGTCCGATAGCACAAAGCGGACAGTTCGATTTATTTTTCTTTTCAGCTTTGGTTGTTTGTATTTTATATACGGATCACTATAAACTTTCTTAGAGTCATAGGCTTTTTTGTGATACTGCTCATACAGCCGTCCCCACTCAAGTCCGCACATCTCGCTTTCTACATCGGTAAAAACACTAGAAATCCAATTAATCACACTGTTGAAATATTTTTTTAACTCATTGATATTTTTATCGTTGCGATGGCTACTCATATAATCATCAATATTCCCTTTACTTACCCAATCTAAAGCTCTCTCAAGAAATGCCTGACGGTTTGCACTACCCTTTATGTAAGCGCTCCATTTTTGAATGTTGGCATTTTGGCTGTTACTGAATTCCTCTTTGCCAAGCGTCACAAATGGTCCGGAATAGATCGCATTTAACAATTCTTGGGGTACAAGCGGAACTCCAGCAATATTGATTGTTTTAAACCACTCTTTTATAATCACTGAACAATTAACATTCAGTCTCCATTTTACTCGGATAAGAGTAAATGGCGTCTCGATTGGAGATTTTCTTTATTAGGCTCTCATTTTTTCTTTAATTATGAGAGTTTTTGTCCAATTGA
>Ga0210017_1002033_pt1 | contig 17463 bp, 25 predicted proteins | sample CryGeyCG2014_020_FD_183966 | JGI IMG/M metagenome (GOLD analysis project Ga0210017, IMG submission 183966) | Groundwater microbial communities from aquifer - Crystal Geyser CG08_land_8/20/14_0.20 (SPAdes) (version 2) | ecosystem: Environmental > Aquatic > Deep subsurface > Groundwater | place... | reverse complement strand
TTAATCTTTTGATTAATGCTATTTCCGGCACAAGTTCTGCTTTTGTGCAGGAAGAGGTTGTTTTAGGGAAGACAGAACTTTCAGGTATGGCTATATTTAGAGGAGAGAGCGGCGGAAAAATTTTTAGTATTGTATTGATAGTTTTATTTGGGATTTTTGCTATTTTTATTGTTAGAAGAATTTGGAAATTAAAAAGATTTAGAAAAAGGCTGCAAATTCAGAGAGTGCGTCTGAAAAAATAAATAGAAAGTTTTTTATATAGTGTGTTCTTTATGTTTACATAAAGAGGAGTAAAATGTATTGGTGGTTGATAGTAATTATCTTAGTAATTTTGGCATTTGTTTTTCTTAGAGTGAACCATGCGAGGCGCAGGACAACTTTAATACTTCTTGTTGTATTCTTATTGTTTGTTTATATAACTGCCGCTCATGTGTTTAAGCAGTATGATATTGACTGGAAATCTGCTTCTGGGCTAGGAAAAGGAGCAAAAGTTTATTTTGCGTGGCTTGGCGGGGCTTTTGGAAACATGAAAACTCTGACTTCTAATGCAATAAAAATGGAATGGAGCCAGAAGAATCGGACAGACACAGCAGTGAAGATTATAGAAAAACAATAAGAAAAATGAACTTTAAACCAACTTTGTGGAAAATAATTATTTCTCTTGCTGTTGTAGTGGTAGGGATAATACTTATAAATTATATAAATAGTTTTGAGTATTGCGAGTCATGCGCCCCAAGGGTATGCGAAGAAGACTATTATAGCTGGATATCAATAAAACCTCTTTGTGATTGCGATTGTACTTCTCTGAAGACTATGCTGTCAACTAACCTTATTCATATGTTAATTCCATTTATAATAGCATACGTAATATGGAGCTTATTTGAGAAAAAGAGGCAAAGATGAAAATTTTAATGCTGATTGTGATGTTTTTTTGTATAGGGGCTTTTTTTATAATAAGCCAGAACAATATTCACTTAGACAAATCAGAGGGTATTGATACTTTTATTTTTTTATACAAATTTTGGCTATCAAACACTTTAGAAAATGTAGGAAGTTTGGCAGGGCATGTTGTTAAGCTGGAATGGCTGCCTAAATAAAAAGAAAAAAGCCTCTGGCGAGAATCGAACTCGCGACCTCGGCCTTTATGTTCCTGTTTAAAGGAGGTTGATACCATGGCCGCGCTCTACCTACTGAGCCACAGAGGCACTAAAACAAGAATTAACAAACATTTATAAATTTAAACTTTCTGAACTATCTCATGGCAAAAGAATCATCTTTAGAGGAACTGAAAAAAGATTATGAAAAATTGCGAGGAAAGTATAGCCTGCCTTCTTTTAAAGAGCTTAATGAAGAGTTTGATATAGAAAAAGCAGCAGAGCATGAAACAGAGTGCTTGATTAGGGAAGTGAGAAAGTTGGTTATGGAAAAAGTTATTGCTTATTTAAGATTTATAGAAATGCTGTTAAATCCAAGCAATGCACCGCTTTTCTTTTTTGTTTTAGTTAAAGGCTTGACAGCAAGTGACAAAAGAATTTTGGAAAAATTATATGACAAATTAGGAAGTTTTGAAATTGATGTAATAGAATTAGATTGCAATTATAGTGAAAAAGAAGAAGTAGAATTTATTAAAAAATTGTTGGTAGAGTGGAAAGATATTAAAGAGGATATGTTAAAGCTAATAGAAGTTTTAAAAAGAAACTGGAACCAAAAATCCAAGAAAGATGAAAAAGGGTATTTTGGGTGAATTAAATTTCATCTATACTTATTTCTAACGCGACAGCAGGCATTTTTAATTCCCAATTTTTTATTAGCTGTGGAGAAATCTCTCCTAAAAAGCCAATTTCTTTTCCATTGACAATTATTTTTCCGCATCTGCCTTCTATAAACGCAGAATTTGTTGTTTCTTCTATTTTGTATTCTTTGTCTAGCATTCTCATTAAGTAATCAAGGGTTTGCTTTATTTCTGTGAAATCTGTTTCTCCTGAAATTGCAATGCAAAGTTTTTCTTTTTCTAAGATTTCTTTTCCATCTTCAAACACTCTTCCAAGTTCAAATATTTTCTGGGGGTATTTTGCATCTGTGTTTTCACTGAAAGTTTTTAAAGCATTTACAAGCAAGTTTGGGCGCAAAATATTATAATCTGTTTTCGAGTTTAAAACCTCTGTTGTTCTTTTAATGCCAGTTTTCTTTATATCCTCTTTTGTTATAAGATGATAGGTTGAGATTTCTAGCAAGCCAAGTCCAACAAGTATTTCGGCTATTTTCCTTTTTTTAATTTCAATTTCTTCTTCTCTAGCAATTGTTGAAATTTCAGGAATTTCTGGAATGAACTTATCATAGCCGTAGGCAATTGCAATATCTTCGTAAATATCAACTGGGTGCAAAATATCTGCGCGATAAGCTGGAATCTCTACTACTTCTTTATTGTAAGAATAACCCATTTTTTCTAAAAGTTTTTTGACTTCTTGCTTGCTTAATTTTATACCGAGCAGCTTTTCAGCGTCTTTAATGCTTATTTTCATTTTTTCTGTGGTTAAATCTGGCGTAATTATTTTTTTGCCATAGTCAAGATTCATCTGATAAATCTCTCCGCCCATATCAGCAAGAGTTGTGACTAAAATGTTCAGTGTTTTCTGCAAAACATTAAAATCAAATCCAGAGCATTCAATAAAAACCTGTTTTGTTTGTTCTGTAATTTTTCCTGTTAATTGTGAATTAATTATCGGGGGCATGCTTAAAACCTCGTTTTTCGCATCTCTAAAAACTGGGAAAAGCTTTGCATCTTGCAAAAGGTGTGCATAATTTCTGCCTGTTGGATGCTGGGAAAGAATTTGTCTTCCTGTCATTTCTCTTCCTGCTTCTAGAGGAATAAATTTAATTTTATCAGGGGCTTCTGCTTTGTATGAAATAGGCAGTTTAATTTTTTCAAGAGGATAAATTCCTATAGCAACTTTTTTTCTATTTCTTCCTAATGTAGTATGCAGTTTTTCTTGAATATCAATAATTTCTTTAATCTTCTCGTTACTGAATTTGAGATTTTTAACAATTGCGCAAGCGGTAAATGGACGCACATCTTTTACAGATTTGTCTATTTTAACAACATAATTTTTTTCTGGTTTGTTTACTTTATATTTTGAAATTTTATTTTTAAAATAGCTTTTTAAAGCTCTGTAAACTCCTTGGCAAGACAGCATATCTGGGCGATTTGGAGCAATTTCAACTTCTATTTCTTCTTCTTTTATATTCTCAACAGGAACTCCAAACATACTTATCTCTTGCTCAAGCTTCTCGTCGCTTAAACTGCCGATTATGTTTTTTACTTCTTTTTTGTTTAAAGTTATGATGGCCATTTTTACTTTTTCTCCTTTATAGCCCCTATAAGCTCTTCAAATTTGTTGTTTAGAGTTTCTTCTAAACTCTCCAAAACATCGCGTATTTCTTCAAGCCTTGTGTTTATTTCATTTGTTTCCATTTTTATGGTCGACACCACCTGCCAATTTATTTCCATGCTTAAATTTTTTTATTTCATCTATCGGGAATCTTTTTTCATATTCCTCTATAACTTTAAGAGTTTCTTCTTCTGAGTTTATACCGCAGATAAATGCAATTTTTAAGATAAGATACTCCATATCTCCTGTAAAGTTCCCTACTTCTTCTTTATATTTTTCAAGCAATTCTTTTTGTTTTTCTGCGTCTACCCATTTTATGATGTGCCATAACTCTCCTATTTCTTCATCCATGTTTAGAAGAAGATCTTTTATTTCTGAAACCTCTCCCCATTCTCTGTCTCTATTGAACTTTTCTATTTTATCTTGTACTCTTTTCATTTTTACTTCATTAAAAATTTAATTTCTCTTAATTGAGTTAAATCATTTTTGTATAATTCGCGAATATCTTTTATATTAAATAAAGACATTATCATCCTTCCAAATCCAGGGCCCCACGCAAGCACTGGAATATGCTTTCCAAGAAGAGGGCCTGTTACTTCTGGCCTGAAAATGCCTGCTGCAAAAACTTCTACCCACTGCTTTCTTTCTTCGTTCCAGACATCTCCTTCTACTGATGGTTCTGTGTATGGAAAATAATGTGGACGAAATCTTACTTTTTTAAAACCCATTTTTTTAGCAAATTCTGTAAGATAGCCAAGTAAATGTCTAAAGTTTGCGTTTTCATCAACTACAATTCCTTCTGTTTGCAAAAGTTCAAAACCATGATTCCAGTCTATAGTTTCGTTTCTGAAGTTTGCTCCAATTGCAAAATATTTACCTCTTTTCTCTTTGTCTTTTAAATTTCTGAGTTTAGCGAGGGTTTGAGCTGAGAGGCAAGTAGTATGAGTTCTAAGCAGGGTTTTTTTTGCTTCTTTTTCCTGCCAAGAATACTGCCAGCCTTTGCTTCCATCTACGCCTTTTTCATGCGCTTTTTTAATTTCATTTACAATTGTTTTATCTGGCAGTTTACTTTCTTTGTTTATGAAGAAAGTATCATGTATTTCTCTTGCAGGATGGTCTTGTGGTGTGAATAAAGCGTCAAAATTCCAGAGTCCGCTTACAATTAAATTTCCAGGCATTTCTTGAAATCCCATTTCTGTCCATACTTTTCTTGCATAATCAATAGCTTGGTTTACAAAATGTCTTTTTCCACCAGAGATTTTCGGCAATGGAGAAAGGATATCATATCTTCTAAACTTCTTGCCTTTCCAGCTTTCATTTTTGATTATTTCAGGAGTAAGCTTTTCAATAAGCTCTCCTGATTTGCCTAAATCTTGAGAAAGAATTTCTTTTCCTAGCTCAGTTATTCCAATTGAAATTTCTTTTTTGTCCTCTATTGCTACAATTTTTTTTCTGTTTTTTAAGTTTTCAAAAGCAAATTTCTGCTCGTCTTTCAGCTCTTCAAGCTCTAAAGGAAGGATTTCTAAAAAAAGCTCTTCTAAACTTTTTTTGCTTATTTCATCTGGTTTTGCTTCAAGTATTAGTTTGTTATTAGCCAGATTTATTAAAGCTTTTTTCTTTAAGGCTCCTAAAGCTGCTTTAAACTCATTATCGCTTAGCTTGCTCTGTTTTCTTGCTTCTTCTAAAGACAAAGATTTTTTTTCAGCTAATAAAGTTAATAATTGTCTTTCAGGCAGACCTTTCTTTTTATATAAGATGCCATTAACATCTAGGTCTATAGATTTTCGTGTTTGTTGGCTTAATTTGACAATTTTCTTGTTGCTTAAGAACTCCAAGGCACGTAGAACTGCTACATTATCTAAATTTGTTTTCTCTTCTATCTCTTCAACTGAATCTTCCAGGTATGGGAGTATTTTCCTCTCATTTGGAGATAAGGATTCTAGAATCTGTTTAACCTCTTCCTTAATTTCCATTAAATTATGAAATTTTAATGTTTTATAAATCTTGTGTGACTATTATATAGTTTAGACTTTTTATGTAAGTAAATATTTATACCTCTTTGTTTCTTAATTATTATGAGAAAAGCAGTAGTAGTTGACAAGTTTTATCCTGGGGATGAAACTGAATTAGAAAAGCAAGTAAAAAGTTTTATTAAAATCAAGCAAGATAAAAGCATAAAAGCAGCAATTGTTCCGCATGCTGGGTATTTCTTTTCTGGAAAGTGTGCTGGAAAAGTATATGGTGTTCTGCCGAAAGCTGAGACTTATGTTCTTTTAGGGGTAAATCATAATGGGGTTGGAGAAGATATTGCTCTTTCTCTTGAAGATTTTGAAACTCCATTAGGAAATGTTAAAAATGATGTAGAATTGGGAAATGGAATTTTAAAATCACTTAGGATTAAGGAAGACAGTTATGCACATGAATCTGAACATTCTCTTGAAGTTCAATTGCCTTTTTTACAAGTAACTCAAAATAATTTTAAAATTGTTCCAATAATTCTGAAAAATTATAATCTTGAAATATGCAAGAAACTTGCTAAAGTGATTGTTGAAGAAAGTAAGGGACTGATGAGAAAGATTGTTGTTCTTGCTTCAAGCGATTTTACACATACTGGAATTAGTTATGATTTTGACGGAGATATTAAAGTAGACAAGGAAGCAATTAAGAGGGTGTTGAAGTTGGATTCAAAGAGTTTTCTAGAAATTGCTGAAAAAACCACAATTTGCGGGGCTGGTGCAATTGTAACTGCTATTGAAGTTGCCAAGCTTCTTGGAGCTGAGAAGGTTAAACTACTTGATTATTATGACTCTTCTCAGATTATGCCGAGTGAGAATAAAGTAGGTTATGCTGGGATTGTGTTCTTATAAGTGGAATTTTGGTGTATAAATCTTTATAAACTTGCAATAATCTTCTGATTTATATGATGTCTGAACAGGAAGTTTATAATGTATTAACTTATAATTGGCAAGCTACACAAGAAATAAGAAAAAAAGTAGCAAATAATAGGGATTTAGATAAATTGAGGATTAATGCAGGTACTTTACATTCTCGTTTAGCTAGTTTGGTAATCCAAGGATTTGCAGAAATGAAGGAAAGAGAACCAAAGGGAGAAGAACGCATAAGAAGGAGAGGTTATATCATGGGTGAGTATCGCAAAGTCAGCGGGAGAAAACCAGCTTACGATGAATCTGAAGTTCAAGATGAAATCAAAGATTTAGGGTTGGTTACTGCATGATTTTCTCTTGAATTATTACGGGGTATTGAACATATATCTTTATAAATTGCAGAATAGTTTTTTGTTTATATGGAAGAAATAGAAGCAATAAGTCCGATTGATGGAAGATACAAAAGACAAACAGAATCCTTAGCAGATATTTTTAGTGAGAAAGGACTAATTAAGTATAGAGTAAAAGTAGGGGGAGAATATTTTATTTTTTTATCAGAGCATCCAAAAATAAATGTTAGGACTTTTTCTAAAAAAGAGAAAGGTTTGATTAGAAAGCTTTATGATCTTTCAATAGAAGATACAAAAATTGTGAAAGCAATTGAAGTTAAAGGTTACAAATACATTAAACCAACAAACCACGATGTTAAAGCTGTGGAGTATTTTATTAAAGAAAAATTGAAGGGAACTTCTTTAGAAGATTCTCTTGAGTGGATACATTTTGCGTTAACATCTGATGATACAGATAATATAGCATATGGTTTAATGTTGAGTGATGGGATTGGAAATGTGATATCCCCAGCTGTAGAAAGTTTGCATAAGAAAATTGAGGAATTTGCGCAGACTTATAAAGATGTTCCGATGTTAGCAAGAACACATGGGCAACCAGCATCTCCAACTAGTGTTGGAAAAGAGTTTAAGGTTTTTTCTTCAAGATTAAGAAGACAGCTTGATCAATTAAAAAATTATGAAATTCTTGTTAAACTTAATGGTGCAACAGGAAATTACAACGCTCATTATGTCGCATATCCTGAAATTAATTGGATAAAATTTACAAAAGATTTTATTGAAAAATTTAATAAAGATAGAAAAATAAAATTAAAACCCAATTTTATAACAACCCAGATTGAGAACCATGATACTTATGTGGAATTGTTTGATAATTTAAGGAGAATAAACAATATCGTTATTGATTTTGATCAGGATATGTGGAGATATATAAGTGATAGCTGGATTACACAAAAACATGTTGAGTGGGAAGTTGGTTCTTCAACAATGCCCCATAAAGTAAATCCAATAGATTTTGAAAATAGCGAAGGGAATTTAGGGCTATCAAATTCTTTACTTAGCTTTTTTTCAACAAAATTACCTATTTCAAGGCTACAGAGAGATTTATCTGATTCCACAGTTAAAAGAAATTTTGGAGTCGCCTTATCCTATAGTTTAATTGGATATAAATCTAGTTTAAAAGGACTTGACAAGGTAGCTATAAATAAAGAAAAATTTACAAGAGAATTAGAAAGTCATCCAGAAGTTATAGCAGAAGCAATTCAGACTGTATTAAGAAGAGAGGGCGTTAAAACACCATATGAACAGTTAAAAAAACTAACAAGAGGGAAAAGAGGAACTATAGAAGATTTTAGAAAGTTTATAGAAAGTTTAGATGTATCTAAACGAGTTAAGGAAGAACTAAAACAAATAACTCCTACAAATTATACAGGGATTGCAAAGTTCTTAGTTGAGTTTGATACTTAGAGTTTTAGTCTTGAATCGCCTTTTTCGCTTGACTTGTGCTTGCGCCAAGGCTAATTAAGAAAGAGAAAGCATCTTTTTTATCATATTCTCCAAGCAGAATTATTTCTGCTTTTGTTTTTTTGCAAAGCATGATGTTCTGTATTATTCTGGAGAGAAGGATTGCTCTTTCCTTATCTTTTGCTTTTTTTATCTCTTCGAGGTTTATAGCTATTTTTATGTTGTTTTTCTTAGCTATTCTACAGAGAATTTCATTTAAACCTGAATCGCGCTCTTTTAAATGGTCTTTTCGGTTATGCAGTTCTGGAGAAAGTAAAATGTCTGTATCTTTTATTTCAAGAATTTTCCTGTTAAATTCTGGCTCTTGAGCTCTGACTATAACTTCCTTATTTTCTTTCTTTAGCTTTTGAATTTGCTTGCGTGCTTCATTTACGCTTAATGTAGTGATAATTTCCATAACTTTAATTAGAATTCTTTATTAATAAATGTTGATATTGGTGCGGTATTTCATCCAATAATCGTGCCAACAAAATGTTTTCCGTTCAGCAAATTATCAATGTTTTTTAATTCAGGGCCGAGAATAAATGTGACGATTTTGTGCTTTTTTATTATTTTTGCTGCTTTTTGGTCGAGAATAAAATGCTGTCCTGGCTCATACTCGACTTTTTTCACCATTTTATAGAAATCTTTATGTGAAATTTCGGGAATAAACTTTGCATTTCTAAATTTTTTTGGGTTTTTTTCATATAAGCCTTTTACATTTGTTAAATTTATGAAATCTGTGCAAAAATGATGGGCTAGTTTTGCAGCTGTTCCATCTGATGTTTCATTTTCTCCATAACGCAAAGCACCGCAAAAAACAACATCATTTCTTTTAAGCAAGTTTTCAATATCTTTCATATCATGCGGCATGCCCTGATTTGCATCTCTACCAAAAAAATAAGTCATGAAACGGGCATTTGTCCTTGTTATTGAAATTCCAAGCAAACACTGAAAGTATTGTTTTTTTCTTGTTTTCTCTTGTTCCAAGCCTTTAATATAGGTTCTGGCAATATTCCCTCCGCCGCAAACAACAATAAACTTATATCTTCTTGTGTTCTTCAATAAAACTTTCTTGAATTTTTCTAAAAATTCTGCATTTATTTTTTCTGGAACAATTAAACTTCCACCTAAGCTTATAACAACTATCCTCTTTTTTGCCATGATTTTTATAGCCTTTTTGTTTATTTAAATGTTTTTAAAGTATATGCCTTAAATATAAAAATAGGTTTTTCTTATTTTTAGTATGGAATATAAAGATTCTCAACCAACGATTTATGCAAGACAATGGCATAGTAAAATCTCTAATGATGAATTTATGGCAAGAATGGGGTATTGTGCTGGGTGGAAGTCTGAAGTAGATGATGAGAGGGCTAAATTTAGAGCTTATGGAATTAATTTTCATGCTTATTTTATGCAAATTGAAGGAGGAGTTCGCTTATCATTAAGAGCAATGAAAAGTGAAATAGACAAAACTGTTGAAAGAGATTTTCTTGATGCAACAGTTGTCGCTACAGGTAAATTAGGTGATGAACTGGTCTCTTTAATTTTGCAAACTATGGTTATCCAAAGTGTAAGGGATTTAAGCAGCAAATAACCTGCTGTCTTTTACATCAAGAAAATTTTCATTCACATTTAAATTTTCAGGGCATTCAAAAACTTAATATTTTATGTGCTTTTTCAGAGTTTTTGATGTTGAAAATTTTCAATCTTGCGCCTGCGTCCAGCCAGCCATGTGCATAATTTAGGCAGGCGAACGAATTTACAAAATGCCCTTGCTTTTCAAAATGTTTTGCATCTGACAAATAGCATTCTACCATCTCGATGATTTCTTTTGCTTCTTTTTCTTTTCCTTCTGCAATTGCGTTTTTCGCCATAGCAAGAGCTTTTTCTGATATTTTGCGGTATCCATCAAGGCGCGCTTTGCAGACAAGGTTGATTTTTTTAACTGGCATAAATTTATATATTTTGTTATATTTAAAAGCTTATGGAATTCGCAATTAAAACAAGTGAGAGAGAGGAAATTGTTGATATCACAAAAGAAGTTGAGAAGATTGTTGACAGAGCGAGCGACGCAGACAGCAAGGCATGTTTAGTTTATGTGCCGCATGCAAGCTGTGCTGTACTTATAAATGAAAATTATGATAAAGCTGTTTGTGAAGATGTTTTAGCTTTTTTAAAGAAACAAATTCCTTCTGGAATATGGAAGCATGATGCTGTAGATAATAATGGAGATGCGCATATTAAAGCAAGCATTATTGGGCCTTCGCAGTTGATACCCACACAAGAGGGAAAACTGCAATTAGGAAAATGGCAGGGGATTGCATTAGCTGAGTTTGATGGGCCAAGAGAAAGAAAAGTTGTTGTGAAGATATTGTAAAAATTGAAAAGTATTTTATGTCAGAAATTAAAAATTTCTGAGCACTTCAGAAACTTCTGTTTCTGAGAGCTATCAAAATTCAATGAATTTTGAAGTCCTAAAAACCCAACAAAACAAGAGTGTTTTTATGATTATCTATTTTTAATTACTCATTTTGCAAAATTGGTTTTTTTATATAGTATGTATCAAAATGAAGGTACAGATATAACCTTGTTAATATAAAACTTCTTGATATATGTTTTGTAATACATAAATGATTTAAAAAGACAAGTTATTAAGATAAGAGTAAAAGAGGACAAATGGGAGGAAGAACATGCATGGCCTCCCTCTCTTTATTTTTTGATTATGCAAGGTAAATTTCAGAAGTTACTATTGGTTCTCCTCGCTCGCTTCTTGCTCGCATATAAGTAATCTAATAATGTCAGAAATTAAACCACTTACTTTAGTAAGTGGATGCAATTTTGGTGTTTTAATTTCTGAGCATCCAGAAAACCCAAAACAAACCACACCTTTTAAGGTGTGGTAAACGAGGGGTTTTCTTGATTAATTAACTATTAATAAAATTAAGTTGTTGATATGACTATAGAGGTCATTTTGTAAGATTGTGCTAAGTTGGCGAGTTGGCTCAACATTTTGATAATGTTTATAAACAATTTTTACTTCTTATTTTAATGAATAAAAACGGGTTAAATCAGATTATAGTAGTAGTGCTCTTAATATTTTTGGCGTTTATAGCTATTCTTGCAGTATTGGTTTCTATTAAAACTTTAACAAAAAGTGTGGAAACGCGTTCAGAAAATTTGCAAACAGAACTAGAAATACCCCTTAAAACAGGCGGGTGCGTTCCTAATTTGCTTTGCGGAGAGTGGGGAGCGTGTGAATATGTTTATGGTGCAGGCAATGTTTTTGCTCAGAGTGTTTTTTTAACAGGCGAACATTCTCAATCATGCTCAGATTTAAACAGCTGTGCAAGTAATTATAATCAAACACAAAATTGCATTTCAGAAAAAAAAGTTAATATAAGCCAAGTTGAAAAATGTTCAAAAAAATATATTGAAATCCGCAATAGCGTGACAGGAGAGCTAGTTTCAAGATTAAAATTACAACCCGGAAGATTAGATATAGACTTAATTTTAGGAGATGTAGCTTATTGTGATTTTTGTTATAATGGGATTCTCGATGAAGGCAGCGAAGATTATATAGATTGTGATATTGAAGGAGAGGTTTGTTCTAAATCCAATTGTCCAGCAGAAATGCATGCTTTAACATTCGATTATAATCTGATAATAGTTCTAGTTTTATCTGTTATTTTAGCAAGTATTTTTTATTATTTGTTCTTGAAGAAAAAGCAAATGAAGCGAGGTGAACATAAGTTAAGGAAAAAAAGACTTAAAGGAAAGAAAGCAAAAGCCAAGAAAAGAAAAACGAGGAAAAAATAGTCTATCTTTTCTGCTGAAACTGTGCTTGTTGAAGCTGCTGAGTTTGTATGTCTAGCAAAGAATAAGGGCTTTCTTTATATATTATGAACTTGCTTCCAACAAATTCAGAGATAACAGCAGTTATTACTAGCTCGCCTATAGATGCTCTAAACAGCCCGCCGATTATTGGTATTCTTGTTTTTTCTGAAAAAGCTTCGATTATTTCATTAATCTCTTGTTGGGAGAGAGTTATTCTCGTTAAATTAACTTGCCCGGCTTTTTTGGCGACTATAAATTTTCCTGGGCCAGAGCACTCTATGGTTGTTATTTCTCTGTCTTTTAGTAAAGGGTTGAGTTTGCCTAAATCCATTTCACCTTCACCCAAGCTTAATCTGCCCGCCCCTGTTGGCCGAGCAGAAAGTGTGTATAAACTGCCGGTATCAATTGGTTTTACACGCTGTTTTTGTATGGCTAATGGGCCTTTGCCTCTTTTTATTCTTAATCCGATACCTCCTCCAACTCCTTCTCCGCCTGCTCTACCTCCTCCACCAATCTCTCCACTTTCTCCGCCTGCTCTGCCTCCTCCAACTCCTGCCCCTCCTCCCTTTGCTCCTCCTGGGAGCATAGAAGGAACAAACTCTTTTTGTGCTGCTTGTATTCTTGCAGCAAGCTCTTCAATCTCTTTTGACTCTTTTTTTTCAAGGGGTTTTATCATTCCTGGAACAGGACCAATCATCTCTTTAATTTCAGGTTTGGGCATTTCTAATTTTGCTCCGGAATTTAAAATAAGCTCTTTGGCAAATTCTTCTAAAAAAAGAGTTTTAATTTTATGATCTGCGTGTTTTAACATTTTAAAAATAGCTAATACATAGGATAATGGGGCCTTTCTGCTGTTATTATCTCTTTTGTTTTTTCTCCTCTCGCTCCTATTACTTGGCTTACTTCTAAACGCGGTCCGTATAATCTCTCTTTTAATTTTTCTTCCATTAGAGTTAGGCCTTTAGCTATTATTTTGTTCTGTTCTAACAACTTGTCTAATTTTTCAAGAAAATCTTTATCTGTTTTTCTGCCTCCGATTTCTGGAGTCTGTTTTTCGACGAAAGTTTTAGCTGAAATCTCAAATAACTGGAGCAATTTAGAGATATTATCAGATAGTGAATCAAATTTTACAGCTAAGTTGGTTAAGACTTTTTGCAAGCTCACAAAATTTTCCAGCATTGCTTTTTCAATATGCTCTTTCTTGCTTGAAATTTCTTTATGCCCCTTTTTTGTCATGTTTAACTTAAGAAAAGCTAATTTATAAACATTGCGATGTATATTTTATTGGTCGTATCTCAATTTAATTTTTGATTTTTTTGCTATTTCTGTGATTAGCCCATATAAAGAAGGTATTGGTTTATTACCATAAGCCCATGCATGAAAAGGGTGCACATCTTTCATGTATTTAGTTAATGCGTTATAGTTTCCATCTCTAATATCTTTTAATTCTCTTTTTAGTACTTGTAACAAAATAAACTCATCAATTATTCTGCCAAAGCCATCTTCCCAATTTGTTTGTATTGGTACGAAATCAACTGCATCTGCAAAAACTTTTCTTCCACACCACAAGCTTCTTTTCATATGTGCAGGATCTGTGATTAATCCACTTCTTTTGTGTTTATGATAAATGAGCGGAAATGAATAATAAAAATCAGCCAGGGTGTCCATTGATTTATCTTCTAAAGTTATATCTTCATCTCTTACACCTTCTTTTACAATGTAATCTCTCATTTGAACGCAGGTTTTTTTAACTCCTTTTGGAAGGGAGATTCCACCCAGTCCGCTATGAGAGGCAGTGAGAAGAATAGGGATCCTTCCATATGTTCTGTAAGCTTCCATTGCTTTATTGCTTCTTGGCCTTTTTTCTGGGTGTTTGCCACCTAAAACCATTATCATTTCTAAATTTTCCGGGATTTTTGATAACATTTTTTTATCAGAACTCTTTTTCCCTAAAGTGTAAATGGGCGCGGAGGGAATTGCACCCCCATCAATCGGTTCAGTGGGGACGGAGGGAGTCGAACCCTCGCTTAGCGGTATCTTCAGATAATTTTCTGGAGCCGCTCGGACTAGAACCGTTATCCGACGCCCCCTTGATTAATTCTGGAATCTTACTTAGCTCGGTTTCTTCCAGTATAAATATCTTGTTTTTGCCTATTAAAAAGTTATCTCTCTTTGGTTTTTTGTAGCAGATTAAAAAACCAATATCACAGTTGTAATCTTCTAAATATTTGCTCAATTGATTTATCTGAGAAATTGAAATATCTTTTAATTCATAATCTTTAACTTCAATTACTGCTTTCTTGCCCTTTCTTTCAAGAATTATATCTGCAAATCCTCTTTTTGTTTTTACTAATCTGTTCACTTTTCCAAATCCAGATAATTTTAATGCGATGCCATCTTCAAATGTCTTTGCTCTCTGCCTGATTTCTTTTAATCCAATTCCATATGTTTTTAATCTTTCATAAGGAAATGTTACCCTTGCCATCTCATAAGCCTCAAATATCCCTTCTTTAAATAACTCTTGCACGTGTGTTTTGCACACCTTATTTATCTCTCTTTGTGTAGCTAAAGGATTATTTTTAATAAATTCAATAACTATTTGTCTTTTCTTTATTCTTCTTTTTTCGCTTCTACTTATTGCTCCAATTTTTGCTAATTTATAAATCTCTTGTATACTTTTAAAGAAGTTATAAGGATTAACTTTTATTTTTTCTGTTATTTCTTCAATAGTTATTGTAGGATTTTCTTTAATTAGGTTAAGAATATAGGTTTTCTTCTCTCTTCTTAATCTTTCATCTATTTTTCTTGGGTAAACAATCCCTGCTTCTTTATAAGCATCTTTTATACTTTTAAACAAAGTTGAAAAATTTATTTTAGTATCTTTCCTAATTGTGTGGCCCCCCGCAGTTGGATGTTTTCTTATGTAATCTGTTATTATCTTTCTTTTTTCTCCTTTTGTTTTTCTTTCAAAAGTTCTTGGTGAGTTTATTTTGGCTTCTTTAAAAGCTTCTTTAAGACTCTTAAAACATCTTTCAGGATGTAGCTTGGTTTTTTCTCTTACCTCTCTATAAGTAGTTTTAGGATTCTTTTGAATAAAATCAATTATCTTTTGTCTTTCCTCTTTTATTCTATTCCCTTTCATCTAATTGGAACTATGCGCTTATATTTAAATGTTTCTGTTGAACTACGCACCCTTGGGAAAATCGAGGGAAAAAGAGTTTAAAAATATATCTTTGAAAATACAAATGCTTATAAATTTAATAAATTTTATATACCTAATGAGCCCAAATTTAGGAAATTTACCGAAAAATCAGTCTTTCGGGAGATTTCGGTTAGACAGAGAAGATGAAATAGATAGCTTAGCTTCGAGGATTAGCGGGCAAAAACCAGAACTATTAGAGGTTGTTTTGGGAGATGAGGGCTATATTGTAAGTTATTTTAAAAAAAATCAGGTTCCCCCTGCTACTGAACGCGGGAGGGTGGGAGAATTTCCAATAACCAAGAAAGAAGTTACTGACTTTTTATATTCTGCTGCAGCTCAGCTTTCTAGCAACCAAGCCAAAAGAGTTGTAATAGAGAGAGTTAATAATTTAGAAGGGAAAGCGTGTTATAAGAATTATTCTGTAATTGAATCTGAGAGGTAGTTCATAGATTTTTAAGGGCTTCAATTTCATTTCTTGAGACAGAACAGCCTTTATATTTTACTGCATAAAGCAAAGCATCTAGGACATTTCCGTTTTTCAGCTCGATAAGCTTGTTTTTATAAGCTATATGCATTAATTCGCAGCTTCTTATTATTTTAAACTGGCTGAAGCTTGGAAAATTTTCTTTTTTTGACTTGATTTTTGTGTGAAGCTTGTTTTCAAGGAGTTTTTGCAGATTTTCTGGCTTTTCGCAAAGCATTCTCGTTGTTCTTTCATCCATAGCAACTGCGTTTTTTATTCCTTTCCTCGCTAAAATTTCGCTTAAAGCAAGGCAAGAAGCCTCCCCGTTATCAATTAAATGTATATAACTATCTTGCGCAATAAAAGTATGATTTGAAGTATTCAGAAGTTCTCTTGTTCTTTCTTCGATTTCTTTTTCGCTTATTCCTAGAGTGTCAGGCATTTCAATAATTTTTTGTTTTAGCAAAAAGTTGATTTTTAATGCTCCTAGCTCAAATTTCTTAATTTTTAAAGGATGATCTATTGTTTCGTGTCTCACATTTTCTGTAATTAAAAATTTTCCATTGAAAATTTTCTTGAGTTTTGCAAGCACGTCAAGCAACCCATTCATGCTTAGATTTATTAAAGTCGAGGCGTCGAAGATAAGGGCTTTGGGAGTCATTTTAACCTCTTTTTCATAGGCTGGATTTTAAGTCCTTTTATATTTCTTATTCCTGTTGTTTTTTTATAGCCCATTTTTTTATAAAAAGGAACAGAGTAAAGAGATGCGCTTATCTTTATCTCTTTGGATTTTTGTTTTTTTGCTTCTTTTTCAAATTTTTCGACTAATTTTCTGCCAATTCTTTTCTTGTGATATTCTCCTTTCACAAATAAATTTCCTATCCTATCCTTTTTCCCCTTGATTATCGCGATTATTTTGTTGTTTTTCTTTAGGGCAAAGAATATTGTGTTTTTAGAAAAAGTTTCTTTAATCTTTTCGAGGTTTTTTTTAGTATCATGATAATCTAAATACTCTTTTATGCCTTTTTTAGTTCCGTCTTTTGAATTAAATTTTCTAAAAGTTTCTCTACTCAAGCTAGCAACTTCTTGTAAATCACGCGGGCTGTATTTATGAAGTTTCATTTTTCAAACATCTCCTCGGCATTTTTTACTCTTTGTTTTATAGGCATAGTGATGGACAAATCAACATCGCCTATTCCGGTTTGCCCGGTATATTCTGCAAGATCCCATATAGAGATGCCGAGAAGTTTTGCTGTTTGCTGCATGCTTATTCCGTGCTCATAGACACGGGAGGCTTTGTTAATCTCGGCTTTTTTAAAAACATCCTGGATATATTTTTTAAATCTTCCAGATAATTTTCCTATCTCGCTTCTTATTTTATTTATATTTTCTCTAAATTCTTTGATATCATCTTTTTCTAAACTTAAAGTCGCATTATCTATGCTTTTAACATAGGTTTTGTAGAAAGCAGGCCATTCTTCATAATAAGTGTATTTTTTCCTTTCTATTATCTTGCTTAAAGAATAGACTATCACAGCTATAGCAACATTATCTGGGTCTTGCTGTATAGAAGAAGTGTGAAGAGTGTAGTTACTCAACTCTTTCAGCTTTACAACATCTTCTTTTTCAACAGCCTCTTTTGCCTGTTTCAAGATATTCAAAACATGCTCTTTTTCTTGCATAAAAAGAAAAAGATGGAAGATTATTTAAATGTTCTCACGTCAAAATTTCTAGAATGTCTTCGGTGACTTTTTCTATATCCTGTTCTCCGTTAATTTTTAGTATATAAAGTATAAGAGGTCTGCCTTTTTAAAGACAAACCTCCTGTTCTGTTTAT
>Ga0210017_1002029_pt1 | contig 17487 bp, 17 predicted proteins | sample CryGeyCG2014_020_FD_183966 | JGI IMG/M metagenome (GOLD analysis project Ga0210017, IMG submission 183966) | Groundwater microbial communities from aquifer - Crystal Geyser CG08_land_8/20/14_0.20 (SPAdes) (version 2) | ecosystem: Environmental > Aquatic > Deep subsurface > Groundwater | place... | reverse complement strand
CTCGAACAACTCAGGGCGTTAGAATACGGTTATAAAATAAAAACCGTTGAAACCGAATTTGAGACAGTCGGGGTTGACACGCCTCAAGACCTAGAAAAGGCGAAGGAAACCTTGACTAGCTCCAGAAAAGCAGAAAATGCAAAAAATAGTTAAAGTTTCGAAAAATATCAAGATCGGCGGAAGAGAACCGTTAGTTTTGATCGCAGGGCCGTGTGTGATCGAATCCGAAAAAAGCGCTTTATATCACGCCGAGGCGATCAGAGACTTAACAAGCCGCTATAAGGTCCCGTTCATATTTAAATCAAGCTATGATAAGGCGAACCGAACATCCGTCTCTTCTTTTAGGGGCCCTGGTTTAAAAAAGGGATTGGAGATCTTAAGTAAGGTAAAAAAAGAGTTTGGGATTCCTGTTTTAAGCGATGTCCATTGCAGCGAAGAAATAGGCGAAGCCGCTAGTGTCCTGGATATAATTCAAATCCCTGCCCTTTTATGCCGCCAGACAGATCTGATCGTGAAGGCGGCCCGAACGAATAGAATTATCAATATAAAAAAAGGCCAGTTCATTTCTCCGTATGACATGAAAAATGCCATAGAGAAAATCGAATCGACCGGTAATAAGAAGATTTTAGTGACCGAGAGGGGGACGCTTTTTGGTTATAACAATTTAGTCAGCGATTTTCGCTCAATTGTTATCATGAAAGATTTCGGCTACCCTGTTATATATGACGCAAGCCACTCTGTTCAAATGCCCGGAGCCCTCGGTGATAAAAGCGGAGGGATGAGGGAATTTATGCCGCCATTGATCGCCGCGGCCGCTTCGGTCGGATGCGACGGTATCTTTGTGGAAGTTCACACTAATCCTGCGCAGGCTTTGTGCGACGGGCCCAATATGTTATCCTTAAAAACATTGGGATCAGTTATTCTGTTAATAAAAGAAGCCCAAAAAGTTGGGAGGCATTTTAGATGATAATAAAACGGGCCAAAGACGTTATCGATATAGAAGCCGCGGCCATTACCAGCCTGAAGGGTAAAATCGGCAGGGAGTTTGTAAAAGCCGTAGAGGCTATAAGTAAATGCAAAGGGAGGGTCATTGTGAGCGGGATGGGCAAGCCAGGCTTTATCGCCCAGAAAATATCCGCGACACTTTCTTCTACAGGAACACCGTCTTTATATCTTCATCCGGCAGAAGCCCTGCACGGCGATTTAGGCAGGATCACAAAAGATGACATAATGATAGCTTTCTCAAATAGCGGCGAGACAGAAGAGATCGTAAAGTTCCTTCCGATAATAAAAAAGATAGGGATAAAACTCATATCGTTTGTAGGGAATGTTAATTCTACCCTGGCTAAGAATAGTGATTATGTTTTGAATACATGCGTCAAAAAAGAGGCATGCTCGCTCGGGCTTGCTCCGACAGCCTCGACTACGGCCATGCTTGCAATGGGAGACGCACTGGCTGTTGCATTATTAGATAAAAAAGGGTTTAAAGAAAAGGATTTCGCGTTTTATCATCCTGGTGGAACTCTTGGCAAGAGGCTCCTTCTTACAGTTGACGACATCATGAGAAAAAAAGCAGATCACCCGATAGTGCGAGATACCTTGAAGGTCAAAGAAGTACTTCTCAGGATCACAAGCGCGAGGGCGGGCAGCGCTACTGTTGTTGACGCAGGCGGAAAGCTGGTTGGTATTTTTACGGACGGAGACTTGCGCCGCCATATAGAAAAAGATAAAAACCTGCTTTTAAGAAAAGTGAAGGACGTAATGACGAAAGCGCCGACAGTCATAAAACGAAATCGTCTCGCAGCCGAGGCGTTTCAAATACTGCAGGCTAAAAAAATAGACGAGATACCGGTAGTGGACGATAAGAATAGGCCGATCGGCCTGGTTGACGTGCAGGATTTATTGAAGGCGGGAATTGTTTAGGGTTTAGGGACTAGGGAATAGGGATTAGGAAAAGAGATGGATGCTAGAATTATAGAAAGAGCGAAGAAAATAAAACTCCTTATTACCGATGTAGACGGTATATTGACGGATGGAAGGATAGTATACGGTAATTACGGCGATGAGCTGAAATTTTTTGACGTGCAGGATGGTCTTGGGTTAGCGCTTCTAAAGAGAGCTGATATAAAAGTCGCTATAATAACCGCAAAGAAATCCAAAGTCGTTAAAATGAGGGCGAGGGAATTAGGGATAAGCGCTTTATATCAAAATTGCCGCGACAAGCTTAAAGTTTTCAACAAATTGGTGAAAAAGTACAGGATCACTCCGGAAGAAGTCTGTTTTATAGGTGATGATCTTATTGACATATCCCCGCTCAAGAGGGCCGGGCTTGCGGTCTCTGTCCCGAATGCCGTGGAAGAAGCTAGATCCAGTGCTCATCTGATCACAACGAGGAAAGGCGGGCGCGGCGCCGTAAGAGAGGTTTGCGATCTGATCCTGAAATCGAGCGGGAAATGGGAAGCGGTAACAGGTAAATATTTTAAATAAACTATATGGGTGCAATAAAAAAAGAAGATATTGAATATGTAGCTTATTTATCCAGGCTTAAGATTCCGCCTGAGCAAATCGGCCGGTTTACCAGCCGCTTAAGTAATATCCTATCGTATATCGACAAATTGAAAAACGTAGACATAAAAGATACGCTCCCAACCAGCCATCCGCTTTCCTTGAAGAATGTTTTTAGGAAAGACGAAGTAAGAAAGTCCCTGAATGCGGCGGATGCCCTTAAAATAGCACCCGAGGTTAAGGACGCGTTTTTTAAAGTCCCAAAGGTAATAGAATAAATTCGATATGGATTTATATAAACTCACAGCCCACCAATTAAAAGAATTATATCATAGTAAAAAAATCTCAAGCGCCGAAACTGTCGATTCAATAATGTCAAGGATCGATTCTGTCGAGAAAAACGTGAAGGCATTCGTGCTAGTAAATAGGAACGCAAAAGACCAAGCCAAAACGCTCGACGGGAACGGAAGACTTGCCGGTATCCCGGTACTCGTCAAAGACAACATTTGCGTAAAAGACGAAGAAACTACATGCGCCTCGAAGATACTGGAAGGATTCAAACCTCCGTACGACGCGACCGTAGTCCTTAAATTAAAAAAAGAAGGGGCATTGCTCTTGGGCAAGTCAAACATGGATGAATTTGCTTTTGGTTCAAGCTGCGAAACCTCATGTTACGGGCCGACAAAAAATCCGTGGAACCTCGATACCATTCCCGGAGGTTCGAGCGGAGGCTCGGCGGCCGCTGTGGCTGCGGATGAAACGATCCTTGCCATCGGTTCGGATACCGGCGGTTCGATTCGCCAACCGGCTGCGCTATGCGGCGTTGTCGGGATGAAGCCTACCTATGGCAGGGTTTCTAGGTATGGCCTGATAGCCTTTGCATCAAGCCTGGACCAGATAGGCCCTATAACAAAGGATGTTCATGATGCCGCGCTTCTAATGAATGTCATCGCCGGTTACGACCCTTATGATTCGACCTCTGCCGATTTACCCGTACCGGACTATACAAAGTCGCTTGTGAAAAATGTGAAGGGGTTAAAAATAGGCATACCCAAAGAGTATTTTATCGACGGAATGGATAAAGAAGTGGAGAAATATGTTTGGGACGCTATCAAACTATTAAAAAGCTTAGGCGCGGAATATGAAGAGGTATCTTTGCCTCATACCGATTATGCGGTAAGCTGCTATTATATTATCGGCCCTAGCGAGGCCAGTTCAAATTTAGCCAGATTCGACGGCGTTCAATACGGCCGCAGGTCCAAAGGCGCGAATTCCATAATAGAGATGTATATAAATACGCGAAGCGAAGGTTTCGGGGACGAAGCAAAGAGGAGGATAGTGTTAGGGACGTATGCGCTGTCAAGCGGTTATTATGAGGCGTATTATTTAAGGGCCATGAAGGTCAGGACGAAGATAAAAGAAGATTTTGACAAAGTGTTTAAAAAATATGATTGTATCATTACTCCGACTTCTCCGAGTGCTGCGTTTAAAATAGGCGAAAAAAGCGATGACCCGCTGGCTATGTATTTATCAGATATATTTACGATATCGGCGAACCTGTCGGGAATGCCGGCCATTTCCGTTCCTTGTGGATTTACTAAGAGCGGCCTGCCTATAGGGCTGCAGATACTCGGTAAGCCGTTTGATGAAGAGCTGCTTTTCCGAGTCGCGTACACATATGAACAAAGAACTGATTGGCATAATTGGAAACCGAAACTGTAGAAAACAGGGTTTAGGGAATAGGGGTTAGGGAATAGGGGTTAGGGATTAGAGGAGGTTGCTTGAGGTTACGGGAAGTTACGGGAGGTTACGGGAAGTTGCAAAAGAGCTTTAGCAACTTTAAGAAACATTGCGTAACATTAAGAAACCTTAAGTAACATCCGGAATGATTAGCGATTAGGAGTTTAGGAAAAAACTATGAAATACGAAACTGTTATAGGGTTAGAGGTCCACGTTCAATTAGCGACTAAGTCGAAGATATTTTGCGGCTGCAGCACGGAGTTCGGGGCACCGCCCAATAGCCACACCTGTCCTGTGTGCCTGGGGCTTCCCGGAGCCCTTCCGGTCTTGAACGAGGAAGTGATGAATCTTGCAATAAAAGTGGCGTTGGCGTTAAATTGCAGCGTATCAAAGATAATGAAGTTTGACAGGAAGAACTATTACTATCCTGATTTGCCCAAGAATTTCCAGATCTCGCAGTATGATATGCCGCTTGCCTCAGACGGTTATTTAGAAATAGAAACAAGCGGAGGATTAAAAAAGATAGGTGTTAAACGCGCGCACCTGGAAGAGGACGCGGGTAAGCTTATCCACGATGAAGCGAAAAGGTTCAGCCTTGTTGATCTTAACAGGACAGGCATCCCGCTTCTGGAAGTAGTGAGCGAACCCGAAATATCCGCGCCGGAAGAGGCGTATCAGTACCTTATTAATCTAAAGGCGATCTTACAATACTTGGACGTTTCGGATTGCAATATGGAAGAGGGAAGCCTGAGGTGCGACGCGAACGTTTCAATAAGACCTGAAGGCCAAAAGTCATTAGGCAATAAAGTAGAGATCAAGAATATGAATAGCTTCAAAGGCGTCAAGGCCGCGTTAGAATACGATATAGACAGGCAGATCTCTCTTGCGGAAAAGGGAGAGAGAATATCGCAGGAAACAAGGTTATGGAATAGCCAGAAGTCTGTTACTATTTCAATGCGCTCAAAAGAAGAAGCGCACGATTATAGATATTTCCCCGAGCCTGACCTCGTTCCGTTTGAAGTAGAGAAAAAAAGAATCGATGGAATTAAAAACACCCTCCCGGAATTACCTAACGCTAAAAGAGAGCGCTTTCAAAGCGAGTATCAGCTATCCGTTTATGATGCGTCGGTATTGGTGAGCGATAAGAATATGGCCGATTACTTTGAGGAAGCAATAAAGATAGATCCGAAAAATCCTAAAACAATCGCCAACTGGATGATAAATGACATATCGGCAGCGGCAAGCGCTACAAATCTTAGCTTTAACGAAGTTAGAATAAAACTAAAATCGCGGTACCTTGTTAATATGATAAAAATGATAGACTCAGGGCTTATCAGCGGAAAGATCGCAAAAGATATTCTTAAGGTGGCGATAGAAACCGGAAAAAGCCCTTATGAGATCGCGAAAGAAAAAAACTTGGTTCAGATCTCGGGCGAAGATGAGATCAGAAAAGTTGCCAGAGATGTGATGGCCGGTAATAAAAAGTCAGTAGCGGATTATAGGGAGGGCAAGAAGCAATCGTTTACCTTTTTAGTCGGCCAGGCGATGAAAGTCACAAAAGGTAAGGCAAATCCGAAATTATTAAATAAAATTCTTGAGGAAGAATTACAAAAGGGGGATGCATGAAGGCAAGGAGAATTGTTTTTATTATTTTAGCGTTAGCCATATTTATGAGTTTTAACATTCAGGGCGGTATGTGCAAACAGAAGCAGGAGCCCAAGCAAGCTTCCGGAGGAGATCTCTATAATGAGATAGAACTATTTTCGGATACCATAAGCATAATAAAAACCGATTACGTGAAAGACGTGGGGCCTAAAGAGCTCATATACGGGGCATTAAAAGGCATGCTTAGCAGCCTTGATAGCCACAGCCAGTTTATGGACCCGGATACCTATAACGAGATAAAGGTAGAGACTACCGGAAAATTCGGAGGCTTAGGCATCGAAATTACTATAAAAGACGGTCTCTTGACCATTGTTTCTCCTATAGAAGGAACCCCCGCGTTCAATGCCGGCTTAAAGGCCAATGACAAAATCGTTAAAATAGACGGGGAGATCACCAGGGATATCACTTTGATCGGCGCCGTTAAAAAATTGCGCGGAGAACCTGGAACAAAAGTAACGCTTACTATCTTGCGCGAAAAAGCCGAGAGTATTTTTGATGTAACGGTGACGAGGGATATTATACGGATAGAAAGCGTCAAAAGAGCGGAAATACTTGAAGACGGCATAGGATATATAAGAATAACCGAATTCCAGGAAAATACTTCCAAGGATCTGGGAACGGCTTTAGAGAAGCTGAAAAAGGACGGGATGAATAGCCTTATTCTGGATCTGCGGAATAACCCGGGCGGCCTCTTAAGCGTTTCTGTGGATGTGGCTGAGAAATTTATTGAGAAAGGAAAAATGATAGTCTCGACTAAAGGCCGCATGAAGAGCCAGAACATGGAATTTAAGGCAAGAGATCCCAAGCCGTACATGGATTTCCCGATAGTGGTTCTGGTAAATGAAGGTTCGGCAAGCGCTTCCGAGATCGTCGCCGGCGCTCTTCAGGACCACAAGCGTGGCATACTTCTCGGAACAAAGACGTTCGGTAAAGGGTCTGTGCAGACGGTCATACCGCTTAGGGACGGCTCGGCGCTGCGGCTTACTACGGCGCAATATTTTACCCCGAGCGGCCGCTCCATAAATGGGGAAGGTATAAATCCTGACATAATGATCGAATTAGAAGAGAAAACAGCCGAAAAAGATGAAATGAAGGAAGGGAAAAAGGAAGAGAAGAAAGAAGACATTTTTGAAAAACTTGAAAAGGAACCTAAAGAAGGCTTAACTCCCCCGGAAGACAAAAAAGGTGATGAGAAAAAATCAGACAGCAAAAAAACCGAAGAGAAGAAAGAAGAAGTCAAAAAGAAGAGCGAGATAATTTATGACTCTCAGCTTTTAAGGGCCATAGATCTTTTAAAAGGTTTAAAGGTATACAAAACAATTAGCGGATAATGGTCTTAAAGAAAAGGGCGTTTCTTACAATATTAGCGGTTCTAATAATTCTCTTGGGAACATTTTTTCTCTTAAAGACAGGAAAAAAAGAAGTTATCAAAGAAAAAGAAATGCCGGTGATCGCTAAAGTTAAGGTCGCGATCGTGATAGACGACCTCGGCTATAGCCTGAAAAATTTAGAACTCTTAAACAGTATTAAGAAGCCACTGACGCTTTCCGTGCTGCCGAATCTCCCTAATTCTAAAGCGGCCGCTGTAGAAACGGCAAAAAACGGCTATGAGATCATTATGCACCTGCCGCTCGAACCAAAAAATAAAACCGCGACCCTCGAGGCAGGCACGCTTTTAGTGGATATGCCGAAAGAGGCTTTAACGGAAAAACTAAATACCGGCATAGCCAGTCTCTCACGCATTAAAGGCGTGTCGAACCATATGGGGTCAAAGGCGACCGAAGACAGAGATTTTATGATGATTATATTCAAAGAATTAAAACGGAAGAAACTTTATTTTTTCGATAGCGTTACGACCGATAAAAGCGTGTGCAAAGAGTTGGCGAAGGAAATGCACATGCAGTTCGCCGAGAGAAATATTTATCTTGATAATATCGGCGAGTCAAATTATATAAAGGGGCAGCTAAGGCGGCTTGTTAGCGAGGCTAAAAAGAACGGCTCAGCTATAGCTATAGGCCACGACAGGCGTATGACTATAAAGACGTTGGCCGAAGAGATGCCTAAGCTAGAAAATGAAGGCGTGGAATTTGTTTTTTTATCAAAACTCCTAAAGAGGTATTAGAAGGTGCTAACACTCGGCGTAGAGACATCATGCGATGAGACCGGCGTGGCTATTACCGACGGGAATAAAGTGTTATCCAGTATAGTCTCGTCCAGCGTTCATTTGCACTCCAGATTCGGCGGGGTTGTGCCCGAGATAGCCTCGAGGCATCACGTCGAATTTATAGGCTACTGCCTTCGGGACGCCTTTAAAAAAGCAAACGCGGATTTCGGAGATGTCAAATTGGTTTCGGTGACGCAGGGGCCCGGGCTTATGGGCTCGCTTCTCGTGGGCGTGTCTTTAGCTAAATCGATCAGTTTCGCGCTTGATATCCCTATCGTGGCAGTGAACCATGTTGTTGCGCATATATGGTCCGCCTTTTTAAACAGTGAGCGCAAAATGAGTTTCCCGTTTGTCGCCTTGGTCATATCGGGCGGACATACCAGCATTTTTCATGTGAAATCCGCTATAAAGTTAGAGCCGCTCGGGCAGACCAGGGACGACGCGTGCGGCGAATCGTTTGATAAGGTGGCGAAGATGCTGGGGTTGGGTTACCCGGGAGGGCCCATTATAGAGAAGAGGGCAAAAGATGGCGATCCTAAAAGGATAAGGTTCCCACGGTCATATCTTGGTGACTCGCTTGATTTTAGTTTCAGCGGGATAAAGACAGCTGTGTTATATTATATCAGGGGAAAAGAAAAGAACAGCGGAAAATTAAACGCCTCCGGGGTAAATGATGTATCCGCCGGATTTCAGGAGTCCGTAGTCGAGGTGATAGCAAAAAAGGCCGTTCTGGCGTGCAAGCGGAAAAAGAGCGATCATCTTGTTGTGGGCGGAGGTGTGAGCATAAATAAAAGATTAAGAGAGGCCTTGATCGAAGAGGCCAGGCCCTGCGATATAGAAGTTATTTTTCCAAAACCGGAATTTTGCCTGGATAATGCCGCGATGGTAGCTTATCTTGGCGGCGAGCTTTATAAAAACGGAATAGTGTCGAATCTGGATTTCAAGGCATTTCAGTACAGCGAGTTTTAAAGGAGGTTAAAATATGATCAGTGATCTGGATATGTTTACTAGATTAGTAGTGGCAGCTATTCTTAGCGGTATAATTGGATTCGAAAGAGAGAGGTTCGGGAGGGCAGCAGGATTGCGGACGCATATTCTTGTCGGCACCGGTTCCGCGCTCATAATGCTGACTTCTATGTACATGTTCGATATCTATAAAGGAGTGGCGCAGGTGGATCCTTCAAGGATAGCGGCGCAAGTCGTTGCCGGGATAGGTTTTCTCGGGGCCGGCACTATTTTAAGATCGCAGACATCGGTGAGGGGGCTTACCACCGCAGCCAGCCTTTGGGCTGTAGCCGCTATAGGCCTTGCTGTCGGGTGCGGGATGTTCCATGGGGCTGAGATCGCGACCGCGCTCGTCCTTGTGGTATTGTTCGTATTTTCGAAACTTGAGTGGTCGCTATTGAAAAAAGATTGTTTTAGGACCATCGTTATCAGCACAAAGGGAAGCGCGGAAGAATTAGGCAAGATAAGAGAAGTGCTGTCAAAATACGGCGTAGAGATAAAGGATTTTGGCATAGAAAAACAAGAAGGCAAACCATCGGTTCTGGTGAGAATGCACCTTAAAGTATTGACAAATATCGCGTATGATAAGATAATATTTGATATAACGAAATTAGACGGTGTAGATAAGGCTAATTGGGAGTAAAACTTAAAAAGGGGGTGCGAAAATGATGAGGAGAAGGAGAGAGGAAGAGGAAACTAAAGAAAAGATTTTAGACGTAGACGCGGCTATGCAAGGAACCCTTACATTTAGAGACCCTGTAAATTTGAGAATAAACGGTAAATTTGAAGGCAAGCTTGTAACTAAAGGAAGCCTCGCGGTAGGCGAGCATGCGATCGTTAACGCCGATATCGACGGCGAAACGATAACCGTAGCCGGCAGGGTAAACGGCAATATAATCGCGCGGCAGGAGTTACGGCTGACGTCCCCGGCGCATATAGTCGGCAATATAATAACACCGCTTTTGAACATAGAGTCAGGCGCCATATTGGATGGAAATTGTAAAATGAGCTCTATCGATACCACGAAGCCCACAGGGGCTCTTTTTATGTCGATGGAAGAAGTCGCGAAGTATCTGGAGGTCGAACCAACTGTTGTTGCCGAGTGGGCATCTAACGGAAGGATACCTGCCATAAAAGAAGCTAATACTTGGAAGATAGAGCGCAGCAAGCTTGACGAGTGGGTCGCGAACGGGAAAATAAAATAGTTTTCCCGATAGTTTATCAATATTGCAACGGATAAGGACGCTGTATGCCAGAAAGACTTTTGGACACAAAGGAAGTAGCGTGCTATTTGGGCATAAGAGAAAAGGATGTCAAAAATCTTGTGGCTATGGGAAAACTTCCGGCCTACAAAATAGGAGGGGCCTTCCTAAGATTCAAATTTGAGCAGGTAGATGCGTTAAAAAATACAATTCTTCCGGCTTCATTTAAATCAAAAGATGTCAGCCTGCTGGAAAGGCTCGCGGATTTTTTGCGCTTTAACGATTTTTATATCATTTCTATTATCATTGCGATCGGTTTGCTGCTCGTAATATTATATTTTTAATGCATAAAAAATCACTGAAAAAGATATTAAAAAATATACGGGATAGAAAAATTTCTTTGCAACAGGGGATCCAGCTACTAAAAGAGTTGCCCTATGTTGATCTGAGATTTGCAAAGCTCGACGCGCATAGGGCTTTGCGGAGGGGGTTTCCGGAAGTCATATTTGCCGAAGGTAAAACGCTGGAACAAATCGGACAAATAAGCGGATCAATCCTCGCAAGGGAAGGCATCCTTTTTATAACAAGGGCTGATCAGAAAGTTTTTAATTATCTAAAAAAAACGTACCCAAGTTTAAAATACCATCCGCTGGCCAGGATCATTTATAATAAGAAATTAGATAAAAGGAAAAAAGGCGGTAAAATTCTTATAGTCAGCGCAGGTACAGCGGACTTGAAAGTAGCGGAAGAAGCGCGGCTTACCCTTGAAGTTATGGGGTGCAAGGTTGGAGTGCTTTACGATGTAGGAGTGGCCGGTATACATCGGTTGCTGGATAAAATAGGTATTCTTAATAAGGCAGCCGTCATCATTGTGGTAGCCGGCATGGAAGGCGCGTTGGCAAGCGTGGTAAGCGGCCTTGTATCGAAACCTGTAATAGCTGTCCCTACAAGCGTTGGGTACGGGGCAAGCTTTAAAGGGATCGCGCCTCTTTTAACGATGCTGAATTCTTGCTCGCCGGGCATCGGTGTCGTAAATATCGACAACGGTTTCGGAGCAGGATATCTTGCTAGCTTAATAATAGGGAATAGGGAATAGGGAATAGCAGAAGAGGTTACTTAAAGTTGCGGGAAGTTACGGAAGGTTGCGGAAAGTTGCAAAAAGAGCTTTCGTAACCTTAAGAAACATTACGTAACATTAAGAAACCTTAAGTAACATCCGGAATGGTTAGCGACTAGCGATTAGATGAGGAAATTATGAAGGTACTCTATCTGGATTGCTCGAGCGGAATAAGCGGTGATATGTTCGTCGGGGCCATGCTTGACGCCGGACTGAACCTGTCTTTTTTAAAAAAAGAGCTGTCAAAACTGAACATAGGCGGTTATAAAATCTCCAAAAGAAGCGTCATGCGTAATTCGATCAAAGGTATGAAATTTGACGTGCTTATAGACGATAAGAAACATGTCCACCGGCCGCTTAAAGAAATATTAACGGTTATAGAAAAGAGTAAATTGGATAAAGATGTTAAGGAGCTTTCAAAGTCGATATTTTTAAATATAGCCAAGGCAGAGGCGAAAGTACATAATGTCAAGGATGTGAAAAAAGTCCATTTTCGTGAGCTAGGCCACCTTGATTCGATAATCGATATCGTCAGCGCCTCTATCGCGGTCAAGGCGTTAAATATCGGGAAGGTGTACGGTTCTTATTTAAATTCAGGAAAGACCATGCCTGCAGCGTCAAATTTGCTCGAAGGCTATAAAGTGGCCTTTGCCCGCATACCTTATGAATTGATAACCCCGACCGGAGCCGGCATTTTCACAACGCTGGTCGATAAAAATGAAACCCCGCCGCCCATGGAAGTGCTAAAAACGGGTTACGGCGCCGGGACATATGAGATAAAGGAGATCCCGAACCTTTTAAGAGTAGTTGTAGGAGATGTAAGCGAGCTTCTATATAATGAAGATAAGGTCATAGTAGTTGAGACCAATATCGATGACACCAGACCTATAATTTATGATTATATCATGGAAAGGCTTTTTGGCTCAGGGGCATTAGATGTTTTTATAACATCCACTCATATGAAGAAATCCAGAATAGGAGCCCTGCTTACCGTGTTAGTGAGGCCCTCGGATCTTAATAAGATCGCAAAGATTATATTTGAAGAAACTACCACAATTGGGTTAAGATATTACCAAGCTAATAGATTCACTTTAAAACGGGAGATAAAAAAAGTCAAAACAAAATACGGCGCTGTAAACTTTAAAATAAGTAAAATAGAAGGCGATAGCTACAGGCTTAGTCCGGAATATGAGGATTGCAGGAAATTAGCAAAGAAATTTAAAGTGCCGCTTCAGGAAGTTTACGAAGGGGTCCTTAAGGAAAGATGAAATAGCCTATGAAGAGCAAGATATTTTTTATTTGTACTTCGATCCTGTTTCTAGCATACGGCCTCGCCATAGCTGACAAAGTAACGCTTAAAGACGGCACAATGCTTAAGGGTGTCATTGTTGAAGATTACGCCGACAGGATAACGCTGTCTACCTTTGAAGGCGAGAAATCAATTATGAAATCAGACGCGACCGCCATAGAATCCGATACGATAGAGGATAACATCTTGGGCTTGGCAGCGCAATATACCGATAAAAGCGATTTCGAAAAAGCTTATTATTATTACGAACAGGCGTATAAGTTAAATCCGGGTTCCAAAGCTGCCAGGGACGGTTTTACCGTTTCAAGGCAGATCCTTTTTAAAAAAGAGCAACTTCTGCAGCAGGCCGAAGTTAAAAAATGGAATATGATACAGGAATTTAATCGCTCAAAAATTTCCGGGGTCGATACAATCAAAAAAGATAACGACGCGGCCCTGAAAGATTCTATCGGCATAAAGCTTGAGATGGAAGGAACAAGCCCTAAAGTCACAGAAGTCTTAAAAGGTTCTCCCGCCGATAGCGTTGGTATTATGAGAGGCGATAAAATTATTGCTATATGGTCACGGCTTACAGGGTATCTCAGCAAAAAAGACCTGTTATCGCGGCTCCTTGATCCTAACCAGACAGAGTTAAAACTGACCATAGAAAGGGCCATGGCAGTTACTAAAGAGAAGCCTTCGGTATTGACAAGCGCGCAAGACCTTGTCGGCGCTACATTTGTTCTGCAATATGAAGGCATTACCGTGGAGAATGTCATTTCGGGAGGCCCGGCTGACAAAGCCGGGCTTAAGCCAGGGGATTTAGTCATAAGCGTGCGCGGCAATTTTACTCGTTACATGAGCCTTGATATGATGTATAATATCATAAAGGAATGCAAAAATAAGGTAGATTTCGTTGACAGAAGAGAAGTGACCGTTTGGAAGAAAACAAGCATACAATAAGGGAGGTAAGAAATATGGGAAACGGAGAATTTTCTAAACGAAAACAGTATCTCATAGCAAGCAAATTTCAGCTTAAGTATACAGCCCTTGTTGTTGTCTTCATGTTCCTGATAGCATGGCTTGCGGGATATACGATTTATTATACCGTATTCGGTTTATTGGGCGAGAAACTGGCAAATGTATACCCCCAGGGAAGATTGGCTTTGATATTCAAAACCGTTAATATCGTCCTTTTAATACGTGTAGCCCTTTTAATTCCTTTCGTAGTGATGATATCGATTATCCTCTCTCATCGAATAGCAGGCCCTGTTTACAGAATGGAGCGGTATATCAACGAAGTCTCAAGCGGCGATCTCTCTTCGATATTAAAACTCAGAAAACGCGACGAATTCAAGAGCCTGGCTGAGGCTATTAATAAAATGACGCAGGGGTTCGCCAAGCTAACCAAGGACAATAAAGATTCGATAATCAAGCTTTCTTCGCTTTTGGATGACCTGAATGAAACGGTATCTCATCCTAAATTCAATAAAGATAAGGCTATTTCTCTGGTAAAAGAAGCCGACAGAAAGGCTAACGAGCTAAAACGCAGATTTTCGCAATATCGCGTGGGGGAAGAAGCTTAGTTCGTATCCCGGGTGGCATAAAAAATTTTCCTTGACATATTTTAGTTTCGTGTTATAGTATAAGCGCTTTGAATTGAACTACTTAGAAATTGGCATTCCTCACGAATAGCACATCCGATGACCTCTAATAAAGCCAACAAGATCAAATTTCTATAACAATGTTGATTAATATTTATACAAGCTATCTACGGTATTAGCATAATAATGACAAAGAAAGCAAAGCTGGTTCTCATCGACGGTAATTCATTATGTTACAGGGCTTATTATGCTATCAGGGGTTTGACCTCCTCCAAAGGTTTTCCCACAAATGCCATATACGGTTTTGTCACAATGCTTAACAAGATCGTAGAAGACAATGCGCCTACGCATCTAGCCGTGGCATTTGACAGGAAAGAGCCGACTTTCAGGCATAAGAAGTTTAAGGAATATAAGATCACAAGAAAACCCATGCCGGACGACCTGGTAGGCCAGATACCGTATATAAAAGATGTATTAAAGGCTTACAACATAGCCGCTTTCGAACTGGCCGGCTATGAAGCGGATGATATTCTGGCTACGATCGCCAAAAAGGCAGCGAAAAAAGACTTCCTCACGTTCATAGTTACGGGCGATAAGGACATGCTGCAGTTAGTTAATTCCAATACAATGGTTTGTGATACCCATAAAGACGATTTGATCTATGACGCCTCAAAAGTCGAACAAAGGTTCGGCGTAGGGCCGGATCTCATTAAAGATATAATGGCTTTAATGGGCGATTCTACCGATAATATACCCGGCATACCGGGTATAGGGGAAAAAGGCGCTATGGAACTGGTAAAAAAGTTTGGCACCATAGAGAATCTTTTGTCCAGCGTGGACAAAGTAGACAGCAAGTCTAAAAGAGAGCTTTTAATAGAGCACGCCGAACTTGCGAAGATGAGCAAGGAACTCGCGACCCTTGACTATGATGTTCCCATTGAAGTGGATCTGGATAAACTTGAAGTGGCCCTACCTGATAAAAGAAGACTCCTTGAGATTTTTAAAGAATTGAACTTTAAAAGCTTGGTGAATCAGCTCTCGACAAGAAAAGAATTAGACGCCGCGTATAAATTGATAGACAGCGAAGCAGGATTCGATAAATTTTTTAATGATATAAAAAAGGTAAAAGAATTTGCGCTTGATTTTGAGACTACGAACGCCGATCCGATGGTAGCCGAACCTATAGGTATTTCTTTCTGCTGGGAAGAGGGCAAGGCCTTCTATGTAGCATTCTCGGAAAAAGGGCCGCTTAGCAAAAAGAATGTGTTTGAAAAATTACGGCCGTTATTTGAGAACGAAAATATTAAAAAAGTCGGGCAGAATATAAAATATGAGATCCTGATATTGATGAATAACGGAGTAGATCTAAAAGGGATAGATTTTGACACTATGGTAGCCTCATACCTTCTTAATCCGTCAAAACTTAACCATAATCTTGAAGACATATCGCTGGAGTACCTCGATCACAAAATGATATCGATAACCGACCTCATCGGAAAAGGCAAGAAACAGATCAGCATGAAAGACGTGGATATAGAGGCTGTTTCCAAATATTCGTGTGAGGATAGCGACGTAACGTTTAGACTTAAAAATATCCTGGATAAGGACATGTCGGAAAAAGGCCTTAGCGAATTATTTTACAATGTAGAAATGCCGCTCGTGAAGGTGCTGGCAAAAATGGAATTTAACGGTGTATGCATAGATACGGATCTCATGGAGAGCCTGGGCAAAGAAATGGAGGGCTCCTTAAAAAAGCTCGAGGCTGAAATTTATAAGATCGCAGGCGAGGAATTTAACATAAATTCACCAAAGCAGCTTTCGGTCATTCTGTACGAAAAACTGAAATTGCCCGTTGTCAAAAAAACAAAAACAGGCCTCTCGACCGACGAATGGACCTTGAGAAGGCTGGCTGTCCGCCATGAATTGCCTAATAAATTGTTAAGTTTTAGAGAGCTGGCAAAGTTAAAATCCACATATATCGATGCCCTTCCGAAACTTATTAATCCGAAAACGGGAAGGGTGCACACATCTTTTAACCAAACAGTTACAGCTACCGGAAGGCTTTCCTCAAGCGAGCCGAACTTGCAGAATATCCCGATAAAAACCGACCTAGGCAAAATGATCCGTAAGATCTTTGTGCCGACCGATAAGAAGAACCTGCTTTTATCTTGTGACTATTCGCAGATAGAACTTAGGGTCTTGGCGCATCTCGCGAACGATAAGACCTTGATACACGCTTTCCAGAAAGGCCTTGATATACACGCCTATACGGCTTCGCTGATATTCGGGGTTCGAGAAAAGGATGTTGACGAGTCTATGCGCAATACGGCCAAGACCGTCAATTTCGGGATAGTATACGGTATGAGCGCGTTCGGGCTCTCGAGCGCCCTGGAAATAGACATAGAAAAGGCAAAAAATTTCATCGATTCTTATTTTGAAAGATACCCCAGGGTAAAGGAATATATAGAGGAATGCATCGCTACGGCCAGGGAAACGGGTTATGTCACAACGCTTATGAACAGACGCAGGTATATCCCTGACATTGATAATGCGGATATAAGGGTCAGGCAGTTCGCCGAGCGCACGGCTATAAATACCCCTATCCAGGGCTCGGCCGCCGATATTATAAAGGTAGCCATGCTGAACATAGACAAGATGCTTGAGGAAAAAGGCCTTTCCGCGAAAATGACCATGCAGGTCCATGATGAGCTGGTATTCGATGTCCCCGAAAAAGAACTCGATAAGACAAGGCAGATCGTAAAAAAATGTATGGAAGAGGTTATAAATTTAAAAGTCCCGATAGTCGCGAAGGCGTCTATGGGGAAGAACTGGCTGGACATAGAATGATAATAGGCGTAACTGGGAGTTTCGGGACCGGGAAGACCACTGTTGCCAAGATGTTTGCGGCAAAAGGCGCAAAGATTTTGGATGCCGATAAGCTAGCGCACCTGGCATTGAAGAAGGGCACTCCTACCCATAAGAAAATTGTTTTATATTTCAAAAAAGAGGGAGTGCTGAATAAAGATGGCCTAGTAGATAAGAGGAAATTAGCTAAGGCCGTTTTCGGTAATAGAAAAAAACTAAAAAGACTTACCGGGATCATACAGCCATTCGTAATAAAGAAAATAAAAGATTTCGTCAGACAAATGGGTCGAAAAGGCACTATCGTAATAGACGCCCCGCTCTTAATTGAAGCC
>Ga0210017_1002025_pt1 | contig 17515 bp, 16 predicted proteins | sample CryGeyCG2014_020_FD_183966 | JGI IMG/M metagenome (GOLD analysis project Ga0210017, IMG submission 183966) | Groundwater microbial communities from aquifer - Crystal Geyser CG08_land_8/20/14_0.20 (SPAdes) (version 2) | ecosystem: Environmental > Aquatic > Deep subsurface > Groundwater | place... | reverse complement strand
GAATATCCAGCGTTTCAATCCTGACATGAATATTAGCGAAATAGATAAAAAGTATAACCTGAAAGACAAAAAAATTGTTTTATTTGCGGGGAAATTGACAGCTTTCAAAGGGGTGAAATATCTTATTCAGGCGGCTAGGAAAATTCCTGCTGAGGTGCTAATTTTAGGAGAAGGACCGGAAAGGGCAAATTTGGAAAAACGTACAAAGGATTATGGATTGAAAAACGTCCATTTCGTAGGCCATCTGGGAACCAGTAATGAGTTGAATAAGTTCTATAAAAGAGCAACGGTTTTTATCGCTCCCAGCGTGTGGGATGAGCCTCTGGGTTTGGTAATTTTGGAAGCTATGGCATGCAAGACGCCTGTGGTGGTTACCAGAAAGGGCGGTATTCCTCTGGCTGTCAAGGATGGAGTAAACGGGTATTTTGTCAGGCCAAGGAATTCATCCGAAATTGCAGAAAAGGTCAATTTGCTTTTGTCAAGCGAAGAGAAAAGAGTGAAAATGGCAGAAAATGCCAGGAGAATAGTGGAACAGAAATTTTCCTGGGAGATGATTGCACATAGGTTTATCCTGATGTACATGAGATTTGCCTATTTCCCCAAACACAAAAATTATAGTAATGGAAAGAAATAAATAAGAATTTAGAAGATAGATACTCACGTAACTCAGGTTTGCAACTGAGTTACTCAGTATATACCCTTCTAATACTTCGGCAAGCTCAGCACAGGTCCGCTTTTTCACCATACCGGGTTGCAAACCGGAGTAAGAAGGGTAGAATTAAGAATTTGGAATTTTGCATTACGAATCTGGAATTATGAATAAGAAAATAAGATCGTTCACGGATTTAATCGCATGGAAAGAAGCACATAAATTAGTTTTGCAAATCAGATAATCTGTACAGGTAAGTTGATAAATTCAATAATTAAGAATATAGTTAAATGAGGTTAGTTATTCAATATTCTAAATTCTAAATTCAACATTCCAATAAATGAGAATCGCAATATTAGGCTCTGTTGCTCTTCCGGTACCCCCTCCCAGACAAGGCGGTACTGAGTGGATCGCTTACTACCAGGCTGAAGGACTGTCAAAGCTGGGGCATGAAGTTATTCTTTTTGCTGCCCGCGGTTCAAAGCAGGGTTCGTACAAGCTGGTGGAAGTGGGTGGCGGAAATACAGTAGCCGGTTCAAGTCTGTCAGTAGAGCATGAAGAAGAGTATATAGAATCATCCCGCAAGCTCCGGCTTGAAAATGTCTACCTTGCCCGTGCCATGCAGAAGCTGATTGACCTTCAGGATGAGTATGACATCATATTAAACAATATGAGGGGTGAAGCTGTATTTATCCCGATTGCCAGGAAATTGAATAAACCTTTTGCAAACGTGATGCACTTGCCTCACTTTTCTGAGCTCGCCTCTTTTTTTCAGGAAACAAAGACGCATATAGTAACAATAAGTAACGCCCAGAGAAAGGGTTTTCCGGATTTGAATTACCTGGCTACCGTCAATAACTGCGTATCCTTGGATGAATTTAAATTTAACCCCAAACCCCAGGATTACCTTCTGATGGTGGGGAGCATTGCGCCCCATAAGAACCAGGAAGGAGCCATAAGGATTGCCAAAAAATTGGGGTTAAACCTGGTTCTGGCCGGAAAAATCGGTGATAAGGAGTATTTTAAAAAAATTCAAAAGGATATTGACGGTGAAAAGATAGAATGGGTAGGGGAGCTGGGGTTTGAAGCGAAACACAGGCTTTACCAGAATGCTAAAGCCTTCATCTTTCCGATCCTTTGGGAGGAACCGTTCGGGTTGGTTATGATAGAAGCGATGGCTTGCGGGACGCCTGTCGTAGCCTTTGCCAATGGGGCTATCCCTGAAGTGGTGAAAGATGGTTACAGTGGGTATGTTATCCAAAACAATGATGAATTCCGTTTTACCGAGGCTTTAGAGAATATTGGCAGGATTAAAAGGGAAAACTGCCGGAAACACGCGGAAGATAATTTCTCTGTGGAGAAAATGGTGAAGGATTATGAAGGAGCTTTGAAAAAATTGTAAGTTATTACATTCCAAATATGGAGCGATAATGATTGATGCAGTAGACGCAAGACCACTGGGAATAGAGCCGGAAATACTAAGAAAAGCACCGCTGGATGCTGTAATTGTATGCGGTATGGGGCCTGTAGCTTTGAGGAAAAATCAATACACTACTCAGACAGAAAATCCTGTAGCTGACAATCCATTTAACTTTTTAAATGCTCTTGCAGCGAAGTTACTAGTAGGGAAAGACTTGGCAGGTAAAGTGATTTTAAGCGGTTTTACGAGTGCCCAAGAAAGAACTGATAGAAATCCAATAGAACAGGGAATGAGCGAAGCCGAGCTTCTCGAGAAAACTACATGCGGGCGAATCAAAGTAAATTGACAGCAGACGAAAATTCTACAGCCGAAGCTTGTACTGTCAGGGATGTGGAAGCCAGAACGACCTTTGCCAATATTATTAACGGTTTAAACCGTTTTGACGATGAATACGGAGGATATTTTAAGGGTAATTTGGCAATTCTGTCTTCTGAGTGGCATATCCCAAGGATAGCTGAGATGATAAGAGCCTTTGGGTTGGATACGACCCAGCCATTGGCTGCAGAAAGGGTGTTGAAGCACTTCGGATATGAGCTGAAAAATATATATAAAAGGAATTCATGGTTTGAAAGAACCGAGGCAACAACCTATAACGGACAATTCTCAGGATTACAGAATTTACAAGATAATCCTGCATATGTCACTTTTGAGCTTTGTGAGGTAAGATCGGATAGGAGACTTAAAGAAATGGCTATGAGTTTGAAAAAATATTATAGGGAAGGAAAAATTGAAATTCCTTCTGAATATCAGGAAATATACGACATGATTCCGGATAAAGCTGAAGAGACAATGAATTGTCAGCTTTTTCGTGACAAATTAAGACCAAAATTGGACAAGGCAAGAAAAGATCTACCAAAGCATGGTTATACAGGTGCTTATTATGATTATCCGGCTGAGGCAGAGCTTATGGCAAATGCGACCGATGTGTTTTTAGAGACTCATTTGCCAAAAATACAAGCACAGTCGCTTAATCCGGTTCCGAAGGTGGAATCACCAAGTAGTATTTAGAAAGTAAACAAATATGAAAGTACTTTTTGCCGTTTGGGAAATTGATCCTCTTTTCAAAGTCGGGGGACTGGGGGATATCGCCAGGTCTCTTCCGGACGTTTTACTTAAGAAAGGGATAGACGTAAGGATCGCCATACCTTATTACAAAGTCTTGAAGTTATCCAAACTAAAAAGGATGAAAGTAGCGTTAGGGAAAGTAAGATATGCCGGGATTGACGAATCATATGAAATATATACAATCAATCATCCCACCACCAATGTACCGATTTACTTTTTCAAAAATCACACCTACATCGATGCAGTGAAATCTGCTGACATGTTTGCCTTTTTCAACAAAGCGCTTGTTTCATCTGTCCAAAACAATTTATTATCCTGGAAGCCTGATGTTATCCACTGTAACGACCATCATACCGGTTATATTCCATTGTTAGTGAAACATCTTGATCTACCGGTTAAGACGATATATACCATTCATAATCTAGCCCATCAGGGAATTACAAATTCTGTGGTTATAGACAAACTGGGAATTGATAAGAAAAAATTCCGGCTTCAGGAATGGGAAATAAAATCCAGACAGCTGAACGCCATGCTTGAGGGTATTGTCCATGCTGATGTGGTAACTACCGTTTCCCCGACCTATGCTAAGGAAATTATGATGGAAAGATTTGGTATGGGTTTGGATGAAGTTCTTCGCGGGAGGGAAGGTAAGGTTTTCGGGATATTAAACGGAATCGATTTAAACCATAATTTGAAATTACACTTAGAAAATGTCTGGTATCCGTATTTGCCTGAAAAAGCTATAGGCAGTGAATTTGCAGCCCATCTTAAAGATTGGGAAGAATGTAAAATAAAAAACAAAGCTTACCTTCAGAAAAAATTGGGACTGAAGGTGACGGATAAGTTACCTCTTTTTGCATTTATCGGCAGGCTTGATCCTGAGCAGAAAGGTATGGATATTCTTCATAGGATGTTCAGGAGGATAAATATCGAAAGGTTGCAGTTTGTGCTCCTTGGTACCGGCAGCCAGGCATGGGAAGAGCGTTTCCAATGGCTGTCTACCTTTTATCCTGATTCGGTTTCCTGTATTTTTAATTTTGATTCATCCCTGGCAAACCAGATATATGCTTCGGCTGATTTTTTACTTGTTCCATCCAAATTCGAACCGTGCGGGCTCATCCAGATGCTCGGTCTGTTTTTCGGAACCATACCCATAGCCAACAAAACAGGGGGACTTGTGGATACGATAATTGACGGGAAAAACGGATTTTTCTTCCATAAATACACGTCCCTGGCAATGGAGAAGACAGTAAAAAAAGCAATATGTATATGGAATAAGGATAAAAAGAGATACAAAGAAATGGTGATTTCCGCCCTGCAAAGTGATTTTTCCTGGGAAAAAAGTGCTAATGAATATATTGCCGTGTATGACAAATTAGTCAGTGGCCAAATATAGCCATTTCGTATATACCTTCGTTTATTAATATCAGAAGTTATTGTTGAATAATTCCTGAGAATCATCTTTCCTATTTGTTATTTGGAGTTTAATATTTGAAGATTCAAGTAAGTTATGTATAAAGTCGTTGCCATAGGGGGAACTTTTGACAGACTGCATAAAGGACACATACATTTTATTACCCGCGCATTTGATATAGGAGAAAAAGTATTGATTGGATTGACATCGGATGAGTATGTGAATAATGTAAAAAGCAATCCGCCAGCTGGCGGACAAAACTCCCACCTTCTCCACCCACTCCGCAAGAGCTTCGAGGGTCAGGAAAGCTTCGGCGGGCAGGCAAAATTACAAGTAAAAATTCAAAATTATATGATAAGAGAAAAGGTATTAAAAAATTATTTTAGGAAGCAGAAATTATTAAATCGGGTTAGGATTGTAAAAATCCATGATGTCTACGGGGATGCTGATAAACAAATAGATCTGGATGCGATAATGGTGACCAGAGATTCACTGGAGGGAGCAAAAGCCATAAATAAAAGAAGGGTTATAAACGGTTTAAAACCATTAAGTATCCATCATGTAGTTTTACAGAAAGCTGATGATGAAATAATTATTGCCTCCACCAGGATCAGATCAGGTGAAATAAGCAGATGGGGAAAATCCTATAGGATGCTTCCGGTATGGGGAAAAAAGATAGCCGAAGATTTGCGTTCTGCCTTGAAAGAACCTATAGGTGAACTGGTAGAAGGAGAAAGCGGGGATATATTTAGTATCGCTTATATTGTCAAAAATCTTGTTGTAAAAACCCAATCGTCTATGATTATCACTGTCGGTGATCAAGTGATAAGATTATGCAATGTTATCGGCTTACCGGTAGACATCGCAATTTTCGATTATAAAGTAAACAGGAAAAAAATATTCCATTCCCTGACTGACTTGGGTTTTAGTAATTCGACTACACGGATTTATAAAACAGTGAAAAATCCCCCGGGGTACATTTCCCTGACATTGGTGAAAGCCATCCGGAAAGCCTTGAAAGAGAAACAAAATCATAAGGAGAGTATTTTGATAAAAGTAATCGGTGAGGATGACCTGGCTGGGGTACCGGCAATACTGTTTGCTCCGCTTGATTCAATAGTACTGTACGGACAACCGAAAAAGGGAATGGTATTGGTCAAAGTGACAGAAGAAAAGAAAGAGGAACTAAGAAGACTAATTACAAAATATGCATAAGTGATGAAATCAAACCTAAGTTATCATTATTTCCCAAATAATATTTTGTATAAGGAGGCAGTACTGAGTTTGATTGAGATGATAAAGAAGAATGAAGAACGGAAATTGAAATCTCTAATTCTTCTTTCAGGAGGTAGTGTCATAAATAGTTACCCGTATCTTCTCGATTACTTGAAAGAAAATCCCGGTTTATCAAAGTACATGGCATTTGCCCAAGTTGATGAAAGATTTCAACCTCACGGTGATGAAAAGAATGTGAACGCTGAAGAGATCAGAAAAACAGGTTTGTGGGAGGTTTGTGAAAAATATGGAATACCTTATTTTCTGGTGTCCCAGGAGAAAACACTGACCAGCGCAGCAAACAGATATAATCAGCTTCTGACTAAATTATTTTGTGAGTATGACCGTAAAATTGCTGTGCTTGGCATAGGGGCAGACGGGCATACAGCAGGACTATTGCCTGGATACTCGGTGTTTTGGAACAAGGAGTCCGGTAAATCCTCGGTACCGAATTTTTCAGACTCTCACGGGTTTACCCGCAATCCAAAGTTTTTTGGCAAAGTATCAGATCACAAGACATTCGGACCAGGGCAGCATTTAGTTCGGTCTTTCAAAATTGGTACCTTTGGATTTAGGAATAAGGGGAGAAAAATAGTATGTCAGCTACTCAGTTCGGTCTTCAAAAAAGGCACTTTCGGCTTTACGGAAAAAGTAGATGTTCCATTTCCAAAAAAGAAGTATGTTATCGGTTACGAAAACCGCGGGATCTTCCCGCAAAGAATATCTATCACCCCTTATGCTATAAATCAATTAGACTGCGCGTATGTACTAGCTTCTGGAGAGGAAAAAAAAGATATTCTGGCACAATTTATCTCAAATGAAAATTCATCCTGCCTAAACGATTTTCCTACAGGTATTTTATACGATGTTCCTCAGGTTGAAGTCTTTTCAGATCAGGTCATGTCGTCTTCATAAAATATTTGTTTTGATACTTAATTTCATGGTATTTTTCTGCTATACTGAAACGGCTTAAAAGTGTTCCAGCATATACCCTTCTAGACTGATCCCGATTAAATAGGGATGCAGTAAGAAGGGTAGATAGTATTTAGAGCTATGGATGCAACAATATCTCCTTTCGTTATGGTGATTTTCGGGGCAACCGGTGACCTGACTGGAAGAAAACTGATGCCGGCTATATATAACCTGTTATCCCAAAAAATATTACCGGACAGGTTTCATATTGTCGGGGTAGCCAGGAGAAATATGACACACGATCAGTTCCGGAATTTAATGCATGAGGCATTAACTGACCATTTCAAACCACAACTGGATAGCTCTGTATGGCATAAGCTGGCAAATAATCTATATTACCAGGATGGATATTTTGAAAAACCGGAAACATATAACAAATTAGTACATCTGCTTGCTACTTTCGACAAGGAAGTAGGCGCCTGCATAAGCAGGTTCTTTTACCTGGCTACACCTCCTGAGCATTATTCCTCTATTCTGGACCATCTGGATAAGTCAAAATTGTCAGAAGGTTGTGGCCAGGGAAGTAAAAAATGGACCAAGGTACTTATAGAGAAGCCTTTCGGTAAAGATCTGGAAACTGCAAAACAGTTGGAATATAAGCTGTCTAAAGTTTTTGATGAAAGACAGATATACAGAATAGATCATTATTTGGCCAAAGAGACAATTCAAAACATACTGGCTTTCCGTTTTGCAAATACTTTGTTTAAATCCGTTTGGGACAAGGATCACATAGACAACATTCAAATTACCCTGTCTGAAGAAGGAGGAGTAGGGGAAAGAGGAAATTTTTACGAGGGGGTTGGTGCTTTGAGGGATATTGCCCAGAATCACCTGATGGCGATGCTGGCATATATATCTATGGAAGAACCGGTTAGTTTCACAGCAGGCGACATCCGGACCGAAAGAGTAAGAGCGCTTAGTGCGCTTCGTAGCATTGAGAAAGAAGAGGTGGGCAGTATGGTAGTCCGCGGACAATACTCTAGGGGCATGAGGTCAGGAAAAAAAATCCCCGGATACAGGGAAGAAAGAAATGTTGATCCAAATTCCAATACTGAAACATATGTAGCCGCCAAACTGTTTATCGACAATGACAGGTGGAAGGGGATGCCTTTTTATTTAAGGACAGGTAAACGTCTGAAAAGCTCTGTGGTACAAATCGATATCCAATTTGCCAACCCACAGTCGCTTATTTTCAGGGAGTATAAATTTCCCAGGGAATATCATGCCAATACTTTGTCCATAAATATCCAACCTAAAGAAGGGATTACCTTCCGTTTCCTGGCCAAGGCGCCGGGCCTTCTGATGGAGCTGAAACCTGTCAATATGGATTTTTTGTATAAAAGATCTTTTAAGCGGGACATTGTCGACTCATATGACAAACTCCTGATCGACTCAATCCGTGGCGACCAGACTCTGTTTGCTACAGGTCCCGGTTTTAAATCCACCTGGACACTTGCTACAAAAATTATGAAAGGATGGGAAGCTTTACCCGCTCCGCAATTTCCCAATTACTCTCCTTTCAGCTGGGGTCCGAAGGAAGCGGATGAGTTGTTGCAAAGAGACGGAAGACATTGGCTTCTTCATTGAACAGATAACAGAGAACAGATAACATTAAATATTGAACAGGAAACAGGAAGAATCTAACAATTAACATACAGCACAATGAGAGATATTATAGTAATAAAGGCTGATAAATTTGCACATGAAGTATATAGAGTTTCCAGATTATTTCCGAAAGAAGAAATATATGGTTTGACATCTCAACTTCGGCGATCTGTTTTGTCAGTAGTTTTAAACGTAATTGAAGGGTTCGCCAGAAACAGAAATTTAGAGTATCTTCATTTTCTAGAAATTGCCTATGGTTCTTTGAAAGAGAGTAAATATTTGTTGCATTTCTGTTACAAGGAGGATATATTAACAAAGAAGGATTATACAGTATTAATTAGTATCGCTGAAGAAATCGGTAAAATGATTTGGGATAGAATGAAAAGAATAAAAAATATTAAATAGAGAAAAGTGAACATATAACAACCTTTTTTTGTTATATGTTATCTGTTAAATGTTAAATATCTAATATGAAGATAGGATTTGTTGGTTTAGGAAAAATGGGAAAAGCAATTGTACTTCATCTTCTTGAAGAAGGTTTGGATGTGGTGGTTTACAACCGGACTCAACAGAAAGTTCAAGATCTGCAAAAAGAATATGAAAAAACAAGAATAAAGAATTCAGAAGCAAGAATCATGGGAAAAAGAAAAAATATTTCCCTTGATTCAAAATTCATGATTCATGATTCAGCTTCTACTTTAGAAAGCAGCAAATCAATTTCAGATTTTCTTCATAAAATCAAGTCGCCCCGGATAATCTGGCTGATGGTGCTACACGGAAGACCAGTGGATGAAATGATATCCAAATTGTTGGAGTCAGGATTAAAAAAAGGTGATATTTTGATTGACGGAGGGAATTCTTATTATTTAGACACAAAACGAAGGTTCAAAGCTCTACAAAAGTCCGGAATTCATTACTTGGACGCAGGTACAAGCGGAGGGCTTGAAGGTGCCAGAAATGGGGCTTGCTTGATGATTGGCGGAGAGAAAAAGATTTTTGACAAATTAACATCTGTTTTCCGGATAATGTCAGGAAAAAGCGGAACTTATTCATATTTCGGGGAGTCCGGAGCAGGCCATTTTGTCAAAATGGTACATAACGGTGTGGAATACGGGATGCTCCAGGCGATTGGAGAAGGTTTCGAGCTTCTGGCTAAAGGTCCGTATAACCTGAATTTGCATGAAGTGGCAAAGAATTGGACCAAAGGCAGTGTAGTCAGGGGATGGCTGATGGATTTGCTTCTGCGGGCTCTTGAAAAAGACTCAAAACTTTTAAAGATTGAAGGGGTTATAGGCGGAGGGGAAACAGGTGAATGGACGCTAAAGGAAGCAAAAAAATTTAAGGTAAGTATGCCGGTATTAAGCATGTCCACTCAGGCGAGAAAAAACTCTCTTGCAAAACCTAACTTTTCTGGTAAAGTAATAGCAGCATTACGGAATGAATTTGGAGGACACGAAATTACAAAAACAGATAACAGAGAACATTAAACAGAGAACAGATAACATTTAACAGGAAGAATTGGCAATGCTCTTATGTTTTATGTTAAATGTTAAATAATCGTATGATATATATAGGATCAGATCATGGAGGTTTTGATCTAAAAGAAAAAATTAAGAAATGGTTGGCAAAGTGGGGGTATTCTTTTGAGGATTTGGGGAATATGTTCTACGATAAAGATGACGACTATCCGGATTTTGCCTATCGGGTGGCAAAAAAGGTAGTTGCGGATGAAAAGAACGGTAATAAGTTTCCTGCCTCTTGGAAGGACAGGCCAAAAGGAATACTTTGCTGCAGATCTGCCGCCGGAATGGTAATTGCCGCGAACAAGGTAATAGGAGTAAGAGCCGTAACTGTATTTAATGAAAGATCAGCCCAGCATAGCCGTATGCATAATGATGTCAATATTCTGGCCATGTCCGGAAGCTGGTTAGAGGAATATCAGGCACAAAAAATTCTTAAAATTTGGTTGGAAACAGAGTTTAGCGGGGAAGAAAGGCACATAAGAAGGATAAATAAAATCGACGAATTTGAAAAAATCCAGTTTGACAGCTGAAATTCCACAAAATAAGAAATCCCAACAATTTTCTACAAAGGCCATAAATAACGCCGCAAGTTTATAAAGATTGCTCCTCATATATTGCGGCGTTTTATTTTTCTCATTGTCTTCATGGATCTGCCTCTATCCCTGACGGCAATGAGTGTTTCAGATTTCAATTTTTAGTCTTTACATATTTATTATGTAACAAAGGATTATTGATTTGCAAGTGCCAGAAAGTTATACCCGTAGCATTTTCAAGTGCGAAGGGTATATTATGTAAGGAAGTATGGTAGAAATTATACCGGCGATCCTGGAACAGGATTTTTCTGAAATTGAGAAAAAGATCCATTTAGTGGAAGTGTTGGTCAAGTGGGTACAATTAGATTTAGCTGATAATACTCTTGTGCCCAATACGACCTTCTTGAATCCTGCTCCCTTTGCCTTACTGAAAACGCCTTTAAATCTGGAAGCTCATCTAATGGTGAAAGATCCTTTAAGGTACGTGGAGAATTTTTCTAAATACGGGTTCAAAAGATTTTATGCCCATGTGGAGGGCGATTTTATAGATGAATATATAGAGAAGTGTTATAACCTAGGTGTGGAAGTGGGTTTGGCGATAGACGGACCGACTCCTTTTGAAAAGCTGCGTCCTTTCTTGGATAACATTGACTGCGTTTTAGTGATGGCAATTGACGCAGGTTTTTCCGGCAGGCCTTTTAGGGATGATACTCTTTCCAAGATAAGACAAATCAGGGAAGTTGATCTTACTATTCCTATTTGCGTGGATGGGGCGATGGATGATGTGAATGCCAAAAAGGTGATAGATGCAGGAGTTACTAGAATAAATTCCAATTCATATATTTTCAAATCAGAAAATGTTAAAATGACAATTGAGAAATTGATGGCAATAAATCTGGAAAAAGGTACTTTTTAAACAATAAAGCCCTTTAATTACTCATATAATTTTTCGGTAAAGATTTTAGAATATGGATAATAAAATACTGGAAAAGCTGGCAAAAGTAGTCCGTTATTACATACTGCTGTCAACCACTACAGCCGGGTCAGGGCATCCGACTTCATCTCTTTCGGCAACTGATCTGATGACTGTACTGATGTTTGGCGGTTTTTTCCGTTTTGATTTTGCATACCCTGATTCTCCAGCTAATGACAGGCTTATCTTTTCCAAAGGACACGCTTCACCCCTTTTATACTCTTTGTATTTAGCTGCTGGTGTTATCACTCCAAAAGAAATTCTTACCCTGAGGGATTTTCATAGTAGTTTGGAAGGCCATCCGACGCCCAGATTTAAGTATAATGAGGCAGCTACCGGCAGTTTGGGACAGGGGTTGTCGGTAGGGGTGGGAATGGCACTCGCACTGCGGGCGAGAATTTCGAATTTCGAATTTCGAATTTCGAATTTCCCAAAAGTATATGTACTTTTGGGGGATGGGGAAATGGCGGAAGGGTCTGTCTGGGAAGCTGTCAATTTAGCTTCGTATTACAGGTTGGATAATCTGGTAGCGATTGTTGACGTGAACCGTTTGGGACAAAGCCGGGAAACTATGTATGGGTGGGATACGGATTCTTATAGCTCCAAATTCAGGTCTTTCGGATGGGATACGGTTGTGATCGACGGTCATGATTATGATCAAATAACTGAAGCGTTTAAAACTCCCGCCTTCGCTAGAGCTACGGCGGGCAAGCAAAATTCATCTATTCGACAAGCTCAGGACAAGAAATTCATAAGTCAAAATTACAAAGGCAGAAATAGACCTTTTGCGATAATTGCCAGAACGGTAAAAGGTAAAGGTGTTTCATTCATGGAAAATAAAGACGGTTGGCATGGGAAACCCTTGCCAAAAGATCTTCTGGACAAAGCTTTAAACGAGTTGGGAGAAGTAGACCTGAAATTGAGGGGAAAAGTGGGGAAACCAAATATCCAAACCCGAAACCCGAAACCCGAAATACTAAACAAATCCAAAATCCGAAATCCAAATTATTTAATAAGAGAGATGGTCGCCACAAGAAAAGCTTATGGCAAGGCTTTAGAGCGCTTGGGTGAAGGTTATCCCGATATTATTTCTCTTGATGCTGAGGTCAATAATTCCACTTATAGCGAGATTTTCAGGAAAAAATATCCTGACAGATTTTTCGAGATGTTCATAGCTGAACAAAATATGGTAGGTGCCGCTGTAGGTTTGGCAAGATATGGTTATGTACCTTTTGTTTCGACTTTTGCTGCTTTTATGACGCGGGCTTTTGATCAAATCCGGATGGCGGCTTTAGGGGAAGCAAACGTCAAATTTTGCGGTTCCCATGCAGGGGTATCCATAGGAGCTGATGGTCCCTCTCAGATGGGTTTAGAGGATATAGCCATGTTTAGAGCCGTACATAACAGTACTGTTTTATATCCCTTCGATGCCGTGTCGACGGAAAAATTGGTTGGGGAAATGGTAAAACATAAAGGTATTTCTTACATGCGCACCACTAGGGGAGAAACTCCCGTGATATACGGGAATAACGAAGAATTTCCTATTGGAGGATGTAAAGTCCATCCATTAAAAACTCAAAACTCAGAACTCCCCACTTCGCGCCTCCTTCGCCAAAGTGGCTACGAAGGCAGAGCAAGGCTTCGCGGGGCAGGCAAATCTCAAAACCAAAGAAAGAAAAAAAGGACGGTACTAATTATTGCTGCAGGGATTACTTTGTTTGAAGCTTTCAAGGCGCAACAGGAGCTGGAAAAAGAAGGAATAGAAGCAACTTTGATTGATTGTTATTCCATTAAACCTATAGATGAAAAGACAATTAAGAAATATGGGATGCAAATAGGAAGAGTTGTGACTGTTGAAGATCATTGGTTTGAGGGAGGATTGGGAGATGCGGTTTTGAATATTTTTGCAACAGAACCAAGAGTGAAGATTTATAAACTAGCCGTATCCAAGATGCCCAGAAGCGGTAAACCAGAGGAGCTATTGGACTACGAGGATATTTCGTTTACAGCCATTATTAAGAAAGTAAAGGAGGTATTGCAATGATACATAAGAAAAAAATTTCTTCAAAGATATTTATAGACGGTGGAGACCCGTCTGAAACTGCCAAAGCAGAACAACTTTTAGGTTTTATCGATGGCCAAACTACTAATCCGACCTTAGTAGCAAATAATCCCATTGTCAAAAAAAGCCTGGAAAAGGGGGAGAAATTTACAAAAAGCGAAATAAACGGATTATACAAAAAAATAATTGAAGAAATATCGGCAATTGTAGAATGGTCGGTTTCCATAGAGCCGTATGCCGATTTAAAGACCAGTGCTGAAGAGTTATTATCACAGGCAGTTGGGATGGCGGAGTGGAGCAGCAAGGCTTGGATCAAGCTGCCGACTACGGCACAAGGTCTTGAGGCGGCCAAAAAGGCAGTGGCAAACGATATGCGGGTAAACATGACACTTTGTTTTACCCAGGATCAGGCAGCAGCTATTTATGCAGCCACAAAGGATGCAAAATATCCGGTATTCGTCTCTCCATTTGTAGGTAGGCTTGATGATCGCGGGGAAAACGGTATGCATCTTATAGAAAACATTTTGAAGATGTATGAAAAAGGTGATGGTCATGTGATGGTTTTAACAGCAAGCGTAAGAAATTTTGATCATCTGATGCAGGCATTGAGATTGAGATCTCCCATAATCACTCTTCCTTTTAAAGTGTTTGAACAATGGGCCGGGAAAAGGTTTATGTTGCCGTCAGATGACCATATCAGCGTACCAAGTCAACTGACCTCAATACCTTACAAGGAAATTTCACTTGATAAACATTGGTACCAGTATGATCTTTATCATGAATTGACTGAAGCAGGAGTGAAGCGTTTTGCCGAGGACTGGAACAGGCTGATTAGGTAAATTGTTATTTATTCACCTTAATAAATTTTCCGTCCAACTTCTGGAAAAGGGTATATATTTTGAGGGCGGGGAATTTTTGTTTTATAATTTGCTTGGCAAAAAGAAGATCCTCTTTATGTTTCTTGAAAGTGTTTTCATCCCCATACGCTCCGCAATCCTCGTGATTTATAAGATACGCTTCAGAGATATGATGAAGTTTAAAAGACAGTTCAATTTGATCAAGTATAAATGGAAGGTTTTTTACTCCTCCTGCTATAGCCACCCGGTCAAAAGTCTTATTTTTGAATTTTTCAATTGTCCACTTCCTGATACCTTTCCTGAGCCGAAAATCCATACAGGTAATGACAATAGCCTGGCAATTATGTAAGTTTTTTTCGTGCTTATTCATGATGGAAGAATAGTATCAAATACAGAAGGTAATTACAAGAAAAAACGTTTTTCTGATAGATTTTATTTATTGAGATTGAATCTCGAGTCTGATTCTGACGTCAAAGAAATTATCTATTACACACGAAAATAATCTTTTTTAAGGAGATATGTCATTTGTTTCTTTAATTCTGTTTTCTTTGGCATCTTCAAATAAGGAGTAAAACAGTTTTCTTCGTGTGACAGACATTAATCTGTTTTGTCTTAGAGGATTGTCAAAAGAGAAGTCATAGTTTAACTTTATTAAAGTATCAGACAAAGATTTCAACTGATTACTGCTGATTATCTTATTGTTTGCATCTTTTACGGTTATTTGGCTGGATATTCCACTTGGATCAAAAATAATTTTGCCTTCGGGATCTGCTGTAATATCTCCCATCATCGCTTCTGCCGACAGATTACCAGTCAATTTACTGGCAAGTAGTCCCTGATGTTTGATGTCTGCGTGTAACATAAGTAAGGTCTTTATATCATAATCTATATTCAGTTTCTGAGGTGCATTGTTGGCGGCAGTTTTAGTTATTTCATCCAAGTTTGATAATGCACCGATAAATGAACCGGCATTTACTGTGATTTTTTGTCCATTTAATTGATTCGCTACCATATTTGCGATAGTTCCTTTATAGGAATTTAACAATCCCAAATCCGGCATATTTTGCATTATTGGTTGGTATACCATCTCTTTGGATAAAGTAAATGAAATATCAACATATCCTTGACTGGGATCGTTGGGATCTTTTAATAAATATTTCTTAATGTCATCTTTACCGGTAAAAGCACTAATATCCGGAAGTTCAACACTTTTTGAGCCGGAATAAGATATGGGGATAGCCATGTAATCATCCATTAAACCGCATTGTGATCCACTTCCGCCTACCTGGAATAACCCCAATATACACACTTTCCCACTTGGATCATTCCTCATGACAGGGTTATTCCCCACGTAAGCATACCTGTTGGGTCCCTCTGCCTTGTCTGCCGATATGAAATGTCCTATGGCAGGGTTATAATACCTGGCATTGTAGAAGTAGAGGTCTGTGGAGGAGTCAATTCTCTGTCCAGTGTATAATCTATCTGTTAAATGTTGAATGTTATCTGTTATCTGATTTCCGAAAGGATAATACACATAATCTTCCTTCTTATCCCCATTCTCATCTGTAACCAGTACAGTACTTCCTAAATGATCACTATGAAGGTAATTAGTGTTTACTGTTTCCTGTTCGCTGTTTACTGTTTTGACAGCTACTGCTGATCCCGCAGGATAATATACCTTCTCCTCGACTACTCTCCCGCTGTCATCATAGGTCTTCTCAACTGGTCCAAAGTAGAGGGTGGTGGTAGAGAGAGCAAGGATAGGGGAAGGAATAAGGAATAAAGAATTTAGAATAAAGAATAATAGGAATAACAGAATGGATATTATCTTTCTTCTCATAGTTTTCCACCTGATAACCCGCAAACCCTTAGACTCACTTGAGCTTGCTTAGGGTCAACCCGTTAACTTGCTAACATAAACACAACCCCATATCTCTAGAATGTGATAAACAGGGGGGAATGTCAAGGAATGAGAGAGGGGAATTGGGGAAAATGATATACTCACGTAACTCATAATTTGAAACTGAGTTACTCAGTATATACCCCTTTTACACTGGAAATGATATTTCCAGTGCTAATCCGCTATTGCAGTTTAGAAAGTTGCAAACCGGAGTAAGGGGGGTATACAATATACCCATGGTCATGATTTGGGATTATGATATCAGGGAGCTGAAAAAAAGCAAAAAAGGCAGGCTTCTTATCCTGGAGAGGATGATTAATTATGGTCCTGATGAAAATGAGAAGATAAAATTGTCCGAGGTAAAGAAGAATTGGGATAAACTTCACCTTTTTCCCTCAAGAAAGCGATTTTTTGAATTCTTAATATGGGGCAAGTAAAAATACTAACCAACGATCAAAAACTTATTCTTGATGAATTCAGGAAAGATCCGATATTAAGCTCTAATTTCTATTTTACTGGTGGAACAGCATTGAGCTTCTATTATCTTCAACATCGCTATTCCATAGATCTGGATTTTTTTTCGGAAAAGAAATTCGATCCAAAAATTATTTTCAATAGAGTGTCATTATGGAGCAAAAAACACAAATTTACTTATAAATTGAAAAATATTGAGGAACTGTATACTTATTTACTGACATTTTCAGATGGTCGTAATTTGAAAGTAGATTTTTCCCACTATCCTTATAAGTTATTGAGAAATCCAAAATCAATTGACGGTTTAAAAGTAGATAGTAGGTTAGATATAGCAGTAAACAAAATTACAGCTATTGTGCAGAGAAGCGAGGTAAAAGATTTTGTTGATTTGTATTTTTTACTGAATGAGTTTTCCTTATGGGATTTGATCGAAGGAGTAAGGATAAAATTCAATATGGAGATAGATCCGATCTGTTTGGGAAATGATTTTTATATGGTAGAAGATTTTAATTTTATGCCTGAGATGGTCAAACCTCTCAAACTCACCGATCTTCAGAAATTCTTCACCCAAAAGTCCAGGGAAGTGGCAGGCAGGGTGGTGGAGGAGTAAGGATAATTAACGTTTATTATATCGGGCTTAATAGTACTTTTGTGTTGGTAATTCCAACTTTCTAGTATTTCCTCTGGGATAGTATTTTCCGGTTGTAAAAATAGATAAACCACTTAATAAAGG
>Ga0210017_1002022_pt1 | contig 17530 bp, 16 predicted proteins | sample CryGeyCG2014_020_FD_183966 | JGI IMG/M metagenome (GOLD analysis project Ga0210017, IMG submission 183966) | Groundwater microbial communities from aquifer - Crystal Geyser CG08_land_8/20/14_0.20 (SPAdes) (version 2) | ecosystem: Environmental > Aquatic > Deep subsurface > Groundwater | place... | reverse complement strand
AGAAAATTGGCAGAACTTAATCTTTACAAAAGCCAGTTAACGGAGTTCTCTGCAGTAACGCTGGAAAATTACAAAACAGACTGGAAAACCCAGCGGATTGTTGAGAGAACCCTGCAAATAATGATTGAGACTTGTTCTGATATTGCTAACCATATAATTTCTGCAACCAGTACGAGGCCGCCAACAAGCTATGCGGATACGTTTAGGGTTTTGTTTGAAAATGGTGTCATTAGCGAAGAACTGTCCGGTATTATGGAGAAAATGGCAAAGTTTAGAAACGTTGTTGTCCATCAGTACGAGCAGGTAGATGCTGAGATTGTAATCAGTATCTTAAGGAAACATCTTGGCGATTTTGATAAATTTAAAGAAGCGGTTATCTCATACTTAAAAAGATTGTAACTATTTAACCGTATTCATTCTTAAACGATATAAAGAAGTTCTGCCGCTCTTACTATTTCTATACTCTTGTAAGTTTTAATACCCAGGTGGATTTTTTAAAAGATGCCGCGGAAATGGTGCGCAAGCACTATTTTCCCATCGATCGCGCAAAATCATTTGATGAGATATCTGTAAAGCCCCGGGTTTCGTAGAGGCTTTCAACCTACAATTTCCAAAGTCTTTTCAGACACGTTTTCGCTATAATACATCGCCTCCTTTTCCGCTGGCGGAACGTAACCGATCGCTTCATGGAGTCGGCAGTGGTTCCACCAGTCTGTCCATTCAAGGGTCGCTAATTCGACTTGCTCGGGTGTTCGCCAGGGTCCTTTTCGATAGAGCAGTTCTGTCTTGTATAGCCCGATCGTCGTCTCGGCCAGAGCGTTGTCGTATGCGTCGCCCACCGATCCGACCGAAGGGGCGATGCCGGCGTCGTCCAAGCGCTTAAGTATAGCAGATAGACGTGTACTGCGAGCCTCTGTCCGAATGATGTACCAAGCCATCTAAGGCGGCGTCACGCCGCCAGATCGCCATCTCTAGGAACTTCCGAGCGCAAGTTCCGTTTTGAGGTGTGTCGCAAGCGCCCAGCCGACAATGAAGCGGCTATACACGTCGATGACAAGGGCCATGCAGCAGCGACCGGCCCACGTTCGAACATAGGTCAGATCGGCCACCCACAATTGATTTGGTCGGGTGGCCGTGAATTTGCGGTCGACTAGATCGGCGGGACGCGCGGCAGCGTCATCGGGAATCGTCGTCTTGTACTTCTTACCTCGCCTTACGCCTTCAAGCCCGCGTATATGCATCAGGCGCTTAAGCAGTGCATCTGGCAACGGTTATGCTCTCCCGGTTAAGCTGCTTTGCAGACCTTGCGCGCTCCGTAGACACCGTAGTTGGCCTCAAAGACTCGTTCGATCTCACTACTGAGCCACTTTATCTTTGGAGCGCTCGATCCGATGGCGGACGCACGCGCCTGGCCCAGTAGGTAGAGGGTGCAAAATTGAGGACCCGGCATATGGGCTCGACCCCGTGTTGACCGCGGTATGTATCCACGTAACTGGTCATCTCGTCCGGGGACGGTCGAGCTCCTTGGCAAAAAAAACAGACGCCGACTTGAGGATCTCATTGGCTCGTCTTAACTCGGCGACCTCTTTTCTTAAGGCGTCAAGCTCAGCGATCTCTTCGTCCGACAGGCCGCGCTTGCCGCCTCTGCTTGCCGGGGCGTTTTTGACCCAATATCTGACGGTCTCCCGGTTAACGCCGAGCTTCTCGCTAACGCGTCGAAGCGCTCCTGGTTCATCTAACTCGGCAACCATCCGTACGGCTCTTTCTCGGAACTCTTTCGGGTACTTGTTTGGTGTTGGCATAACTCTCCTTTTGGTAGCTTAGGAGCCTCCATTATACCCGGGGCGGTTCACGGTGTCTAGATATATCTCTTACATTTATATCTTATGCTTATATCTTTAGCTTAAATCTTACGCTTAAAAGAATAGAACGAAAAGGGAAAGTTACCAAGCCCTTATGGTTTGATCTGGCTTACATCAAGCTTTTCAATACAGGTCATAAACGCCTGTGTGGATCGTGCCGGTGCGTGTTTACTGGTAACCAAATAAAGGTCTCTTAAAATCGGAGGCCCAGGTAGCTTAACAGTTACAATCTCACCCAGCTTAAGCGAGCGTTCTGCCGCCCACTTAGAGGTAATCGCCACACCAAGACCCGAGCTTACGGCGTTTACGACGGCCTCGCTGCTACCAAGCTCCATGACAATGTTGAGATCGTCGAGCGTTAGACCCTGCTTTGCAAGATGGCTCTCGATCGTCTGCCTGGTACCCGATCCCCGCTCGCGCAAGATGAATTCCGCCTGGCTGAGGTCATTTAAGGTAACCATGCGCTTCTCGGCAAATTCGTGCCCCGCCGGGACGATAAATACCAGCTCGTCATTGAGAAACGGGTGGGCGCTCAGCTGCGCCACGTTCGGCTTTGCGCCGACGAGCCCGATTTGAAGCTCTCCAGAGATAATCATCTCTGTGATCTCATTGGTATCGCCGATTTTCAGCGTAATTGAGACCTCCGGGTACTCTTTCTTAAATTTGCCGAGAATTTTCGGCAGCACATACTCGCCCGGGATGGTACTTCCGCCCACGGAGAGCCGGCCCTTTACGGATTCACCAAGCTCCTCAAGCTGATGCTGCGCGTTATCCATCTGCGAGACGATCTGCAGCGCGGTGGGATAGAACAACTTGCCAGCCTCGGTGAGCTGGACTTTCTTGGTTCTGCGATCAAGCAGGTCGACCCCGAGAAACTCTTCGAGAGCCTGTATCTGAAGACTCACCGCGGGTTGCGATACACCCACGGCACGCGCCGCCGCCGAGAACGTGCCCTTCTCGACTATGCTGACGAACGCCTTAAGTTGGTTGATATTCATAGCGCCTCCTATAACTATTAATTATAAAAAGTATCGTTTAACTATTGGCTTTTATTATAGCAAGTTAAAATAATTTGAATAGAGCAATTGCGAACTGCGAAAAGTGAAACATAAAGATTACATGGCTGAAAGGGAGGCTCGGGACCCTGAGTTTCGGGAAGCATGTGAAGCTCAGTCAATAAATATCTCGTAGCGTTTTGCGCTCAATATTTTGTAGTGTTTCGTGTACAAGCGTGCAAACCCGCCCTGCTACTCTCGCTGAATTCATTTAATTGATACATATGTGCTATTTTGATGAATTCAGAAAGCCCTTAGTCTCCGAGTTCAACGTGCTTCTTTATGTTTCGTTGCAGATTTCTTAGAACTTCTTCCAAATGTGGCAGGTCCTTAACTTGATGTGCAAGGCGAGTTTTCCACATGCGCTCTAATGTTGGCTTCTTCTTTTCGAGCACCTCCAACAGCCGATTAGGGTCAATGCCCTTAAACTCTGCTTTCTCTACGAGTGCATTAGGAATTGCCATAAAGTCGAGATTTTGATCAAAAAGATAATCCAGGTCATAAACATCCCGTGGTTCTGTGCGACCGATAATTGCGCAAAGCTTTTCGACCATGATTTCTTCGAGCGAATAAGTAAGTATCTGCTTCTCAACTGCATCGCTATAATCACGATATATAGTATGCGGTTCAACGGGAAATATCAGTTTCTCGGATAATGTAAAGTCCACCTTAATATCTCTGCTCCCAAGTTTTGCCTGAAGCGGGCCAACAAAGCTAATGTAAGCCGTTATAGAATCATTACGCCGCTCAATTTTTTCCGACGGCAACGCAAACTGAAAACCTTGGCCTTTGGAAAGATCGGCAATCACACGCCCCAAGCCAGAGATTAAATCGTCAGATTCAACTTTTTCCAAAACCGTAAAATCCAGATCTTCAGAAAAACGGTAATCGGGAAAATAGATTTTCCTTAAGGCCGTCCCTCCCTTAAAAGCAAGCAGCGGATACAAATCCGAATCGGCAATACCTAAAATAATCCAGGTAAGAACATAGTCCTTCTCCAGAACCAATTCGTTCATCTTAAGCCGGTGGGAAAGCCTTTGTAGCTCTGATCGTGGAATCATCTGATCGCCTTTATTTTAAGTTCTCGTTATTTCTATTAATTCTTCCGGATCAATATTCACCCTTATTTTCCAGGAACTTAAGAAGCGTCCGGTATCTTCAAGGGTCGGATCGAGTAAAGTGTAGCTAGGCGAAAGCAGGTCTTTAAGCCCGGATAAGATTTCTTGGCCAAGGCCATACGTCTCCAAAAGAAATCCAAGACGCTTAGCAACACTTTTTCTGTTTAATCGGTTTGCGTATTGGGTTAGCTTTTGATAATCAATATCGTTTCGCTTAACCCATATGCCCTTAGCAATTTCACTAATGCCGCCGCAAAGGTCGGGACGATCCAGGCAATCGATAATTGTTCGCTCAAGATCGCTTGCCCTCACCTTCTGAGACGGCGTAATCCAAACGTCTTCAACGCCCCACTCCATATCTTTGGGTTGTGTATATACAGATTGGTAAGTAGCGCCCAAGACCTCTTTCGGCCTTCTTCTGTTGGGGGTGCTGATATAGACTGTAAATATTGGCTGAATAATCATCTCGTGAATCTCAAGAGCACTGTAGTAAGAAATATAGTAAGGCAGGGGCTCAATTAAATTCTTGGCAATCACATACCAATTCTCAGAGTGCTCAGCTCCCTCACCTGCAGATAAAGGAACAATTAAATACTTTCCGGGAGTAAGCCGAATCAGCCACTTTTTTGCTACCAGGTAGTTAAGCAATGACCTAACAGCAACAATAGAGCTTCCCAATACCTTCTGAGCATCTTCAACCGTAAAGATAGTCTTATCCTGTGAAGATAGAACTGTCAAAAGCTTTGATTCAGTTTTACCGAGTGATTTTAAATACTGCTTCATTCTCATCTTTTACCTTTTGTGCGCATTATTTGGTATTATATAACAAATAATGCACATAAGACATAAATATTTCAATACTAATCGACAATTAAGCGTTAAATAATTAATCTTTTTAAGTTAGCAGACGAATAGCAAAATACGAAAGAGTCACGTTTCAAGAAATAAGTAGGGGGTTTTGTTGATTTCCCTTAACCTTCGTGCTACCGACCTATATATGTTACAGCAGGCAGAGAGGTATTTTAAGCGTAATATAAAAAGCGAAGCAAATTAGCATTGACTCAAGCTAGAAAAAACCTCTCATTTTTTCAATCGATGCTTTTAGATCTTCATATACTGCTTTTCCATTTTCTTTTTGGTGATGGATTTGATTTCTAATAAAGGTGTGAATGCTCACCTCGTTTTTACTTCCTTTCCAAGGAGATTCTTTTGGCTCGTGCTTTGCAGTAACGAAAAATTCATTATCAAAATCTTTAATAGTTTTGTCGTCGCCATTTATAAATTTTAACTCCTCAAAAAGCTCATTGTGATATTCCTCCGTCGCCAAGTTGAATGCCAAGAAATTTGTTTCATTTGCTGAAATGTAGGGCAAAACACGTTTTTCTATTTCCGACACCTTTTGTTCGTCACACTCTAAAACTCTTATTTTGACCTTTTCGTTCTCTGAAAGTTGTTTCACCAAAAGCGGAGAATGAGAAGCAAGTATAATTTGTGCGTTTATAGAAGATTTCAGCAGAAAATCAACAAATTTTTCCTGTAATATTGGATGTAAATGCAATTCCGGCTCATCTATCAATATTATCAATTGCTTACCGCTTTGCTGGGCGAGATAAAACGAGTATAAAAGAGCAAAAATCATTTCGTAACCCGAGCCAAGATTACTTAAAGTAATTTGTTGATGATTATCTCTTTTGGCAGCAAAGAAAGCGTTTTTAAATGGCTCGCAGTTATCCAAGAAATCCAATTTTATTTGAGAGCCACTAATCTCCTCAAATTTCTTTACTGCTTCGGATAAAAATTTGTTATTAACCTTGTCTTTTTTAATTTTATCGTTTAACTCATCGTTTAGATTTGCAATAGCGGATTCCAAGCTTTTTAGGTATTGATAGCTGAAGTCTTCCATTAACCTATCAAAACGTGTCGTGTTGAAATTTCCGGAGCGCGTTTGAAATAACCTGTTTCTGTCCAGAAAAAGCACGTCATTTTGATTAAACCGCTTGCCCTTGAACGGGTTGTTTACATTGACTCTTAAATCTGGGCTGTTGTCTGGCGGTTTTGCGGGGTCAACTTTTATAAACTTTTGATCACTGACGACAATAGATGAAAGATAGGCTTTTGTTCCTCTTGACCGCACACCAGCACTAAAGGAAAATCCTTTTGCCTTAAATGAACTTTTAGGCATAGTGCCATCAACATCAAATTCTTCGTGAGAATAAATGTTTATTTCAACCTTTTTGCTAGGGTCATTGAAATTATCAATTCCATAGTTTTCCGTTTTGTACTCTAAAAATGGAAGTGCAAAGGCATCTAAAAGAGTAGTTTTTCCGCTTCCATTCTCGCCGACAAAGACATTAAGTCCGGAACCTGCATTTGTTCCATCGGGTGCATTGATTTTGTCGATCCCAAAATTTTTTTCCGATGGGAAAAGACGGAAATTTTTAATTGTGATTTTTTTGATAAACATAATTATGCTTTGCCCTCCACGATGGTGATCTCTTCTTCCGTTAGGCCGTATAGCTCATAGACGAGTTGGTCGATTTGTTTTTCGTATTCGCGGACATTGGCTTGCTTGGCATTATTTTTTAAATAGTCGTCGTCTTTGGTGATGGCGAGGATTTTATCAACGAGGTCTATGAGTGGTTTTTGCTCTTTGGACGATATGTCCGTAATGGGAAGTTTCCTAAAGTCGTTGGGGTAAAAGTAATTTTCCAAGCGGTGACGGCGGATATTGTTGAGATATCTCAGAGCAAACGAAGAATTGAGAATTGCAAGAAGATATTTCAAATCAAACTTTTCTGAAATTCGTTCCAGTTGGTCGCGCGGAATCCGATTAAACTTCTTGATGCTTGTTTGAATGCTTTTATTGTTGACTCCATACAAATCTACAAACATAACAAAAACGACGATGCTGTGATTACATATGATCCCCGTATCATCAAAAATTCCACCGGTCATAATTCCACGCATAATTTTTGGCCGATTGTATAATTCTGGGAAAGTAGGCCGAACTAATTTTTTAGGAATCCGTGATGTGTTCCATTCTAAATAACGAATACGACTAATTTTGTAATTTCCCAAATCTTTTCCCTCAACATATGGCTTACAGTGTATTTTGTCTTTGCTTTCCGCAATAATATCTTTTGCTGTAAATTCACCTTTCCAAAATCTTTCATCACTATTTGGTCGTAATCCATAACTGATATAGCAGATATCGCCGAGGTCCACTACCTGTGCCTTTAAGGCCACTGGATTGTATTCTTTCCTGAACGCATCGCGGCCCAGTGATTTGAATTCTTTCGATGCAATCTCTGTCACATTCACCCTATTCTCAAAGGAACCGCGATGAACAATCGTTCTTGTTTTACCGTTACCGGCAGTTTGGCTAACATTCAATACTACTGGAACAACCCCGGCTTCAAAAACCTCCATTTCCTCAAAATAATCAATGGAGCGCGTAAAGTATTCTTCCTGAATCAAATCAAGGAGTTTGAAGGCATATTTTGAAGTGCAGATAGCATTGGAAACAATGTAGATGAGATCGCCTTTTTGGTTGGCGATATTCAATCCTCTTTCGATAAACGGCACCATTAAGTCCCACTTTTCGTAAAGAGTATTGTATGTTTTGGATTCCTCAAGTTTCTTTCTGAAGGCGAGATATTCAGGTCCAGAGTCGGCGCGGACATACGGAGGATTGGCAATAACTACATCAAAACCGCCTTTTTCTAAAAATACATCTCCGAAATATAGGTGCCATAAAAAGAATGGTCTATTGCCGGAATGTTTTATCTCGTTTAAAATCTCGTGGATGTTTGCTTGAGTATTTAAAATTTCGGCTTTCTTATCTGCGTCCTTTTTGGTCAAGCCGATACCCGTATTTACATACTTGCCAATATTTCTATCAACACTATCAAGATGCGAAATCTCCGACTTAATCGTTTGTTCTATCAGTTCAGTTTGTATCTTTTCAAGATTTTCCCGAGCTTCTTTTTTCTTTTCCTTTGTCTTAGCGTTAAAAAGCCTCAACTGCCATTTGTGATACTTTTCAAAGATTGCTTTAGTCGTTTCGTCGTTATCAAACAAGCTGAGACGATTATCTTCCTCAAACAGATTTAAATATTTTGGTGATTTGACGCCGACGATTGCCGGGTCAAACAGCCTTATTGTTTTTTTACCCAAGACAAGTTCTTCAAGAAGACTGTTTCCTTGCATAATCTTGTAGTCCAAGTTCGGCAGGGGCTCTATATCTTCCAAGTCATAATCAACTACTAAACTGAGCCATAGCCTTAGTTTGGCGATCTCGATAGCGCCCGGGTCAATATCAACGCCATATATGCAATTTTGAATGGTCTCTTTTTTTATCTTGTATTCGGATAGCGAGGGGTTTAATAATAATCTAGCCTTTATAATTTCTTGAAGCATGCCGACGCAAAAAGCGCCGGAGCCGCAAGCCGGATCAACAACTTTAATGCCAGCAAGCGTCTTATCAATCGCTTCTGATTGCTTGATGATACCAGCGGGCAAACTACGATCATCGTCCGCGAGATGATGAATTAGAATTCTTATGTCTTCCGGATTGAGGTTAGATTCCGTCGCGATGTAGTTGGTTAAGCTTTCTTGACACATGTAATGGACAATTTCTCTGGGCGTATAATATATGCCCTTGCCTTTGCGAAGATTTTCCTCTAACAGATTTTCAAAGACTTTACCGAGCATTTCCGGATCGACGGCTACCTCTTTTTCCAGAGGCTCGTCTTCTTTAACGGTAAAGTTATAGAGATCAAAGACATCTAAAATATCAGCGAAGATATTATTGTTGAGATAGATAAAGCTGTTCTGCCAATCGTATTCTGGTTCGAATAATCCGCCGTTTAAAAAAGGAATCTTACAATTAAATCTAGCAGAGTAATTGCGGTCGGCTTGATCGTTTCTTGGATTGTTCAAGGTATCGTAAAAGAGAAATTCCAGATAATCGTTAAAGAAGTTTTCGCCCTTTTCCAAGCATTTATCAAACAAGTGCCTCAAGAAATGCTTATCACCCTTACCCCATGTTTCACCCTTTGATACGCCAAGCCAACCTTTTTTCTGCAAGAAATATAAGAAAACTATTTGGCCGAGGAGTTTTTTGGCGAAATTAGTGGCGTCGATGTTATTTCTTACCGCTTCATTCCTAAAAGTAGGATTTGTCCGCAATTGTTGCTCTAGGCTGGTGAAAAGCTGCTTGTATTTAACAAAGAATTCCTTGGTAACTTTCTCAATACCAAAAGCATCTTCGATTTCGGCGACCAGAGGATTTACTTTTTGTTCTTCAAGGATCGGCAACAGTTGGCCGCCGGCTGTGTGCGAGGGTTCTGTTTTGCCGACTAAAAAAGAGTACCGTCTAGGCGGTGTGCCGATTTCAACCTTAGCTCCCTTATCAGTCAGCATGTATTCCATCTTTACAAAGGAGAGCCGCCAATCCGGGTTTTCCCTGGAGTAAAAGGCAACTAGCGCGGCATCACAAAGGTTATCCTTTAGATACTTAGCGATAATATTCCTTTGCATGGATCGCGCGCGCGCTACTTTTGTGTTGCCAGAAAGTTCGACGGTTAGGACATCGAGGCGCTTTTTCCCGGCATCGTTAAACTCTCCCAAAAAATTAAAGCTCGTAATATGCTGGCCGAAACCGCCGGTCACAATAAGGCTTTGAGGGTTAATGGTTATCTCATTAAAGAGATTTTTTACAAAACCACTGAATCTGGCTTCGTCAAATTCGTTTTCGAGTGTGTTCTTAATTAGATCTCGCATATGGTTAATCGCCCTTAATTAAGTATTCGGATAAGATGATTTCACGAGGACTTGAGCTTTGATAAGCCGATGCAAGACCCGAGGAAGTAAAATAGCTGTCCGGTATGCCCGACTTCAACAGATAAAGAATTTTAAGCGGATTTTTGCTGGATAGTTTAATTTCTTTTAGCAGCGATTTGATGATATGTTTGCCCATCGTCCCTTCATTTAGTAAAACCAAAACGTTGTTAAGAAAATCCTCATCATCATCGGTAAGCCCCTGAAACTTTTGAATCGCCTTGATTGTGTTTATAAGAGTAGTCTCGTTGGCCCGTCCACCTGTTTGCTTAAATTCTCTAATGATTTCAGTTGTGGCTTGTCTGAACGCATCCTTATTTTTCTCAAGGTACCTATAGAAGTCCTGATCCAGCCTCTCACGTTTTATTTGAGGCGTCGATTTCAAAATGTCGGCAGCCTGAAAAAAATCGAGCTCCCTAACTTCATTTGTGTCGGCTAAAAACATCTTCTTGAGCTTGTCTTTTCTAAAAAACGTTACCAGCGATTGTTGGCAGCCGGCTTCTTGCTTGGCGCTCCTTGCTTTCTTTGGAAGCCTCTTAATCCGCTCAAACAAATCGGGTTTGCTGTCTCGGATATTCCGCATTATTTCGAGGTATTTCAGCTCGGAATCGATCTCTTCCTCGCCGCCGTTTTCCAAAAATCTTTTTGAGTTTACGCGCTCAAAGATTTCATGCGAGCTGATCTCTTCGCCTTCAGTAAGATACTGGGCATCTTCACCTAAAGTGCTGTGGAATGCTTGGATTTTGCTTTTAGCGCATGCTTCAAGGCCTATTTCCTGCTCTGACTGGTCGGTTGGAAAAAAATTGTATATATGAACGGGTCTCGGCTGGCCGATTCTGTTGATACGGCCAAAACGCTGCAAAACTCTAGTCGGATTCCAAGGGATATCGTAGTTTATGACGGCGTTTGCACGATGGAGGTTGACGCCCTCCGCCAAGATATCGGTCGTTATAAGAATCCTTAAATTATCTTTCTTGTGTTTGTAGCTCGGATCGTAATTTTCAGTAATTCTGTCTCTAATCATAGCGCTTGATTTGCTGGAAAAAGCCAAGACCTGATCGCCATATTGTTTTTCCAGCTGGCTCGCAAGATAATCGGCGGTTTCTTTAGATTCGGTGAAGACTATAAGCTTACTATCTTTTTGTTTAAGTATTTTGTCGGTGTCGAGGATCTTCTTAAATTCGTCGATCTTGGGATCATCCTTAACGTTGACCCACAAGCTTTCGATTTTCTTAAGCGTTTCAAGATCGCTCTCTAGGTCTTGCCGGAACTCGGCGGAAAACTCGTCGGCCTTATATTCTTGAACCCTTTCTTCCTCAACCAACTTCAAGATTTCTTGCTCATCATCATTTTCCAAGAGATCAAAAACTTTGTTGCTGTACTTTTTGCTTAGATAAACCGTGCCTTTATCAAGCATATTTATAAAATATGAGTAGGAATTGATGAATCGATTCAGGGTATTTTTAAAGGCGGGGAAGCTGCTATCGAGCCTCTTAACAAGCAATATTTTCATAAAACGACCCATGTTCCGCTGGCCGATTATTTCTTGGGGATCAGGATTTTTGAGATAAAGAATAGGTGTGTAGCGTGAATACTTAAAAGCCTTTATCAGTTTAATAGTTTCATTGAATATTTGATCCAGCTCTTCATCGAATTTATAGCCGATTTTTTGAGGTTCGGAAACCTTGGGGAAGCTTACTTTTTGTTTTTTCAAATCCTTTTCAAAATATTTAAGAACTTCCGATCGCGTTCGCCTTACCATGACGTATTTTAAGATGTTCTCACGAATTTCGATTGAATTCTCTTTTACAATGCCCAGATATCTTTTTAGATCTCTTCTATCAGTCTCTTGCAAACGTCTCTTTAAGCGGCCAAAGAATCTATCCAGATCACGGATGTTGGGAATCGTGCTGTTGTGTCCTTTCTGGAACAGTTTCATCTGGCTTAAAATGTCGCTCGGCGAGTTATTAAGCGGGGTAGCCGACACCAGAATGACACGCCGCCCCCAACAGACCTGCTTCAATTTCTCATAAGTTTGATTGCTTTCGTTTCGAAAACGATGGGCTTCGTCAATAAATACATTCCTATATTTTTCAACACCTTTTTTTATCAGCTTGTCTAGCTTGCCAAGCGACTGAACATCTGCCGGCACGCGAAAATCAGAAAAAGTCTCCTGCCAATATTCCTTTAGTACAGGCGGGCAAATAACCAAAGTTCGACCCTCAAGCTGTTGGGCAAGCATGGCGGAAATATAAGTTTTTCCGAGCCCTACGACATCGGCAAGGAATACGCCGCCATACTGATCCAGCTTATCCTTTGCGTCCTTTACGGCTTCATTCTGGTATTCGAGGTCGAGAAAGTTTCCCGGCAAATATTTTTTATAAATATCATCCTGATCGATATTTATTTTTTCTTTTAGATACTCATAGAGAAATTTTAAGTAAAGCTCATAGGGGGTGATAGTATCATTTAACCAAGTACCGGTATTGATTGTTTCGATATATTTTTCGGACAGATCAACGGCGTCTTTCCAAAGGGATTCGAACTTCGCTAGAGCAAATTTGACATCGGGGCTGTCCTTCAGCTCGACATTAAATTCTAAATTTTCCCTCAACCCTGAAATTGAAAAATTGCTTGAGCCGGTTATTACTTTGCCATACTCATCGCTTTTATTTTGATCTTTGCGGATTATGTAGACCTTGGCGTGAATATCGCCTGAAGGATAGGCTCTTATCTCAAGCTTTCCGGATTTGATAAATTCAATGAATTTTTGAACGCCTATCTCGACACTTATATTATCCTCGGAATTGTCCATCTCATCGGTCACTTGGCCCGAGAATTGGTCGTGAAGTTCTTTGTTTGAAAAACTAAAGCTTATCTGGCTACTCTTCGCTTGTTCAATTAAATCAAGTGTTTCGCGGTTTGCGTTGATGCCAACTAGAATTCGTATTTTTTCAACTTCTTCTAAAGATTCGTAGAGATGAAAAAAACCGCTGGTCCGAAAGTAACCGACTAAAACGTCAAAAAATTGAGTATTATTTTTGAGGGTTTTTTGAAATCTTTTTAAAAGGGTGGAGTCCGGTTCGTTTGTAAAAAATTTTAGATCTGTATTTACTTCCATAGATTCGAGATTAGTTGTTTTCATTAGCCCTTAAATAGGTTGGGGAATGTAAACATCATACAGGCGCTTTCCTTATTATTAAACCCTTGCTAGCACGCCTAGCTGGCCTTTTCCAGCAGCTCAAATATGCTAATGGTCTCGGGCTCTGCTTCCGGTAGGACTTCAAGCATTAGCCCGTCCTCTTTCAATGTTACTCTATAACCGCCTATTGTCAAAGCCGACTTGGTTTCCATTAAGAGGTAGCTCTTGACCACGGTGCTGTTTTCCGCGATCTTGACCTCGATATACTTTTGGTACTCAAGGTGGTAGCCGAGTTGTCGGACTCTTTTTGCCAGCTGTCTTGGTGTCATATCCATCCGGCTCTTACAAACATCCTTTGCTTTCTTAGCTGCCGAACTCAGGAGTGAAGGAGCGGGCGTCAAGGTGGAGACTATGTACTACCTTGACACTAGGTGACGAGCGAGGACGGGATTTGAACATCTTAAAGCTTGCTTCCTCCGTTAAAGAGAAGTATCCTAAACTTAACTAATTTAGTCATCTTTCTAGTATTTGTAGATCAGAGGAGGTACGATATGCAGCTTACCAGGCGGGCGGAGTATGGGATTAGGGCTATGGTCGACCTTGCGGCCAACAGCGAGAGCCAGCCGGTTATGTCGAAGGACATCGCGGCGCGGCAGGATATCCCGGTAAAGTTTCTCGTTCAGATCGTCCCCGATTTAAAAAGCGCGGGGTTGATTTACACGGTGCGTGGAAACGGCGGCGGTATTTATCTTGGTAAACGACCGGTTGAGATTAATTTGAGGCAGATCGTCGAGGCGATTGAGGGGCCGATTGCCCTTAATCAGTGTTTGCTTGGCGAGAATGGGTGTACACGTAAGCCCGGTTGTGCGATCCATGATGTGTGGAGGCAGGCGCAATCGCAGATGCTCTCGGTGCTTGAATCGACGACGCTGGCGCGGCTTGTAGAGACAAAGAAGGCACCGCAAACAACTCACGTAGTTGACAGCGTTATTCGGGTCAGCAATGAAACGGAAGTCGAAGTGTAACCCTCTTCTGTCCAAAATGCAAAAAACAGGTTACCATGAAAGATACAACATGCGGCACATGCGGCGGCTGCCATTTTTGATAATGCGGTATCATTGTTTACTCATGTATCTGCATTGTTTACAATTGAGAATCGATTGGTATTTACTAAGGGGGCAGTAAGATGGCTATAACGAAAGAAACGACGATTTCGGATTGCGTGGAGCAGTATCCGGAAACCGTAGAAGTCCTGTGTCGCTATGGCCTGGCATGTTTCGGGTGCGCCGTTTCAAGACTCGAAAACATTCAGCAGGGTGCGGCGCTTCACGGTATCGACGCCGATACGCTCGTAGCTGAGCTTAACGCGGCGATTATTGAAAATGACGAGCCGGCGATCCGATAACACCAAGACCAAAGCAAAGGAAGGGTGAATGAAGATAAGCATCTCGGATTTAATTTGGTTGCTTTTTATAATCTCGTTTATCGTCCCGATCCTGCAAAGGCGTCTGCTGGATATGCGCAGAATCCAATTTCTCCACAAGATTGAGGAGGATAGAAAATCGCGCCTCATTACGCTTATTCACCGCCAGGAGGCTTTGAGTTTTTTGGGTATCCCCTTCGTCCGCTATATCGATATCGAGGATTCCGAGCAGATCCTGCGCGCCATCAGGTTGACCGACCCCCATGTGCCGATAGATATCGTCATGCATACGCCGGGGGGATTGGTACTAGCCGCCGAGCAAATCGCGTTTGCGCTGAAACGGCATCCCGCTAAAGTCACGGTCTTTGTGCCGCACTATGCGATGTCGGGCGGCACCCTTATTGCGCTCGCCGCCGATGAGATCGTTATGGATGAGAACGCCGTTCTTGGCCCGGTCGACCCGCAGCTTGGCGACCCCAGGGGCTCATATCCGGCGGCATCAATTTTGGCAGCGCTTGAGACACCCAATCCCAATAGAGACGATACGACCCTCATTCTGGCGGACGTTGCGAAAAAAGCGATTAACCAGGTGCATGATGTAGTCTATAACCTGATAAAAGATGAGATGCCCGAGGACAAAGCGCGCGAGATATCGGCTATTTTAAGCGAAGGTCGCTGGACCCATGATTATCCGATCGATGTAGCCAAGGCACGAGAGCTTAACCTGCCTGTCAACAGTGAGCTTCCTAAAGAATTCCACGAGTTGATGCAGCTCTTCCCGCAAACCCAGCAACGACGCCCGTCCGTCGAATTTGTCCCCATCCCGTACCGAGGCCGCCCGACGCCACCCCCACGCGGTCGCCAGCATTAAAAAAAGTAATAACCCAGCATCTTGGGTTTGAACATGGCGGAGGGTTGTGCGGTGCCCATCATGACGCTTACGAACTTTGCGGCAAGCTCGGGGTGTTTCTGGCCTTTTGCAATAAGCCTGTCCATCATTGCATAACGCTTAAGGGATTGGCGTAAAAACTCGCATACCCTGTGGTCTATAAAAAAGTGCTTGTTGAGATGCTCGTTATAGGGCTTTAGCGCCTGGGCCGAGACGTCTCCCCTGTCGAGCGCGGTCTTTGTGGCCATGGCCGCGTGCTCGCCGCTCTCCATCGCATAGGCGATTCCCTCGCCGCTTAGAGGGTTGACGAGGCCCGCCGAGTCCCCGGCAAGCAGGATACCATTGGCTACCGTGGTGTGTCTTCCAAAGCCCATCCTGAGGTAGGCGCCTTTGATCTCGGTGTCGGCAACCGCCCCGCTCATATCGACCGGTTTGGCGTCCTTTTCGTTTAAAAACCACCCCATGAGCTTTTTCAAGTCTATATTATGCTGTTTCATCACGGGTGTGCTCACACCAAGGCCGATGTTGGCGGTGCTTGTGGATGTTGGGAATACCCATGCGTAGCCCTCGGGTATGTGCTCGTCGATATAGACGTTAATGCAGTCGTCCAGCCCTTTTACGTTAGAATAGTAGGCGCGTGCCGCAATAGCGTGCGGTTTTGTGGATTCAACACCTGTCGTTTGGGCAAAGGTGCCGTGCGTGCCGTCGGCGCAAATGACTACCTTGCAGGGTATCTCGACTTCTTCACCGTTATACACCACTCTTACGCCGGTAACGGCCCCGCCGGATACGACAGGAGCTAAAGCCCTGCAATCCGTGAAGACTTTAGCCCCGGCATGTGCCGCTGTTTCTATAAGCTTTTGGTCGAGATCGATCCTTGGTGTTATTACGAAGTGCGGGTACGCGGTGTCTTCGTCCAGTATACCGGCCTCAAAGTATGCGCCGTTGTTGGAAAAAATGCGCACCCGATTGCAGCGGTAGTAGCCGCCCTTATCCAGCCACCCGCTAAGGCCCATTTTGTCGAGCATTTGAAGCGAGCGCGGGCCGAGCCCGTCGCCGCAGGTCTTCTCGCGGGGGAATTTGCTCTTATCCAGTAATGCTACGTTGACTCCGTTCCCGGCAAGGAAATAGGCGGCGGTTGATCCCGACGGCCCTGCGCCAACAACAACTACATCTACTCTTTCCATATCCTACACCCATCGAGCAATCGGCTTCACAATGCATTAGCTTATAATATACCGTGCGGCATTGCAACCACCAGCATGCCCGGTAGGCGGTTTTTAGGTTTGTCTGGGTGGCACTATCGCGAATACCGCTGAATATATGTTTGTAAGTCAATCTGGTGGTCTAGTACCCTGCCAACAAAGTACCCGATCGCACCAAATACGATACCGAGCAGTACGGATGAAAAACCAAACGCGATCCACGCAACGCCCAGGATGAACCCGATAAGAACGCCAAGCTGCGTATTTGTCATAATGCAACCCCCTCTTTATATCTTTAAACGACCCGTCTCTCTACAGGCTCTATTCTAATCGTGATATCGTGCTCTGCGAGATTGCTGCCGAATTTATTAAGCCAACTGCGATTTATCGATTCTCTTATCTTATTATCTATAGTATGGATATCTGCATTTCTTTTAATCATGAGAGAGGAATGGGCAAAAAGTTTCCCGTTTTGTTCCGAGTAGATTCTCGTTTGGGAGTCCATCACCCCGGGAACGCTTTTAATAACGTGATCAATCGCGTGTTCCGCCGCATCGTAGTTGACCTCGGTCTCACCGGGACCTTCTTCCGGAACCTCGTACATGCCGCCGGAAACCGCGCGCACCGCCTCTGCGAACTGAGCGCGAAGCCAGAGCGCCGACAGCGCCAGCACGACAACGAGCAACAGTATCGAGATTATCGACGCAGCAACGAAATTAGCCCGGAAAAAGTCGACCACGGATGTGTAGGGAATGATTGATTGGACCTGCCCGGACGTTATAATCCCTAATGCAAGCAGGATATCAACCAGACTCACCACCGCAACCAGGGCAAATAATATGATTAGCAGCACTCTGTTCAACACGTTCATGGTGACCCCTATCACGCCGGCATTAAATTACGTTACCCGCTAGATTATGCTACACGTTTAACGCGGGCAACCCTGATGCTTATATGCTCAAGGTCATCATCCAACCCAATGGATGCAAGGTTAG